>Ga0068714_10007560_pt1 | contig 10461 bp, 7 predicted proteins | sample MTBNYHSulfiMetaG_FD_62988 | JGI IMG/M metagenome (GOLD analysis project Ga0068714, IMG submission 62988) | Enrichment culture microbial communities from rom New York Harbor, USA that are MTBE-degrading - MTBE-NYH (New York Harbor Sulfidogenic)... | ecosystem: Environmental > Aquatic > Marine >...
CAGGATCCTCGCGACCACGGGCGGATCGGAGAGGAAGGCCAGGATCACCATTGCAGCCAAGCAGCGGGGACATTTCAGAGCGTCGAGAAAGAAGACACGCCTGAGCAACTGCGCCCAGGACAGAGGTGTCCGGCCGACGGGGGCGAGTCCTCGGGCTGATCGACCGACGCGACGCTGTTGCCGTCTGCGCCGGGCACGGCCGCAGGGGTGGTCTGCGCCTGGGCCGGCCCGGCCGGGCTCGGAGGCGGCGCGGGCAACCACGCGCGGGCCCGGGCGTAGTTCGCAAAGCAGCCGTGAGCTACTGCGGCTGGACTTCATTCCGCAAGTGGAGATACCGGACGAGGAGGGCTGGGCCCTGCGCCAGCTCGTCTCGCACCAGCGCTTCCTCGGCAAGCAGCGCGTGACCCTGTGCAACCGCATCCGATCTCTGCTGAACGTGCGGCTCTGCCACTGCCCGTTCGCCGAACTGTTCGGCGCCGCAGGTCGTAGGTGGCTCAAGAGCCAGCCATTCACGGAAAAAGAGCAAACGATCTTCGAGACCACGTTGCACCAAGCTCCTGATGACCATCCTCCTGCGTGAACGTCACGGTGGCCATCGGTCTGATGGTCGCGATGGGCGACATACGACGCTTTCCCACGCCGCGCCGACTCTCTTCCCACATCGGGTTGGTGGCTCGGGTTCACCGGTCGGCCGAAAAGCGCTATCAGGGCCAGATCACCACGGCGGGACGCGGCCATGCGCGCTGGTTGGCCATCCAAGCGGCTCATGAGGAGTAGATCGGGAATGGTGAGGACCAGAGTTCCGACGCGCCGCCCGCCGACGGCATCGCTTCCTCCCCCTCACCGGCAAGCCGCCAGGTGATCACCACGTTCGAGCCATCTGACTGAGAACCTCACCGCCTTGGCTCGTCCGGCCGTGGGCGTCTCCAGAGTAGTCGACCAGAACCGACCAATCGCGAATGACACCGACGTCCTCGGCGAGGGTGTCGGCCGCAACGAGATAGAAGCTGCCGCCCGCCCACATGCCCGAGAAGATGCCCAGGGGGCCGTCGCCGCCATTCTCCTCCAGGAAGTAGTAAGTCCCCTCGAGCGACGATGCGCAAGCAAAGGCAACCTCGCCGTGCCAACCGTCCCTGCTGGCGCGATGGAATTCAATCTCGGTTCTGACGTCTACCTGTCTGTCGTTGTCCGCGTCGTAGCACAGCCAGAGGGCCAGGTCGGGTGTGCTCGGGTGAATCAGGTCCACGTGAAGTCCCACGGCGTCCAGCACGCTTCCCTCGCCCCCTGCTGCAATGGGTCCTAAAGTCACACCCTTGGAATCGGCGTCGGGGATCACCGCGGCAAGGCGATTCGTTTCTGTCCTGACCTCCGACTCAGTGGTCCGCCCGTCTCTCGCAGTGGTCCAGTCGCCGCCAGTGCTCGGAGGTGCCCCGAAGGAACAACCCGCCGAGAGGATCACCGCTGCTAGGATCTGTGACGTCGCTGCCATGTCCCCCCCCTTTCAGATCACGCCGGATCGGCGCTTTGTCTTCCGCTCCACCTGCCCATGCGCAAAACCGATGCGAAAAACGCAAAGCGCTGGACTGCCCGGAGACCGTCGGTCAGGGCGGGGTCACCTACCCCGCGGCCGCTCCGATCGCGTTCTCCGGCCCGCGCAACCCCCGATCACCCTTGCAGTCGCTGGGTCGCCCATCGTATTTTCCGGCTGGCAGTTCCGACCCCAGATCCCGAGGTAAGACGGACGTGCGCAATTCGGAACGTAAGGAAATCACGCTTCTTCTGGCTGCGCTACACGATCAGGCGGAGCAACGTGGGCCAGCAGTGGATCGCCTTTTCGAAGCGGCCTACACGGAACTGCGTCTCCTCGCCGGCGCGGCCATGCGCCGCGAGCGGGCGGGCCACACCATGCAGCCCAGCGAACTCGTCAACGAGGCTTACTTGCGGCTGGTCGATGTTGCCCAGACTCGCTGGGAGAGCCGCGCCCACTTCTTTGGCGTTGCCGCGCGGGCCATGCGGCAGATCCTGGTCGAGCATGCGAGGCGGCGAGCTGCAGCCAAGCGGGGTGGCGGATGGCACAAGGTCACCCTCGACGATTGCGTCGGCGCTGGGGGCGGGTCCGTCCTCGACCTTCTAGCGCTGGATGACGCCCTGGTCCGCCTGCGCATTGTGGACGCGCGTATGGAGCGCGTGGTCGAGCTGCGAGTGTTCGGCGGATTGGAAGTGCGGGAGATCGCCCACGTGCTGGGGGTATCCGATCGAACCGTAAACAACGATTGGCGCGTGGCCAAGTTATGGCTAACGCATGAGCTATCGAAGCATGATCTGGGGCACCGGGAGCCATGATCCCAGATCGTTTCGCCCGTCTGAAGGAGCTGCTTCTGCAGGCCGCCGATCTCCCCCCGGAGAAGCGGCGGGCGTGGCTCGCCGCCACGTGCCAGGACGACCCCAACCTACGGCGCGAGATCGAAGCAATCCTCGAGCACGACGGAACGCGGGAGATCCTGCGGCCCGGTGTGCTGTTGCGGGAAGCGCCGGAGGGTATCTGGCCGGGACGCGTCCTCGGCGGACGCTATCGCCTTGAGGCCCTTCTGGGCCGTGGCGGCATGGGGGAAGTCTGGAAGGCCTTTGACCTCAAGATCTGTGTCGAAGTCGCTCTGAAGCGTTTGCATGACGCCCATGCTGAGGAGCGTCGGCGCGAGCTCCTGCGTCGCGAAGTCCGTGCCGCCCGTGAAGTACTCTCCCCCCATGTGTGTCGCATCTTTGACCTGGTTGAGATCGATGATCAGGAACTTGTGTCCATGGAGTACGTCGATGGCAGCAACCTATCCGATCTCCTGCGCGAGCCTGGCGCACTCTCCGCGCGGCAGGCAGGTGAGATCGCGGGGCGCATCCTGGCCGGGCTCCAGGCGATCCACGACGCCGGGTTGGTCCACCGCGATCTCAAACCGGGCAATGTGATGATCACCCGCGCAGGGCGCGTGGTGGTGATGGATTTCGGCATTGCCCAGTCGGTGACTGAGTACGGGCGGATACCTGTCGCCGGGACGCCCGCTTACATGTCACCGGAGCAGGCGCGAGGCGATCGAGTCGATGCGCGCGCTGACATCTACGCTGCGGGGATCGTACTGGCCGAGCTCGCATATCGAGAGAGCCTCGTAGGCAGCGAGGCGCGCAAAGCGCTCTGGCACGGGATCCGAAATACACCGCCGCAACTTCCCGAAGGCCCCTGGCGGGAGGTGCTGCTGCACGCGCTAGAAGCCGATCCGGCCCGCCGATACGCGTCGGCCCACGAGTTCTCCCGCGCGCTCGATCAAGTTCTCCTTCAGACGGAGAGCAGCGATCAACGCAGCCCGTTCCCCGGTCTTTCAGCTTTCACCGAAGCCGACGCGCAGTTCTTCTTTGGGAGAGAGTTCGAAGTCGAAGCTCTTGGGAAAAAGCTAAGGCGCCTGCACATGCTTGCGGTCGTGGGACCATCTGGTGTTGGCAAGAGTTCCTTTCTTCGCGCCGGCATGATCCCGGCCCTCCCAGCGGAAACCGCATGCCTGATCTGCACACCAGGACGATCGCCCTTCATTTCACTTGGCCAGGCGCTCGCGCCGCACATAGCTGGCGATACGGACGCCATGCGGGCATTCCTCCGCTTCGGTGAGCCCGACATCGCAGTCCCCTTGTTCGCGCGCTGGCGCCGGAGTCACGAGGATGCCCTGGTCATCGTGGACCAATTCGAGGAGCTGTTCACGCAGAACGCGAAGGAGGTCCAGGATCGGTTTGCGACACTGCTCGGGCGATTACCCATCGAGGCCGATGTGCGTGTCCTTCTCTCTTTGCGCGACGACTTCCTGTTCCACTGCCATGCCCACGAAGGCCTCCGCCCTATGCTGACCGAGTTGACTCTGCTCCCGCCGCTGCGGGGCGCCGACCTGCGACGTGCCGTCCGGCAGCCGGCTCTAGCCTGCGGGTTCCGTTATGAAGAGGACGGACTCGTGGACCGGATGGCAGTCGAGGTAGAGAGCGAGAGGGGCGCCCTGCCCCTCCTAGCCTTCGCGGTCGCCCGCCTGTGGGAGCACCGCGACCATGAGCGGGGCGTGATACCGTCAGCCGCCTACGAGGCGATCGGTGGGGTCGCGGGTTCTCTGGCCCAGCATGCCGAAACCGTTCTGGAACGTATTGGGAGCGAGCGCGAGCTGATCGTCCGGGAGATCTTCCGGAATCTCGTCACGGCGCGCGGAACCCGAGTATCTCGCGAGCGGGAGGAGTTACTCTCGGTCTTCTGTGACGCCGACACCGCCAGCGGGCGCGCAGACAAGGGCGATGGGGTCGAGAGCACCGATCAGCGAAATGCACCTGCGACCCCGTCGCGGCAGGCCGCCGCGGAAGTCCTGGCGGCCCTGATCAATGCACGGCTGCTCACCTCCTACGAGACGGCCGATCCTCACGACGCTTCGGTGCGGCGTCAGCGGATCGAGATCGTCCACGAGTCGCTCCTTTCGCACTGGCCACGGCTCGTGCGCTGGCAGACGCAGGATGAGGACAGCGCCCAGCTCCGAGACCAACTGGGGCAAGCAGCGCAGATCTGGGAGCAGCGCGGCCGCCCCGATGAGCTGCTCTGGACCGGTACGATGTACCGCGAGTTTCGGCTCTGGCGCGAGCGCTACCCGGGCAGCCTGACGGGCCCCGAGGAGGCCTTTGCAGCATCCATGAAGAGACGCGCCTGGCGGCGTCGGCGCCGTCGTCGGGTGGTGGCAGGTTCAGCCTTCGCAGTGCTACTGGCCGTACTCGGCATCGTGGGAGGCTTGTGGGCGCGCAGTGAAAGGGCCCAGAAAGCGGCTGTCGCCGAGGCGCGTCGATCTGAAGCGGAGAAGCTGTACGCCCTAGCGCGGAACGAGAAGAACCAGCCGACGGCCCTGGCCTACCTGCGAACCGCACTGGAGCTCTCAGATGAGCCAGAGTACCGTCGCTCTGTGCTGAAGATCCTCCTGCGCACCCCCGCGCCGCTGCAGCTTCCACGGCTACCGGATCAGCACAACCCCTGGGCCGTGGACTTCAGTCCTGACGGGAAGTGGCTCGCCATAGGCTGGACCCTGGCGGGCGGTCTGCAGCTCTACTCACTGGACGGAGGGGAGCCCCGCTGCTTTCTCGGGCACGAGAACTGGATCACCAGCGCGCAGTTTGCGCCGGATTCCAGAGTGCTGGTTACTGCGGCACTGGACTCCACCGTCCGCTTCTGGTCCGTGCCGGACGGACGGCAACTCCGAACCCTGAGGTTCAGCGGGATGACCTGGCCATTCCTCCGGGGCGCGGATACTCGGCTATTCACCTGTGAAGCGTGCGCAGGCGCGCACTTAGAGTGGAAGTTGTGGCCGCTGGACCAGGGGGACGGAGTGCTCCTGGGTCGGACCACACAGGTCATCAGCGTCGAGGACCTTGGCGAGCTCGATGTGGACCCGTCTGGAACATGGGCAGCTGTTCCTGATGGCCACCGCGTTCTTCTCTACGACCTGCACGACCTCGAACGGGGACCGATCCGTGCTTTTGGGCCGCACCCGGACCCTGTTGTCGGAGCGCGTTTCAGTCCGGACGGCGATCTCCTGGTGACCTACGACAGCCACTGCGACACTCGGCTGTGGTCAGGTGCAGCGCAGACGGGTCAGCCTGTGCGCGTGCTCTGGGCGAGTGGCGAGCCCATGCCTCGTGCGGGTAGGAGTCCCGGCCGGGCCTGCTTCGACCGCAGCGGGTCGCGGCTCGCGATCGGGGGCGTGGGGATGCGCGTCTGGGACCTCTCTTCGCCCTTTTCGAAACCGCTCGTGCTCAACGAGGGGGTCTGGGTGTTCGAAGGGGCCTTCGATACCCGTGGGACCTGGCTCGTGACTTCCGGCACCGGAGGCCACGCCAGAGCCTGGCCCATGGTGTTTCCCAGCCCAGGGGTCGGTTGGGGCGACGCGTCGGATCCGGCCTGCCCAGTCGGCCTGCCCGCCCTACCCATCACACTTGAGGGTGCCACTGGGTCCCGGGTCGCATTCACACCGGACGGGAACTGGCTGATCACGGCTTCGACAGGGATCATTCAGGCCTGGCCGTTAGACCTCCCGCTCTCCGGCCCGGGGCCGCTGATAGGAGCGCCACGGGCCCTGTTTGAGGCCAAGGACTTCGAATTCTCTGACCTGAAGACGGATGACCGGAGTCAGTACGTATTCGCGGCGGTCCAGAACAGCGTAGCGGGCAACGGTACACTGGTGATGATCTCCCTGGCCGACGGAAGAGTTCGTAGCCGGCGTGACACATCGGGGTGGATTCAGGTGGATGAAATCGGCCGCTGGGTCGCTTCCGTACCGCAACAGGCGCTCGGCACGGCGGTGCGTCTGTGGGACACTGTAACCTCGCAAAGGTGTGACTTTGGGCGGAAGGAAGAGACCCTGATCGGCTTCGCGCGTGACGGTCGTATCCTTACACAGTTGGGCGACAGCTTGTTCGCGTGGGATCTACGGAGCCTTGGTGATCCCTCGCCAGCGCATTTGGTGGATGCTGCAGATACCTGGAGCCCAGGACTCCCCGTCAGGCATCTTCTGGAAACGGGGCTTCAAGCGAACCTGAGTCTGTGCCCCGACCGCGAGACGTTGTTCCTCTGGGGTCAGGACGGTAGTCTTGCCTTTCGCTCCATCGACGGAACCGCACTGAGGGAGGTGCCGGCCAGGATTCCTGTGTCAGGGACAAGCGCGATTGCCGTGGCGCATGGAGAAAGCCTGATCGTCGTGGGCCGTGACAACGGAGACGTCTGGGTCGCCCGGTCAACCGACTCCCGAATCCACCGTGTGCCCGTCAATGACGGGGCCATGTGGGGGGTGGCCATCGATCCGCAGGGACGCTGGATCGCGTCTTCGGGCGATGACGGCGTCAGGCTCTGGCGCATTCCAGTCGGTGCACCAGCCCAGGACGTTCCGCGTGAGGAGTTCCTCCGTCGGTTGGAATCACTCTGCAATCTCTACGCGAAGAAGAACGAGCAAAGTGCCTCTGGGTACACGATTGAGAACCGTGGCATCCCGAACTGGCGGAACCCACCCAAGTGGTGATGAACACAGGGGCCCCAGGCCTTTCAACGCATGGGGCCGGGTCGGCGCGCGACCCGACCCGTCCTTTTCTGCATGCCGCGGCTCAACTCCTGCCGTGGCGGCGGCACCCGATATCAAACCCGATTGCGATCACCGCTCCACCACCATCGGCGCGCAGTCCGAGCGGAACGGGCGTCTGGTCGTTGACGAGCACGGTGCTGATCGCGTTGGAGGACACACGATCGGCGCGGTTGAAGCTCGGGTGTGGGTACTGGGGCGTGAGGTTTGCCTCCCGAGATCGGATGGCCAGCGAAACCGTTCGCCTGGGTTGCCCCAACATTGGTCTGAAATGAGGCGATGCTGGGGTAGTCGGTCAGGAACGTGTTGTCGGCGGTGAAGCCACTCAGGAAATCGGCGCTGGCGGGGATGATCCCCTTGCCGAGATCCATGGAGTTTATGATCTCCTCGGCATTGGCGGCCGTGATGGCTTCAGGAATTCGCAGCCCGCCATCCACAAGACGATGTCGTAGAGGCGCATGTCGTCGAGAGGGGGCCGAACTCGTAGTAGGCGTTCGCATCCCACACGTCGAAGAGGTGCCCGCGGTGAGGGCAGTTCCTCCGGAAGCTGCCTGTGCATGCGGCGGCACTTGTCGATCGGCTTCTGGCGCGCCTCCTCCCCAAAGGACAGGATCAGCTCCGTGTACTCGTAGTGATCGAACAGGCCGTAGTGATTTTGCCAGCAGACGATGATGTAACGGTCCGACGGCAGCAACTGACCACGCAGGTGGGGAAGCGCATAGGAAACGGCAACTGCGAAGTGGCCCCACCCGCCGCCAACCCGGTGCGAGGAGGCGCTGCGGCGGGGCCTGCGAGTGCGCTGCGCCGGTCGGCGGACGCCGATGCGCCACGCTGCGCCTCTCGGCGACCCCACGGCGACGCCCGGATCGCGCTCACCGGGCATACCTCGCCCTGCCCCCCACGTGGCGCTATCCATACGCCCGCTTCATCCACCCCCTCCCAAACACCGCCTGGCTCCCGTCGCGCGCAAGCCGCAGTCTGTACTCCCCGGCCGCCTCGGACCGCAGCGCGGCCAGGAGGACGGCCTCCGCAACGCCTCCGGCCGCGCCGCAGGTCTCCGGTCCGAGCCGACCGTCGACCGTGACTTGGACACCGCAGGCCCGGAGGGCTCGCTGCAGACAGAGAACCGCCGTCCGGTCCCCGAGGTTGACGGCCAGATCGAAGACCTTGATGGCGATCGCCTCGGGTAGCCGCTCGTATCCGCGGCCTTGCCAGTAGCGCTCCCAGTAGATCTCGATCGCCTGCGCTCGGGCGAGCGTGCGAACGTCGATGTCGGGATTCCAGCGCTGGGCGATCCCGAACTTGGTCAACCCGCCGCGGTCCGCGGGGTGGTCCGTCAGGGTATTACCTTCATGCTCGAGGACGACCTCGATCGCGCGGTCGAACAGTTCTCGGCTCTTCATCGCTCTACCTCCTCGGATGCCTCCTCCGTTCCATCCTTCCGACACGCCATGGCCATTTCTCCATCCGAGACGCCACGGCCTCTTCTACTTCTTCACCGCCTCCACCAGACCCGGCAGCACCTTCTCCGCCGAGCGGCCGATCACGTAGCCGCCGAGGCCGAGCTGGACGATGTCCCACAGCTTCAGCGCCTCGGCCTCGCCGAGGTTGGGGGCGCACCAGCCCAGCCAGCGGGTCACGATGAGCGCCACGAACACGAGCATGGTGATGGGGCGCCAGGCGCGCTGAAGCCAGCTCTGGCCCTGCGCTTCGGCCCGCACGACGTCGGCCGCCGCCTTCTCGATCTCGGCGGTTCGCTCGAGCACCGCGCTCTGGAGCGCCTGTTGCAGCTCGATCCGTTTCACTTCATGCGCCGGGTCGGGGAACACGCGCTCGGCTACCGTACCGGCGATCTTGCCCAGCATTCCGAGGATTGCACCGAACATGGCTCATCCCTCCTCTCTGTCTTCGGGCCGTATTGCGTCGGCCCGCCTTTCTCGTGCATCATTGTTTGCGACTTGGGCCGCCTCAGGCCGCCGCGGGGCGCCAAAAGAGACGGCCGATTCGCACCCACAAACCGGAGGACACATGTCCGAACCGTTCCCGCCCGAGCCGGACCTGGAACTGGATGAATCGCAGTACCCGCCCGACCTTCGCCTGCCGGATCGCGAGAGCACGGTGGATGTCGTCGCGGGGATTCGGCTGGGCGATCCGGCCGCGGACCGGGCCTTCGTCGATCGGTTCCTGCCCATCCTGAGGCGCAGAGCCCACCACCGGCTCTCGCAGCGGGCGCGCCGCGTCTGTGACACCGAGGACATCGTGCAGAGCGCCCTGTACGACTTCCTGAAGTACCTTTCACAGTTGCGGCTTGAGCATTCGGGAGTCGTTGGGGCCTGTCTGCTCACGATGCTCACGCGCGAGCTGACCCAGGCCGAACGGCAGGCCTGGAATCGCGCGGAGCTTGCTGAACCGGAGGTCCTGGAACAGGTGCCCGACGCCGCTCCCCTTCCCAGCTCGGCCTACGCGCGCAAGATCGAAGAGGCGATGAGGAACGCCGCGCTGAGGAGCCTGGAGGGGCAGGAGCGGCGAGCGGTCGAGCTGAAGATCGAGGGCAAGAAACCCCGGGAGATCGCCCTCGAGCTGGGTATGGCCGAGGGCAACACGTCCCGGACCTTCATCCGCCGGGCCTTTCAGAATTTCCAGGAGGCCTACGCCCGGCTCGAGAATCCCAGCGGGAAGAATCCATAGAGCGGGCGGTCCCCCATGGGCGCGAGACCGCCCGCCCTTCGGGCACTACGCCGCCAGCGCGGGTTCGACATCGGAGTTGGTGATCGTCTCAGGGAGCGCGGGAGAAGCCCCGCTCGACTCGGGAACCTCCGGCGGCAGCGACGCCGGCCGGCGCTCATGACGGAAGTAGGTCATCGCGAGGGCGGGATCCCCCACGATCTGGACGACCTGGCAGAAGAGCCCGTAGTAGCGCCGGCAGAAGGTGACCTTCGCGGCCTGAACGACCGACCAGGCGTCCTTGCGCGCGCGCAGCGAGACGGCATAGTCCACCAGCGCGGCGTCCAGCGCCTCGATGGCCGCCCGGAGAACTTCCGTGGCCGGCCCGAGCTCGGGCACCGCGTACTCGGTCATCTTGGTCAGGATGCTGCGAGCGGCCTGGAGCTCCTCGTCCGCGCTGGTGCTGATGGCGCCGGCCAGACCGCGGGGGAAGATCGCCCGGTAGTACCTGGACGACCGGCGGTTGTGCACCCAGATCAGCACCGCGGTGCGGGCATTCCGCAGGGCCGCGTCGAGCTGGTACTTGCGTGTGTCGCGCGCCGAGGCCGACGACATGTTCGCCCGCGACACAGACCGGAAGTTGTCGTGAGACTGGTCGAGATCGCTGTTCATG
>Ga0068714_10007561_pt1 | contig 10459 bp, 8 predicted proteins | sample MTBNYHSulfiMetaG_FD_62988 | JGI IMG/M metagenome (GOLD analysis project Ga0068714, IMG submission 62988) | Enrichment culture microbial communities from rom New York Harbor, USA that are MTBE-degrading - MTBE-NYH (New York Harbor Sulfidogenic)... | ecosystem: Environmental > Aquatic > Marine >...
GAGCGCATCCTCATCCTGCAGGGGGACGGGGACTACGACGGCGTGGTGGCGTTCATGGAGGAGTACGGGAGCATCCGGCCCCAGCTCCAGGAAGACCTGGCCCGGCTGGCGGAAGCGGGCATCCCGGTGGACATCGTCTACCAGCAGGGGCTGGACGTGCTGGGACTCGGGGGGTAGGGGAAGGGTTCTCGTTAGATCCATGGGATTCCCGCGTCCCCTCGGCGTCCTGTTCGCATCCGGTCTCTTGTGGGCTGCCGCTTGCGAGGATGGCGGCGGTCCAGGGGGGGGACCCTGGGACCACCTGCTCAGTCCGGGGCCCGGCGAGTTCCGCCAGGTCTCCTCGTACGACACCACCGGCGGGAATCGCGACCGGTTCGAGCTGGCCCCGGGGGATACGGCGGTCCTCCTTGATCTGGAGGGGCCCGGGGTGGTGCGGCGGCTCTGGATCACCGTGGCCAGCTCCGACCCCGACTACCTTCGCCGTCTCGCCCTCCTGATGTACTGGGACGACGAGGAAGATCCCTCCGTTTCAGCGCCCCTGGGGGACTTCTTCGGCAACGGTTTCGGGAAGATCCACTACACCGCTCTCCCCATGGGCGTCTCCTCCGGGGGCTTCTACTGCTACCTGCCCATGCCTTTCCAGCGCCGGGCCCGGATCCTGGCGGTGAACGGCACGGGCAGGGTGGTGGATGCCCTCTATTTCAATGCCAGCGTGGAGCGCGGGACCGGCCTGCAGGAGCCCCTCGCCACCTTCCACGCCGCTTGGCGCCGTGACCCGAGGACCACCTCGACAGAGCCCTTTCGAGTGGTGGAGGCCGTGGGGGAAGGCCATCTGGTGGGGATCTCCCTGAACGCGGAGAGCTACGACGGCTCCTTCTGGTTCCTGGAAGGGGACGAGGTCTTCTGGATCGACGGGGAATTCCGTGGCCAGGGAACGGGGACGGAAGATTACTTCAACGGTGGGTGGTACTTCCAGGACGGCCCCTTCGCCTCGCCCCACCATGGCGTCGTGATGATGGATGCCGAGAGGGGGCGGATCGCCGCCTACCGCTGGCATCTGCCCGATCCGGTGCGGTTCCGGGACTCCATCCGGGTGGAGCTGGAGCATGGCCACGGCAATGAGGTCGTAGCCGATTACGCCGCGGTGGCGTACTGGTACCAGACGGAGCCCCACGCTCCCCTTCCCCCCCTTCCCCCTGCGGACGAACGTCGAATCCTGGAAGTGAAGGTCCCTCCGGGTGGGATCCTGGCCGATTCCTTCACGATCATGGGCGGCCCCGGCGGAGCTCGCCGGATCCAGGTGGCGGTTCCCCGGCCGGACGTCTATGACCTGTGGGTGTACCCCCTCGCGACCGACGGCCGGCCGGGGCCCCCCGAGCTCCTTCGGCGGTCCGTGGCGGCGGAGGAAGCCGTGCTGGGGGTTGATCTCTCCCCGAGGGATCCGCTTCCCGCCGCCCTTCATCCCTTACCGGTGCGGCGATGGGCCATGGATTGGTTGGTGGTGGGAACGTTTCCCAACCCCCAGCATCCTGGATCCGAGCATAGTCCTGCACTGGACAGTGTCTACGGACCGGAGCGGGATCCGGACCTGGCCGCGTCGTACGAGCTGGATGACGGCTCCATGGCCAGGTGGCGCCCCGCGGAGGGAGACTCCACGGGGTACGTTCGCCTCAACCCCCATTTCCTGCCCAACGACTGGGTGGCGGCGTTTGCCCAGGCCTTTGTCTACTCCCCGACCGACCGGGACGCCACCTTCCTCCTGGGGGCCGACGATGCCCACACGATGTGGGTGAACGGCGACGTGGTCTCCCAGCGCCAGGGGAGGAACATCTCGGTCGCGGACGACCTGGAGGTGCCCGTGCGCCTGCGTTCCGGGTGGAACCGGGTGCTCTTGAAGGTGGCGGACCTGGACGGTGGTTGGGCCTTCCACCTGCGTGCGGCCGATCCCCGGGGGGACCTCCGCTGGGCACGAATGCCGCCTCCGGGGGAGGGCAGCGGCGCCGAGCGCTGAGGAAGGGCCGGTCAGTTCGGCGCAGAGGGGCCTGGCCGCTTGCCTCCGCACCGCCACGTGTCTACCCTCACCCTCGCCCTCCGCTGCCGGGAGGGGTCGTGGTGGGCCGCTTCCCGCAGCGACCTGGTCGCCTTTTGCCCGGAGCGCCGCAATGCGGACACGACACACTCTCCTGGGGCTCACCGTTCTGCTGGTGGCGGGCTGCGCCTCGGCCCAGACCCCGGGGCCCGGAAGTTCACAACCGGCCCGGGAATCCCAGGTGGGGCCTGCGGGTGCCGAGGCGCTCTTTCCGGACCCCTTCCCCTCCACGTACAAGCCCTTCCCGTCCCGGACCACCCTCATCCGGAACGCCACCGTCCTGACGGGCACCGGCGAGGAGATCCGTGGCGGCTCCGTGCTCCTGAGGGACGGCAAGATCGCCGGCGTCGGCCCGAACCTGGACGTTCCTGCGGACGCCGTCGTCATCGATGCCGCCGGCAAGTGGGTGACTCCCGGCGTCATCGATCCCCATTCGCACCTGGGAGTGTATCCATCGCCGGGGATCCCTTCCCTTTCCGACGGGAACGAAGCCACCGACCCCAACACGGCGGAGGTGTGGGCCGAGCATTCCATCTGGCCCCAGGATCCGGGGTTCGGGCTGGCCCTGGCGGGGGGCGTCACGGCCCTCCATACCCTTCCAGGGTCAGCGAATCTGATTGGCGGGCGGAGCGTCACGGTCAAGCCGGTCCCCTCCCGCACCTACCAGGGGATGAAGTTCCCCGGAGCCCCCCATGGTCTGAAGATGGCGTGCGGTGAGAACCCCAAGCGGGTCTACGCCGCCCGGGGTCCCTCCACAAGGATGGGAAACGTGGCCGGATGGAGGACCGCGTTCATCCAGGGGCAGGACTACCTGGATCGTTGGAAGAAATGGCAGGCGGCGGGCTCCGACCCGGCGAGCAGGCCTGCCCGGGACCTGGAGCTGGAGAGCGTTGCCGCCACCCTCAACGGTGACATGGACGCCCACTGGCACTGCTACAGGGCCGACGAGATGGTGACGGCGTTGGACATCGCAAGGGAGTTCGGGTTCCGCATCGCCAGCTTCGAGCATGCCGTGGAGGGCTACAAGATCCGGGACTACCTGGCCGAGTCCGGCGTCTGCTCCCTCATGTGGCCGGATTGGTGGGGCTTCAAGCTGGAGGCCTTCGACGGCATCAAGGAGAACGTGGCCCTCCTCCATCAGGCGGGGGCCTGCGCGGTGATGCACTCCGACGACGTCCAGATCATCCAGTTCCTGAACCTGGAGGCGGCGAAGGCCCTGAGAGCTGCCAACGAGGCGGGCATTCCCGTCACGAAGGCCGAGGCCGTGGCCTGGTTCACGCTGAACGCAGCCAGGGCCATCGGCATCGATGAGGTGACGGGCTCCCTGGAGGTGGGGAAGAACGCCGACGTGGTGATCTGGTCCGGGGATCCGTTCAGCATCTATACCAAGACCGAGAAGGTCTTCGTGGACGGGGCCCTTCTCTTCGACCGCGCAGCCCCCGATCCCTACCTGTTTGGAGACTTCATGCTGGGGATTCTCCCCGGGGAGGCGATCCGATGACATGCCTGAACGAAGGTTCCGTGAGCCGCCCGGCGATGGGAATCGGGATCGCGAGCGCTACCGTGCGGGTGGGAGCCTTCCTCCTGCTCGTGGGCTGGGGCGGAGGACTCTGCCCGAAGCCTGTGGGGGCCCAGGCCGTGGCCATCACCAACGGGGAGATCCACACGGTGGCGGGGGCCGTTATTCGGGGCGGCACCGTGGTCATGGAAGGGGGAGTCATCACGGCCGTGGGCCGGGACGTGGCCATCCCCGCGGGAGCCAGGGTCATCGATGCCGCCGGAAAGGTCGTGACTCCGGGGCTCTTTGACTCCAACACCCGACTCGGGGTCGTGGAGATCAGCTCCTACGAAGGCACGTCCGACGGCTCCAGCGCCAACGACCGGATGACGGCCGCCTTCAACGTTGCCGAGGGGATCAACCCCAACACCACCCTCATTCCCGTGACCCGGGTGGAGGGGATCACGCGCGCCATCGTGGCTCCGGTCCCCGGCGCTTCCCTCATCGCCGGCACCGGCGCCCTCATCAACCTGGGAGCGAGCCGGCTCCCCGAGATCGTGGTCAAGACCCCGGTGGCCATGTACGCCGTCCTTGGGGAGCGCGGCGCCGGCTTCCAGGGGGGAGCCCGTCCCCTGGCTCTCCTGAGGCTCAGGGAGGCCTTCCAGGACGCCATGGACTACGCCGATCACCGCGCCGCCTTCCAGGCGGGAGAGCGACGTGACTACTCCTTGAGCCGCCTGGACCTGGAGGCGCTGGTCCCGGTGATCCGTGGAGAGCTTCCCCTCGTCCTGCAGGTGGGCCGGGCCTCCGACATCCTCACCGCCCTCAGCCTGAAGAAGGAGTTCGGGCTGGAGCTGGTGCTGAGCGGAGCGGGAGAAGGGTGGATGGTGGCCCGGGAGATCGCGGCTGCGGGGGTCCCGGTCATGACCGAGGCCATCTCGAACCTCCCTTCCATGGAGACCCTGGGGGCCAGCTACGAGAACGTGGCGCGCATGCAGGAGGCCGGGGTCACGCTGATCCTGACCTCCTTCGACGGGCACAACGTCCGGAACGTGAAGCAGGAGGCGGGCTTTGCCGTATCCTATGGCCTTTCCCACGACGCGGCCCTCCGGGCCGTGACCCTGACCCCGGCAGAGGTCTGGGGAGTGGCGGATCGCATGGGTAGCCTGGAGGTCGGGAAGGTGGGTGACGTCGTGGTGTGGTCGGGGGACCCCTTCGAGATCCTGACCTCGGTGGAACACGTCTTCATCGAGGGCGTCGAGATCTCGTACGAGACGAGGCAGAAGGCGCTCCTGGAGAAATACCGGAGCCTGGAGGGCCGGCCCCCATGGAGGTGAGACCCCACGGCCGGCAGGGGCCCTCCCGCGTCTCCCCGGAGGATCGGGAGGCGCTGCGGCGGGTGGCGTGGGAGTCCATTCGACATGGCCTCGACCACGGCCGCCCCCTGGAGGTAATCCCTGCCGACTACTCCCCGTCCCTCCGGGAGCCGGGGGCGGCCTTCGTCACCCTCCATTCCGGAGGACGGCTCCGGGGGTGCGTCGGGAGCCTGGAGCCCCGACGACCCCTGGTGGCGGACGTCTCCCGCAACGCCTTCGCCGCAGCCTTCCAGGACTTCCGTTTTCGCCCCCTCTCCGCTCCGGAATTGCCGGGCCTGGACCTCCACCTCTCGATCCTGGCTCCTCTCGTGCCTCTGGAGGTCGAGAGCCGCGGGGAGCTTCTGGAGATCCTTCGGCCAGGCGTGGACGGAGTCCTCCTGGAAGATCCGCCCCACCGCTCCACCTTCCTGCCCCAGGTGTGGGAGTCCCTGCGGGACCCCGAGGAGTTCCTGGAGGAGCTGCTCCTGAAGGCAGGTCTCCCGGGGGACCACTGGTCTCCCACCCTCCGCTTCCAGCGGTACGCCGTTGAGGAGTTTTGAGGAGCCCGGCGAGGGAGACGAGGGATCGAAAGCCGGGGGAGAACCATAGGGGAAACCCCTTATGGCGTCCCGGTCCCGTTGAAGGACACATTCCTATCTGCCCAATCGGGCAGGGTGTTTCGTTGACCGGCGCCCTCCGGGCCCCCGGAGGGGGGCCCAGACCCGCGCCAGGGGAGTGAGAAGATGACCGAGATCATAGGCCAGTCCCCAACCGCCACTTCCAGAGTCCTCGAGGAGCTTGCCCGCCTTCCCATCGCCCAGGAGCTGGGCCGCACCCGCCTGGAACGGGTGGCGGAGGTGGCGCACCTCGAGGAGTACGACGTCGGGAAGCTCCTCTTCCGGGAGGGCGATCCATCCGACAACCCCCGCCTGGTGGTTTCCGGGTTGGTGTCCCTACTGGTGAACGTCCCCCACCAGGGGGAGATCATCGTGGGAACCGTGTCCGACGGAGAGCTCCTGGGCTGGTCCGCTCTGCTCCCGAACCATCGCTGGCGATCCTCGGCGCGGACCGCCCGGACCACCCGGTGCATCGTACTCGACGGCGCTGCGCTCCGGGAGATGATGGACATGGACCACGAGCTGGGATACCAGATCCTTCGCCTCGCCTTCCGGGTGGCGACGGGCCGCTTGGGGGACCAATTCCTCCAGACTCTGGACGTATTCGGACATGGCCGATAAACGAGTTGCCGTCGGAGCCCTGCATCGCATGGAGCGAGGGGACTTCCCTCTCCTCCTGGAGCGGCTGAAAGGCGACGGATACAGGCTGGTGGGCCCCACCGTCAGGGACGGGGCCATCCGCATTCAGAGGATAGACAGCGTGCAGGACCTCCCCGTCGGATGGACCGACGAGCAGGGCCCCGGCACCTACCGGCTGCGCAGGAGGGAGGACGACGCCTATTTCGGCTACCGGGCGGGTCCCCAGTCGTGGAAGAGGCACCTCTTCCCTCCCAGGGATCCGCTCATCCAGCTCAAGCGTGACGGCAACACGGTGGAGTGGCGGCGTCCGGTGATGGACGAGCCACCCATGGCCTTCATCGGGGTGCTCCCCTGCGATCTGGCTGCCATCAAGATCCAGGACCGGGTGTGGATGGGTGCGCCCTTTCACGAGACCCGGTATGTGGCCCGCAGGCGCCAGGCCTTCCTGGTGGCCGTGAACTGCCTGGAGCCGGGGGAGCTTTGCTTCTGCGACTCCATGGGGGCGGGCCCCAAGGCCGGGGACGGATTCGACCTCTGCCTCACGGAGCTTGGCGGGAAGTTCCTGGTGGAGGTGGGCTCGGACCGGGGGCGGGAAGTGCTGGCCGCACTGCCGGTCACCACCGCTTCGGACGAGGACCGGCACGCTCTCCAGCGGGGGCTCGATGCGGCCAGAAGCCGCATGGGGCGCAAGCTGAACACGAAGGGGTTGGGCGGGATCCTCTTCGGGAACATCGACCACGCACGGTGGGAGGACGTGGCGAAGCGGTGCCTCACCTGCGGCAACTGCACCCACGTCTGTCCCACCTGCTTCTGCTTCAACGTCCGGGAGACGGGGACGCTGGCGGACGGCCAGGAGGACCGCGAACGGTTCTGGGACTCCTGCTTCTCCCTCGACCACTCCATGATCCATGGCGGGTATTTCCGGAACACGCCCAAGCAACGCTACCGGCAGTGGCTGACCCACAAGCTCGGGGCCTGGGAATCCCAGTTCGGGACCGCCGGCTGCACCGGATGCGGGCGATGCATCGCCTGGTGCCCGGTGGGGATCGACGTTACCGAAGAGGCTGGAGCCATCCGGAAGGACTCGAAGAGCCACGTTCGGATGCCTGCTCCCCGGGAGCATCGCCTGAAGGCGGGGGATCCCCTCATTCCCTCTCCCGCGCAGATCATGCGGGTCAGGAGGGAGACGCCCGACACGGCCACCCTCTGGATGGAGCCCACGGGTCCGTACCGGTGGCGGCCCGGGCAATTCAACATGCTCTCCATCCCCGGTGTCGGGGACGTCCCCATCTCCATATCGGGGCAGGACGGCTCGGCCATCCTGCACACCGTCCGGGCGGTGGGGAAGGTGAGCGAGGCCCTCACGGCGTTGGAGCCCGGGATGCTGGTGGGGATGCGCGGGCCGTTCGGCACCTCCTGGCCCATGAGGGCGGCCCGGGGCCGCATCGTGACCGTGGTGGCCGGGGGAATCGGCCTGGCGCCCCTCCGGGGAGCCATCCGGGAAATGGCGGCCAGCGCCAAGACCTATCCCTCGGTCCGGATCCTCTACGGCGCCCGGACCCCCGATGACATCCTCTATCCGGACGAGCTGGAGACGTGGAGCTGGCCCATGCACATGCAGGTGGGGGTCACGGTGGACAGGGCCGGTCCAGCCTGGTCCGGGCACGTGGGGGTCGTCACCAACCTGCTTCGGAAGGGTGGGGAGGTGCGCCCCGATGGCGTGTACCTCCTCTGCGGCCCCGAGATCATGATGCGGGTGGTGGCGGAGAACCTCCTCCTGGCGAAGGTTCCGGAGGAGCACATCTACCTCTCCCTGGAGCGGAACATGAAGTGCGGGGCGGGTTTCTGCGGCCGCTGCCAGAAGGGGCCGTACTTCATCTGCAAGGACGGACCGGTATTCCGCTATGACAAGGTCTCATTCGTCTTCAAACACCCGGGGCTCTGAGATGGGTACTGCAGACCGACCGGTGCCTTCCCCGCGCCCCCGCCTGGGGGTATTCAAGATGGCCTCCTGCTCCGGTTGCCAGGGCGTCCTCGTCAGTTGCGAGGACGAGCTCCTGGCCATCGCCGGGGCGATCGACATCGTCCACTTTCCCGAGGCGTCGTCCCGTCTGGCCGAGGAAGGGCCCTTCGACGTGGTTCTGGTGGAGGGCTCCATCTCGGCCCCGGAGCACCTGGAGCAGATCAAGGCCATCCGGGAGCGTTCCGCGGTCCTCGTGACGGTGGGGGCCTGCGCCACCTCAGGCGGGATCCAGGCGTTGCGGAACTTCGGCAAGCTGGAGGACTTCGCGGACCGGGTCTACGTGCGCCCCGACTACCTGGCCACCCTGGAAACCTCCACGCCCGTGGCCGACCACGTGAAGGTGGACTACGAGCTCCGGGGCTGTCCCATCGCCAAACGCCAGCTCCTGGAGCTCCTCACCGCGATCCTCAAGGGCCGGCGCCCCGAGATCCGGAACGAGAGCCTCTGCCTTGCCTGCAAGCGCTACGGCGTTGTCTGCGTCATGGTGGCCCACGGCATACCCTGCCTCGGTCCCGTGACCGTGAACGGGTGTGGGGCGATCTGCCCTTCCCTGGGGCGGGGCTGCTACGGATGCTTCGGGCCCAAGGAGGGGGCCAACACCCAGGCCCTTGCCCAGCGGATGCTGGACATGGGGATTCCCAGGGAGGAGGTCCTCCGCTCCTTCCGCTTCATAACCGGCTATGCCGAGGCGTTTCGGGAAGAGAGTGTCCGTCATGAGTGAGGTCACGAGAGAAGCTCCGGACTCTGGGGTCGGCGGTACCCGGACCTTCCGCGTGGAGATGCTCACCCGGGTTGAGGGGGAGGGGCGCTTCCTCCTGAGGGTGAAGGACGGTGAGGTGGAAGAAGCCACCCTCACCATCTTCGAGCCACCGAGGTTCTTCGAGGGGTTCCTGGTGGGGCGGTCGCTCTTCGAGGTGCCGGACATCACGGCCCGTATCTGCGGGATCTGCCCGGTGACCTACCAGATGACGAGTGCCCAGGCCCTGGAGAGGATCCTGGGGATCCATCCGACGGCGGAGATCCGGAGACTGCGGCGCCTCATGTACTGCGCGGAATGGATCGAGAGCCACGCCCTTCACGTCTTCGTCCTCCACGCTCCGGACTTCCTGGGCTACCATAGCGCTCTGGAGATGGCGAAGGATCATGGGCCGCTGGTGGAGATGGCCCTCCGCATGAAGAAGGCGGGGAACACGCTCCTGGAGATCCTGGGGGGGAGGGCCATCCATCCGGTGTCAGCCCGGGTGGGAGGCTTCACGAAGACCCCCCGGCCCCGGCGGCTCAAGAGCCATCTCCCCGAGCTGGAGTGGGGTCTGGAGGCGGCCCGGGAGGCGGTGGAGGTTCTCAATGGGCTCCCGATGCTGGGTTTCGAGCAGCCCTACACCTTCGTATCCCTGGACGGAGGCTCGGAGTATCCCATCGACTGGGGCGAGCAGATCGCCGTCACGGGACGAGAGCCGGTGCCCGTCGAGGAGTTCGAGAACGTGTTCCTGGAGACCCAGGTGCCCCGGTCTCCCGCCCTTCATGCCCGTCTCCCCGACGGCACCCCGTATCTCACGGGGCCCATGGCCCGCCTGAGCCTCTTCCCCGACAAGCTCCATCCGCTGGCCCAGGAGGCGCTCGAGCGGACCGGGATGGCAGTGCCGGTCCTGAACCCCTACCGCTCCATCGTGGTCCGGGGAGTGGAGCTGGTCCAGGCCTTCGCCGACGCCGTCGACATCATCCGGGAGTACGAGGGGGCGGATCCTCCCTACCTGGAGGCCCCACTCAGGGCCGGCGAAGGGATGGCAGCCACGGAGGCCCCGCGAGGTCTCCAGTACCAACGCCACCGGATCGACGACGCGGGTCACATCCTGGAGTCGCGCATCGTGCCCCCTACGTCCCAGAACCAGGCCCGCATCGAAGCGGATCTGGTGGGGCTGGCGCAGGAGATCCTGCCCCTGGGGGATGCCGAAGCGACCCTCCGCTGTGAGCAGCTGATCCGGGCCTACGATCCGTGTATCTCCTGTGCCACCCACTTCTTGAAGCTGGAGATCGAAAGGGAGTAGAAGGCATGGCGAGGATCGTCGCCCTGGGGAACCCCGATCGCGGGGACGATGGGGCGGCCCTCGCCGTTGCCGCCCGTCTCCAGGGGGAGGCGACCGTCATCCTGGCCGGACGCCCCGGGGCGGGACTCCTGGACCTCCTCCCGCCGGAGGAGCCGTGCATCCTCCTGGATGTGGTGTGCAGCGGTTCCCCCCC
>Ga0068714_10007562_pt1 | contig 10458 bp, 6 predicted proteins | sample MTBNYHSulfiMetaG_FD_62988 | JGI IMG/M metagenome (GOLD analysis project Ga0068714, IMG submission 62988) | Enrichment culture microbial communities from rom New York Harbor, USA that are MTBE-degrading - MTBE-NYH (New York Harbor Sulfidogenic)... | ecosystem: Environmental > Aquatic > Marine >...
TACGAATCGACAGATTTTCCAGCTCTTCAATAGATATAATGCTATACTGTTTTACACGCTCCATTGTGTGGGGCCAATGGCTTGAGATAAAGGAACGTCTGTCCTTGAAAATAAAAGAGATAGTGGAAGGTGCCGGAACGAGTTTTGCCTTTCCCTCCCGCACAATATACATGAGTGATACCGCCGGCGAAAAGCCGGTGGTCTTTGTACCGCCGGGACAGAAACAGGAAGTTCTCCAGTCGAAAACCGTCCGTACCGAAACTCAATGAACATTTGGCAACCTGCCCGAAATACGGTTTATCACCGGGCTGTCAAAACCGGAGTTCCGGCTATGAATGCGGATGTATTCAAGAACGAACGGACCTCGTTGCCGGGGCTTCGGCGGGAACGTCCCGGGAGCGCTTCGGAAAGGCGCTGATCAAGGCCATCAACAAGGCGGACCCATAGGGCACGCACTGAACGGCCAGCACGGTCACCCACAGGTTCATATCCAGGGTATCCATCTCCCGCAACAACCCCATGGTCACGGCCGCACCGAGCAGCAGGCAAAACATCAAGGTTTCTTCCATGGAAACCGCCAGGGACTTTATCAGGGCCGAGGCTTCGGCCATTTTGGGCGTGCGGAAAAAGGGTTTGTCGCGGGTTATCAAACCTACGAGTACGGCCTTGGCTATGGTGTGCGAAAGGGCAAGACCGGCGATGGCGGCGGCCGTCGTTTGCACCACGGAAGAACCGACGCGTGTTCGATACAGGTAGAACGACTTTCCCACCTTGAAGGCAAACAGCGACAGGGGTAAGAGCGAAAAGATGACCAGGGGCGGATCGATACCTTTGGGATTCGCGATCATGGCTGTTGACCAGCACAATGCAGCCAGGCTGAATACCAAGTTGGCGCCATCCGCCAGCCACGGCAGCCACCCGGCAATGAAATGATAGCGCTGGCCCGACGTCAGCCGGCTCTTCTTGGCGGACAGCAGATAGGACTTATGCCGTCGCAAGATTTGAACCGCTCCGTAGGCCCACCGGTAGCGTTGTTTCTTGTAGTCGGCAAACGTATCCGGCATCAAACCGCGACCATACGTACGGGCGATGTAGAAGGCCCCGTACCCTGCTTCGAAAATGCGTAACCCAAGCTCCGCGTCTTCCGTAATACACCACTCGGCCCATCCGCCGATGTCATCCAGGACCGACCGGCGGATCAAGGTCATGGTGCCGTGCTGAATGATCGCATTCCGTTCATTCCGGGTGACCATGCCGATGAAAAAGAAACCCCGGTATTCAGCGTAGCACATCGCCTTGAAGACACTTTTGTTCATATCCCTGTAATCCTGAGGGGCCTGGACGACACCGATTGTTGGATCCTTGAATTGGGGAACAAGCTCTTTGAGCCATTTCCCATCCACGATGTAGTCACTGTCGATCACCGCAATAATCTGTGCGGCGGCATCGGTATGACGCAGAGCGTAGTTCAACGCACCGGCTTTGAAGCCCGACAACGGATCGACATGAAAAAAACGGAACCTGGGCCCGATATAACGACAGTGTGCCTCTACCGGCTGCCATACTTGGGGATCCTTGGTGTTGTTATCCACTACAAGAACTTCAAAGCACGGATAATCCAGGCGGGCCAGAGCATCAAGGGTTTCAATTACCATGTCCGGAGGTTCGTTATGGATGGGAACATGGATCGAGACCATAGGAAGCTCTGCGTCCACCATACTTTCGGGTTTGAACGAACGTCGCCAGCGGATGATCCAGCGCGCTTCGGCCCATTCATGTGCTTCCGTAAGCAACACCACGATGACGCCCATCATACCGCCCAGCATCACCAATCCCACCAGAATGGCGCCCACGGTCAAGTATTGGGAGGCGTACTCATAGATAATCCACACCGCCCCGGAAGCAGCCGAAAAAACCATCACCCCCAAAAAACCCCTCCCGCGATTGCCCAGTGTCCGACTATCGATAAGCAGGATCGCAAACATAACGGCGGCCACAAGAACGGAAACGCAGGCCAGGATATACCAACTCGCAATGGGCACGATAGGATCGGTAAAAGGGAACTTCTCCCGGCGGGCCACGTCGTAAACCCCCCAATAGGCCCCTACGGAGCCCTCGGTTTCCTTTTTCCACGGCTGATCAAAGGCCTCCATTACATAATAGATGTATTTTTCCCGATGGGCGCGATCCAGGAATCGCCGCAGAAAAGTGGCCTGGTTGGCCGGCGATGCCAAGGCGGAGTGTCTGGTTCTCCCGTTGCTGGGCCAACCGACTTCTGCGATGACGATGGGTTTCTTCGGGAAGCGTTCTTTCAAGAGATCCATCTTCTCGATGACATAGTCCACGGCAACATCGATATGAACCCCTTCCCAATAGGGCAGGAGATGCACGGCCAAGTAATCCGTATGTTCAGCCAACTCAGGGTGTTCCAGCCAAACATGCCACGGCTCGGCCGTACTGACGGGGATCTCGAGTTCCCTTCTTGCCTTGTCCAGATATTCGATGAGGGTTTCAATGGGAAGGTCGCCGCGAAGGACGGTTTCATTTCCGAGGAGCACCCTAACAATGTTTGAATTCTCATGGGTGAGTTGCAGCAAAGTCCGAAGATCCGCCTCATTGCTTTCAAGATCGGCATCAATCCAAATCCCCAGGGCTACATTGATACCGTGACGTCGCGCCAATACGGGAATCCGGGCCAGAATATCCTCGACGCCGTACGTTCGAACGGCATGGGTTTTACCTCTAAGCAGGGCGAGGTCGGCATCCATCTCGCTTTCAGACGGGTATATACCTTCCAAAGGGGTCTGATCGGATTGAAAGGGCGAAAAGGAAAACCCCTGTATGCGAGAAGGCCATGGCGGTTCCTGTTTCGGACGATTGGCCAGCGCCCACAGGCTCACACAGAGGATGGCGATGGCAACGGCAATGATCACACTCGAGCTTCTCATGTGAGCAACAATCCTCAATGCCAGGGAGAGGTTCCTTCCGCAGGTACGGCGGCAGAGACTTTATGTGCAAATGTCGTAGGTGTCTACCCGTTATTTGCAGGGGCGATGGAGTCTCGAACGGGTTGAGGAAATCAGCTCCGTCCATGGCGAAACCCGCAGTGCATTACGTCTGGTCATACGGGCATCACCCGGACGCCGCGGTTCAGCAAAGAGGAACGGGTCTATAGACCTTGCCTCCAAAGCTGTCCCAAACGGCAGGCCCGCCAAGATTCCCGCGACATAATGGCGTTGACCCATTCCGGGCTCCAATGGTAGTTTTTTATTTTTATTGGATCGACTGAAAATCTAACGGGACTGAACTTCTTGGCGTTCAATCCTCGACAGTCCGTTGACAAACAGGATTGGGGGCCGGCCGGCAATAAACGATGAGATACAACGCGCGAATCTTGAGGAATAAGGCGTACATGCAGTACGCCGCAATGACGAAGGAGGAAGCGTCACGCGGTTGGCGTGACCACAGATCGCGTTGTTAGACGGCCTGCTGAACCCGACTCAGCGGAGAACCGGACCATCGGCGCCGCCGGGTGTTGTGGTGGGCCGTGATGGTTTATCGAAGCACGTTGAATGAAAGGCGGCGGTGATGCAGTATGACGATCGATCCCCTTGCGGACGGCTGACCTCATCCGATGCCGGCAGAAGCGTCGTTCTCGCCGGTTGGGTTGACGCCCTTAGAGACCACGGAGAGGTGCTCTTCATTCACCTGCGCGATCGCAGCGGTATCGTGCAGGTCGTGTTCACGCCCGAAAGGACGCCCCAGGACGTCTGCGACAAGGCAACCGCGCTTAGAAACGAATTCTGCGTCCTGATCACCGGCCAAGTCATTCAACGGGCGGAAGGGACCGAAAATCCCGGCATCGCCACCGGCGACATCGAGGTGGTGGCCGCGGCTTTGTCCATTTTGAGCGCTTGCGCCCCGCTCCCTTTTCCCATATCGGAAAAATCCATGGCGGCAACGAGTGCCGCGCCTAAGCGGGACGAGGCGGTGGGAGAGGACGTGAGACTGCAATACCGGTATCTCGATCTGCGCCGCCCGACCATGCAGGACCACCTGATCCGGCGCCACCGCATCGTTAAAACCATCCGGGATTTTTTGGATGAGAAAGAGTTCATCGAAATTGAAACCCCCATGCTGACCAAGAGCACCCCGGAAGGGGCCCGGGACTACCTGGTACCCAGCCGGCATTTTCCCAAAAACTTTTACGCATTGCCCCAGTCGCCCCAGTTGTTCAAGCAGTTGCTCATGGTAGGAGGGATGGAGCGGTACTTCCAAATCGTCCGCTGTTTCCGGGACGAGGACTTGCGGCCGAACCGGCAGCCTGAATTCACTCAGCTGGATCTGGAAGCATCCTTCATTGACGAGGAGTATATCTACACCCTCTTCGAGGAACTGACGGCGCGTATCTTCGAAATCGGCGACATCAGCCTGCCCCGTCCTTTCCCGCGCATGACCTGGCAGGAAGCCATGAACCGCACCGGTTCGGACCGGCCCGATCTGCGGTTCGACATAACATTCACGGATGTCACGGATCTTTTCACACACACGCGCTACGGCATCTTCAGGCAGATTCTCGGCCGGGGCGGATGCATTAAGGGGATCAACGTCAAGGGCGCCTCCGGGCGGCTGAGCAAGAACGTCTTGCAGAACGAATACGCCAAGGAGATCGTTCCGGGATTCGGCGCCAAGGGCATGACCTGGATGCGGGTGATGGAGGGCGGGCTGGAATCCAACATCGTGCAGTTCTTCAGTGAAGAAGAACGCCGGGGCATTCTAAGCCGCTTTGAAGCCGAACCGGGGGACGTGATTTTGATGATCGCCGATCCTTCCTGGTCCCTGGTCTGCACGGCTCTGGGACAGCTCCGGTTGCACCTGGCCCATCGACTGGAGTTGATTCATCAGGGCGCCTATGTCCCGCTGTGGGTCACGGACTTTCCGCTGTTTGAACCTACGGAAGACGGCCTCACCTCCAGTCACCACCCGTTCACCATGCCGGACCCCACGGACTTTGATCCCGGCAAGATCGATGAGTTGCTCGCGCTGCGCTCTCGCTCCTACGATCTGGTGATGAACGGCGAGGAGTTGGGCGGCGGCAGCATCCGCATCAACGACCGGAATTTGCAGCAGCGCATTTTCAAAGCCTTGGGACTTGGAGAAGAGGAGGTGACGGAAAAATTCGGCTTCTTTCTCAAAGCGCTTGAATTCGGCGCACCGCCCCACGGCGGTATCGCCCTGGGCATCGACCGGGTGACGGCTATGATCTTGGGCGCCACTTCCATCCGCGAGGTAATAGCCTTTCCCAAGAACCGCAGCGCCTATTGCCCCCTGACCCAAGCCCCCTCCCCGGTGGCCGACACGCAGTTGGAGGAACTGGGTCTGCTGGACCTGGGCGGTGCGCGTCCCCTGCCCGGCGCCGACGAACAGCAGGACCTCATCGACAACCTCGCGTGGGTATCCCGCATCGGGATCACCGTCTCGGATCGGCCCGCGGTGACCGACGCCGTGATAGAGGCGCGAGCGTGCGCTGAACGGATCCACCGGCATAGCCGCACGGACGAGGAACCCCTCTTTTCCGTCGCGGCCGTAGAAAACCGGACACGGGAAGGAGGAACGGCGCTTGTCCATCCCTTATCGGAGAACGGCGAACTCTTCAAGAACGCGCCCGCGGTAAAAGGCGGTTATTTCAAAGTAGCCGCCGTACTGGATTGAAAGGTCCCAGTTATGCCGGATAGATTCACATACCGGAATCCCTCGTCGGAACCGTGCGCCGCAGGGGGTCCCCTTGCCGGCGTGCGGGTGATCGTACAGCCGAATATGTCGGTGAAAGGATGGCCCTGCAATGCCGGTTCGCGGGCCCTGTCGGGGTACTCGGCCCTGGAGGACGCCACGGCCGTCAGCCGCCTGACTCAAGCCGGCGCCACACTGATCGGGAGTTCCCGAATGGCCGAACTGGGCTTCGGGACAGCCGGCGACACCACGGCCCAAGCCTTTACGGATAGCCGCGCCGATCTGGCGCTGATAACCGACACCATGGGCGAAGCCCGTATGGCTGCGGCCGGCGCCGGGCTCTATGGATTCAAGCCCAGCTACGGTCTTATTTCCCGATACGGTTTGATGGGACTGGTCCCTTCCATGGAGTGCATAGGCCTGATGGCCGCGGATCCGTCCCACATCGGGCAGGCATTGGCCGTGATGGCCGGCGCGGACCCCAACGACCCGTCCATCCCCCACGACTGTGCAGGGGGGGTCAGCGCGGATTTGCCGCCCATCACGGACTCGCCCGTGGCCGGGGTCATCGAAGAATGCATGGACGGCCTGGATGCGACGGAGCAGAAAACCTTTCAGACCGGCGCGGCCAGGCTCTCCGCGGCGGGTGTCACCGTGAAAACGGTGAGCCTTCCATCGTATGGGCTCTTTCGCGACGCGCACCAACTGATCGCCGCGGTGGAGGCGTCTTCCAGCGCCGGCAAGTACGACGGAGTACGATACGGCCACCGCGCCCCTACCGGCAAAAACTGGAACGAAATGTACCTCAACACTCGAGCCGAGATCTTCGGGTCGCTGATCAAGCCCTTTCTTTTCCAGGGCGCTTATTTTCAATTCGAAGACTACGCCGCCTTTGAAAACGCATGCCGCATCCGCGGCCGTTTGTTTCGGGCCGTTACCGACCTGCTCGATCAGGTGGACCTGTTGGTCCTGCCCACGCGGCGAGCGGCCCTCGATCCGGCTCAGGCGGCCACCATCGAAGAAACCTACCATGCTTTCGCCATGACGCTGTCCGCCAACGTCACCGGTCATCCGGTTCTGCAAATACCGGATCCGACTCCGTCGGAGGGCGCCGATATGGGTCTGCAAGTCATGGGGGCGCGGCTGGCCGACATGCGACTCTTGTCTGTGGGACTGTGTCTTTCCTCGACGGTGCGGGAGGGCCGATAGCATGAAGTACGAAGCGGTCATCGGTCTTGAAATTCATGTACAGCTCAACTCCGCCACCAAATTATTCTGCGACTGTCCCAACCGCCCGGGCGATGAACCCAACCGCAACATCTGCCCGGTCTGTCTCTGGATGCCCGGCGCCCTGCCCCAACTGAGCCGCGAAGCCCTGGAAAAAGCCATGCTCGCCTGCCTGGCCCTGAACTGCACCATCCAGCCCGAAAGCAGCTTCGACCAAAAGGTATACTACTACCCCGATCTGCCCAAAGGCTACCAGCTCTCCCAACACCACAAGCCATTGGCCCGCAACGGCTGGGTGGACATCATGGGCCTGGACAATCAACTGAAGCGGATGCGCATCCACCACATTCACATGGAAGAAGACGTGGCCAAGCTTCTGCACGAAACCGAGGGCCGCACGCCCATCACCTTGGTGGACTTCAACCGCGCCGGCGCCCCGCTCATTGAAATCGTCAGTGAACCGGATATGCGCAGCCCCCACGACGCCATGGAATATGTAAAGGCCCTGCGGGCTCAGTTGCGCTACACCGGCGCCGCCGAATGCAGCCTCGAGCAGGGCACCCTTCGTGTGGATGCCAACGTCTCTCTGCGCCCTTGGGGCAGCGATCTCTTGAATACCAAGGTCGAGATCAAAAACATGAACTCCATCCGCAACGTGGGGGATGCCGTTGCCTACGAAATCGTCCGCCAGACCAGGTGTCTGGAAAGAGGCGAACCCATCGTGCTGCACACGCGCCTCTGGGATCCGGAAAAGCGGGTCACCACGGCCATGCGGGGCAAGTTCGAAGGTCCCTGCGTGCCGGATCCATCGGTAGCCCGCATCGTGGTCACCGACGCCTGGCTTCATGCCGTCCGGGAACGACTGCCCGAAATGCCGGCCCAGAAAACGGACCGGTTTATGACTACCTACGGTCTGGCTTGCGAGGAGGCCGCCGCCATGACTGCCGAACGGGATCTTTCGGATTTCTTTGAAGCCGTCGCACAGTACGATTTGCCGCCACGCAAGATCGCCGGGTGGATTTCCACACAACTGGTCCCCGCCTTGAGGGAACGCAACCGAAACATCGACCGGACACACCTGACCGCCCAGCGGTTTGCCGGACTCCTGACTGCGCTCGAAAGTGACCGCATCAACACCCAGGCCGCCCGGGAAGTGCTTCCCCGACTCCTGGACAATGAGGCATCCGTCGAGGAACTCCTGGAAAAAGGCGACTTCGGACAACTCTCCGACACCGCCGATTTGAAGGCACTCGTTGAACGGGTTTTGGCGGACCACCCTTCCGATGTGCAGGATTTTCGGAGCGGAAACGCCAAAGTCCTGGGATTCCTGATGGGTCAAGCCATGAAAGCGTCCCGGGGCAAGGCCAATCCCAAACGACTTAAGGAATTGCTGACGGAACGGCTAAGCTGAGCCGATAGCGGGAGACCCGAATACGGCCCACCGGCGATCGGTGCGACACGTGGGCTGATAGTCAGACTCGCTTCATCCGCGGTTTTGTGGTCGGTAATTCCGTTCACGGGTTATTCGAGAGCATTTCCAAAGACGTGCAAGGGCGCGAAGGGGATCCTGCGGGGTACTGTGAAGCGCCATACGGCCCTGAACATCCAATCGGATACGGAGGTGAAATGATAACGGTCCGGGAAATCCAGTCGGACGATTTGAACCCCCAGGCTTTTATCGAAGAACAGTGCCGCCTGATCTCGGAACAGGTCGGTGCGTCAAAGGCCGTCAACGCCCTCTCGGGCGGCGTGGATTCATCAGTTACCACCTTGTTGGCCCATCGCGCCCTGGGATCTCGACTGCTCACCTATTTCATCGACAACGGGCTCATGCGAGAAGGGGAACCGGAATCCGTTGTCCTCGCCATGAAAGACCTCGGCGTTCCGGTCAAGCTCGTGGACGCCCCCAGGGAATTCTTTTCCGCCCTCAAGGGAAAAACGGATCCGGAAGAAAAACGCCAAGCGATCACGGATACGTTCTACAAAACGGTATTCGGGCGACTGGTAAAGGAAAGCGGCGCATCCCATCTGCTCCAGGGAACCATTTACACGGACGTGGAAGAGACCGTGGCCGGAATCAAACGCCAGCACAACATTCTGGCCCAACTCGGTATCGACACCGAAGCGGCCTTCGGCTACAAGGTCATTGAACCGCTCATTCAACTGCGCAAGACAGGGGTACGGGCTGTAGGACAGGCCTTGGGCATGCCCGAGAACATGTACCATCGGCCCCCATTTCCCGGACCCGCCCTGGCCGCCCGGGTGATCGGTGAAGCAACCCCCGAACGGATCGCTTTAGTGAGAAAAGCAACGGTCGTGGTGGAAGAAGAGCTTTCGGAAATAGAAGCTTTTCAGTACATGGCCATCCTGCATGAAGATAGGGTGACGGGTATACGCCACGCAAAGCGGGAGTACGGTTTTCAAATTGAAATCCGCTGCTGGGACAGCCGGGATGCCGTAACGGCTTCACCGACCCGCCTCACTTTCGAGCTGCTTCGCAGGATGGCGGATCGGGTGACATCGGAAGTTCCCGGCGTCGTAAGCGTCACCTACAACGTCACAACCAAACCGCCCTCCACCATCGAGGCCGTGTAACGGTCTCGGAGCGGCAAATCGGCGTAGCCGGACCTCATGCGGGGAAAAAAGCATGTCCTTCCTCTGCGAACAGCACGGCGTTTCAGTACGAGGAATAGCTTTTGTCGATGTTCGCGAAGCCATGACTCCCCGGCACGGCGTCTTTTTTTCCGGAAGGCTGGCTTGAACCCCATCGCCTTTCCGGTTTATTGCGCCGACGTTCCGAAAGCATGCCGGGAGCCGAGAAACTCGTACCCCGCGCCTGTTTCATTCGGGCGCTTCTTGGGAAGAGCAGCTCGCCGGCCCATTGAAAAACCGCATTTCGAGCAGGCTGGACAAAAAACGATGAGGTGCAAGGCGCGCGAATCCTGAGAAATGGGGCGTACATACAGTACGGCGCAATGGCGAAAGGCGAACACGGCCCCGGCTTTTACCCTCGTCTTCGGATGTGGAGTGTGTTGGGCTTTAGACGCCGGGCGAACATACGAATCGGGGAGGCCGCAATGCACAATTTCGAGAAGCTGGGCGTCTTCTATTTGGGCCGGGAATACGATCCCGACGGCAGCGTTTTGAAAGACGACCTCATTCTCTACGATGCCGGGAACCTGACCACGCATGCCATGATCGTGGGAATGACCGGCAGCGGCAAGACCGGTTTGGCCCTGGCCTTGCTTGAAGAAGCCGCCATAGCAGCCCGTTGAAGAACGGTCGTTGCTGAAAATACGAACGGAGATAATAAATACTGAGCCGATAGCCCTCGTTTTACTGGTTTGCATCGTCTTCGAGGGCGTTTTGGAGCCAATGACACAAAATGGCCAGGCAATAGACGTAAAATAGGGCCCATAGCCTCCAACCCTGGAGGCTGCGCGGGGTTCCAACCCCAAATAGCGCCCTCATGAGCACGCCCAGGTTATAGGCCAGTACATG
>Ga0068714_10007563_pt1 | contig 10458 bp, 7 predicted proteins | sample MTBNYHSulfiMetaG_FD_62988 | JGI IMG/M metagenome (GOLD analysis project Ga0068714, IMG submission 62988) | Enrichment culture microbial communities from rom New York Harbor, USA that are MTBE-degrading - MTBE-NYH (New York Harbor Sulfidogenic)... | ecosystem: Environmental > Aquatic > Marine >...
CCAGATAGCGCCTATCCCTGGCAAAACAGAGATGCGCCCGCGGAATTGACGCCGGTTCCTGCAAGTGGCTTTATGGCAAGAAGAAGGCTCCGCAGGCTCCTTGAAGAAAACGCGGACGCTGTAGGCAGAGACAGATCTGATCCCCGCGATCAGCGCCCTTCAGAAGCCAAATTACGCTGATAGACAGTCAAGGCGGTGACTCGCATGTTTGGCTCGGCGGCGCCGGCGCGAGCCACGTCCAGCGGCGGGATCTCATCCGCCGGGCCGTCCAACGTCAGCTTGACGATCGTGTCGATACGGCGTGAATCCATTTGGGGGACCGTCAACATGATACCGGAATCGGTTTGCACAGCGGACACCGCGCCACCCCCAAGCAACTGGCTCTTGATGATCTTCCTGGGCAATGGCGGCAATGCAACCGTCTCACCGTCAGGCTCCAGAAGATGGACATAGATGATGTTCCCCTTGCGCGTGCTGACCAGCGATGAAGCAGGTTTGAACGGCCCACCGCGCGTGCTGTAGATACCCTCCCCGTTTCGTTCCAGCCACGACCCGACCTGCCGGAGCACCTCGACCTGTCGCGGTTCTATACATCCGTCCGGCATTGGCCCCACGTTGAGCAGCAGGTTCCCGTCGCCCCCTACGGTGCGAGCGAGAATATGGATCACTTCCTTGGCCGACTTGATGGTGTCGTTCGGTTTCCATGACCACTGCGTGCCGAGCGTCATACAGGTCTCCCAGGGGCGTTGGTCATCGTACTGACCGATCCGCTGTTCCGGGGTGTAGTAGTCGGCATTCACGCTGAGGATCTGATTGTCGTTGTTGCCGATGCCGAGGTCGAGGCGATTGTTGATGATGATCTCCGGCTGCATGCTCCGCACAATGGCATAGGTATCGGGCTGGTCATAAAGCGGTTCATGGCCATCCCAGTCGAACCAGAGCAGATCAATGCGTCCGTAGTTGCCCAGTAGTTCCCTCACCTCCTTCTGCATCCGAATCACAAACGCCGCATTGCGCTCGGTACGGAAATCAGGATCGCGCCAGTCCATCGGGGAAAAATACCAGCCCAGTTTCATCCCTTCGTCGTGCGCAGCCTTTGCCAACTCTTGGCAGATGTCACGCCGAAACGGAGTGTTTGCGCTGTTGTAGCCATCCGCCTGGGAATGCCACAACAGGAAGCCATCGCAGTGCTTCGCGGTGAGCACCATGTATTTCATGCCCGCGGTGTGGGCCGTGTCCACCCATTCCGACGCGTCAAAATGGACTGGATTGAAACGCTGATAGAGGTGGTCATAGACTTCGATTGGTGTCGGGCCTTTGTTGGGGCACTTCGGATTCGAATTGGCACGCGACCAGCTGATTTCCAGTCCCGTCAGGCTCACTGGTCCCCAATGAATAAACATGCCGAACCGCGCTTCCCGCCACCACGCCATCCGGACCTCGCGTTGGGCTGTGGCGTCTTCATGAGAACTCGATGGACCGGGCTGCGCGACTGCGATCGACAGGGGGTTCAAAAGCCCTAATGCGAGAAGTATCACCTTCATTGTGGCCGCCTCCGCAATCTACAAGGATCGCTGCACCTACAAACTATCCAGAAAACGAAGCCATCGGAAACCACGCGTGAGAGGATAACGGATGGGCATCTGCCGGTCAACAAGAAGGTCGACAATGGAAATGACCTGCCCTACGGATGGTGGGCGCGGGGCGAGCTTGATAGACTGGGCTGCCATGGACACGAAAGGAACCCTCTGTGGCAGACGAGAGTACACGATCCAAACGCTACAGTGAGGAGTTCACCCTCCAGGCCGCGACGTCATCCGACGCCAGGCCGACCCTATTCGGCCCCCTTCCGCGGCTCTCACTGCCTCCTTTTTCAGTGCTTCTCGCCAACCTCACCTGGATTGAGACGGCATGCAATCCTCCATGCGGCCTGTGCTCCGGCAGGTCATGCCAACAGCCGCGATTGACCCGAACGAACGAATTTGCTCTAATACAACAAGAGCATCTGTTCTTGGAGCAGGGTACAGTCTGTGTTCGAGGCCTTTCCAGAGTCCTGACACAGTCCTCCCTCACTCGAAGAACGCTATGAATCCTGGAGGTGGAAGATGACCCGACATGCATTTCTCATTGGCGCCGCCCTCATGCTTCTTTGTAGCGCATCTGCGCCCCTGTACGGCTGGGGCTCAGCCACCCATGCGTACATCATACGCGAGGCAGGCACCAGGCAAGGGCCGACAAGCCTCCTGGAGATCTACGGCGCGGTACTCCCGGATGCATTCAATGTCATGTTCGGCGACCCCTACCAGGACCATCTCTGGACCTTGACGCATTACGAATTCATGAAACTGGTCGACAGCGCCGCCTCCGACAGCGACAAGGCCCTCGCCTACGGGTTCGCCAGCCATAACGAGGCCTGGGGCGCAGACCGGACCGCTCATATCAGCGCTATCGGCCATCCGAGCCAGGGCTATGTGATTCAAAAGCAGGATCAACTCTCCGTCGCTCTGGCGCCCGAGGTCAGGCTTTTCTTGCTCTTCAGCGGCGTGCCCAATGCACAGGCCGTGCTCGACGAGGTGCTGCCCACGGTGGCGCACACCGCCATTGAGACAGCTATCGACCTGCTCATCTCCCAGAACCAAGGCCCTGACATCGGCCAGCGTCTTCTGATCGCGGCACGTACCCGGGGGTGGTCTGCTCCCGTCCTGCTTTCCAAAGCCTATGCAGCGGATTTTGCCGCGACCGCAGGAACAACAGAAGCTGTGGCCGCTCCCCTGATCATCGCAGCCGAAAGCGAGTTCAGGTACCAGATGGAACTGTACGGAACCGCGCTATCCCAGGAAGACCCGATCGCCTCGCTGGCAGAGCAGGGCGCAGAAATCGCCAAGGAGCTCATGGCTGCAAAACAAGGTATTATCATCGATATCCCGGTGGATTTGATGGAGGAAATCCTGGATTCGGCCATGGATCTTGTCAAGGACGACTACGCAGATGAACTCGCCGCAACAATCACACATGTCCGGCAGGAACTGGACTCTCACGGCGTCGCACGGCCAGCCCCGTAGACGATTGCGATCCACCTATCGCGGCGCCCCGCGCCTCAATGAGTCGTGTTCATCCCCACCTGAACATCGCCCTCAGACTCATTCACAATCTTATTCTCTCCCCGCAAAAGACACCCGGTAATCGTTGCGGCCGTCAGGCCCTTCTCCAGCAAAATGGCCTTCTTGTCTTCATCCATGAACTCACAGCCACTGATCGCCATCCGGCCGCCGTCAGCGCGAATGCAGGGCTCACCTTCCTTGCCGGCATCCCAGCCCGTGAAATGGCAGCCATTCAGGATCAGCGAACCGGGCCCGTGCTTGACCACCTGCTCTTTCGTTTCCGGCACCCCCCAGAACCCGCAGTTCGTCAGCTTCACCGGCCCCTTGTTCTTCTGCCCGACAACGATCGTCGCCATGAACTGCCCGTTCACGAATTGCACGCCGGCATGATCCTGGGTCCTGTCCACCTGCACCGCCACGGGGCAGATGTCTGAGCCCGACTGCGTGATGACCGCATTGCCTGGACCATGGCCAAAATCATCGAAATGAAAGCCGATCTTGGGGAAAATCACAAAGCAGTTGCTCATGTATTCCCAGTCGGTCTTGCCGATCTTAAAACCCACGAGGTTCTTCTCCAGATATGCTTTGATATCGCCCCCCGGATATCCTGGCTTCAGTGCCATCCTCGTCCAGAAGTTGGGATTGAAATGCACGTTCTCCACCCTGCCAATATCAGTACACTGATCAATGTACAGCCCTGTCTTCAGCGGGCAGGCAAACACGTTTCTGATGAGGTGGAGTTCATTCCACCTGGTGCCAAAATCCAGGGCCTGATACGGATTCGTGATCGTGATGTCGAGTACCTGGCACATCTCCCCATCGCCCCGGATCGTCCACGGATACGCGACAACCTCGAGCAGTGTCTGCTCGGGATAGTGAATCACCAGGTTCCGGATGACGGCATTGGGCTTGAGGGTTACGAGCGGCTCGCCATCGGCTTTTCCCTTCCCACCGTATGCCAGAAGCACTGTCCCAATCGGATGTTCAGAGTGCGGCACTCCACCGGACGCTCCGCATAACGTTACACCTGGCGGCACGACCAACGAGCCATCGATTCTGTAATGCCCTGCCGGCAGATAACACACCGGTCCCTTACCAACAGCAGCATTCAGGACTGCCTGCAAGGCCTGGGTATCGTCAACTTCGCCATTGCCAACAGCCCCATGTTCTTTGGCATTCACCATGCTCGGGGCGAGTTTCTCAACAGGTACTTCAGCCTCGCGTACACCGCCTCTGCTTTGCTCCTGGGCCCATGCCGTCATACACAGAACTGCCATAAGTGCCACGGATGCCGCGGCCGTTCTCATGATCTTGCTCTTCATCTCAAGACCTTTCTTCTGCGTTTGACTTCCCCCCGTCGTTTCTCTGGCGGGCGTGGGAACGCTTCCATTCCATGCTTGCCTCTCTGGGTAGAGCATCCGTCGCCCGTGACAGTCGGCAAGTCCGCGGGCATCCCCTTGCTGACCCATTCCACTTCGCTTGGCAGATTGGCGATCACTTCACGCCACCCGGTTTTGCGTGCGCGCCGCCGGTACTGACGGACGCAGAAATAGGACTCTCTCCCAAGACGACGGACTTGAGCGCCTTGAGGTACTGGCCACCTGGATCACCCTTGGTTGGGGCAATATAGCCGCCCTCACCGAACTCGTTCCAGGCGTACACAAGGACCAGCCGCTCCTTGGTTGTCTGCTCCGGGTGTTTGTCCATCCAATCGATGGCAGACTGCAAGAACTGCCCAAAGGCTGCTGGCGTACGGTCGGGGAAATACCATCCCGGCTTCTGGTTCAGCCCTGAGGGCCCTTCCCACGGCCGCTTGTCCCAGCCGGCCGTGACTTCCGGGACGTATGGTTGATCCCGGGAGCCGGACCATGCCCTCTGATGTGCCGCGACAAGCTCGGAATAGGAGTGTTCCTCGGACCCGCCGGTATAGCCGAGGGTGATGTTATAGTGCGTCCGGTACGTATAACCCAGCTTCGGGTCGCCCCTTCCACATGCCGCAATGGCCACTCCCGGCAATCCAGCTTTTTTCGCCTCCACCTGTAACACCGCCAAAGCCTCGCTGTGTCCATCAGCAGGATTGAACACGATCACGAGCGGTTTATCATCCACTGTCACATACCGCTTGTCCGTGAAATAGGGCATCCACCCTTCGGCCGCCTTCTTCCAATTCTCCGTGTTCCCAATCAAGAAGCCCTCGTGATTGGCGACCAGGAGACAGAACTTCATGCGGTCACTGTTCCTGGCCCTGAGGAACAGATTCAGTCCGGTGTGCTTGGGATCCTCGTCGATCTGCTCTTGCGTCGGGTGCCAGTACCAGCAGAAGGCAAAGAACGCGATTCCATGATCGGCGGCCAGGTCAATCTGTTGTTCCATGATCTCTTGCCTGTCGTCTCGCCAGCCCCAGATGGGCTCGCGGTCAGGAAACTCATCGAGCATCCGCTTGGTAAGGTGCGTCGGAGCATCCTTGGCCCACGCCTCCGTATCAGCCAGTCGGTGTCTGCCCGCCCACCCATCAAAGTAGTAGGCGCCGACCATTGCACGTGGGGGTGGAGATTCGGCTGCCTCAGCCTGTTGCGATGCCGGCAACGCCATCAGCATGACAAACCCGACGACGCCGACGATTGTGGTCGTCCGGCCCAACAACGATGTCGATTGTGTTTTCATTTCTCAGCCCTCGCCTCAACTGGATGTAGAACAGAACTGGTACCTCGGAAGCGGTCAGCCATGCCATCTTCCCGCTCCACAACAGCGAAAGACTGCGCTACTGCAACTTGGGCGGGTAGTTCATCACTGACATGCCATATGGCTGTCAGGAATTGTAAGCTGGCCCGACCCGTTCCGCAAGGATCGTTGTCGCCACGCCTGTATCAGACGGGAGGTTCTAAATGGGGAAGAGTGAACCTGCGCCCAGGTGACGTGCTTGATAGAATTGGAATCCGGGGCGATGATGAAGATGCCTTGGCCTTCGACAGTCACGGGCAGAATACAGATCTGTTGTGCAGAAAGAGGTGGTCCTGCGCATCCACCTCGACAACGGTCCGTCTTTCCCGCCGGCCTGTTTGTGTCCAGATGATCTTGGCTTCCTCGGACCGCTGCCCTTCTTCCCAAGGCTCAGGACGGGAACGATGGTCAGGCTGCGTGAATCCCGCAGTAGCCGATCTACTCACAGAGAGCTTTCATGGTTCTCCACACCGCGGGGTCGTCTATCACCACAAGGGCAATGGGCCACAACAAGCCATCCTCGAACGAAAGGTGGTCTGACAAACACGAGCAAAATCTGCCAACGCCAGCCATCAGCGCCGCCCGGAAATCCTCCGGACTATACCCCGGGATCGGCGCTACAAAGGACGTCAGATAGTCAATATGGGCCCTGAGTTGCGCGTGATCCTTTTCTGCCACCACGCACAGGTTGGTCCACCCAAGCCTCTTCAGGTATGGCAGGATCACATCGTCTTCACGTTCGAAGTGCTCTTTCATGGCGCGCAGGTGGTCGACCACGTGGACGAGCCGGCGGTACTCCGAAGCCGTGTCCAATATGCAGTCCAGTGCCGTCAGGTCTGCGGTGGCCTCGCGCAGTTCTGCCGCCAGGCACCGGAATACCCCGTGTTCGGCAGTCACTTTCCGCAGGATATGCACATCCTGGGATTCATCCTTCAGACCAGATGTTCGCTGCTCGTATTGCAGCATCAACACGAGGGCCGCTGAAAGCTGGTTGACTGTGGTGCGTGTGTAGCCATCATCGAGCAGACTCCGCTCTGCTGCCGCCAGTTCCGCAGAACTGACGTTCTCGGCAATCCGGCTCGCGTCTTTCACCAACACTCTGATATCGTCGCCCTTATCGATTCGCTTCAGGAACTCGGCAACCATAGGTGCTTTTGCCCTGTCCGGTATCTTTGCCATATGCGTTCTCCTCAAGCGATCTCCAGACCGCCTCGTGCGTCGGACAAATTGTCGAGGTCATGACGATAATTCTCCAGGATAGACCGTCGAGACCTAGCAAGAAGGGCCGAGGTCGGCGCGATTCCACTGAGTGTCCTCCGGCACTGCAGGCCATACTCGTCGCCTCGGCCCCACAGGAGAGGTCTTGACCTCTCTATTTGCAGCTGCCCATCGAGAGCACTCCCGTCACATAATCAGTGCCGCAATATCAGGAGTGCGCAACGCATCATTGGATGATACGGAGTCTTGGACGTCACCGACCGACAGCCCCATAAGGTTAGCTCGCCCTGAAGCGGTAGCGGCGAAGCGCCTTATACGGCTTTCGGTCGTATCCATGGTCGGCGAAGCCCCGGCACCTGAACGAAGGTGAAGGCGAACAACGTGAAGAACCCCTCTCGGAGCCGCCCCGGTTCTTGACGTTCTTAAGGGCGGAGCACTCCCGTGAGGCCGCCTGACTCGCAGGCGGCTCGCCAAAGGGTATGCATGTTCGTGAAGCCGGCGACAGCAGCGAAACAAGCATCATGCTTTTGGCGTCGTATCCCAAGCCCCTGAGCCAAAGGCGATAACCCCATATGGTTACCCGTCGGCGACTCCAAAAGTCTGTTTGGGCTTCACGAAGAGCACCTCGCCACGCTCGATCCACCCCAATCTCAAATCGATCCGGAACCAGCCCTCGCTGTTCTTCCTGTGGAAGCGGACCGGCGATCGCCTGCCGAACTCCTTGAGATCGTATTGCGCCCACGTCTGGCCCATGTCCGGGGAAATGATGAAGCCCGTGGCGTATGGCGATGCAGGGGCATAATGCGACGCGAGAATCACGCCATCTTCGATGATCATATTTGCGGATTCATAGAGCGGATTGAACAGCATCGTGTGGGCTTCAGGTCGGGCTATGTCGGCCGGGTCGCACCGAAAGATACCTCGGTCGTGCGGCTGGGGGCCGTTTGCATCAGCAATCCAGTGCAGCTTCCCGTCAACAAAATTGATACCGCCGGACTTGTAACGCGAATTCGACGAATCCGAGACGAGGACTGTCCACCGCCACTCGTCACGGTCCGCGTCGTAAGTGCCTTTCAACCAATGGCACTCATGCTTATCTCCTATGTCACGATCGCCTGTGCACGCATAGAATGCGTTCTCCGCAGGGTTATATGCCACACAGTGGATGTGGCGGCAGATGATTGGATTATCGGGATCGCCCAACAGTGTACCAGTTGCACCTCCTCCCACGGAGCCATTGTCCCGATACTGGGGATTCTGTCCAAACGTATATGCGATTTTGACGGTTTGGCCGCTGTCGGTGGAGTAGTAGATATTGACCGGGGCCGCGCCGCCGAGGACATTGCAGTAGTTGCCCCAAACCAGCATCTCCCCACCATTCACATCCCACGTATGAACGCCATCGAGAGGGTGGAAGTACCAGCCGGGATGCTCCGGGTTTTGGGGTGTATGCGGCATGTAGTCTCTACCGACCGCGTCTTTCACCGTGATCTGGCGGTAGGTTCGTAGATTATCCGCGCTGACGTACAGCTTGGAGTCTGTGGCAAAAAGGACGTTGCCGTTCTTCAGAATGCAGCTGAACGTTATGTTGCGGGCATTGGGAAATGGGATGCTATGCGGCCAGGTGTGGGCGTTGTCCTCCGAGAGAAAAATGGTTGTATCGGAGAAACCAAATGCCTTGTTGTCACGTTGGGAGTCAATGTAGGGACCCGCGGGCTGGAGGCGATACCAGAAATGGTCGGTTGAGGACCAGTCGGACGGGGCAGCGCCCGCGCCGGCGTCGAGTTTGGGCGGGTCCGCCATCATTATCCCCGCCGCTGCCAGTGTTGTAGCATTCAGAAAGTGGCGGCGAGTGATCTGGTGTCGCGCCGTCGTGAATCTGCCTTCGACCAGGTGTCGCGCGGGGTCACCCCAAAGGAATCGCATTGTCTCATGTCCCCGAAACAAGCTGTATTGGATCAACCGTTCGCCAACGTTCAGGACCGGGACACCACCAAGTCCGGCTGCCGGCCGCCTCAGTTCAACTCGTGCGACGAGAATGCCCCAGGGTTGGACGGCGGCGCTACGCTCCCGCCGAGGCGGCGAAGTCCTCGACGAACTTCACGCATTTGGCCACGTCCTCAACCAACTGGGGCGACAGATGTTCGTACTCGATGGTCGCGATACCGCGGAACTTCAGGGCACGCAACGTCTGCAACACCTGCGTGTAGTTGGCCTTGCCCTCGCCCAGCGGCACGTCGCGAGACTCAGGGTTTCCCAGCTCCGCGGCGTCCTTCAGGTGCACGGTGATAATGCGGCCGTCCAGTTTCTTGAGGCACTCAGCCGGGGCCAGGCCGGTCCGGACATAGTGACCGGTGTCCGGGCAGGCACCGACGAACTTGCTCCGGCCCTCGCAGACCTTCAGAACATTCTCTGGCCGCCAGTATTTCGACCCCGCGGCTTCCGAGTGATTGTGGATCGCCAGGTTCATCTGGTACTCCTGGCACAGCTTGTCGAGGGCTTCGAAGACCTCCGCCGGCGGCTCGGCCACGAGGGTTTCAACTCCCATCTCCTTGGCGAAATCGAACACGCTGCGAAAGACATTCACGTCAGCGTCGAGCGGCGCGTAGTAACTCGCCATCTTCATGCCGCGGTCGTCCAACCGCTTCTTCATCTCCCGGCGCTGCCCCGGCGCAAGCGATTCGCTCGTTTTGAGCTCCGGTTGCTCCTTGCTCAGCGGCAGGAAGAAGGCCGGCTCAACACAACGGATGCCCAGGCCCGCGATCACGTCCAGCGCCTCGTAGAAGCTCCGGTCACGGAAGGTATAGAGCCCACATGACAACCGCCACCCCATCTTCTCCGCTTGAGGCGTGCTCAACCTGGCCTTCGGCGCCTCCGCGGACATCGCCTCGGCCGCCCCGGCCAGGATGCTTCCCGCTCCCCAGCCTCCCGCGACCACCAGCAACTCCCGACGATTCAATCGACTCGTACTCATGAGACCTCCTTACAATCTGCGCAATTGCGGCTGAAGTTCAGACCTTCTCCACTACCGGGTGCACCCATGGCGCCCGGTACGGCCGCGCCAGCAGCCGGTTGGCCTGCTCGTCGCCCACCACCTGGCCGCTGGCCTGGTCCCACGTCAAGCTCCGCTTCAGTTGCAGGGAAAGATTCGCGAGCACGCACATGCTCGTGGACATGCTCCCCTCTGCGATATCCGCCCGGGGACGACCCCGATTGGCGATACACCGCAAGAGATCCTTCATATGTTCGCGGATCGCCGGCGCAACGTGGTACTCGATTCTCTTTTCCGTCTTATCTTCCGGGAACTTGTCGCTGTCCACCGGGTATTTGGCGTTGGGGTCATTCCATTCACGATGGATGGGCGTACCGCCGTCCAGCGGGATGAAGTCGAAACTGTACACGCCGGCTTTCAGTGTTC
>Ga0068714_10007564_pt1 | contig 10456 bp, 8 predicted proteins | sample MTBNYHSulfiMetaG_FD_62988 | JGI IMG/M metagenome (GOLD analysis project Ga0068714, IMG submission 62988) | Enrichment culture microbial communities from rom New York Harbor, USA that are MTBE-degrading - MTBE-NYH (New York Harbor Sulfidogenic)... | ecosystem: Environmental > Aquatic > Marine >...
ATCTGCGAAAAGTCCGCCGTCATGAAATCGCTTGTATCTACGCTCCGTATCGCTATCACATTCCCGTAGCTCCGCTCATCCCCCATCACACCGACCGTCTTCACCGGTACAAGCACCGCCAGTGCCTGCGACACCTTCCTGTAAAGCCCCGCGGCCTTTATCTCATCTATCAGTATCTCATCCGCATCGCGAAGTATATCCAGCCGCTCCTGCGTGACATCACCTATCACGCGCACCGCAAGCCCCGGCCCCGGGAACGGGTGCCGCCACACCATATCTTGAGGCAGCCCCAGGTACTCGCCAACCAGCCTCACCTCATCCTTGAACAGGTCGCGCAACGGCTCGATAAGCTCGAATCCCAGCTCAGCCGGCAGTCCGCCCACGTTATGATGCAGCTTTATATTCGCCGCCATGTTCCCATCCTTGTTGCCCGACTCTATCACATCGGGATACAGCGTCCCCTGCGCCAGGAACTTCACGTTCGATATCTTCTCCGCCTCGCTCTTAAATGCCTCGATGAATTCCGCACCGATTATCCGCCGTTTCTGTTGCGGCTCGATCACCCCCGCCAGCTTCGCCAGGAATTGCTTCGACCAGTCCACCACATGCAGGTCGATATGGAAGTGGTCCCTGAACGTCGAGGCCACCATTTCTCTCTCGTTCTTCCGTAGTAGCCCGTTATCAACGAATATGCACGCAAGCTGCCCGCCTATCGCCCTGTGTAGCAGCGATGCCGTCACCGCCGAATCCACGCCCCCCGAAAGCCCGCATATCACCTTCGCCTTGCCCGCCTTCTCCCGCACCGCCTTCACCGTCTCCTCCGTGAAATCGCTCATCTGCCAGTCGCCGCTGCACCCGCACACATCATAAAGGAAATTCCGCAGCATCTCCCTGCCTTTCGGCGTGTGCGTCACCTCCGGATGGAATTGCACCCCGAAGAACTTCCCGTCCTTGTGCTTTACCGCCGCGTAGGGACAAGTCGGCGTCTTCGCCAGCGAGATGAAATCCGCATTCAGGCTGTTCACCTGGTCCCCGTGGCTCATCCACACCGTCGTAATGCCGCTCAATCCCGCGAAGAGTTTGTCCTGCTCAACTATCTCAAGATTCGTCCTGCCATACTCCCTGCTCTGTGCCGGCGCCACCTTCGCCCCAAGCATCTTGCATCCAAGCTGCATCCCGTAGCATATCCCCAGTATCGGCACACCTGTCTTGAAGAGCATCGGGTCGCATGTCGGCGCGCTCTCCGAATAGACGCTCGCCGGCCCGCCGGAGAGGATTATACCCTTCACGCCAAGCTGCTGCAGTGTGCCCGCGCTCACGCCGGGCTGATACAGCATCGAATACACGTTATGCTCGCGCACCCGCCGCGCTATCAGCTGCCCGTACTGACTGCCAAAATCAACTATCGCTACAACCTCGCGCTTCATCTTCCTGCGTAATCTGTGCAAATCTGTGTCAATCTGTGGTGAAGTCTACTCTTCGAGAGTCTCCGCGCCCGTATAATTCGGCGCCTCCTTCGTTATCTGTATCCCGTGCGGATGCGATTCATGTACCGTCGCCGCGCTCACCCGCACGAATCTTGTCTTCTTCCGCAGGTCCTCGACGTTCTTCGTCCCGCAGTATCCCATCCCGGCACGCAGCCCGCCGACAAGCTGATACACGAAATCCGCGAGCATCCCCCTGAACGGCACGCGACCCTCAACGCCTTCCGGCACCAGCTTTTCCTTCACATCGCTGTACCGCTGCCCGTATCTCTCCGCCGAGCCCTTCACCATCGCGCCCAGCGAGCCCATCCCGCGGTATTCCTTGAACTGCCTGCCCTTGTATATCACAAGTGCGCCCGGGCTCTCGTAAAGCCCTGCGAACAGTGAGCCGAGCATCACGCTGGACGCTCCAGCCGCTATCGCCTTCGTTATGTCGCCTGAATGCCTTATCCCGCCGTCCGCTATCACTGGCACGCCGTACCTCTCCGCCGCACCAACGCATTCCAGTATCGCGCTTATCTGCGGCACGCCAACGCCCGAGATGATGCGCGTCGTGCATATCGCACCCGGCCCGATGCCGACCTTCACCGCATCCGCACCCGCGTCTATCAGGTCCTCAGCCGCCGCTGCCGTCGCGATGTTGCCCGCTATCACGTCTATCTTGTGCTGCCGCTTTATCTCGCGGACGGTGTTTATCACATTCTGCGAATGTCCGTGTGCCGTATCCACGACAACAACGTCAACCTCCGCCTTTATCAGCGCCTCTATCCTCTCGAAGTCCATCACACCGACAGCCGCACCCACACGCAGCCGCCCGCGCTCATCACGAGCCGCCCTCGGATACTGATGCACCCGGTCAATGTCACGCATCGTGATAAGCCCCGCGAGCTCGAACTTGTCGTTCACCAGCAGCAGCTTCTCAACCTTGTGCTTCTTCAGAATCTCCTCGGCCTGCTTCAGAGTCGTCCCCGCCGGCCCCGTCACCAGCTTGTCCTTCGTCATCACCGTGCTTATCTTCACAGTGTCGTCCACGTGGAACTTCAGGTCGCGCTTCGTCAGTATCCCGACGAGCTTCTTTCCCTCAACTATTGGAATGCCGCTGACATTCTGCTCCGTCATCAGTTGCCGCGCCTGGCTCACAGGCTCCCCTGGCGAAAGCGTCACAGGATCGATGATCACCCCGTTCTCGCTGCGTTTCACCTTCGTCACCTCGCGCTTCTGCGCGTCTATCGAAAGGTTCTTGTGGATTATCCCCACCCCGCCTTCCTGTGCCAGCGCAATGGCCAGCGCCGACTCCGTAACCGTGTCCATCGCAGCCGATACAAGCGGAATATTTATCCTGATATTGCGGGTCAGGCGGGTCGCCGTGTCAGCCTCGCTCGGAACAAAATCGCTCTTCTGTGGAACCAGCAGCACATCGTCAAAAGTGATACCGTCCCCCGAGATCTTCTCAATCGCCATCTTTGGACCTCCCAATAGGATAGTTCCGGCCCTTGATTAAACCCGAGACTATACCCCGCACCAGCCCCAAAAACAACCTTTTCTTCCCCGCCCTTGGCGAGGTCTCGACGAAGGCATAGCCTTCGGCGGACTATTCCCTATCCCCTGACTCTTCCCTCTCCCAGACCGTTATCGTCGGGCTGCTCTGCCGCGACCCCCTCAGCGGCCACCCCGCAAACCCCCATATCGTCTTGCGCGGATAGAAGTGCGTCTGCGCAAATACGGCGACCTTCCTGTACGGAAGCCTGCCCTCCTCCAGCGCCTCCTTGAAGGGTTTGGCCGCATCCACCAGGTGAAAACCCGTGATTACGTATGGCGGCAGCGTCTGCGCCGGCGGCACACCCTCGAACTTCGGCGGAATCCACGGGTACACATAGCTTACAAATCCCCCGTTCGGCAGATACGGCCCGTACCACTTCGGTATCAGCGTAACCACCGGCGTCTTTGCATCAACATGCTTGACGAACCACTCGACCGTCCGAACTCGGCTGTCATCGGCCATCTCCAGGCTGCTGCCAAGACCGTAACAGAACGTCGTGACATATACGAAAGCTACCGGCAGTATTCTCACAAGCTTTGGCACGCGCCGGCTCTGCAGCAGCAATGCCGCCCCGTATCCCGCCATCATCGCCAGCCCGACAAAGCCCGGCATGAAAAAACGCGGCGCCGTGAAGCGTATACGGCTTACTACTATAAGCTGAAAAGTCACCAGCGGCAGAATGCAGAAGACCGCCTTCTTCGGCGTCCGAACGAATCCGTATATCAGCGAACCCGCCGCGAGCGCCAGCAGCGGCCACCCCAGCGCAAAATAAAGATTCATGAACATATCGCGCACAAGCTCAATGTGACTCATAAGCCCGGGTGGCCGGCTCCAGATGGCTATGTCATAGCCCTTCCAGTAACTCATTCGCCGCATATAGCCCTGTGGGTCAGTGATGATATTATTGACAAGCGCAAAACCGAATACGAATATCACCGCCGCCGTTACGTTCTTCCTGTTGACGCACGATATGAGGGCCTTGCCCCACGGGCGCCCAGCCGCGCGCGCAGCCCTGACATCGCCCGCTGCCACGAGTACAGCCAGACCGATGATGAATCCGATTGTCGGGTCCTTCGTTCCCACCGCCAGAACCGCAAAGACCGCCAGAAGGATATAATACCGCCACAGCCCCGTCTTGAGTATCTTCGCCGCCCAGTAAACGCACCACGCATACCAGAACACCGCCGGCACATCCGTGTTCCCCGTATGAGCATAGAACACAAATTCGTGCGCGCACGCCATCGCCACACCAGCCAGAAACGCCGCAAGGTCGCTTTCGAAAAGCACCCTCGCAGCAAGGAACACAGCCGCCACAGCCCCGGCACCCATCAGCGCGGTAATGACTCGCGCCATAAGCGAGAGAGTGTTCGCCCGGCCAAGGTCCAGAGTCGAGCTTACCGCCTGCCCCTGTGCGTCCGTGCCGGTAAGAGGATGCTTCTGCCAGTATCGAAGCAGAGGCTCATAAACGGCACTATTGATAAGAAAATGAATGCGGGGATACTTGAACATCCAGCTTGAGAACAGCCTCTCCCGCTGATACACCGTCGCAAGCCCCGCTATCGTGTCATTGCACCACGCATAAGGACAGGGCTCACACGCCCTTATCCCCACAAGATTCAGCACAAGGCTCAACGCAAAAACGCAGACAAGGCCCGCTATCGCATTCCGCCCGAACCGGGGGGCCGCCTCCACACCCTTTGCGCCTGCCTTATCGACCCGCCCCTTCTCTGTTGACTTCCCGGACCGTCGTGACATCCGCAAGGCTCCTTAACCAGCCTCTCATGCACTAACCCGCCTGACCACTCCGCCAGACACCGCCGAATGATTATACATGCCCCGCCTCACCCTCACAACCCCGTTCCCACCAGGGGGTCACAGGGACTCTTCAAAAGGGGTCTGACCCCTTTCTAGGGGTCGCGTAGCTTCATCTATTGACCGTTCTCTTACGAGCGGTAGAATAAGGCCATGGCAAGAGGATTGTGGGCATCGTTGGCTGGCTGCACTCATCACGTCCTGAACCCTGCCGGCGGCCGGCTGCGTATCTCGTTTTCGAAAAACCTGGATGTGAAAGAGCTGGGCCATGAATAGACGTCTGAAAGTATCCATCGCCGCGGCGATGGTCCTGGTTGTCGTTTCTATTCTTACGGTAAGTCTTAGGAATAATACTCCAGAAGATAAGATATCTGTTCCGATGCGACGCGCTGATATAGAATTCGTCCAGGAAGCTTCAAAACGATGGCGTGACACGTATGTTATCATAAGAGGAGGACCTCCTGTTGAGGAACTGAAAAAGGTTGTCACTATCTTACGAGAACACGAACTGAAAAAAGAGGATATTCTGGTGCTTCTCGGTGAGCCGGGGCAGAGATCTCCTGATGAGAAAGGAGAATATTGGCTCTATTTTTTGGCAGATTCCAGACTCCTTTCGATTCATTTTGACAATGAGGGAAAGTGTTGTCTCATTTCCGGGGAGTGACAAAGCTATTTGGCCTAAAGAATCGGCTGCTGGTGATGTGAATGAAGTCAGCATGAGATTCAGGATGCATTCCTCTCGGAAGGAGGAAGCCGCGATATTGGCACATATGGTCCTGGACATGTCCCGCGAAGACGTGGCTTCGCTGCTCGGGCAGCCGAATCACAAGACTCCCATGAAAGATAAGTCTGTGGTCGAATGGTGGTACTATCGCGTGGAACAAGGCGCCTTATTCGGCGCGGGATTTGGCGATAATGGTCACGTTCTGAGCATTTCGTGCAGTGGATTTGAGGCGCTGCCGCCTCCCGGGTGGGAGATGGATGACACCAGCCTCGCCAGTTGGAGATTCCAAACATGGGCTTCCCGCGAGGAGGAAGCGAAACTGCTAGTGCCCCTTCTCAAGCCTGGGATGCACCAGCGCGAAGTGGTGAAGCTCCTGGGGCACCCGGATTCCGAAAAGCCAACCGACGAGGGCACAAACTGGTTCTACGGCGTGTTCTACGGCAGAGCCTTCACAGTCTGTTTTGATCCCGACGGCCGCGTCATGAACGTCGAGAGTCCCGGTCTTGAGGCTGAAGGCAAACAGGATTAGTCGAGGCACTTGCCTGCGCGAGGGGAATAGGGGGGGCATGCATAGGAGAAATAAAGGTGTCAGGAACCTTTATCCCATCTGTCACCATATCGTGACATCCACCCTCTCCCTGAAATCAGCGAAATGTGCGCCATCAGTGTTTCCCTTTCGTGTTCTTCCGCGTATTCCGTGGCTCGCTTCCTCTTCCACTTTTCGTTCTTCACTTTTCACTCTCTCCGCGTCTTCAGCGTGCACTGCGCGAGGCATCTTCCTCCTACTTCCCGGCGTCTACTATCTACCTGCTATTCTCTACTTCCTATCTACCCTCCATCTCCACCTTTCTACTCTTTATCTTCCCTCCGTTACCCTCTTGCGCCCTCTTTTTCATACCTTCCTCTACCCCCGGACGATATACTTCCTGCAGGCTCAACATGAAAAAAACCAGAACGTTCATCCTCATAGTCATCCTCCTGGCCGCCGCCGCCATCCTCGCCTACGTCCTCAAAAGCCAGTTCTACGGCATCATGACCATCCGCCAGCTCCTCGCCGAAAACAAGGAATTGAAGAAAGCCCTCTCCAACCTCACCGCCGAAGAACAGATCGGCTACGCAAAGGTCATCGACCAGAACTCCATTACTGGCAAGCAGTTAACAACCATCCTCTTCGTCGAGACCGACCCCTCCGACAAGCTCAAGAAGATCCTGGAAAAAACCTATATCATCGAAGGCGACATCGTCCACTTCGATGCCCTGATAGTGAAATTCAGCGACAAGCTCGTCGCCTCAGGCGACGAAAAAGCCCTCTACCTCTGGCGCCGTGTCTACGGGGAAAAAATGGCCCCAGCCGACGGCTTCCCCATCGAGGATGCCAATACAGAACCCCTTCGCTATAAAGGACTTATGGCAAAACTCCGCCTCCGGGACCGCAAGCTTTTCTGGGAAAGCATCTGGGGCTTGGCCAGTAATCCCGAAGCGCTCAGGGATTGCGGCGTCACCGCCATCTACGGAAACGCCATATACTACCGCCTGCAAAAGGGTTACATCTACGTCTTCAAGATCACTTCCACCGGCCAGGTCTACCCCGAAGTCGTCCCCGATATCTAGCTACCCGTCCTCATCCACGGTCACAGGCACCTCCACCTGCCGCAGCCGCACATGGTAAGTTATTTTCCTGCAGTAGTTTAGATACTCCTCCTCTATCAGCCCCAGGTCCGGAGTAATGTACTGCTCAAATAGGACCGGTCCCACATAGGAGTTCCACCTCACCGTCAACCGCACATTCCTATCCGCTGCAGCCGTCTGAAGCTCTTCCGGCAGCGACCATTGACCATGCAATCCTCCCAGAAGCAGAGCATGATACTGCCCCAGCCTCTTGCCATAACCCTCTTCCCTGAGGAATCTTACGAGCGCATAGGACTGCGCATAGAACGCCACGGTGCTGCTCTGCCCCCCGATGACCTCGCCCGGGTTCAGCCCCAACAGCTGCCTCAGCGGCACCATCTTGCCGTCAAGGATCGTCCTCTTGAGCCCGCCGAGCCTGCCAAGGTTCATCTGGGGCTCGAAAACCCAGCGGCCATTTCTGTAACTGCTTGTCTCAAAAAGAGTTGCGATTCCCTCGTCCAGCCAACTCGGCAGCCGATACATGAAATGCCTGCCGCAGAATTGGTGCCATCCCTCGTGTCCTATCGCTGAATAGGTTTCGTTCCGCCCTATGTAATAGGCCACGCACGCCCCCTTGAGGCAATATGCGCCCTTCTGTATCTTCTTATATACAGCCGCATCGTAATCGACGAAATCATCCGTAAATGCCTCCCATTCCTCCCGCCTGGCGAACAGATAGACCTCAAAGGTGTTCTGGGTCGATATTCTCTCCGGCAGCTCCCTCTGATAGCCCTCATATGCCGACTCCAGGAATGTCGGCAGCAGCCGAAGAATAAGGGGATCAGTCAGGGTCGTGCGTATTGTATAGTGCTCTGTGGTTATTATCAGACCATCCCCATATTTGCTTTCCCACCTCGCCACACCCCTAACGGCCGGCAGCCTGCTGACCGAGAGCGCCGCAATCGGGTCTGAGGTTCCAGGCTCTACCGCTGGCAGGGCCCCAGAACCGTCAGACGCACACCCGCCAACCAAGCCTATGGCCACTATCAGCACTGCTACTGCGGCATTTCTCTGCATTGAACCTCTTGCCAAAAACAAAAAGGATAACTTAAGTCGCTCGCTGAGGCAAACCTATCGTTGCCGCCTTCGTATTTTACAAGACACAGGCGGCCTGACAGGTCGCTTTCTACGGCCGTGGAGGCCTCTGAAACGCCGCTGCAAAAACTTGATACGAACGTCCTTTTTGCGTATGATTACTGTACTTATCAGACAAGTTCGCCGATAAGCCAAAGTCGATTTGGATTTTAATTTCGGAGATGACCAGAAAATGAAGAACATCGTGATACTAGCCGGCCTTATCCTCGTCGTTTCGCTTTTGATCGATTCCGGCTGCCAGCCACAGGACAAAGTCGTTGCCGCCGAGGCAACAGCCGCAGTAGCGCCATCCCCCGTCCCGGCGGAAATGCCAGCTCCCGCCGCGCCCGCATCTGCCGCTGAGCCCTCACCGACCGCGCCAGCCGTGACCGGGCCGCAGATAACCTTCGAGCAGACAGAGTTCGACCTTGGCGCGGTAGGGCCGGCTACCAAGCACACGCTCATATACAAGTTCAAAAACACCGGCCGTGAGACCCTGAAGATCACTGATGTCAAAGCGCCGTGCGGCTGCACCATCCCGGTGCTAGAGAAGAAGGAGTATGCCCCCGGCGAGAGCGGCCAGATAGAGGTCACGTACACGGCCGTTGTCTCGCGCATGCCTGTCACGAAGCATGTCTATGTTGTCAGCAACGACAGGACAAAGCCCGAATTCACACTCATGCTGAAAGCCGTTTCAGTTCCGAAGGTGAGCGTCACTCCCGAGAATATGCAGTTGAGTCTTCGCGAAGAGAATGCGGGGATGCCGAAGATCACCCTTCAGAGCACGGATGGCAAAGCTTTCTCAATCAAGAGCTTCAATGCGGGCGGCGGCTCAATGACTGCTGATTTCGACCCCAAGGAAGAGGCCACGACGTTTACGCTCTCGCCCCGTGTTGATATGGATAAGCTTCGGGCAAACCTCTCGGGTTCGATATTGATCGAGCTGACACACCCGGGCGCGTCTCAGGTCGAGGCGCACTATACCTGCAAGCCCGACTACGAGACCCAGCCGGCCATCTTCTACCTGCAGGCCGCCCAGCCTGATAAGGTGGAGCGCAAGGAGCTTTGGGTGATAAGCAACTATGACGAGAATTTCGAGATCGAATCCGTGACATCTGAGAAGGGCAGTATGACGGTGGCCGAACAGACCAAGCAGGGCAACAAGTATCACCTCGCCGTGGATATCAGGCCCCCGGCCTCAGCGGCTGCGACGCGATTCTTCCTCGATAATCTGATCATCAAGATAAAGGATGGACCGACCCTGAAGGTCCGCTGCAACGCCTGGCTCAAGCCGATGCAGCCGGCCCGTGCCTCCAGATGAGGTGAATAGATGTCCAAAGGCTTCCTGGCTCTCGTGGCGATAATCGCCCTCTGTGCCAGTGCGCTCAACAATACCTTCGAAAGCACTGCAGCTGACCCTAACCTTCCTGCAGATGCCGGCTATGTCATGCTGACGGGCAATGAACTCGGCTCGCTGCGCCCGTGTGGATGTGCGGAGCACCAGCTGGGCGGGTTCGACAAACGCGCCCAGATCTGGAAGGATATCGCGCCGGAGAAACGTCTTCTTGTCGATACGGGCAATCTACTCGAGAACAGGGGCGAGCAGGATCTTATCAAGTTTGACATCATGATTCAGGCCTTCGCATTCCTCCAGTACGACGTCGTCAACTTCACTAACCTCGATTTTGAGATTGCCACTGCGCGCGGATACCTCGAAGGTACCACATTCGATGTGATGAGCAGCGCCCGGAACGATGGCAAAGTGCCTGTCGCAGTCCTGAGGGAGCTTCTGGTCGGGTCAGAGCGAATCACTGTCCAGGTCGCTTCTGTTGAGGCGGTGCCCGATGCTGCTGCAAATGCCGCAGCCGTGCTTGGCGACCGCGAGCCCAACACCCTGAACGTACTGATATACAACCAGATGTACGACAGGATAGACATGCAGGAGTTGGCCGGCGTTCCTGTCGATGTCCTGGTGTGTCTGTCCGGCTCCGATACGCCGGAGATACTTAATCCCGGCAGTGCCGGGCCGCTGGCGATCTCTGTCGGCCGCTACGGCAAATATGTCGGCAGGCTGATGATCCGCCGCGTCGGTTCCAGTCTTAGCTTGGCCTATGAAGCACTGCCGGTGTGGGAGGAGCTTCCCTCGGACCCGGC
>Ga0068714_10007567_pt1 | contig 10451 bp, 10 predicted proteins | sample MTBNYHSulfiMetaG_FD_62988 | JGI IMG/M metagenome (GOLD analysis project Ga0068714, IMG submission 62988) | Enrichment culture microbial communities from rom New York Harbor, USA that are MTBE-degrading - MTBE-NYH (New York Harbor Sulfidogenic)... | ecosystem: Environmental > Aquatic > Marine >...
AAAGACCACCGCGCCGGCGATGTTGTAGCCCAGCCCCAGTTCTCCTGCCCAGCCGAAGCGCTCGTCCAGCCCGGCGATGACCAGAATGCCGATCATTTGCAGCAGGGCAGCCAGTACGCCAACCAGCTTGTCCCAGTCCTTCCAGTTGGCACCGCCTCTAGCCCGTTCTGCGACCATCTCGGGGTTCAATCGCATCATCAGGACGAAGTTGACCGGCAGCCACACCAGGTAGATGCCCACCAAGGCCCAGGCGTTCAGCCAATCCAGCCGCCCCGCTGCCAGGAACAGGATCGCCGCCTGCACGCCGACTTGCACGATCACCTGTCTCCCTCGTTGCCGGATTCTCTTTCTCGTGTCTGCGGTTAAACGCGCCTGATCGCCGACGTTTTCCATCGCGCACCTCCTCTACTTTCTTCCCCCCTTTAGATCTCAGAATGAATTCTCGCGATACGAGCTGTCTAAAAATATATTTAGATATGGCTAATTATAGAACTTTCTGAACTTTAAGTCAAGCGCGAAAGAGGTAAATAGGTGTCACTACGCTGTTTTTAAGCGCACCAGGGCGGGTACCGTACCCGCCCTGGCTGTGAGATTGTCGAATTGTCTTCTTTCTAGCTCAGCAAGCGCCACACTTGCGCCACCAGGAAAGTCAGTGCGAAGCCCATCCCCAGTGGCAGCAATGCGGCGATGGTCGTCCATTTCAGGCTTCCGCTTTCCTTATAGATCGTGTAGATCGTCGTGCTGCACGGGTTGTGCACCAGGCTGAACAACATCAAGTTCACTCCGGTCAGCAAAGTCCAGCCTCCGGCGTCCAGGATCGCCTTCGTCGCTCCCTGCGATTCCAGTTCGAACATCACCCCTGTGCCAGATCCCACGCCGCTCATCCCGCTCACTAGCACGGTCAGCATCAGCACCGTGGGGATCACGATCTCGTTGGCCGGGATCGCCACCACGTAAGCCAGCAAAATCACGCCGTTCAGCCCGATCAGCACGCCCACCGGGTTCAGGAAATTGATCAGGTGTTCGGCGATGCTCACCCCGCCGATCTGGATGTTGGCGCTCAGCCAGATCACCGCGCCGGCCGGGGCTGCGAATACCACCGCCCGCCACAGCACGTAGATCGTACGATCGATCATGGAGGTGTACAGCGTTTGCAGGATGCGCGGTGGCCGGTAGGGGGGTAGCTCCAGGCTGAAAGTTGAAACCTCTCCCCTCAGCACGGTTTTTGAGAGCGCCCACGATACCAGGAAGGTGAACAGCACGCCCAATATCGCCACGCCTACCACGGCCGTCGCCGAGATCAGCCCGGCCAGGTGAGCGGGCACCAATCCGCCGATAAAAATGGTTGCCACCAGAATCTGCGTTGGCCAGCGGCCATTACACAGGGCGAAGTTGTTGGTGATCATGGCGATCAGCCGTTCGCGCGGGCTGTCGATGATCCGCGTTGCGATCACTCCCGCCGCATTGCAGCCGAAGCCCATCATCATGCTCAAGGCTTGTTTGCCGTGCGCCCCGCTCTTCTTGAATACCTTATCCAGGTTGAAGGCCATGCGCGGCAGGTAGCCGAAATCCTCCAATAGCGTGAAAAGCGGGAAGAAGATCGCCATCGGCGGCAGCATCACGCTCACCACCCATGCCGTCGCCAGATAGACACCGTCGATCAGGAAGCCATCCAGCCACCACGGCACACCGATGCTGGCCGCCAGCCCCTTCAGCCATGGGTGAACCGTATCCAGCAGCAGCGAGGCCAGCCACCCTGAGGGGATGTTGGCGCCCGAGATGGTGATCCAGAATACCAGCGTGAACAGCAGTAGCATGATCGGGAAGCCCCACAGGCGGCTGGTCACCAGTTTGTCGATCGTGCGGTCGAGATCGAAGCGCGCTTTCTCTCCTGGCTTGTGCACCGCTTTCTCGGCGATCTGTGCTGCATCGCTGTAAAGCGATTCCATCAGCTTTTCGTGGAAGTCGCTGCCCACCTCCCAGCGTAGCGTCTGGGCATTGGCCAACACTTTTTCTGGGGTCAGTCCTTTGCTGGCATTCATGTTGTTGCCTCCAGGCGCACGCCCACGCTCTGCTGGGCTGCCTCACCGGCGGTGCGGGTGAGGTCGCCAAGCTCGCCCTTGCGCAGTGCTTCAGCGATGCGCTCGTCGCCATCCAGCAGCCGCAATGCCACCCAACGGGCGTTGGGCAGATTGGGATGCAAGACCTCGATCTGGGCGGTGAGCTCCGCTACCTTTTCCTTCAATTCTGGCGGGGTGCTTCGCAAGCGATGCGGCTTGTTCACCGTCTTTCCGATGGCCACGTCGGCGATGGCTGCTAACAGCTCCTTCATTCCTTCCCCGTAGCGCGCCACCGTCGGCACCACCGGCACACCTAGCTCACGCGCCAGCCGCCGTTCATCGACCTCCAGCCCGTGTCGTTTGGCCTCATCCATTAGGTTCAAGCACACCACCACCCGGTCGGTGATCTCCAGCACCTGCAGTACCAGGTTCAGGTTGCGTTCCAGGCGCGTCGCGTCTGCCATCACCACCGTCACGTCCGGCTGCCCGAACAGGATGAAATCACGCGCCACCTCCTCGTCCAGACTGGTGGCCAGCAGCGAATAGGTGCCCGGCAAGTCGACCAGCTTGTAGCGATGATCGCCGTACTCGAAACCACCCTCGGCGCGTGTCACCGTCTTGCCCGGCCAGTTGCCGGTGTGCTGCCTCAGCCCGGTCAGCGCGTTGAAGATCGTGCTCTTTCCCGTATTGGGGTTGCCCGCCAAGGCCACCACGAAATCCCAGTCCTGCATGTTCACGCCCAACTTCAGCAAGTTGGCAGCGTTGTGCACTGGGCAGGTCGCGCAGGCTTCGGCGCTTGGCTGTACCTTTAATTCTTTTACTTCGTCCATTATGCCTTTGCCTCGATTTTGTCGATTTCGATCAACGCGGCTTGCTCTTCTCGCAGGGCAATCAGCGCGTCACGGATGCGATAAGCTACTGGGTCGCCGCTGGGGCTGACCATTTCGGCCGAGATCGTCGTGCCGGGAAGCACGCCCAGGTCCATCAACCGGCGTCGCTCGCTGCCTCGGCAGCGTGGCGAGATCGCCACCACTTTACCGGCCTCCCCGGGCTTGAGTGTTGCCAGGTGTTTCCCTGCCGTGACCTTCTCGCTTTTTCGGAGCGGCACTACCGAGATATTTGCAGCCACGATCGGCGCCAGCACGTGTTCGTTGCCCTCGCCCCAGAAACGCACTCGTTCCGGCGATTGTTCGATCACGCGCACTCGCATGCCAGGATATAGGCCCTCGGCCACCAGTTGGGCAGCCACCGCTTCAGGCTCGTCCTCCAGGTGCACGATCTCGGCGTGCTGGTTGGCTTGCAGGGTTGTCAACGGTCGCCCCCCGTGTCCCACCATAGTTCCTGCCGCCGTCGGGATCGGGTCTCCGTGGGGGTCGTGGGTGGGGTGGCCTAGCTGTTGTGCTAACTTGTCCGCTTCCTGCGGGCTGAGCTGGTGTTCCTGCTTTTCTGCCAGTGCGTGCCACTCGTCCTCCCCGAAGCCGGTCTTCTCGGCCAGGTAGCGCTCCCACAGGCGGTGCGCTCGCAGGATGTGCAGCGCTGCCTCGCGCCCGGCGGCGGTCAGCTTGATGTGGCCGTTCTCCAGCGTGGCCAGGTCGTTCTCATCCAGCTCGGCGAATAGGTCGGCGGCCTGGTTGGCGCTGATCTGTAGCGCGCCTGCTAGACTGGTCAGCGAGACTGAGTGATCGTCCAGCTCGGCATTGAGCATGTGCTTGAGGGCATCCTCGCGCTGCACTTGCCGGGTGGAGCGTCGTATGCGCTGCCAGCGGCTCAGCAAGCCGCGCTCCGGCCAAAAAAGCAGGGCCAATAGCCCCAGCACCAGCAAGCCGATCAGGAGTGAAACCAAGGGATCTGGCATGAAAGCCTCCAGTTAAGAGTTGTGCTCAAATGTTAATCGTAAGTCAACACACCTGAAAATAAAATTTAGTCTTGCCTAAATTATAATGTGATTGTTTTGCCCTGTCAAGCCCGATTTTTCAGTTGTGCATGCATTTGTCAAGCCAGGCTGTGGCCACACGAGGCTGCATTTAAACCAAGAGCACCGCCCGACTACTCGACTCTCTGGCGGTGCTTTGGTATTGGCTTTGTGGTTTGGTCTAGTTCGCCATCACTTCCACGTACACCTGCTCCGTGACCTGCGGGCCGAGCACCACTTTCTCTGTCTGGCCGGCCAGCTTGAGGGTCAGGTTGCCGTCGAATTCGGAGTAATCCGTCACCTTGATCTCGGTGTCTGGCTCGATGCCCAGTTTGCTCAGGTGGCGCAGCAATTGTGGGTCGGTGTCGCGCACCCGCTTGATCTTGGCGTGCTGCCCGTGGCGCAGTTCGCTCAACGAGGTCATGGCGGCGGGCGGCAGCGATAGGTCGCGGCGCGGGATCGGGTCTCCATGCGGGTCGTGGTTGGGGTCCCCTAGCACAGTGGCGATACGCTCCTCGAATTTCTCCGAGATCACGTGCTCCAGCCGTTCGGCCTCCTCGTGCACCTCGTCCCAGGGGTAGCCCAGGATCTCATGCAGGAACAGCTCCAGCAGACGGTGGTGCCGCACGGTCTCCAGGGCTGCCTTTTTGCCCGCCGCGGTCAGTGCCACGCCGCGATGCTTGCGATATTCGACCAGCGGCGGCTCGCTGCTGGCCAGCTTCTTCAGCATGCCGGTCACTGAGGCTGGGGTCACTTCCAGGCACTCCGCCAGCTGCGAGGTGCTGGCTCGCCCGTTCTGCAGGGTGATTTCGTAGATCGCCTTAAGGTAATCCTCGGTGGCCGGGGTCAGGTTCTTTCTCATGCGATTTTTCCTAAACTAGAATTTAGAATTGCCTAAATTCATTCCAATTGTAACCCCGAGCTCCGCAGATGTCAACTCGCTCCCCAAATGCTTGACACGACCTGCGGCCTGCGCTATCCTTCCAGGCGCGTCCACCTCCATCTGCCGTTTTCGCCGGGTGGCAACTATTTGGAGCCAATCCACATGACCAGACGCCTATATCTCCTTGCCCTTACCCTCGGAGCGCTGCTCTTCGCTTCCTGGAATTGCGGACTGCGCGTCACCGTAGCCACCCCCACGCCACTCCCTTCTCCCTCTCCAACCGTCAGCCCCACGGCTACGATCACCCCCACAGCCACCTCCACACCCACGCCGACCTCCACCCCCACCGAAACGCCCTTCCCCGAGCCGGCCGGCTGCCTGGCGCCTCCCGATGACTACACCCGCGTGGAGGTCAACGGGCATTGGCTCAACCAGCGCACCTACGCCATGCTCCAGCAGGCCGCCGCGCTCTACGGTGGCGTCATCGATATCACCGGGGCGGCCATCACCCAGGGCTCCTACACGGCCGCTGAGTCGCTCAGCTTCGGCACCCACAGCGGCGGTGGGGCGGTTGATCTCTCGGTCATTGATCGGGATACATGGGAGGTGCTCTACGATGAGATCCCCGATCTGCTCTACGCCCTGCGGGTAGCCGGGTTTGCTGCCTGGCTGCGGGATTACGGGGAGCTCAGCCCCGGTTCGCCGATTCACATCCACGCCATTGCCATCGGCGACGCCGAGCTTTCCGATGCCGCCCAGGCTCAGCTGATTGGCGAATACGGCTACTTCCGTGGCTACAATGGCTTGCCACCCGAATACGGCGGCCCGGCCCTCGATCGTTACGGCGGCCCGGTGATCTGCCGCTGGATGCTGGATATGGGCTACGGCGACCTGCGCGAGTAGCGCCGGGCTAATTTAAGTAATGACGAGCCGCCCTTGGAATGGGGTATAATCTTGGGTCATGAGGAGGCGAGAGGCTAGGGATATGTTGGTAATAGGGGGAGGGTCTTTGCTTCTCGTTTCGCACACCTGGGGGCGAGCATGAGCTACACTCCCTACATCTGGGTGCTGATTCCCACGTTCATCTTGAACGTCGGCTTGGTGTATTACGGCTGGCGGCAACGCGAGCAGCGCGGCGCCAGGCCCTACATGGCCTTGATGGCCGCCGCGGCGCTGTGGGCGCTGACCAACCTCTTCCAGGTGGTCAGTGTGGGGTTGACCACCCAGCTTTTCTGGGCCAATCTGCGCTGGCTGAGCCTGGCGGTTTTCCCGCTGGCTTGGCTGGTCTTGGCTCTGGAATACACCCTGCACGATTGGTGGCTCAATGCCCGCCGCCTGGTCTGGCTGACGGCAGTCCCTGTGCTGACCGTGCTGCTGGCCTGGACGGACGGGCTGCACGGCTGGATACGCAGCGCCGTGCTGCTCAGGCCGGCCGGCTCGCTGATGCTGCTGGTCTCGGAATATGGGCCGTGGTTCTGGCTTTTCGTGGCCTACGGCTACGGCTTGCTGGCAGCGGCCTTCTTGCTTTGCTGGGATGTGCTCACCCGCACGAGCGGCAAGGCGCGCCTTGCCCCCTTGCTGCTTGTGGGAGGCTCGCTGGCCGCCATGAGCTGGCTGGTCTGGCTGATCCCGGCGGTGAACCCGCTCACCGGGCTGATCCTGGCGCCGGTGCTGCTGGCGGTGATGGGCGCCATGCTGAGCCGGGCGCTGTTCGCTAGTGGGCCCTTCGACGTGGTGCCGGTGGCCCGGGCGCTGGTGATGGAGAAGATGCAGGACGGCTTGATCGTGCTCGATGGCCAGGGGCGTATCGTGGACGTCAACGGCGCCGCTCAAGACCTGCTGGATGAGGTGGTGATCACCGATTCGCGCGGCCACCTCCTCACCTGGATGGAACTGCTCGAGCTGTGTTCGGCGTCCAAGCTGCGCCACATCGAGCTGCGCTTCGGCGAGGGCAGCGATTCGCGTTACATCGATTTGACGGTTACCAACTTGAAGAACGGCCACAATCGCGATCTGGGCTACCTGCTCTCGCTGCACGACATCACCAAGCGCAAGCTCATTGAGCAGACCCTGCGCAGCGAATCAATCACCGACCCGCTGACCGGACTGCCCAACCGCCGGCGATTCTTCGAGGTGCTCAAACTGGAGATTGCCCGGGCGCGGCGCTACAACACGCCGCTCTCGCTGCTGATGGTCGATCTGGACAGCTTGAAGTCGATCAACGATACCTACGGGCATGCCTTGGGCGACCAGGCTTTACAGCGGGTGGCCGGGGTGCTGCGGCGTGTCTCTCGAGAGACCGATCTGCCGGCGCGCTATGCCGGAGATGAGTTCATGCTGCTGCTGCCCAACACACCACTGGAAGGCGCTCACCAACTGGCGCGCCGCGCACTGCAAACCGCCCGGCAGGTGCGTCTGGAGAAAGCCGGGCCGCTGAGTGTGAGCCTGGGGGTCGCTGTGCTTCGCCAGGAGGACGATCGCGATGGCGAGGCCCTGGTGACACGGGCCGATGAGGCCATGTACCTGGACAAGCAGTTCGCCCAGCGCCTGCGCGAGGAGCGCCAGCGCCGAGAGGTCTCTCTGGCGCCGATGGAAATCCAAGGGTAGCCGAGGCTTTTTTCCCGCCGTCCGCCTGTGACCGGCACCCATCCCCCAGCCGAATGGAGGCATGACCCCATGAGTGAGCTTCACCCCGAACTGGCACGCGTCATCCTGACCCCCGAAGAGATCGAGGCCAAGGTGGCCGAGATGGCGGCGCAGATCTCGAAGGATTACCAGGGTAAGGGTGAAGTGTACCTGGTGGGCATCCTGAAGGGGGCCTTCGTCTTTTTGGCGGACCTGGCGCGCAAGCTGACCATCCCCCATCGGGTGGATTTCATGGCGGTCTCGAGCTACGGGCTGGCCGGGGCGACCAGCGGGGCGGTGCGCATCGTCATGGACCTGCGGGAGAGCATCGTGGACAAGCACGTGCTGATCGTGGAGGACATCGTCGATTCGGGGCACACGCTGAGCTACCTGCTGAAGACCTTGAAGAGCCGCGGCCCGGCCTCTGTGAAGACCTGCGTGTTCCTGCACAAGAAGAAGGAGCGGCTGATCGTGCCGCTGGATTACGAGGGCTATCAGATCCCGGACGTGTGGGTGGTGGGCTACGGGCTGGATTTCGCCGAGATGCACCGCACCCTGCCCTACGTGGCCGAGTTGGACCAGGAGGCGATCAAGGCTAAGCAGGGGTAGGTGGTTCGCGAACGGGTATTCGATCGCCAATTGGGAACATGAAGCGCAGGGCAGGGTTGGTATCCTGCTCTTTTATTTTTGGGAGGGGGATGGAGGGAGGGGTGTGATGCTGCGGGGGCGAGGGCCAGGGATGGGAAGGGAGGAGGGCGGAGGTATCTTATACTTTGCAAGGTTTGACAGGAATGATTATTCTTGAGGGTATAATTGTTCAGACAATTAATCTTGTGAATAAGCAACAAGAGGTAGGAAAATGAGAAAGAACTTGATTACAGAGGATGACCTTAAGGAGATTGTAGAGCTTTCTGGCACTGTCCCCGAAGAGTATAGGCAAAAATGCTTCGAGCTCCTGCTGAGCCACACCCTTCATTCGCTTTCAAAGTCTTCAGGCAGGATTGTGAAGAGCGAAATGGAGTTAGATGAGGAGAAAAAACCTCAAGTCTCTGAACCTTCTGAGCAATTCATCCTACCTATTGATGTGAAAGCGTTCATGGCTCAATATGGATTGGATGAAAACACGTTATGGGATTTCTTCCTAGCGGGGGAAGGTGAGATTCGTCCGGTGTACAAGTTATCCACAGCAGTCAAATCTGAGGCTCAACTTCAGCACGCGTTAATGATGTGTCTTGAAAATGCAATTTCATCAGGTGCTTTTGAAGTGAATATTGAAGCATTGAGATTAAGGTGTCAAGAGCAGAAATGTTACGACTCGGCCAACTTCAAGGCCCATATCAAAAGGAAGAGTGATTGGTTCAAGGAAATTGACGATGTCGAAGATTTAGTGCTTTCACCTATGGGTAAATCTGAGCTAGCTGACTTGCTTGATGAACTAAGCACCGAGCATGAATAAGCAAGATTTCATCAATCTTCTAAAGGATTTCAAGAAAGAAATAGTGGCAGTATCCAAAGAATGTCAATCTGCCAAAGGAAGACAAGTCCAAACAAAAGAGTTGCTGGGTAAGTTAGAGAAACTTGGAGTTGTTTGGTTTGATAAGATCGAATCTGGCCTACGGGCACAATACGACATTGACGATGAGATTACAGGTAAATATCGCGATCTTTTTGGAAGAGTGCTTGAAATCACAGGTGGGAGACCCTCAAAGAGGATTGTTCAGGAATTGTTGGACAAACTTACCGAAAATTATCATCGTGATTTGGTAGTTCCAGTACAAAAACACCAAGCGATACTATCAGAATTCCAACAACTGCAAGGATTATTTACAGCATCAACAGATATTGAGAAGGAATATCTTATAGAGGCGGTTGAGTGTGCTAGGTTAAAGAAGCGAAGAGCAGCAGTTATATTGGGGTGGTGTGCTGCCGTTGATCGGTTACATTCGTATGTTGAAAGGAAAGGCTTCGAGGAATTCAACAGCGCAAGCATCAGAATGGCAAACATCACAAAGGGACGATATAAACGATTTAATAAACGGTTTGAAGTACATAACTTAAGTGACCTCAGGATGACAATATTTGACAGGGATTTATTGTGGGTACTAGAGTTCATGGGGGCGATTGACAGCAATGAGCATGAAAGGTTGGGTATCTGCTTAACGATGCGCGATACATCTGCTCATCCCGGGCAAGCAACCCTGTCTGATGAAAATGTCCTTTCGTTCTTCTCTGACATCGACAGGATGATTTTCAGCAATCCTAGATTTCAAATGAAGGATGATTTGATGGGGGATGATCAGTAGATACTGATGAGAATGTTACTGCCTTACATCAATGAATGGTTCTTAGGCAAGCAAGACTACTTATCTGTGTTTTCCAGTACGGATAGTCGCGTTGAGGGTTGGTTAAAAGCCGAATTGATTATGCTTTTTACAGGCTTGTTGAAGGATGGTAGAATAAGCGACTTTAGGCGTGAGTACAGTGTGCATCTGCCCGAAAAGAGGGGACGAAAACAGATAGATTTCTGGGTCAAAATGGGCGATGAGGAGCATTTATGTGAATTAAAGGCTATGTGCATTAGTCAAGCAGCAGGAACCCCTCGTAATTTGATGTTTTACTTCCGGGGCGACAATGTCGGACTGTTGAAAGATTTTAGAAAATTAGATTCCCTGGATTTTGAAAACAGATGGCTTTTGGGGTTTGTTTATCCAACCCCACGTTCGGATGAATTACAGGAAGCAATCCTATCACTCCCTAGCGAATTGATGCATTGGAAAATAGTGACAGATCCAAGAGATTATCCCCAATACCTGTTCGTTTCGCTTTGGAGAGGATGATAGCTATCAAGTCTAATTGGTCAGTATTTAGTTGACTTCGCCCCTATCTTATGGCATAATCCTCCTATCAACCGCATAGCCAAAGGCGGTGATGGAAACGAGTAGGCCTGTGGACGGGCTGGCAGCGAACCCGG
>Ga0068714_10007568_pt1 | contig 10451 bp, 9 predicted proteins | sample MTBNYHSulfiMetaG_FD_62988 | JGI IMG/M metagenome (GOLD analysis project Ga0068714, IMG submission 62988) | Enrichment culture microbial communities from rom New York Harbor, USA that are MTBE-degrading - MTBE-NYH (New York Harbor Sulfidogenic)... | ecosystem: Environmental > Aquatic > Marine >...
CCGGGGGGCAGGTTCCCAAAGCCCGGAGGGGGCAACACCATGGCGAGGACCTTTTGGGCCTGACAACGCCGCAGCCTGAAAGCAAAGCCGGCCGCGGCAGGGATTTTTTAAGACAGCCCCTAGAGGCTCAGGTGCCCGGGGGGCTCCTTCAGCTTGAGCTTGAAGCCTCCTCCACCTCCCGGCGGCGGTAGAAGGGCACCGCGGCCGAGCGGGCGAAGGTCTCCGCGGCGCAGCCGATGCACGGCGCCCCGGCCATGATGCAGGTGTTGGTCCCCCCGTTCCACTTGCGCAGGGTGCAGTCGGCCTTGGTCACCGGGCCCAGACAGCCCAGCTTGAAGAGGCAGCCCGGGTCGGTGAAGGACTTGGCAAAGTACTTCCGCTCGTAATCGGCGAAGCGGGGGCACTGCTCGTGGACCAACCGGCCATAGAAGACCTTCGGCCGGCCCAGCTCGTCCAGCTCGGGCAGGCCGAACTTGAGGGCGTGGATGATGGTCCCCACGGTCCAGTCCGGGTGGGCCGGGCAGCCGGGGAGGCTGATGACCGGGACCTCGAGTTTGTTCCGCTTCAGAAACTCGGGCACGCTGACCGCCCCGGTGGGGTTGTTCTCGGCCGCGGGGATGCCGCCCACCGCGGCGCAGGAGCCCACGGCCACCACCGCCTTGGCCTTCTCGGCGGCCCGGAGAACCTGCTCGGTGACCGGCTGGTGGCCCATCAGGCAGGCCCGGGGCATCCCGGCCGGCATGGCCCCCTCCACCACCAGGAAGTGGCCCCCGGAGCCGGCGGCCCGGTTGATGATCTTCAGACAGGCCTCCCCGGTTGTGGCGGAGAGGGTGGAGTGGAAGAGGAGGGAGAGGTAGCCGGTGAGGATGGCGGCCGGGCCGGGGGCCTCGCTGTTGAGAAAGGAGACCGAGCAGCCGGAGCAGGACTGGCCCTGGAGCCAGAGGACCGGGGCCAGGCCGGAGACCAGCTCCTCCATGGCCTGGGCCACCTTGGGGACCAGCCCGGGCCCCAGGCCCAGGAGGGCGGCCATGGCCGCGGCGGTTTTCAGAAAGTCGCGTCGGGTGGGGTTGGACATGGCGGCCTCCTAGTGGACGGCGCAGGCCAGGCAGGGATCAAAGGACCTGATCACCCGGACCGCTTCCAGGGGGTTGTCCGGGTCGGCGATGGGCGTCCCGGCCAGGGCCTGCTCCACCGGACCGGGCACCCCGGCGTCGTCCCGGGGGGAGCAGTTCCAGGTGGAGGGGACCACGCACTGGTAGTTGGCGATCTTGTGGCCGTGGATCTCCAGCCAGTGGCCCAGGGCGCCCCGGGGGGCCTCGGTCAGGCCCTGGCCCCGGCCGGTCCGGGGGATGGTGAACTCGGTGAAGGTGGGCTGGCCGGGCCCGAGCTGGTCCAGCCAGGCGGCGGCCCGGTCGGCCACCAGCTTGCACTCCAGGGCCCGGGCGGCGTGGCGGCCCATGACCGAAAGAAGGGCCTCCGGCTTGGCCCCCAACTGGTTCAGGAGGCCGTCCACCAGCCTGGTCACCTCCGGCCGGTCGCCCCGGGTGTAGGCCACCAGGATTCGGGCCAGGGGGCCGACCTCCATGGGCCGGCCGTCGTAGCGGGGGGCCTTGAGCCAGGAGTAGGCCCCGGCCTTGTCCGGGGCCGGCTCGGTCCGGCCTTGGGCCGGCGGGAGATTGGAGGCGGAGCTGAAGAAGGAGTACTTGACCTGTTCGGTGACGGCCTCTACCCTGAGCTCCTTGAGCCCCTCCCCGGTCAGGACCCCGCCGGGAAGGAGCATCTCGGTCCGGCCGTCGTTCTCGGGAAAGACGCCGTAGGCCAGGAAGGTGCCGCAGCCCCGGCCGGTGGCGAAGTAGTCCGGGAAGGCCTGGGCCACGGCGGCCACGTCGGGCAGGTAGGCCTGGTCGATGAAGGTCCGCAGCTCGTCAAGCATGGCCCGGTAGGCGGCCAGGTTGCGGGCCGTAAGCTGCTCGGTCACCCCGCCCGGGACCAGGGCGGTGGCGTGGGGGGCCTTGCCCCCGAAGAGGGCCACCATCTTGTGGGCCTTGGTCCGCATCTCCAGAGCCTCCAGGTAGTGCTTGACGGCTCCGAGGTTGAGCTCGGCCTGGCCCAGGTAGGCGCCCTCGTAGCGGGGCAGGAAGGGCGCGGCCGGGTAGGTGACCTTGGCCTCCACCTGGCTCTTGATCCAGGCTTTGAGCGCCACCAGGGCCGGGTCCCGGCCCTGGTAGTCCAGGACGGCGGTCACGTCCACGAAGTCCAGGGCGGCCAGGTGGTAGAAGTGGATGAGGTGGGACTGGATGTAGTTGGCCGCCAGGATCAGGTTCCGGACCAGCCGGCCGCCCGGCGGCGGGCTGACCCCGTAGGCCTGGTCCTGGGCCAGGATGGAGGCCGTACCGTGGGAGATGGGGCAGACCCCGCAGATGCGCTGGGTGATCTGCTGGGCGTCCATGGGCGAGCGGCCCCTGAGGAGGACCTCGAAGCCGCGAAACATCTCGCCCGAGCTGAAGGCCTGGGAGACCCTTCCGCCATCCAGCTCTAACCGGACGGCCAGGTGCCCCTCCAATCTGGTTACCGGATCGATCTCAACCTTGGCGGTCAAACCTTCCTCCTGCACCGGTCCAAGCCATCTCAAAAACTCCCGGCCTCCCCGCCTCCCGGTCCGGTTCCGAGGCCGGTCCGCCGAACAGCTCTAATTTTCCCCCCGGTCCCTCTGCCCTCTTCCCCGATCCCCGACCCCGGCCCTGAGACAGCGGTCCCGGTGACGGCCCTCGGCTGGGGGGCAAGGGGGCGGGTTTACCCGGACTCTCTCCCGGGGTTTGAACCTGGACCGGCCAGGAGCGGCTTGGGGACCGCCTTGCCCTGGGTGGTCCGGGAAAAGTGGGTTTCAAAGGTGGACATGGTCCGGGTCAGCTCCTGGGTCTGGGCCGTGTTGGTCTGGTTGGCCGAGTCGAGCTGATTGAGGCCCTGGTTGATGTGGGCGATGCCGGTGGCCTGCTCCTGGGAGGAGGTGGCGATGCTCTTCATGAGCTCCGTGGCCTGGCCGACCTGGTCCACGATCCGGTCAAAGCCCTGGCCGGTCCTGGTGACCAGCTCTCCGCCTTCCTTGATCCGGGCCACCGTGGTCTCGATCAGCTCGGTGGTGGAGTTGGCCGCCTCGGCCGCCCTGAGGGCCAGGTTGCGGACCTCCTCGGCCACCACCGCGAACCCCACCCCGGACTCCCCGGCCCGGGCCGCCTCCACGGCCGCGTTGAGGGCCAGGAGGTTGGTCTGAAAGGCTATCTCGTCGATGGTCATGACGATCTTGGCCGTCTTGTCGCTGTCCACGGTGAGCTGGTTCATGACCTCGGTCAGGTGGGTCATGGATTCATTGGCCTCCCGGACGTGTCCGAAGACCTCGCTCATCAACTGGTTGGCCTGGCTGGAGTTCTGGGCGTTGTCCTTGGTCTGGGCGGCTATCTCCTCCATGGTGGCCGAGGCCTCCTCCACCGCGGCGGCCTGCTGGACGGTGCTTTCCCCCACCACCGAGGCGGCGCTCTGGGCCTGCCCGATGATCCGGTTCAGCTTGCGGACAAAGCGGTTGAGGAGCTTGGCCAGGGCTCCGATCTCGTCCTTGGAGGAGACCGGCATCTCCAGGGTCAGGTCCACGTCGTACTGCTTGAGCATCTCCAGGATCTTGGCCAGGGGGCGGCCGACGAAGCGCCTGACCAGGAGGTACATGGAGACGACCAGGACCAGGACCACGGCCGCCACGGAGATGACCGTCTGGCTGAAGGTGTTGTTGCGGATGGCGGCCATGGTGGCCGTGTTCTCGGCCTCGGCCTTGATCAGGGAGTCCTTGGAGAAGCGGAAGAAGAGGATCCCCCCGTTCTGACCCACCGTCCAGTCCAGGTGGCAGCGGACGCAGTCGGCGGTGGCCGTCTCCGGCTTGTAGATCTCGATGGCCTCCCCGGTCTCCCGGAGGAGGGGCTTCTGCTCCTTCAAAAGCCCTTCCCTGATCTGGGGGTCGATCTGCCGGCCGTGGAAGAGGGGGTTGGAGGAGTGGGAGACTGCCCCCTTGGTATCCATCAGGGAGAACTCCAGGAGACCCTCGATCTTGCTCTGGGCGGCCATGATCTGGGCGAACTTCTCCATCTCGCCCCGCTCCAGGGAGTCTTTGACCGAATGCTCCACGGTGGTGAAGATATCCCGGGCCTTGTTGATCTCGCGCTGGCGGAGAAGGGCGATGTTGGCCTGGGAGAGGTCGCCCACCTGCCGGGAGAGGCTGAGGTACTGGATCGTCTGGGCACAGACCACCACCGCGATCAGGACGACGACCAGGATCAGGATAAGCTTGGTGTGGATCTTCACGCCTCGAACCTCCTCGCCCGGCGGCCCTGCATCCCGGCCGCCCGTCCCGGGCCAGAACCAGGCTCCCGGTCATGATCCCGGGTCCTTCCCCGGGAACCCCGGCCTCCTGGAGCAAGGAAACCAGGGGCCGGGCGGTCTGGCCCAAACCGGGATAAAATACCCGCTCTGGAATGAAAAGACAAGTTTGGTCAGGAATTTCAATCAGCTAAAAGGATCTTGCCTTGGAACTGAGCCGGAGTGCTGGCCCAAAATCGGGGCGGGGTTTTTCAGACGTCCGGGCTCAACCGGGCCGGGAAGGCTTCTTCCGGCCGGCTCCCGGCGGCGGCCCGGGCCACGGCCCGGCAAACCGGTCCGGCCGGCCGCCCCCTCTCCTCCAGGAGGCGATACCCATCCCCGGGACGCTCCTTTGGCCGGGCAGATCGGCCCTCTCCGGCTGGAAGGGTCCCGGGGAGTGATTACCTTAAAACCTAAAGAACGATGTCACCTGGAGGTGGGTGATGAAAGGATACGGAAAAGGGTGGCTGATCCTGGTCTTGGGGCTACTAATAAACCTGCCGGCCGCGGGTTGGGGGTCGGCGGCCGATGATCTGGCCCAGGGCCGGGCGGCCTTGGCCCAGGGGAGCTACAACCAGGCCATCGAGCTCCTGGAGCGGGCCATCGGCTCGGGTGAGCTGGGCCGGGGGGAGCTGGCCGCGGCCCATTTCGACCAGGGCCGGGCCTACGAGGCCAAGGGTTATATCTCCGACGCGGAGAGGGCCTACAGGTGGGCCCTTCACTACGACCTCTCCAACCGGGACTACCTCAGGTCGCTGAAGCGGATGAGGCGGGTTTTGGACGCCGATCCTTGATCCGGAGAGGGCCAAGGTCAATCCGCCGCGGGGCCGTCTCCCGGGGATGGCCCGTGGCCTGAACCGGCGGTGATTCCTATGGCTTAACGCCGCGGGCCGGTTAAGAGAAAGGCCGGCTCTTGCTTCGCCGAGCCAACCCCCCGGGCCGGCTGAGGTCCCTCCTGAAAAATCCCGGAGGGGCCGCTTTCCCCCGGGGCGGGGAAGGGTGGTCGGCTTTCAGCCGACCACGGCGTAAGCCCGGACCGGAAAGGCGGCCGCGCCCTTGACCTTGACCGGGGCGGCGTGGAAGACGAAGCCCTCCGGGGGCAGGGCGGCCAGGTTGGTCAGGTTCTCGACGATGAGGACATCGGCCCCCAGGAGGGTGACGTGGACCGGCCGGCGGGGGTCGGCCGGGTCGTCGATGAGCATCAGGTCCACCCCGGCCAGGCGGGCTCCCCTGTCCCGGAGAAAGCGGGCCGTCTCCTCGGTCAGGAAAGGGGAGGCCAGGTACTCGGGCCGGCCCCAGTGGACCGACCAGCCGGTCTCAAAGAGGACCGCCCGGTCCTTGACCTCGATCCCCTCCAGAAGATCCGGCCCCAGGGGCTGGCGGGGCTCGAGCCCGGTGGCGTCCACCTTGACCCCCTCCAGGACCAACATCTCCAGGGGGAGGAGGTCGATGGTCCGGCGGCCGGGGTGGAAGTGGAAGGGGCTGTCCAGGTAGGTCCCCGCACTGGTCATGAACTCCACCCGGGTGATCTCGCAGGTGCAGCCCTCATAGCGCCCGCTGGCCGAGGCCTGCTGGTGGCTCAGCCAGGTGGTGATCCTGGGCTGGGGTGCGGTGGGGCTGAAAAGGGGCATCCCCTCTTCGATGGTCCGGCTCAGGTCTATCAACCGCGGCGGTTTCTGCTTCATGGCCAACTCCCCGAGGCGGATTTGTTCCCGCCTCTCCCTTAATTATAGCCCCAAAGAAGGAAAAATCAGGTTCGGCGGGCCGGAACACGGACCCCAACCGGAAACGTCAGGGTTGGACGAAATAACCATGGACCCCGGCCAGGTAGACCCGGGCCAGGCCCAGGAGGTAGAGACCGCCCAAGGATGCCAGAATCAGCCTTCCGGACCGGTCCTCCCTCTGGACGGCGAAGAGGATGGCCGCCGGAACCAGGCAGAGGGTCACCCGGCCGATGCAGGAGATGAAGCCCCACATCCCCTCGGCCAGGAAAAGGGTGGAGAGGGAGATGAAAACCAGGATCCAGGACCAGAGCCGCTCCTGGTCCGACCGGCTTGCCGCCAGCCGCCGGCCGCTCAAGCCCAGGCAGAGGAGGACGAAGGCCAGATAGGGCAGGGAGGAGGCGGTCCGGAGGAGCTCCCTGAGCCCGGAGTGGAGGTCGATCTTGGATAAAAAGAGCCGGAGCCCCTCCAGGTCGGGGGTCACGTTGGAGAGGTTGGACTCCATCATCTCCAGGGAGCCGAACCTGAGCCAGAGAGCTCCGATCCAGGCCAGGTAGGGGGCCAGGGCCAGGCCGAGGATGATCATCTCCTTGAAGCGGCGCCTGGGGATGGTCCAGAGAACCAGGGGGGCCAGGAGGAGGGCCGAGGTCTCCCGGGCCAGGAGGGCCAGGGCGAAGAGGACCGAGGCCAGGACGGCCCGCCCCCGCTGGAGATAGGCAAAGGCCCCGGCCAGGCTGAAGAAAAGGGCCACCCCTCCGGGGAGGGCGTACTGGATGACCAGGACGTGGCCCAGGGAGAGGCCGTAGAAAAGGGCCAGCCAGGGGGAGCGGCCCAGCTCGGCCAGCCACCCGGCCATGAGCCAGGTCCCGGCCCCGACGGCCAGGACGTTGACCAGGCTCATCATCAGGGGGATGAGGCCGTCCCGGCCCAGGGCCAGGAGCCAGACCAGGAAGGGGTAGAGGATCCTCTGGTAGCGCTTGCCCCCGGCGCAGCCGTGGACCAGCCTTAAGTCCCGGGCGATGTAGTAGTAGAGGTAGCCGTCGTAGCCCTCCTCGGTGAAGACCACCACCCCCTTGGGCACCCCCAGGGTCTGGGGGCAGCGGCCGTCCTGGGGGAGCATCATCAGGGCCGAGACGTGCCCCCCGTGGGCCAGGGCCAGGGCCAGGACCAGGAGGGCGGAGAGAAGGGCGGCGGCCAGGGCCGGCTTGAGGACGGCCGGGCTGAGCCAGGAGGCGCGAAGGGAGGCCGGCGGAGAACTCAAGGGCGGCGTCATCCCGGGCCTCAGTCCGCCGACTCCTGGCGGGCCTTGATCAGGTCGAGGAGGTAGTCGATCAGGCCCAGGCAGAGGCCGACCAACCCCAGGAGGACCAGGAAGCCGCCGGCGACGACGTAGACCCAGTGGGTGGAGATGGTCCCGGAGCGGAAGTAGGAGCCGATGGTCTGATGGTTGAGGACCACCCCGGCCAGGACCAGGAGGGGGGAGAAAAGCCACATCCTGGGCCAGGCCAGGGCCCAGCGGATGAGATCCCCCGGGCGGGAGGTCCGGCGGGGGAGGCTGCCGTAGACGAGGTTGACCGCCTTGTCGGCCAAGCCGGCCAGCCCCAGGATCAGGACCCCGGAGACGCCGAAGACCATGACCGAGACCAGCCGGTAGATGGACTCCTCGGGGACGTAGGCCCGGCTGAGGTAGAAGACCAGGCTGGCTCCGCCGTAGGCCAGGGCCAGGAGAATAAGCAGCAGGGCCGGGGGGGCGAGTAAGGTCAGGGGCCGGTAGGTCAGGGCCACGGAGAGGATGACCTTGAGGAAGCGCAGCCCGTCCTTGGCCGCGTTGAGCTTGGACCGGCCCTCCCGCTCCTGGTAGGTCATCTCCACCTCGACGATGGATAGCTTGGGGTCCAGGGCGGCCCGGGCGGTCATGGCCGGGGTGAAGTGGAGCCCGTCGGGGAGGGGGTAGATGTCGGGGAGCCGGTCCCGGCGGAGGACCCTCATCCCCGAGGCCGAGTCGGTGACCTTGGTCTTGGCGATGAGGTTGATGAGGCTCCTGAAGAGGCGGTTGCCCACCCGCCGGAGGGCCGGCATCCTGGAGCCCGGGCCCATCCGGGAGCCGATGCAGATATCGGCCTTCTCCTCCAGGAGCTTGTTGACCAGATCCACGAAGAAGAGGGGGTCGCAGGTCCCGTCGGCGTCCAGAAAGGAGACCAGCTCCCCCCTGGCCCGCTTGAAGCCGGTCTTGATGGCCCGGCCGTAGCCCCGGTTGTCCGGGTAGGCGATGAGCTGGATGGCCGGGAGGAAGGTCCGGGCCAACTCCTCGGTCCGGTCAAAGGAGCCGTCGGAGACGACGATCACCTCCACCTCCTCCACCGGGGTCCGGGCCCTGATCACCTCCGCCGCGGCCAGGGTCCGCCGGACGATGGCCTGGATGGACTCCTCCTCGTTGTAGGCTGGTATGATTATGGAGAGAATCATCTTCCCTGGTTCCAGAGAGGCCTTCCCTTGCCGGCTCCCGGCCCGGCGAGGCGCCCAAGCATAACAGAGAGGCTCGGCTGCGGGCAACCTCCTTCAGGGCCTTGAGGCAGGACCGGCCTCGCCTTGCCCAACCGGCTCCGACCTTGCGCCCCAGGCCGGGGAACGATTAAGCTTGGTCAGGAGCGGGCGGGCGGCCCCCCGTCCGCTCCTCCCCCCGGCGGGGGGGCCGTGACCGGCCGGAATTCAGGGCCCAGGAGGAGGGCGGAGCAGGATGAAGGGCGAGTCCTGGCGGACCAGGCTTTACCGGATGGGGTTCAACCTCTTTCCGGTCTACCGCCGGACCGGAGCCAGGATCGCCTACATCGCCGCCGACTGGCGGGAGATGCGCTGCCGCCTGCCGCTCAACCTCTGGACCAGGAACTACTATGGATTCCGCAATCAAAGGCAACAAGTGCCTTTGATTGCTCACGGCAGGCAAAAGCGTGATTTTGCCGGCCTTACGAGCTCTTGCGAGCTCGGCGCGCTTAACCGGGCGCGCATACCAAGTTGCATTACAAGAGCAACTTGGTATACGTGGGGACCATCTTCGGGGGCTCCATGTTCTCTGCGGTGGACCCCCTCTACATGATCATGCTGATCAAGGTCCTGGGGCCGGGGTACCTGGTCTGGGACAAGGCCGCGGCCATCCGCTACAAGCGGCCGGGGAGGGGGACCCTCCGGGCCCGGGCGGTCCTGGGCCGGGCCGAGACGGAGGAGATCATCTCCCTGCTCAGGGAGAAACCCTCGGTGGACCGGGTTTACCGCCTGGAGCTGGTCGACCGGGAGGGGACGGTCCACGCCCGGGTGGAGAAGACCATCTTCATCGCCCCCAAGGATCAAGAACGGGCCGCAAAAGGAGGTTGAGGATGGACCTGGAAAGCTACGCCCGCCCCTTCTCCTTCTCCACGTCATCCCAGGTGGGGGTCTTGGTCCTCCACGGCTTCACCTCCACCCCCTCCTCGGTCCTGCCCCTGGGGGAGGGGCTGGCCCGGGCCGGGTACAACGTTGAGGGCCCCTGCCTGAGCGGTCACGGCCGGACCTGGGTCGAGCTGGGAAGGACCAAGCTGGAGGAGTGGCGGGCCGACGCGGAGAAGGCCTATCAGGAGCTGAAGTCCCGGTCCGGGACGGTCTTCGCGGCCGGCCTGTCCATGGGCGGCGCCCTGGCCCTGGACCTGGCCCAGCGGCACCCGGAGCTGGCCGGGACGATCCTCATCAACCACGCCCTGTTCCTGATGCCCGACTGGCGGCTGCCCCTCCTGCCGGTGATGAAGCACCTGGTCCCCTCGGTGGGCGGAGTGGGCGGGGACATCAAGGACCCCCAGGCCGTGGAGCGGACCTACGACCGGACCCCGACCAGGGCGGTCCACGAGCTGATCAAGCTCATGGGGATGGTCAGGGCCGGGTTGGCCAAGGTCAACCAGCCCTGCCTGATCATGAAATCAAAGGAGGACCACGTTATCCCGGCCAAGAGCGCCACCTACACCCTGGAGAGGATCTCCTCGGACCACAAGCGGCTGGTCTGGCTGCCCAACTCCTATCACGTGGCCACCCTGGACTACGACCGGGAGCTGATCATCAGGGAGACGGTCCGGTTCATCCGGGACGTGGCCGGGACGGAGGGGGAGGGGGAAGGGCAGGAGGGGTAACCCGTCCTCCGGGCCGGGGGAAGGGGTCCATCCTCTCAGGGGGCCTCGGTCTGGAAGGCGGGGCAGAGGAACGGCGGGTCACGCCTCGCCAACCCAACCTAGCCCGAATATTTCATGAAGACCGCCAAAAGGTAAGGCTAATAGCTTGGTAATTAAAGCGGTTATGGCTGTTTTGAGA
>Ga0068714_10007569_pt1 | contig 10448 bp, 8 predicted proteins | sample MTBNYHSulfiMetaG_FD_62988 | JGI IMG/M metagenome (GOLD analysis project Ga0068714, IMG submission 62988) | Enrichment culture microbial communities from rom New York Harbor, USA that are MTBE-degrading - MTBE-NYH (New York Harbor Sulfidogenic)... | ecosystem: Environmental > Aquatic > Marine >...
ATCGTCCTGGATCTTCAGTTCGTCCACCCCTTGAAACTGATCAACGATACCGAGGCGCTCGCCGAGCAGTTGCAGCGTCGCCCCGCTGCCGCGCGAGGCCGATTGCCAGCCGCCGAAGATGAGCAGCTGTGAGGGGGCCAATCCCTCGATACTCTCAATCGCACCGGCCAGCGCGGCCGCCACCTCGGTCGCTTCCGTGAAACCGCCCGCCGGGCCGTCCAGCGCCACCAGCTCGAAAGGAACCTTCTGCGCGATGGTCATCATCACCTGCTGCAACTTCGCCTTCGGGCCTAGGCTGACCAGGTAGACCTTGCTGCCGGGAGCGTTCTTCGCCAGATGGGCCGCTTCGTACAGGGCGTGCGCCGCCCAGGGATCGAGTACCGCGGGCAGCATCATCTCATTTTTCAGCCCGGGGCCGCCCGGCCCTTGGACCGGTTCCAGCGTCTGCAATGGGTCGGGAACAATACTCCCGCAGACGACAATCTGATATCCAGCACTCATTCACAATCTCCTTATCAGCCACGAATTAACACGAGAATACTAGCCACGAAATTACACGAAATAACACGAATTGACTATCCTCTTTCGCTTAGACCACATATCTCTTATGCTCCACTCCTTTGGGGCCGAAATTCAACAGAATGCCGAGACGAATCCCCGTTGCCTTGAGATAGTTGAGAATCTGGGCGATATGCTCCTTTGCAATTGCTTCGCCTACTTTCAGTTCCAGAATGATCTGGTCATTCACGAGAATATCCGCATAGAAGTCACCGACCACCTGACCTTCATAGAACACGCTTATCGGCTTTTGCTGTTGGGCTGTGAGCCCGCGCTTTCTGAGCTCGATGAGGAGAGCGTTTTCATAGACCTTCTCCAAGAATCCATATCCCGGTGTTTTCCGGACTTGGATCGCCGCATTTACGATTTCATAGTACTCTTCCTTGAATAACAGTTCGCTCATCGGCCGCAAGAGTATTTCGTGGTTTTTCGTGTGGTTTCGTGGCTCAATCAGTTTTCCGCCGAGTGGAGGCCGCCGGCTCCGGCGCGGAAGGCGATGTTGGTCCGTTCGGGATCTTCCTGCAGCGGCTGCGAGCAGTTCCACAGGCACGCTCCGCAGTGGACGCATTTTTCCCGGTCGAACAGCGGCACGCCGCCCTCGGGGTTCATCGTGATCGCTTCGCCGGAGCACAGCTCGACGCAGATCTTCGTGCCGCACTGCTCGCAAAGATTGGGGTACAGGAATACCACGTGGTCGGCGTAGCCCGCCGGGGCCTGCACTTTTCCTCCGAGCAACAGCGCGTCCTGGTGAGAGACGAGCAGCTTGCCGTCGTAAGGCACCTTGGGCCAGCCCGCCCGCTCCATCAGGGCGTCGTGCAGGGACAGCCCTTGCCGGACGCAGTCGAGGCGGATTGCCTCGATCTCCTCCGGCGGGATCTTGCCCCGGTAATACGACTCCAGGGAGGCAATCCCCTCGTAAGGACGGCGCAGCTCGCCCGGCCAGGAGAGCCGGCCGCCGCTGAAGCCGGCCAGCGCCATACCGAGCAGGCCGCGAACGAAACCCCGCCCGAAACCGACGCGCGATCGCTCCGCCACCCGGGCTTCCTTCTCCACCCAACTGCTGCGGCGGCGCTTGACATAGGCCTGCTCAAGGTTCTCCCGGGTGAACGGTTTGCCTGCCTTGAGCAGCTCGATGACCCCCTCGGCCAGCTGGATTCCCGTGGTCCAGGCTTCGTCCACTCCCGAGCCGGTGAGCACATTGGTACTGCCCGAGCCTTCGCCGATGCGGGCGTACCCGTCGCCCGCCAGGTGCGGCTCGCCTTGCCTTCCCGACTCTTGCAGCGTCTTCGCTCCCCACGAGCGAAGTGTGCCTCCTTCGAGGTAGCGCCACAGGTAGGGGTGCATCATCCAATGCTGGAGATACCGGTAGGAGGTTCGCACCGGGCTACTGAACCACGAGGGCACAAAGACGCCCGCCGAGACGACCCGCTCGGGATAGACGTACAGGAAGCCGAAGATCTCCGGCTCCGGATAGCCGAAGGTGTGCAGGACCGTGCCCGGCTCCAGCTCCACGTCGTCTCGAAGCTGGACGACCACCTTGGCGCCTACCGCCCACTCGCGCCGGTGATGGCCCTCCGGCACCCCGAAGTGTTCATCGAGCCGCTGGCCGACCGGGCCGACCGGGCCGTCGCCGACGACGGTCAGCGCGGCTCGAATGTCCATGCCGGGCAGGTAGCCGGCTGCCGGCTTACCTGCCAAGTCCGTGCCCTGATCCACCAATCGGATGCCGGCGACCTGGTGATTTTCGATCAAGGGTTCGCTGACCGGTGTGCCGGGCCAGATCTGCACCGTGCCTGTGCTCATCAGCTGGGCGCTCACCCACTGGCTGAATTGGCCGATGGAGAGCACCAGCCCCCCTTCCTTGCGAAGGAAAGGGGGAATGTAGAGCAGGCGCAGTGCTTCGTTTTCGTAGGGGAGCATCCAGCGAAAAGCGCGAATGAGCCGGTCGGCCAGGCGCAGGGTTGCCGAGCGCCGACTCGCCCCGATGGGGTCCAGCAGATACAACAGCTTTTCCTGCTTCACCGGAGCGGTCATCGGGATCTGCGCCGGGTCCAAGTTGGGAAGGGATTGCCGGATGCCTCTGGCCCGCGTGACGACTCCCGAGACGCCAAAGCCCACGTCGTCGGCCCGCTCGTAGCAGAGCACTTGCGGCGGCAAGCCCGGCATGACCCGGCTTTCCACAGCGGGCGTGCCGTCTTCGTTGAGCAGGGCTTGGGACAAGGCGGTCAGAAAGCCGCCCATCGCCGGGCCGAACCCGACGCAGGCAATGTCGACCTCCATGCTCTGGCGGTCGACCTCGGGAGTTGGATTCTCAGAAGGGGACATGCTCATCGAAATATCGCCCGGTATTCTATACGATGGGGCTTCGTTTGCCAAGGGCAGGAAAGACGAACGTCGCCCTTGCTGAACGTCAGGCTGAGGTTCGGCGGATCAGGTTCAAGAACTCCATCCGGGTCGGGGCGTCATTGTGGAAGCTGCCCAAGACGGACGAAGTCGTCATCACCGAGTTCTGCTTTTCGACGCCCCGCATCATCATACACAGGTGCTGGCATTCCATGACCACGCCGACGCCCTCGGCGTCCACGGCCGACTTGATCGCCCGGGCCACCTGGGCCGTCAGCCGCTCCTGGATCTGGAGCCGCCGGGCGTAGCAGTCCACGATGCGGGCCAGCTTGCTGACGCCCAGCACTTGGGTGCGGGCGATGTAGCCGATGTGGCACCGGCCGAAAAAGGGCAGCATATGATGTTCACACAGGCTGTAAACCTCGATGTCCCGGGCGATGATCATATTGTTCGCTTCGGAGCGGAAGATCGCTTCATTGATGGTCGCCTGGGGATCGCACCGGTAGCCGGAGGTGAGAAAAGCATAAGCCTGCGCGACGCGTTGGGGGGTTCTCAGAAGCCCCTCCCGCTCGGGATCTTCCCCGAATTCGACCAGCAATTGGCGGATCAGCTCGGCGACTCGTTCTTCGTTCATCGTTTCAACCTGTCTTTCAATCGTTTTGTGAATTCAACCGCGGGCCTGAGCTCCGCGGCTTGCACTCTCACCAGCTCGTGCAGCGCTTCGCCGGTATCCGGCAGGACAAGGCTGGGAGCCAGCTCGAGCAGGCCCGCGGCGAGAAAAGGCCTTCGGCGCAGGTCGGGATCGGGGATCTTCAACCCCGGCTCTCGAATGACGGCGTTTCCGTAGAGCAGAATATCCAGGTCAATCGTCCGGGGCGCATACCGGTCCTCGCTGCGCACGCGGCCGAGAGCGGCCGCAGCACGTCGAACTTCAGCGTCCGGGGCGGCAGTAGTGTCAGGATCTTCCAGACCCCATTGAGGAAACTCGGCTGCTCGGGCCGCCCCACCGGCTCGGTCCGGTAAACGGTCGAAACCGCCGTCACCGGCACTTTCTCTTTCAAGCGATCAAGGGCCGTGAGAAGATTCTGCTCCGGCTCGATGTTGGAGCCGACGGCGATGTACGCCTCGACAGGCTCCTGCTGTTCAGGCACCGGTGGGTCTCTCCCGGACGATCTCCACGCCGACCGTGCGGGCGAATCGCAGCGCTCCCGGCTTCTCCACGGTGACCTGCACACGGACCACCTGGGGGGCCTCCAGGCAGACCTCCGCCACCCGCTCCGCGAGCCGCTCGATCAGGAAAAAGGAAGACTGCTCGACCATCGCGATGACCTTCTTCTTGACCGCCTTGTAGTCCACCGAGTCCTCGATGCGATCGCTGCTGCAGGCGGCGCTCAGGTCGGCCTGAAGCGTGATGTTGATGACGACGTCCTGCTTCTCGCGGCGCTCCTCCGGATTAATGCCGACGATGCAGCGAATGAGGAGGTCTTTTATGTATATCCTGTCCAGCGGGAGATTCCCCATACCCTTATCCCCAGCCGGGGCCGATGTCACTTCGCCCGGCGCTTTGCCTTCCCACGAAAAACAGCTTATTCTACAGCCGGCCTTGCCAAGTCGTCAAAGCTGTTTCCAGGGACGTTCCGATCCACCGGCTAGGCAAGGAGTTGGTCGGTCTTGGCCGCAAAGATGAAGTCGCTCTCGGTCAGGCCGTTGATTTTGTGACTCCAGATGGTCACTTTGACCCATCCCCAGCCGAGGCCGATCTCGGGATGGTGGTTCTGCGCCTCGGCCAGCTCCCCCACGCGGTTGGTGAAATCAAGGGCTTGGCGGAAGTTGTCGAACTGGAACTGTTTTTCCAGGTGATGCTCCTGCACGAGGCGCCACTCGCCGTCCAACTGCCGGTAAAGAGACTGAAGGGCATCGCCCTGAAGCGGCGCGGTTCCCTCTTGGCAGGGGAGACATTTTTTGCCGGCCAACTCACTCATTCGCTTTTCTCCTTCAGTGCGGACGCAGACAACTGCCGAGAACGCTGTCGTCGGTTTCTGTCTGTACCGACACAGGTGCCAGATCGGTTCTTAGCTTGTCATGCGGAGCCTAAGTAAAGAATGTGAACTTCTCGAACATTTTCCGCCGTGGAGTCAGATGCCTCGCTCCGCTCGGAATGACAAATAACCAGCGTGCTAAGACTTAGATCGTTGTCTGTCGGAGCGCCGATCACTTGAAGTAATCCGGCTCATTGCCGGCTTTCCATTTGATGTTGCAGCCCATGCTGGGTTTCTGGACCTCGGGCACCGGTTGCCCGGCAAGCACGGCGTCCAGGGCAGCGCGCAGATCTTTGCCGGTGACAGGAATCTTGCTGCCGGGCCGGCTGTCGTCCATCTGTCCCCGGTAAACCAGCCGGCGCTGGCGATCGAACAGGAAAAAGTCCGGAGTACAAGCGGCGCGGTAGGCCTTAGCCACTTTCTGAGTCTCGTCGTAGAGATAGGGGAAGGTGTAACCGTGCCTGGCGGCCTCCTTTTTCATATTCGCGGGACTGTCTTCGGGGAAACTCTGAACGTCGTTGGAGTTGATCCCGACGATGGCGACGCCCTTGGCTTGGTACTGTTGAGCCAGTTTGGCCAGGCCCTGGGCGACGTGCTTCACAAAGGGGCAATGGTTGCACATAAAGATGACCAGCAACGCGGGCGCATCCCTGAAATCGGAAAGGGAAACGAGATTACCCTCGGTATCGGGCAGGCTGAAATCCGGCGCTTGGGTGCCCAGGGAGAGCATCGTGGAAGGAGTGACTGCCATTCGTAAAACCCTCCTTTCGCTCACTTATCTGTAAGGCCATTATTGTCGCTCTCGTTGAAGCGTCAAGGGGTGTTCGTCGGAATGTGTATGGGGCCGGGAGTCATCTTCCATTTTCCGGCAAATCCGTGCTACAATGGCACGAGGAAGTCAATCGTTGCCCAACCGAGGAGCCGCTCATGATTTCAGCCGATTCCATCTTGAGTTTCTGGAGTAAGTTGGGGTTACTCCTGGTCTTCCTGGCGTTGGTTGGTGGCGTTGCGGAGCCTCCGGCGACGGCCCAGGACATTATCGTGGACAATGACGACGGCGCGCCGGGCTACACGCAAACCGGCAGTTGGACGACGAGCACGAGTACCGGCTACGACGGCGGAATGTATCGCTACACGAACCGCACTCTTCCCCTGTCCACCGGCACCTGGACGCCGACGATTCCCACCCCCGGCCGCTACGAAGTCCATTATCTGTTTCGCAAGGGGAGCGACCGCACCCTGGACGCTCCTTTCACGGTCTATCACGCGAGCGGCACCGACGAAGTGCGTCTCGATATGAGCGGGGCCTTTACCGTTCAGGAAGAGTTGCTGGGGATTTTTCGTTTTAATGCGGGCGCTGAAGGTCGCATCGTGCTGAGCAACACGGGCGGCGCGGGGATCTACATCTCCGACGCGGCTCGCTTTCGAGCGGCCACCGATGATCCCCCCCGGATCAGCCAGATCTCCAACGTGCCTCTGTATCCCGAAGCGGGCGAGCCGACTTTCGCCGTCGCGCGGGTCACCGATGATTTCGCCCTGGGCGCTGTCGAGCTGCATTACTCCGCGCTGAATGCCGGGGTGAGCGATACACTGACAGCCTACGACGACGGCGCGCACGGCGACCGCTCTGCGGGCGACTCCTTCTTCGGCGCGGCGATCCCGGGCTTTGGCGTAGGGGAGGTTGTGACCTTCTTTTTCACAGCCGTGGACGATGAGAGCCAAGGCACCACCAGCGCCACCGCGCAGTATCAGGTCGGCACAGCGGGCAGCTCCACTCTGGTGCTGAATGAACTGCTGACCTCCAACGCTTACACCAACACCGACCCGGACTATGGAGAGACGGGGGACTGGGCCGAGCTGTACAACGCGGGGCCGGCTGCGGCCGACCTGTCGCGTTATGCCCTGTCGGATGATCCGCTGGCTCCCGCGCGATGGTCATTCCCCACCGGGGCGGCTTTGGGACCAGAGGAATACCTCGTGGTCTGGCTGGACGATCACGACAGCGCGGGAGAGGCGTATCACGCGAACTTCCGCCTGGATCGAGAAGGCGAAACGCTGTTGCTTTACGACCAGGAAACGGCGACGACGGTTGAGCAGGTTTCCTTCGGGGAGCAGACGACCGATTTTTCGCTGGCGCGCATTCCGGACACGACCGGCCCCTGGACCCAGACGGAACAGCCGACGCCCGGAGCGGCGAACGTTCTGGTGCGCAGCGGGACGCCGCCCCTGTTCTCGGAACCGTCCGGACTCTACGAGCCGGAAGTGACCGTGGAAATCACCGCCCCGGGGGCGATCGCGATTCGTTATACGACCGATGGATCGCTTCCCGATGAGTCTTCGGCCCTATACGGCGGCCCCTTAACCTTTTCGACCTATACCCCGCTGCGCGCCCGGGCCTATTACAGCGACCTGTATCCCAGCCGGGTGACCACCGCTTCCTATTTTATCGGCGGCGAGCCGGATCGCACCATTCCCGTGATGGACCTTGTTCTCCCTTGGTCGGCGCTGTACGACCCGGCCACCGGTATCTATGTGCATTACGAGGAGCGAGGGCTCGAATGGGAGCGCAAGACGCATATTATGGTCATGGAACCGGATGGCTCGGCCGTCTATGAAGCGGACGCGGGCCTGAGGATTCATGGCGGCTACTCGCGCGGCTCGGCCAAAAAGTCCTTGAGGCTTTACTTTCGCTCCGAGTACGGCGGGAATCGTTGGTCTCTGCCCTGGATGCAGCAGGCGCCCATCGGGCAGTTTCAGCAGTTGGTCCTGCGCGCGGGAGCGAATGATTCCTTTCTGGTCTCGGTCACGACTCAGCTCAACCAGGTGACTTACATCCGGGACCAGATCCTGCGGGACTGGTACGCCGCCCTGGGTGAGCGCGCCGCCGATGGTTTCTTTGTGGCGCTGTACATCAACGGGCAATACTGGGGGCTGTACAACGTAACGGAACGGATTACGGACACCTTCATGGAGGACACCTATGGGGGAGAGGATTGGGACATCGTCAAGGGAAGCTGGACCTACGAGCGGAAGTTCTTCACCGAGGCGATTGATGGGGATCTGGTGAACTGGAATGAATTTCTTGATTGGGTCAATGGCAGCGATCTATCCACCCCGGTCGGTCTGGCCGGCTTGCAGGAGTGGATGGACTGCGATAACTTTCTCAATTTCTTTGCCCTGAATATCTTCTGCCAGAACGAGGACTGGCCGCACAACAACTGGATCGCCGCCCGGCGGCGGGAGGACCCGACCTGCCGGTGGACCTTCCATGAGTGGGATGCCGAGTGGGCGCTGGGACTGCGCCCCAACGGCTACCTGAGCGACACGCTGCACTGGGCGCAGGGGGACAATTACCATCTCTCCACGGCGCACAACGGGACGCTCGCCCCGCTTTGCCTGATCTTCAACGGCAACGACCTCGACCCCTATCGCACCGAGGACATTCACGGGATTCTCGACAATGTAGAAGGGCGAAAGGGTTTCATTCGGGCGACCGAGGAGGCGCTCAACTTCGAGCTGCGCCCCGAGGAAACGATTCCCTGGTTTGACCACTATGTGGACTTGATCCGCACCGAGATCCCTCGCGAAGCCTATCGGTGGGAGGGCAACTCGCTCTACAACGCGGCGACCCTGATCAACAATTGGGAGCCGGCTGTGGAGAATGTGCATACGTTCCTGACGAACCGCCCGGCAGTGACGCGAACGCTGGTGGTGAACACCTTCGGCTTGGCGGGCACCGAGCCGATGACTTTGATTTCGGCCGGCACGGGCAGCGGCCGCGTGGCGGTCTATGGCGACCGGTTGGTGGAGCTGCCTTGGACGGGAACTTTTTTTGCCGGCTCCGAGGTCGAGCTGCGAGCGGTTCCGGATGCCGGTTCGGACTTTGTGTCCTGGTCGGGCGATGTCGTCGGCTCAACGCCGTCGGTCCTCTACGTCGCCACGAGCGGGCCGGGGAAAACGGCCGTCGTCCAATTCGATACGGCTGCGACGGCGCCCCAGCCGAACGACGTTGTTTTCAATGAATACTGGATCAACGACAACGGCACGACCTACACGACACTCGGCGGCCGCGGGATCGAGCGCGACTTGGTGGAGCTGCTCGTCGTGCGAGGGGGCACGGATCTTCGAGGCTGGCGAATCACGAATAACCTGACCCTCGAGCAGCAAGGCAGTTATGACGACGGCGACGGCTCGATCATTTTTCCCGACGACCCTGCTTTCAGTGAGCTGCTTTCGGGAACGATCATCCTCATCATCGCGAGCCAGAATGCCGCCAATGACTTGGCCTTCCCGGTGGATGACCTCGACGGTTCGGACCGGCAAATGATCCTCTACATCGGCAATGGCAATCTGGACACGACCACCGATCCCGGTTTCTCGATGCGCACGAGCGATGAAGCGCTGGTGTTGTTGGCGCCGGGGCCGACCGACGCTTTTATTGACGACATCGGCATTGATTTCATCGCCGAGGGTTTGGTTGTTACGCCGGCGTCATTCGGTGTCGCCGGGCATGGCGTGGCATTCTATCCTCCCTTTGTAGGCATCGGCGGCGATGATGGCGCGTTCTTTCAGAACGATCCCGAGGGCGACTTTGTGAACGACAACGGCGAAGACCTCAACCGGAATGATGACCAGGCGGGCAGCGGCGGCTGGGTGGTCGATCCCCCGGCGCAGTACACGGGCGACGACCTCGTTACGCCACCTGCCACGAACATTCTGACGCCGGGCGCGCCGAATACCGGGCAGGACCTCAGCGATCTGATCAGTGGCTCGGACATCCCCGAGTGGCGAACCTACTGAGCGGCCGCTTCCTCGAAAAGCCGGTTCCAGCGCAGCACGTGCTTCTCGACGCTGAAGCGCTCTTCGACAAGGCGCCGGGCTTCGGTTTGGACGCCGGCCCAGTCTTCCGGCCGGCGGATCAGCCGGTCGAGCACGGCGAACCATTCCTCCTCGTTGCCCGCGAGGAAACCGGTGTGGCCTTCCCGCACGATTTCCCGGTTGATGCCCACCGGCGAGACGACTGCCACCGCGCCCAAGGCCATATACTGGAGCGCCTTGAACGCGCACTTGTATTTCACCAGCGGTGAGTCGCCCAGCGGCATCAGGCCGATGTCCATTTCCTCCAGAGCCGCCGCTTCGGTCTCGGGCGACCAGAGCGTCAGCCGGACCGGCATATTGCCCAAGGTGTTCAGTTGAATCCCGCTTTTCGTATTACTGACGAGTTGCAGCTCCAGGTGCGGGTGTTTGTCGTGAAGCCGCCGGATGACCGGTAGGATGGAATTGAGGAAGGGGTGAGAGGAGCTGCTGCCCGACCAGCCGAGCACAACCCGCTTTTCCGCCTCCTCGGCCCGGCGCCGGCGCTTCTCCGCCAGATAGGGGTACCGCTGAAGATCAATCGAGGTGGGAATCTCGACGACGCAATCCGAGTATTGCCGCATTTCTTCGGCCAGGTAACGGTTGCCGGCCACGACGGCCTTCGCGGCGGCGGCGACCTTCGCAATCTGATTT
>Ga0068714_10007573_pt1 | contig 10444 bp, 7 predicted proteins | sample MTBNYHSulfiMetaG_FD_62988 | JGI IMG/M metagenome (GOLD analysis project Ga0068714, IMG submission 62988) | Enrichment culture microbial communities from rom New York Harbor, USA that are MTBE-degrading - MTBE-NYH (New York Harbor Sulfidogenic)... | ecosystem: Environmental > Aquatic > Marine >...
ATCGTAACCGTTGACCCCGGTTTACCGCGAACATCCAGAGAGACTACGGTTCGGGTTGAATTCTCCTGCGGGACCAAAGAAACCCGTTGTGTTCCCCTGCCGCCCGGAGAGCCCGAAACACCACTTTCGAAAGAAAACTTTACCTCCAAGTTTTTCGCCCTTACCTCACCTGTGCTGGACGAAGACCGTGCCCACGAGGTTATCGAGCTGATCTCAAAGCTCGAACGCCTTGAGCGCATTGGTAGGTTGGCCGAAGCACTCCGAGCAGATGGGCAAGGCTGAGGAGCCAAATCTCTCCTCCAGCCAAGCCAATTTTCGGACTTCAGGTGCCTTAGACCGAACAGCTAACAGAACCATCGTTTATGGGTGTACGTACTGAAGTACTATCCCAAAAATGAAGAAAACAGGGAAAATATATCGTTGGTTGGATTGTTTTAAAAAAAATGAAGCTGAATAAAATTTTATATGATTATTTAATCTATAAGGGAGCAAAGCAATGTATGATTTTGTTTTTCGAAATGGTTTCATTATGGATGGAACAGGTAAAGGTGGATACCTCGGAGATTTGGCTGTACAGAACGGAAAGATAGCAGATATTGGCCATGTTCCTTTGGGCTCTGGTAGAGAGGAACGAATCGTGGACGGAGAGGTCGTGGCGCCAGGTTTTATCGACACACACAGTCATTCAGATGTGTTTGCTTTAACTGAACCCGAACTTTTGCCCAAAATAATGCAGGGCATTACTACGGAACTGTTAGGACAAGATGGAATTGGCCCTGCACCGTTGCCTGAAGACTCAAATCTCATTTCTTCTTGGCGCGGTTATCTCGCCGGACTCTCCGGTAATCCGCAATTGGATTGGGACTGGCGTAGCTTAGAGGATTACGCTCGCCATCTTGAAGCGAGGCCTACAGGTACCAACCTATGCATGCTTTTACCCCAGGGAAACGTAAGGATGTGCGTTTCGGGTCTAGAAGACCGCGTAGCCACCGTAAACGAGATGAAACAAATGGTGGAAGAGGTGGACGCTGGAATGTTGGCTGGTGCTTTTGGTGTTTCTCTGGGGATGGTATATATGCCGTGCATTTTTTCCACGCATGAAGAATGGGTGAGAATATTTGCCCGTGTGGCTAGTTACGGTGGTTTTCTTGTCGTTCACATGCGTAACGCTAGCTCACTACTATTGGAATCTCTGGATGAACTTTTCCGCATCAGTGATGAGGCAAATATTCCATTACACGTTTCGCATTTTAAAGCTGCTGGTAAATCCAATTGGCACAAAATGACCGAAGCTTTGCACCTGATGGAAAAAAGAAGTTCTGAGGGGAAAGATGTTTCCTTTGATATTTATCCATACACTGCGGGCAGCACTATGTTTACCATACTCCTACCACCATGGTCCTTGGAAGGTGGAATGAGTGCTACTTTACAACGACTCAAGAAGATTGAAATTCGAGAAGCAATCATGCATGAGTGGGAGTCCCCTCAACCACCCAGCATGACTAGCAAAGGATGGGACAACCATGTGTTTCTTAATGGATGGGAAAACATTATGATCTCATCAGTACGTTCAGGGAATCCAACTGTTGTGGGCCGGCGGATGAACGAGATTGCAGAAGAAAGGGGGGTGTCGACCGCACAGGCTGCTTTTGATCTTATGGAAGAAGAGCAAGGAGATATAGGGATAATCATTTTTAGTATGGATGAAGAGCGAGTCGCTGAAGGCATCAGACATCCCCTGGGCATGATTTGTACGGATGGTTTGCTTGGGGGTAAGCCGCATCCACGTGTATACGGAACATTTCCCCGCATTTTGGGGCAGTTTTGCCGCGAACGCGGAGATTTGCCCTTGGAGATTGCCGTTCACAAAATGACCGGGAAGCCTGCAACACGGCTCGGGCTTAAGGATCGAGGCTTCCTTCGCCCTGGAATGTCTGCAGATATCGTGACATTCTCTTCCGAAGATGTAAAAGATATGGCAACCTTTGAAAATCCCCGCCAATTTCCTCAGGGGATATCACATGTTATGGTAAATGGGGTCCATTCCGTCGATAACGGTGCTTTCACGGGCAAACTGGGAGGAAAAGTTTTACGCCATAAATAGACCCTTTTTGTCAAATTTGCAAATGTCAGTGATCGGCAGCAATTACAATTAGGGAAGAATAATTGACATCATCAGGGGAATGAAAAATGTTAGGACTTATTGCTCTTGGCGAAAGAAATCGACCTGATTTTGAAGCTGCTATGAAACGTATTCTTCCTGGGGTATCATTTTCAATTGCTGGAGCTTTGGATGGTGTAAGCAGAGAAAAGCTTGCAGACCTTGCGGACAGTAATGGAGAATATCCTCTAAGGGTTCCAGCACGCGACTCAGAATGGGAAATCCCCCGAGATCGCTTGTTAACATATCTTTGTCAAGCAGATGCTCAATTGCGCCGGAAAGGCGCAAAATGCACCATTATCATGTGTGCAGGAAACTTCCCTCTCCTTCCTGTGAGAGGTCCGATCATCTATCCTGGCAGCGTAGCCCCAGCGATGCTCAAAGGGATTCTTACATGGCGCGACTGCCCCAAAATAGGACTTGTTCTCCCGAATGCATCTCAGATGTCTTTTGCTAAAGTACATTGGGAAAATAAAGGGTTCAGCGTCCAAACTGCCTGGGCATCGCCTAAGGATATAGATGCTTTAAGCAGAATTGAAAATGCCTTTTCCATTAATATTGATACAATTGTTTTGGACTGCATGGGATTTGGTGAACGTCACGTTAAAATCGTTAAATCTATAACCTTTCTTCCGGTTGTCAGTACTTTGCATCTAACTTTACATGCAGCCGCATCTTTTTTATGATTCATACCGATAGAAATGACAAAAATATTTTCCGAAAAATATTTAAAATCTATAAGCCATATTATGCATTTCTGGCCACAGCACAACTCGCTCTTTCAAGAGTCGGATCAGCGAAAATCATAATCCCTTCGGAGAAAATAGTTGACAACATATAATCATTTTATACTTGGGACAACCAAAGAATAACTTATTCACGGATTGTTAGGAAATACTTGCCGGAATAAATTGCCCGTCACCAGGAACCCCCAGAATGTCACGTCCATCATAAACTATTTTGCCTCGCAAAATCGTACCCGACACATGCCCTTTTACGTTCCATCCATCAAAAAGAGACCATCCTGCCGCCATCTGCATTTCTGAAGCATGAATGGTCCAGGTGCGATGCGGATCAAGGATGACCATGTCTGCGTCTGCACCAATCACGATTCCTCTTTTCCGATGTGCAAGGCCAAAACGCTTCGCAGGATTTTCCGACATGTGCCGCACGATCAAAGTTGGGCTTGCACCACGCTTGCCTACTATTTCGAAGAACATAAGAGGGAAAAACGTCTCAATGCTAGGAGAACCTGCCGCATTGTCGAAGACATTGTCTGACGCTTTTTTAGATAAAGGCCAGGGTGCATGATCAGAGGCCAAAATATCAATCCGACCTCCAAGCACGTGCTGCCATATGGCATCTAGTTCTTGGTGGTTACGGAGGGGTGGATTGATTTTTGCCAGCATACCTATACGCTTCATATCATCATCACTCAAAAGAAGATAGTGTGGGCATGTTTCAAGTGAAACATTCACGCCTTCCTGCTTGTAGCGTATAGCCATGTCCATGCTATGCGCAAGCGTCAAATGATTCAGATGCAGACACACACCAGAATACCGTGCAAATTCAAGCAATTTAGCTATTTCTAGATATTCGGATATGGGAGGACGCGTTGTGCTATGCTCCATAATTCCATATTTTGCTTCGGTTTTCGCCCTATTTGTCAAATAATTTACAATTTCATTATTTTCAGCATGAAAACCCACTGGAAGGCGATATTTCGCCAATAGTGGCAAAGCATCATACAGAATCCCGTCATTAATACGAGGGAAACGCTTAGGGTCAGATTCAGTCAAAGAGAATTTTAATCCACAAATGCCATTATCGAACATTGCAGGTAAATTCGAAAGGTCTCCACTCTTGTTGACTGTCCCTAATAAAGCAACGTCAGCAAAAGATTGCTCATTGACCGTTGTTATCTTTCGATTCAAAATCTCTTCAGTCGTAACGGTTTCGCCCGCATCAAACGGCATCTCCACGATAGTCGTAACTCCGCCCGCTACTGCTGCACGAGTCGCGTTTGCCACACCCTCTCCAGGATAGCTGTAGCAGTGCACATGGGAATCAATGATACCAGGAAAAACAAGTTTACCTCTAGCGTCGTAAAATTCCTCTGTAGTCAGTCGTTCATGCCCTGCGTGAATCCCAACAATCAAGCCCTTTCTGATCCCAACCTGTATATCTGCAAAAATGCAAGTGGATGTTACAAAATCGCCTCGCACAACCAGATCATATTTCATCGCTGTTTTCCTTTCTAAGCATCTATTACATGTAAATATTTATTGTATTTCACATGTTAGATAAATATTGATTACAAAGAAGTATATAACACCATTCTTCTTTTTAAAAAAATCTAATTAGAAAAAATGATAAAATGCCTATAAAATATAGTCGGCTATTTGTATTGAAATGCATTGATGCTGTCCAACGAGAACAAATCTCCCCACTATATGTAGTGTTTCCATAGGTATTAAACAGGATTTTCAATGTTTCAACATAAAACACAATTATTTTTTCATTAAAAACATTTTTCATAGAACTTAAAGATATTATATACTTTTATGCTTTTCAAAACTCTCTATAGCTTTAATTTACTGGGAAATAGACAATTTTCCTCTGATCTCAGCCATGACATTTTCACAGCTATCAACTCGTCCAAAAAGCCTCTGGAAAGTGATAATTTCCCATCGGTGGTATTCGTTTTGGGCTGCTCCACAACAGTTTTCGACCAACACACAACGGTATCCCCTATCCGCCGCGTCACGAGCTGTCGTACCTACACACATATTAGTCGAAACCCCTGCAAAGATAAGATGTTTTACCTCCATAGACCTTAAAAGAGAATCAATACCACTGGATGTAAATGCACTAATTGTAGTCTTGTTTATTATAGGTTCAACTTCTATCGGCTTAACTTCTTCAATTATTTCATGTTCTAGTTGTCCTTTACGATTGTTTGTTGTCTGAAGTAACCTTAACATATGAGGAGGTACATCTCTATAGTCCTCCATTTCTGATCCATACGTAAGATAAATAACACGAAGACCATTCTCTCGGAAAAATGAAAGCAACTTGCGTAGGTTAGGCACGACCACTTTCTCTATACGCTCAAAGCGTTCCCTCGCTAAAAGGTCAAGTTTCCCCTCTTCTACAAGTCTCTTGCCCAGACCCGCTTTAGTGGAACCAGTTGCATACTGCATATCCACAACTATTAGGGCGGCACTAGCAGGATCAATCTCAAAAGAAACGGTCAAATCATCTACGTAGTCATTCACCGGCATAAGAACCTCTGATTTCGTTGCCGACATAAGTATATCCTCCTATCTGGCTGTTGCACGGTAAGCCGTTCAGGATTGGTTACCTATAGAGTCCTATCAGGAAATCAATTTCAGTCTCTTTCCTATACTCCCCTTCTCTCGGCTAAGTCTGTCCCATCCAACCCATTTCTCTCAACATCGACATACTACAATGGATTTGTGCTGCGACCTGCTCTTTTGTTCACCAAAATAAACTTGAAACATCTTTTCAATTCTGACTCGGTTTTAGCAATTACCTAATTAAAAACTGCTGAAAATATTTAATTATTCAGCCCTCTCGTAAGATACTGACCATAGCCAGGCTCTACCAACAGTTGTCCACGTTCACTTATAATTTTTCCACGTAGCATTGTTAGGATTTGTCCTCCCTGACAATCCCAACCTTCGTATGGGGTATAATCGACTTTCGAGTGGAGTTGCTGCGCCCCAAGCTCATGATGATAATGTGGATCAAAAAGTAAAATATCGGCATCGCTGCCAACTTGTAAAACGCCCTTCTTCGGGAATAAACCAAATATTCTTGATGGAGTTTCACTCAACAGTTCGACCATCCGATTGATAGTAATTTTACCTGCGGCAACTCCCTTCTGATACACGATATCCAACATTGTCTCCACCCCAGGCATACCGAACGCCACATCAAAAATATTGTTGTTTGCTAGCTTCACTTGCTTGTTGTAAGCCGCGTGATCACTCCCAATAACGTCGAGAGTTCTGTCATGGCATGCTCTCCACATTGCTCTAATATCACTCTCGTGCCGCAGTGGGGGTGCGATTTTGGCCAAATTCCCCATGCGGCGCATATCATCGTCTGTAAGGGCAAGATACTGAGGACAGGTTTCCGCAAACACTTGAAAACCACTCATTTTTGCTCGGTTGATGAACTCAAGGCTTTCTTGGGCACTTATATGCACAAAATACAGGGGGCAATTCACGATCTCGGCATAAGCGATCGCTCTACTAACTGCCTCGGATTCGGCTAAATTTGGCCTTGTAGCACCAAAGTGTTTCGGCTGCGTTCGCCCTTTGAAAATACTTTTTGTCTCCAAATAATCTATGAGGTTTCCGTTCTCAGCATGGATCATAGCTATTCCGCCTTGTTCAGCGATTTCTGCCATTGTGCTGATGAGCATGCTATCAGATACTTGAAATCCTCTAGCACCGTAGGCCATGAACATTTTAAATGAAGGTATTCCCATTTTTATCAGATTCGGGATAACTTCTTTTGGCGTATCGCCTGGTATAAATGCAGCATGTATACCAAAATCAGTAAATGATATCCTTTCACCATTTTCAATATACATCTCTACGCTTTTCAACAACTCAATATCTAAGTCTCTTCGTCTCCTTACAAAAGAGATTATTGTAGTTATACCACCACAGGCTGCAGCTCTTGTTACATCTGGAAACTGATCAGTATAAACCGGCATATCACAGTGAGTGTGCACATCAATGAAACCGGGTAAAATGTATTTTCCGGTCGCGTCGATCACTTTCCGCGCACGCTCTGATCGACCTTCTTGAATCAAAGCAGCTATTTTCCCATCTTGGACATAAAGGTCACTTTTAATTGTACCGTGACCATAAACCAAATTGCCACCTTTAAAAACATAATCATACAAATTATCATCCATTATTTAACTCTCCTAATTAGTATTATATAATATTATTTAAATTGGATACCACGGCTTATATCTAGGTACACTGGTGTCCCAACGTTTTTAAGGTTTGAGGCCATAACTAACTTATATAACTGGAAAATAAGCGCATGAAAGGTGTCATCGACTTGAACTTTCTAAAACCCGGCCAGTATGCTGATCCGATCTTACTGACGGAGGCTGCATATGTATTCGGGCAAACTCGTATTCTCTCAAGTGATGGACCATCTTCCCATGCACACCTTTCATCGTTGTGTTCAGCGTTACCGGGGCGACCGAAAAATTCATCGGTTCACCTGTCTGGATCATTTCCTATGCATGGCTTTCGGCCAACTGACCTATCGCGAAAGCCTCCGGGATATCGTCGCTTGTCTTCGAGCGCAAAGCAGCAAGCTTTATCATATGGGTATCCGCAGTGCGGTATCCAGAAATACCCTTTCCAACGCGAACAAGGTTCGAGACTGGAGGATCTACGCGGATTTGGCCCAGTCGCTTATCGCGATTGCACGCAAACTTTACGTGGACGAGGACCTCGGTCTCGACCTGGACAACACCCTCTACGCCTTGGACTCCACAACCATCGATCTGTGCCTGTCGGTGTTCCCCTGGGCTCAATTTCGAAAAACAAAAGGTGCCGTCAAGCTGCATACCCTTTTGGATCTTCGGGGCAATATACCCACCTTCATTCATATCTCAGACGGAAAGCTGCACGATGTCAATGTGCTGGACATCTTGATTCCAGAACCAGGTTCCTTCTACGTCATGGATCGTGGCTACATCGACTTCGAGCGACTTTATCTTCTGAGCCAAGTGCCAGCCTTTTTCGTTATTCGAGCCAAATCAAATTTAGCCTTTCGCAGGCTTTATTCCCATCCAGTGGACAAAAGCCTTGGTCTGATATGCGATCAAACGATCATTTTAACCGGAATCAATTCCTCACAGGGCTACCCGGAAAAAATGCGTCGAGTAAAATATTGCGATGCAGACACCAACAAGACACTCGTGTTTTTAACCAACAACTTTTCCCTTCCAGCCGCGACCATCGCAGAATTGTACCGCTATCGATGGCAGGTGGAACTTTTCTTCAAATGGATCAAACAGCATCTCAGGATAAAAGCCTTCTTCGGCCATTCGGAGAATGCGGTCAAAAGTCAGATCTGGATAGCAGTCTCGGTCTATGTACTCGTAGCGATTCTCCGCAAGAGGCTTCACTTGGAAGCCAATCTCTACACAATTTTACAGGTTCTGAGCGTAACCATTTTCGAAAAAATACCATTATTACAAGTTCTTACAGATACAGAGAAAATCAATGAACAGCTCGAAACACCTAAGCAACTGAATTTATTCAATTAAACGTTGGGACACCAGTGATCTAGGTATTAGAAAACCTAAAAAAGGATGAAATAATGAATAATATTCATTGAAAAATTCAATTTTCGGAAAACCGAATTTGATATCACAAGGAGTTTAATCATTTTGCCTCTTGAAGGGATAAACATGATGGCTTGGTAAAAAGTGTTTGTTGACATAACCATTATAAATAATGGCATATTTCTCAATTTTTGGGGCCAGCAAATGCCGAAAGTCGCATGAATCATCTCTAATACCAATAACAGAAGCTATAATTTGGCGACTTACACGCGCGATGCATTCGAGGACACGTGCCGGTGGCGAACGGGGGTTGAAGCGACCTTCTCTGAGATGGCCAACAGGACGGGGATCAAGAAGCTCAGGGTGCGAGGTAGGCGCGCCGTGGGCCTAAGTGCCCGATTGAAGGCCATTGGAGTCAATCTCCTCCGGGCAGCAAGGGTGAAAAGTGCCCGGGAGGGGTTTTATCCCGAGAACGGATCGCCTATTTATACTGTCAAAGAGCAATTCCTGGGCCGGTGACGCCGACTCAGAAATATTTTTGTTCTGGCGGACAAAACGAAGGCCATTCTCCTCAAAATTGCCGCCTGACTTCCTTACGAGCCATCAAACTCTAGCTGGACTAAATATCGGCCTACTACCTGAGCATATATTTCTCCAACTGTCATTTGAAGTATCTAGAGGCCCCACATAATCTGGCCCTGGAGTAATGAAAGATCACATGGTCTAAACATGCATTCAGGAGTATTATTTTATTTGTTAACAATTGATTTATATAAATAGAATTTATTAATCAAAATCCAAATAAATTTGGAACAATTAGTGATATACTTGGAAAATATGTCACAATAATCAAAACTACAATTTGCCAAACCAAGTATGGCCACATGCTTTTGACTACGATTTGAATAGGAAGTTTGGCAATTCCACATGCCACAAAGAGGCATGTGCCCACTGGAGGGGTGATAAGGCCGATGACCAGATTTAGTACTACAACAATACCTAAATGGAGCGGATGAATACCAAAGCTTATGGCTATTGGGGATATAATAGGCATTAACATAACCATAGCAGAAGAACATTCAATAACACAGCCAACCATTAACAGAAAAACGTTCAGTAGCAACAAGAAAACCAAAGGACTCGAAGAAAAATTTTGCAGTTGTTCTGTAGCCATTTCTGGCAATTTCGCTTCAATAAGCATCCACGCTAGGACGAAAGCTGTAGCAATGACGAGAAAAACCATAGAAGAGATTTTCGCAGAATTAATTAAGGCAACCCAGACATCCTTTAGAACAAGGGAGCGAGTGACGAAAAATCCAACTAACAAGGCGTAAAGAACCGCAACAGCTGCTGATTCGGTAGCAGTAAAAATTCCTCCTAATATACCACCAAGGATTATTACTGGCATAAAAAAAGCTGGAAGCACGTCAATGAAAGAGCTCAAAAGCTCTTTCCATGAAACTACACTTTTTTCAACAGGAAAATCATACTTTACGGCTTGATAATAAACAATTATCATCATTCCCACACCTATCATGAAGCCAGGAATCACCCCTGCAAGGAACAGTCCCGCTATAGATACCCCGCCTGTCGCCATGGAATAGATGATCATTGGAACACTTGGTGGTATGATGGGGCCAATAGTCGACGCCGCCGCTACGAGCCCTGCACCGAACCTAGGGTTATATTCTTTACTCATTGCAGGTATCAAAACAGAGCCGATTGCTGCTGCATCGGCGATAGCAGAGCCACTAATCCCCGCGAAAATCATACTGGCAACAATGCTGATATGTGCCAACCCTCCCCGCAACCTTCCCAAGAGTAATGTCGCAAATTTGATTAATCGAGCGAGGATCCCAGTGCAAACCATCAGTTCTCCAGCGAAACAAAACAAAGGAATAGCTAAAAAAACAAAGTTATTCACTCCAGTAAAC
>Ga0068714_10007575_pt1 | contig 10441 bp, 6 predicted proteins | sample MTBNYHSulfiMetaG_FD_62988 | JGI IMG/M metagenome (GOLD analysis project Ga0068714, IMG submission 62988) | Enrichment culture microbial communities from rom New York Harbor, USA that are MTBE-degrading - MTBE-NYH (New York Harbor Sulfidogenic)... | ecosystem: Environmental > Aquatic > Marine >...
CTGCCCGCTCATAAATCTCACGGGCCCGCTCCGAGGCAAGCATGAACTCATACCCCATACCGACATATTGCGAGCCCTGCCCCGGAAAAATAAATGCGATGCTCACAAAGCAGACCTTACTCTTTCGTCAATTCCAGAACTTGTTTCTTGCCATAGTAACCGCAATTCATGCAGACACGATGAGGTAATTTTGCTTCCTGGCATTCTGGACAAATGGAAAGGTTCTGCTCTTTCAAAAAATCATGCGAGCGTCGTTGTCGTGCTTTTGATTTCGATTTCCTGCGTTTGGGGACTGCCATTGTATTCTCCTTTATTTCTGACTATCTGTTTCAGGCCCTTCCGGTTCAGTAAAAAATTGTTCCAGAAGAGAGAAACGAGGATCACCATCTTGTTGGGAACAACCACACTGCTCCACATTGAGGTCTTGCCCGCACTGAGGACAAAGCCCTTTGCACTCGTCACGGCACAGAGGTTTGATCGGCAGTTGCAGAATAAGCTGCTCATAGACGAGTTCAACCAGGTTTATTTGGCCTTCACTGAGAACACTGGTTTCCAGATCAACCTCGCCGATGTCCACCTCGGTGTCCTCATTCTCAGCAGGTGTTTGGGTATAAATATTGTTAAATGTCGCTTCGATTGGTATGTCGAATTCGCTCAGGCATCGAGAACACTCGGAAAGAACCGTCGTCCTTATTGTCCCGCGAATATTATAATCCTGACCGAATTTAATAAATCTGAGCTTTACCTCAACCGGCGTTCGGACGTCGAGTCCGTCGCCCTGATAATTGCTGAAGAGTTCAGGATTTAACACAAAAACCCGCTCTGTCTCTTCCTTTTTAAAGTCTTCAAGTGCTATATGATTTTTACTCATGGAGATCTTCTCTATGTCAGATGGTCCTGGTTTTGGATAAGTTGTCTGATTAATATGGCCCATTTTCTGTTCTGTCAAGTTACAGAATGTTCAAACCGGAAGTCATCATTTTTGTTTGAATTACCACATAAGATATGCTTGATTGATGAATTATATTAAATCAGGGTAGATTTTATTTGTCTTAAAAGCAGGGAGATACTATTCCGTGGCCGTCAAATTCGGGAAGTACATTTTACTGAATAAAATTGCAACGGGCGGTATGGCTGAAGTTTTTCGGGCCAAGCATATTGGTGTGGGAGGCTTTGAAAAAATTGTGGCCATCAAGCGGATTTTGCCGCATTTTTCAAACAACGATGAATTCATCACCATGTTCAATGAGGAGGCGAAAGTCTCAGCCCAGCTCAGTCATCAGAACATTGTCCAGATATATGAATTCGGGATGGTCGAGAAATCATATTACATCGCCATGGAGTATGTTGATGGGCTCAACCTGAATGATCTGTTGATCAAATATGCCGAAATGAACACCACAATTCCGGTCAATGTGACCCTTGCAATCATCAGGGACGCCTGTCGGGGCCTTGATTATGCGCACCGTAAAAAGGGCTTCGACAACAAACCGCTCAACATCGTTCATCGTGACATTTCACCCAAAAATGTGATGATCTCCTTCGATGGCGGCGTCAAAGTCATGGATTTCGGAATCGCCAAGGCTGCCAGTCGCGATTATGAGACACGAACGGGAGTGATCAAGGGCAAAATTTCCTACCTCTCCCCCGAGCAGGTCCAGGGCGCCAGACTGGACAAACGCTCCGACCTGTTTTCACTGGGCATCGTCTTTTATGAGATGTTGACCGGGACCAAGTGTTTCAAGGGTGAGAGCGATTTCTCGATCCTGTTCAAGATAAAAAACAGTGAATTCGAACAGGTCAACGTCGTGAATCCGGCAGTTGATCTGAACATTGCCCCCATTGTCCTGAAATCGCTGGCCCAGAACAGGGAAGACAGGTTCCAGTCATGCGAAGAGATGGCCAAGGAGATCGAAAAATATCTGTCCAGCCATAATATTGATCCTTCTGAAACTGACATTGCCGGCTTTATGCAGGAGATTGAACCATCCTTCAGGGACAAAGCCAGCGCCATGGTCGAGTATTTTCCTGAGGAAGGTGAAATGACGAAAGGGGCTGTTTTTCAGCTCGGTGAGGATGGTCAGATACCAGCGGAAATTGAAACCATGATTGCCGAAGAAAACCTGGGCATCGATTCCTCGCGGATCAAAATGCCCGATACAAAAATACCCGATGAAGGGACCCAGCTTGTCTCGATGCAACCGGTGATCGAACAAGCACAGCCTCAACGCTCCTTGTTCCTTTATGGCCTGGTCGGGGTCGTTCTTCTTGCCCTGATCGTAGCCGGACTAGCTCTGACAGGCATTTTCTCCTCGTCCCGGACCAATGTCGACTACACCGGGACCGCGACTGGTTTTAATCAGACTGGCGGGAAAAGCCCTCAATCCGGGCAGACATTCGCTTTTTCCCTACCTGTCAACAGTGATCCAGCAGGCGCTTCCGTTATGATCAATAACAATGAGGCCAAGGAAAAAACGCCGATGACCCTCAAAGGTGAAGGAGCAGTTGGCGAAAAACTTGAAATCAGGGTTTTTAAGGATTGTTTTTCTGAAAAAACACAAACCATAACATTGCAAAAAGGCCTGGTCCCCAAGAAACTCGATGTCAAGCTTAGCCGCCTGGTCCTTGATGTTACGGTTGACTCCGTCCCGACCAAGGCGAAGGTCTATATCAATAACCAGGAAATGGGTCAGACCCCATTGACCATGCAGCGCATTGACACGTGCACTGCTTACTCGATACGTGTGGAGAAAAGTGACTACGAAACATTCTCGCGGGCTGAATTCTATTTCAAGGAACCGCAGCAGACCATTACCCTTGAAAAGAAGCAGATACCGGGGTCTCTCACTATTTCAAGCACCTATCCTGTCGCCATTTTATCAGGACCTAAAAAACTCGCTGATGCTGGCCCAGCGGGAATAACATTGACCCTGCCTGAAGGCAAATATTCGCTTTTGGCTCTCAGTGAAAAATATTGTATCAGACACAACTTTTCAGTGACCATTGAAGCCCGAAAGACGAGTCAGGAGAATCTCTCCTTCGGACAGCTCGGGAATGTTCGGATCAACTCACTGCCTTACAGTGAGGTGATTGTCAACGGTTTTGAACTGGGGACAACCCCAATTTCATCGGTTTCCTTGCCTGAAGGGACTTATGAGGTCGTTTGGAATTTCGTGACTCTCGGTAAACAGAAAAAGGAACGGCTGAGAGTTCGAAGCAATATCCATCAGGAATGGAAAGGTTCTCTTGATTATTGACCAAAGGAGTGATTACTTTTGATGACTGAGTTCACGAGTGCAGATCATGGAATTTTTGCGACGATCACACGAAGAACGGGAATGATCGTCAAGAATAGTGAGAGGAAAACAATGATTTTTCGAGTCTGGCATTATCTGGTTGTTTTACTTTTCCTGCAGGTCACTATTTCCGGAACCTCCAGTTACGGGCAGGTTTCCGATGTTGCTGAAGGCCTTTACCGGAATGCAATGAGTCTTCTTAATCAAGGTTTGGCCGACAAAGCTCTGGATGATTTCAAGCGGATTGTCAACAATTATCCGACCAGCGATTTTGCTGACGATGCCTATTATCTGATCGGCAAATATTATTACGATCAGCGTGATTATCCAAAGAGCCTGGAAGCTTTGAACATGGTGATCAACTCGTATGGCAGTCACGATCGGGCCCCGGAAGCATACTATTTGAAAGCAATGATTTTTATGGACCCGCTGTACGACAAACGCGATTACCAGGATGCCTATGCCAATTTCTCGCGGATTTATTCGATCTATCATGACAGCACCTGGATTGACCGGGGCTATTATGGCGCCGGCATGGCTGATTACAGGATGAAAAACTATGCCAAGGCCAGAGAGCTCTTCCGGCATGTGACGGAAGAAGTTCCTGACAGTGAAGTCGCAGCTGAAGCCCAGTTTTACCAAGGTATGTGCTATGCGCTGGAAGGTCAGACAGTTTATGCCCTACAGTCTTTTCAAAAGGTCCTCGATAATTATCCGGCATCTCCTTTTGCCCGTAAAGCCATAGGCCTGAATTCCCTGCTCTACAAAGTTCATTTCTTACCGGAACAGTCCAGGAAACACACCTATCGTGTAGACCCCTCTTTCCTGCTCAAAAATTTTACCTATGACAGCGCCAATGCTCTGGCCATTGATTTTGACGGGAATCTTGCCGTCTCAAATGAAGGAGAAGATGCGGTCTACTTCTTCAATGAAGCCGGAGAATTCGCCCGGAAAGAAAAATATAATTACAAGTTGCGCTCGGTTTTTTTCAGTTCTGCGGGCCATCTTGTTGTCGGCTTCAAGGAGCGAATTCTCTATTTTTCTAAATATCTGCGGGTGTTTTATAAAAAGAAAAAGGACACCCAACTCGACCAGATTACCAGAGTAATCGCTGATAGTAAAAATACGTTCTATGTGCTCGACGGCGGAAATGACGGCATCATGGCTTTCACGTATAAGGAAGGTCTTGATCAGTATGATGTCAAAGACAGCTGGCCTTCAGCCATGGTAAAATCGGTTGAGGATATAACCATCGACCAGGAAGAGAACATTTTCTTCATCAACGCGGCCGAGAAAAGTGTCGACAAATACAACCTTGAAGGCAAAAAGCTCGGCACTATTCCGCGTGAGTCCAACCTCTACAAGATGAAATCGCTCAATAAAATCTCGGTCGATGTTCTGGGAAACATCTATGTGTTAGACAAAAAGCTTCAAACAATCTTTGTTTTTTCGCGTAATCTGACGTTCATCCAGGAGATCAATCTCAATAAAAAGGTCGAGGATGTTGTTGTCAATTATAGTGGAGACTCATTCTTATCGATACCAAAGACAAGAAAGTTGAAAAATTGTTCTGATTACTCCACGAATGCCGAAGTATTCCATTATGTCCGGAATGGCCACGAGTTTCTGAAGGGAGCTGCAATGATATTATTGACAAAAAGACTGCACCTGTTTTTGTTTATCGTATATTGTATTGCCTCATCACCATGCCTGGTCTCGGCTCAACAGGAAGAGACCAATATTATTCCACTCCTGCAATCGGCGTTGAACACAGCGGTCAAGACCTTCAATTCACAGAATCAACCCGAGGCCATTTTGCAGCTTAATCAGATCATTGATATCTGCCAGGAGAATCGTGCCTCACGTGAATTGTCTGGCGATGAGCTCAAAATTCTGTCGCAAGCTTACGAGTATCGTGGTCGGGCTTTTTACAATATTGGTGAAACGGAAAAAGCCCAGACTGATTTCGAGGACTTGATTAAAATTTCACCCCGTTATCAGTTGGACACGACCCTGGTTTCACCCAAAGTGGTTGGCCTGTTCGACAAAATCAAATATGCCATGGTGGGAAATCTGGCAGTTTTCTCGACCCCTTCCGGATCTGAAGTCTTCATCAACAATTCCTTTTTATCATTGACCCCCATGTATTCGGTTGAACTGATGAAGGGAGAATATCTCCTGGAAGTCAAACATCGCGGCTTCGATGTGTTCAGTGAGCGGATCTCCATACAGCCGAACACTCCCCTTGAAAAAGAGGTGACTCTGGTCCCAAACACGGGGACCTGTATTTTTTTCACTTCGCCGTCCGAGGTCAAGATTTATATTGATGGCGAATTTGTGGGCACGACATTTGGGCAGGCCACACCTGAGAATGCAGCAATAGCGGAGGAGTATGGCCTGGCGATTGAATCATTGTCTGCTCCCCTGAAAATAGAATATATCAAACCCGGGTCCCATCGGCTTGAACTCAGGAAGGAGTGTTTCTCCACGGTTGTCCAATCGATCACGGTTGAGATCAAGGTGCATGAATACCAACCGTTTGTTCTTCAACCGAGCCTGACCTCGATCCAGGTCAACTCCGCAATTCCGGCTTCGAGTGTTTACCTGAACGATGCCTTCAAAGGTGTGACGCCCTTGACACTTAATGATGTCTGCACCGGATCCTACCGTTTGATGGTTAAAAAAGAAGGTAAAGGTCAATGGTTCCAACAGGTCGAATTGAAAAAAAACGAACCTCAGATATTCGAGGCTTCCATGAGGCCGACCCTGACGTATATTGGTATCGTCAATGCCGCCGAACGAGAGGAAAGTCTGCTTGAGAAAACAGAAGAGAAACTGCTCGCAATTCTGTCAACATTGAAGTCAGTCAATTGCTCCGCCATTAAAAAAGAAACCAGTGACAGTATCGCTCGTGAACTCGGCCTGCCAATAACCAGGATCTCGACTTTTCATTCGACCGGCAAAGAAATGGACCTCAAGAAAAAAAGCAGCATTTTAGCTGAACTCGGTAACAAACTTGATACGGATATGGTCCTGTTTGCCTATCTGCCTGAAGAAAAAATCCAGCGATATGTTCATCTCGAGCTTTTTTCACGCTACCATGGTCTGAGCGATGTTTTCAAACTCGCCATCAACGATCAAAGTGAGATCAATAAATTTATCGCGACCCTGGACCATTCTCCGGAGTTGTTTAAAAACTGGACCGGGATCGTCAGCATTGACACGTTATTCCATGAAGGCATTGTGACCATCAAAGTTATTCCCGGTAGCCCGGCAGAAATTGCCGGGGTCAAAGAAGGGGATGTCATCACTAGACTGAACAACGACAATATCGAAAAAAACATGGCCTTCAACACGTTACTCGCTAAAATAAAAGAGGGTGAAAAAATTAAGCTAAAATTGACCTCAGCCGACAACCTGACCAAAGTGGTCGGTGTCGAAGTCGGCCGGACACCGATCGAACTCCCTCGCAATTCTCCGAACATTTTTTATAACAAAGCCATGTCTGAGTTGAAACAGAAAATCAGGGTCGAGCAAAAGGACGAGATGATCAACTATTACCTGCTCAATCTCGGGTTCTGTTACATGCATTACAATAACTGGCAAAAGGCGATTGAAGATGCGTTCACTCATACGTCTCTGCCAAACCAGTATGGCATCTCTGCCGGCACGCTCAATTATTATATCGCTTACTGCTATCAGAAACTCGGATATGCTGATGAGGCACAAAAGCATTATCAACTTGCCGCAAGTGCCACAGGGGCAACTCTGGAATCAAATGATGGCCCAACTGTTCCATACATGGCCAATCTCAAGCTGAATAATGCTGATTAAATGAGCACTTGAGGTCTTCCCTTCTTCCACAGGGACGTATCCTTTACATGCAGCAGAAAACAATTCACCGTTATGAAATAATCGAAAAAATTGGTGAAGGTGGAATGGGCGTCGTCTACAAAGCCCGCGATCCTCGCATTGACAGACTTGTCGCCATCAAAACCATCAAGTTCGATGTGGCCGAAGACTACGACAATGTCCAGGACAAGAAAAAACGGTTTTACCGGGAAGCCAAAACCAGCGGTCAACTCTTCCACCAGAATATCGTCACAATCCTCGATGTCGACGAATATCAGGATTTTTCCTACATCGTCATGGAGTATATCGAGGGAGAAACCCTGGCCAGACGCCTGCGAGGCGGTCAACCTTTGCCCGAGGATGAAGCTGTTTTGATTATCATGCAAGTCTGCGATGCTCTGCAGTATGCACACAGTGCTGGCATTATCCACCGCGACATCAAGCCGGGAAATATCATGATCATCGGTCAGAAACAAGTCAAAGTCGCTGATTTCGGTCTGGCCAAGATGCTGAGTTCCGAGAGCGCAAATATCACCAAAACAGGCGGTATCGTTGGCACACCCTTCTATATGGCCCCGGAACAAATCAGGGGCGAAATCACTGATGCCCGCATCGATATTTTTGCCCTTGGCGTCGTTTTTTACGAGTGTCTGACCGGCGAAAAACCCTTCTATGGTGACACGATCTCAACTATTATTTACAAAATCCTCAACGAGGACCCGGTCTGTATCCGTGAATTTAACAAGGAACTGTCGCCGCGATTGGATGATCTGGTCAGAAAAACCCTGGCCAAAGATAAAAACGACCGTTATCAAACCGCGGAGGAACTTGGGAACGATCTTCGCGATTATTATTATCAGAATAAATCTATCCGGGAGAGAACTGCTGAATTGGAGCGAACCCCGCCTCCAACGCCGGGAGGCGGAGGATTAAAGGCGTTGAGCGACCGGCATTCCGCTGTTAAAACAGGTAAAGGGGCCGCAACTGCCGTTTCCATAGAAGGTGAGACCCAGTTTCTGGCCCAGAACGAACAATCCGGACTGGGGCCGGCTCGCACAAAAAAAAGATGGCCGGCTTATGTTCTGGGCGGCATCGGCCTCATCGTGCTGCTTGTTGTTCTCTTCCAAACCCATCTCATTTCGTTTGATCATTCAGCAAAGGAACAAACGCAATCAATTGCTGTTCATCGAGAGACCAGTCCTGTGAAAGGGCCGGACCTGTCGCTCGATCAGCGACAACCTACGCCAGGACCAACCGCTCCTTCAGAAATTGGTCCGACTCCAGAAGTAACCGTGGAAACAGCCACGACGGAAACATCAGCCGACTTTTCCCGGGAAGCTTTCCTGATGGTCCAGGCCAAACCTGCCGAGGCGATTATTTCGCTCGACGGCTCCGAACTTGGCCAGGGACCTGTGACCCGCAAGGTCCAGCAGGGTGAACATCAGATTTCAGCCATCTTGGCGGGATATGAACCGGTAACACAAACACATCTGATCGATGGTTCTCTGGAAAAACCGACCACTGTCTCGATCGTGATGCTGGCCAAAGACGCCACCATCTCCGTCAGCTCCGAACCTGATAAAGCAAGCGTTGTGATCAATAATAAATCGTACGGTCAAACACCTTTAAAAGGAGTGAAACTGGGACCCGGAGACCATGTCATCACTCTGGAACGACAAAACTACCAACAGTTGAGCTTCGAGATCAATCTCAAACCTGGCCACACAGCCAACTTTTCCAAAAAACTGGTGCCCGCCGGTTACGGTTCTCTCAATATCAATGCCGCCCCCTGGGCCCAGATATTCATCGATGACCAGAGTTATCAAACGACCCCGCAATCCATTAAAGAAATAAAAACAGGCGTCCACGCAATCAGACTGGTCCATCCGGATTACCCGGCTTACGAAACCACCATCGAGGTCCCGATCGCTCAAAACGTTAAAATTTATCATGACTTTGAAAAGAGCACCTTCGGCACTCTTCAGGTCAATGCCATACCTTTCGGCACTGTCTTTATCGACAATAATCTCGAGGGCGAAACCCCCATCTCACGCAAGCTCTCCGTCGGACCGCATCATGTCCGGATATCACGTCAGGGCTCGGAAGACCAAATCTTTGAAATCACCATCGCCGCCGGTGAAACCAGAAAAATTACCGCTGACTTCAAATAATCCCTCAATATGGTTACTACAACATCGATCGAATGTTGAAATCTGATTTTCTTCTGAAAGCGTGTGAGTTCAGTATGCCTACTATCGGACCATTTGATAAATATAGTGATCGATATGATGCCTGGTTCGAACGAAATCACTCCGCCTTTCAAGCCGAATTGGAGGCCATACGTCAGGTAATGCCTCCTCTCCCGGCAAGGGGTTTGGAGGTAGGCGTCGGTTCAGGTCAATTCGCTGTGCCATTGGGTATTACAATCGGTGTCGAGCCGTCTGAGCAGATGGCCCTCAAGGCCCAAAGAAAGGGCATCCGGGTCTTTCGGAGTGTAGCGGAGATGCTGCCGTTTTCTGTTTCCGCGTTTGACGTTGTGCTCATGGTCACCACCATTTGTTTTGTTGACGACATTCTCAAATCCTGCCAGGAAGCGTTCCGCGTGCTGAGGCCCCATGGCTGCCTCATTGTTGGGTTTGTGGACCGCGACAGCGACCTGGGGAAAAAATACCTCGAGAAGCGTCATACAAGTGTTTTCTATAAGGATGCCACCTTTTTCTCCGCTCAGGAAGTGGGCACCTATCTCACCGCTGCCGGTTTCTCACATGTGAGCTTCAAGCAAACCCTTTTTCCCGGAGAAAAACACAACACGATTCAGAATGGTTATGGCAAAGGCGCATTTGTCGTAGCCAAAGGCATGAAGAGCGGTTGACCAGCCGTCATTGCGATTGCCCACCGATACCATAAGAGGTTCACTCGTGGCCGACACATTCAAGTTCGAAGTTACGAACGGGTTCGGTGTAATGACGAACATTTACGATCCAGCCGATTTGGTGGGCAACGCGTTGGGGATTGGACTTGCCTTGGGGCTCGACACGCTGATCCACCGTCCCCTACTACCCCGGCAATGCCGTGTTCAGTGTTCTAACGACCAGCAGCCCAGATGTTGGGACTGAAGAGAGAAAGGGACACACCAATAGTTACTCCATTCATTCTGATGTGGCACGGCCGTCCCGGCCGTGTTTTGTATTTTCTCTCATGAGCGGGGACGCTCATGCTACTTCAGACATTGCCCGATCTTACGATGATTGATGCTTCAGACTCATGAACTTCTGATAAAATTTAAAAGTGTT
>Ga0068714_10007576_pt1 | contig 10439 bp, 10 predicted proteins | sample MTBNYHSulfiMetaG_FD_62988 | JGI IMG/M metagenome (GOLD analysis project Ga0068714, IMG submission 62988) | Enrichment culture microbial communities from rom New York Harbor, USA that are MTBE-degrading - MTBE-NYH (New York Harbor Sulfidogenic)... | ecosystem: Environmental > Aquatic > Marine >...
TCTTTTAAATCAAAAACTAAAGAAATATCAATTTCTTTTGAACTTTCAAAGCTGTATATAAACCCTTTTTCTTTAAAATCGGCAAATATTCTTCCGATTACCCTGATCCCGCCTTTTAAAAAAAAGTCTAAACAGGGTAAATAATACTGTTCCTTGGAGACATCTATTTTTTCTATTTCAATTTCTTTTCCCTCTTGAAAAAAATGTGGCGTGAATAAATTTGGCTCTCCTTTTAATTCTATCAAAGCTTTTCTGGAAAGAGTTACCACATTTATATTTTGAACAGCGCCATTCTGACAATCAATAATCGGTATACTTAGATAATGATTCCCGGCATACAAAACTTGCTCATTTTTTACTATCTCTTCGGGCTTGGTTATAATTTTAGTCATATCTTATCCCTTTATATTTTTCAAATATTCTGCTTCCTTTACTAGAACAGGTCTGGATTAACCAATTTTTCATTATTTGTTAGCAGAAACAGACAGAGATTTTAGTGTGTCGCTAAAGATCTGAAATTGTCAAGCTCCTCCTGTTGTATTCGATAGGCTTCAGGTCAAATGTCTATTCCCTGACCTATAAATATCGCTAATAAATCTTATTTTTCAATGATAGACCCCGTTATTTGTTCTTCTTATTTTATATTTTCAATAAATTGAATCTTTACTTCATTCGGGTCAAGTATATATATAAACTTAATAGACGGACTTGGTTGGAATGGTCCCGAATGTAATGGGATATTGTTTTCCTTCAATTTCTCACTAATTTGCTCCATCGAATCGACTTCAAATCCCAGAGAGATATCTTTTCCAATTGTAATATTGTCCGCCTTTGAATTGCAAATCAATTCAATTTGTGTTTCACCTGATCCCAGAAAAACAATCTCCATATCCGGATTCGGCTTCATTCTCCTATTTATCGTAAGACCAATGATTTCCTGATAGAAATGCAATGATTTTTCCATATCCTTTACATTGATAGTCACCCAACATAATTTCATCAATACCTCCTCTCTGATTCCTAACCTGTAGGATAAGTTAAATCCTATTATTACAAGAAGTGACCCTATTAGCCCTTCATCCTGTTTGGTTTTAAGAATTTTGTCAAAAAACCGTCCCCTGTTTAAGTCCGGCTTTTAAAAATATGGATACAGTTATGCCTCAAATGATAACATAGTACTGATAAATATTTGTTTTTCTCTTTTACACAATCTCATAATTGTATCTTTCCCGGTAACCACTGCAACAGGAAGCCCTCCCGGTGGTTGTAACCACTGGCCGCTTAAGAAAATATTATTTAAGCCCTTGATATGTCCAGAATGAGCTATAATATGGATTTTTCTCCAGGATAATGCTTTCAAAGCCATTTATTTGTGAGAATATGCCCGCACCACTTAATCCGGCAATACCTCCACCAATTATAATTACCTTTTTCATTGTTACTACTCATTTGTAATTTTTTTAGAGTATCTTCTATTTATTATGGAGGCTCTTGATGGCCCATTTCAAGTTATCTTGATTAACTTTTTTCACTTTTACAGAAAATATAGCACACACTCTGAAAACTATCAAAATAGATATAAGGAGATAGGTATCCTACAACTGCAATACTCATCTTTCTTGAAAAAGATCCGATTACATAAGTCACAAAAGCAGCTCCTACCGAAACCATAATAGGATTTCTGATATGCGGGAATAATACACCTGCAAATATGCCAAAGCCAAGAAATATCAGCTGCATAAATAGAGCACTTAGGGCAATCAGGGTAAATATCTTAAAATCATAGTTTTCTGTGGCACCAGCTTCTATTCCTGCCCAGGAAGCAACAAAATATACTGCACTAACAATCAAAACAGCGGTAGCAAAAGCCAGCAATTTAGATATGAATATTTTTGAACGGCTTTGCGGTTTTGTAAATTGAAATTCACTAGTCCAATTCATGTACTCCTTTGTGATACTTCCCAGACCAAGCTGCATACCAAAAATGGCAACAGCCATTAACACAAATGTAGTTAAGAATGAATACGCACCCAAGGCTGAGGTCAGCTAATGATTTTTATTTACATGATTTTTTTATTACAAAAGAGGCATTTCTTATACAAATAGAGTATCTTTTAATTCTTGGTTAATTATTTTTCTTTTTATCTTTTGTATTTAATTTTCTTATTAAATATGCCAGGGGATCGGCACATTGTATATTTATTTAATGATATTTTTAATAAAATCTTTTATTTATATTTTAAAGCTTTTCTCTTTCTTACTAATTGCATTAAGCACAAGTTCCATAATTTCTGAAGGCAATTGTTCTTGTTGCCATTGCTTTTCGGCATCAACTGATTGACCTGCACTTTTTACCGCTTTCAAAGCATACAGAGCCGCTCCCAATGAATGATCAGCCATATGTGCAGTTGCCACAGTGTGCCCTATAGAACGAGCGATTGCTATAATAATCCGATTTGAAGATTCTCTGGCTACGGCATGTGCATTTACAGATGCATTTCTTGCTTCCCCTACTGTTGCTTTGTCTTTTTCCCATTCCTTGGCAACATATAATGCATGAATTAACCTATTGTCAATGCCCTCGTTAATAAGTGGCAATACATGTTCATAGCATTTCCTTGCCCAATCAATTAATTTATGATGATGCTCTTTGGTAAGTGGTCCTCCACGATGTTCTGCCACAAATCGTTTATTCCGCATTAATGCCCTCTTCTTCTTTGTATTCCCTTTTTATGCGCTGAGAGCACTTTCCAGGGATTTGAATCTTTCATAATTTGAAACCACCCTTTTATTATTTCTTTTTCTTCACAGCTTAAGTATAAATCATATGCTAATCTCTTACAATATTATATTTTATTATTCTATTTTAACTGATGATTTTTTGGTATTCTGCAAAAATTGACATGATTTGTTTCAATATACTTTGCTTCTCTAATTATGCTTAATCAGTTGCTTTATATAAAAATCAATTGACATGAACTTTGTGGCTAAATATAATTACATACATCGGTTCAATATATTTAGGAGGAAAAATATGAAAATTGTTATTATGGTTCATTCCCAAAGTGGGACGACTATGGAATTTGCTGAACGGATTGCTGTCAAATTAAAAGAAAAATATCAAGTTGTTCATCTAACTAAATTAGAGACTGACCCTCCTATTAAATCTGGCTCTGTTCGTCATACCGCACCATTTAATATTACTAACCTTCCGGATATTAAAGAGTATGATATCATTTTGATAGGCGGGCCGGTCTGGGCTTTCTCAGCATCACCAATTGTTGTAGCTGCTATAGAAAAACTGGGTAACCTTTCCGGGAAGAAGGTCATACCCTTTGTAACAATGGGTTTCTTCCATCCATCATTAGGAGGTAATAAAGCGATTTCTTTGCTGGGACAAAAGGCCTCCGCTGTCGGGGCTACAGTTCTACCGGGCAAGATAATACCAAAACTTTTTCATGATTATAAGGCTTTGTTTGAAAAAGAAGCAACAGAAATTGCAAAATTGGTCTAAACATGAAAAACAGCTCTAAAAAAATAATCCATAAATCCATAAAGCAACATACGGCTTCTTTTATGAATATAATTTTGAGAAAGAATCCTCCTTAATTTTTTATCTTAATTAGTCATCCGGAGAAAGAATTTCAAACATTTATATATCCCTCTAAATAAGAAATTGCTTCCCCGGAGATTTTGACCATTTTGCCTAAATCAGCACAGATAAGTTTTCCGCCTCTTTGGGATAATTGCAAGGCTATAAATTCATCTTTCCCTAATACTCTTTTCCAATATGGTACCAAAGTACAATGAGCAGAGCCGGTCACCGGGTCTTCATCTATTCCTTCTTTTGGTGCAAAAAATCTTGAGACGAAATCTACTTCATTCCCTTTGGCTGTTGCAATGATTCCCAATCCATCCAATTTTTTTAACTCATCCATATTTAAGACTAAATCCATTATCTCTTGCTCTGTTTCAAACACTGCCATATAGTCTCTTGATTTGTATACCTCTTTGGGTCTCCTCCCTAAACCTTTTATTAACAACTCGGGAACTTTACTCTTCTTCCCTTCTCTGGAAGGAAAAATCATACTTAATAAACTCCCCTTCCTTGATACTTCTAATATTCCGCTTTTGGTATGAAAGATTACTTTCATTCTTGTGTTATCGAGATAAGTAAATATGACATAAGCACTCGCTAAGGTAGCATGTCCACATAAGTCAACTTCCAGTTTGGGAGTAAACCATCTCAATTCATATTCCTGCTCCTTTTTAACAAAAAAGGCAGTTTCAGATAAATTATTTTCAGCTGCAATGTTTTGCATTAAATCATCTGTAATCCATTCTGTTAATGGACATACTGCTGCAGGGTTTCCTTTAAATTGCTCATTGGTAAAAGCATCAACTTGATAAATTGGTATTCTCATTTTAATTCTCCCTTGTTATTTATATTGTAACAACCAACTAAAACAACTGTTAAATTGAATCATATATTTAAACATTTAGCCCTAATATGGGAAAGACTCACCTTGTAAAACAAGGAGAGTCTTCTAAAGAGATTATGCCTTTATGGGGTTGCCTGTTGACTATATTTTAGCATAATATGATGAAAATACAATTATTGATAATTTTAATATGAGCAAAAATATATTTTTCTATAGTTAAGTATTATTTTTCAATGATAGGCCAATTAAGTCTTTTCGCTCTCCAAGCGATAATTATAAAAGCGCTGGGTAGGATAAGCAAGTTGTATATCTTTCAGCAAAGCAAATTCTTTTAAAATGTCTTCCCAAATTGTTTGTTCGCTATCCCGACGACTTTGAGGTTCACAAAGATAGCGAATCGTCAACAAAACACCACTATTTTGAACGCTGGTATAAACAATTGGAGTAAGCTTAGAATACAATATCATATATTTTTTACTGGCCTCTTTAACTCTTTTCTCTGCTGCTTTACTCAAATGTTCAGAATCTCTTTCGGCAATTTTCTGCAATATTTTCTTGGCACTCTGCCAATTACTTTCGAAGGTGATAAGAACCGGCACTTCATTCCAAATGTATTGAAATCCTCTACTGTAATTTGCCAGTATCTCACTTAGAATTCTGCCATTGGGTATATGAATAATCCGACCGGTACTTTGATCTGCATTGACCCAGTTACCAATTTCCATGAGTGTAAATTGAAAAGCCCGGATATCGATAACGTCTCCGGCAAACTTCCCTATTTGAATGCGATCTCCTACCGAAAAAGGTCTTCGGCCAATAATAAAAAACCAACCAGCTAAATCAGACACTAGATCCTTCAAAGCAATAGCTAAACCAGCAGACAGTAAACCTAAGTAAGTAGCCATTGATTGGAAATCTCTAGACCACAAGCGAATCATTAAAACCAAACCTAAAAAAATTACTATATAACCGGCATTCTTCTTCCACCGATAGCGAGCCCTAACATCTTCAGTTCGATGCCACACTATCCGGATAATCAGGGAATAAAGAACCCATAATACAAAAATGATTAAAAATAAGTAAAATATTTTGTATTGTACATTCGGGCTCAAACCAATATTGTCATATATCCATTTAGTAAAAACTTCTCTCATCTAAATAATCTTCTCTTTGTTGATTTTTTACTTCATTAACTGTTTTATTTCTTGTTCATATTCCGGAAAATATCGACTAATAATCCTTAAATCAAACCTGGAAAGAATGGATTCTTTGGATTCTCTTTCCAGTAAAAAATCAAAGGATTTTCTTATTAATTCTTCTTTAGATTTTTTACCCCCGGTTAATTCCTGCCAATACTTATCATCTAAGAGTACATTGTATTCTTTCTCTTCCAGTTTTACTACAAATTCATCTTTGGTTTTCTTTGTAATATGAATCATATAGTAGTCCTTTCTATTTTCAGGTTGAAACCATTTATGGATTCTTTGCATATCTCGCTTCTTTGAAATAATGATTATAATATGCTATGTTTCTTCTTTTTTTTTTACAATATGGCTCTTTGGGGATTCTCATATTTTCCATTGGCGAATACAATCTTTTTTTCTTTTGTGTCCTTAGGCCCTTAGGGTCTATAGTTGAATGTTATTTTTCAATTATAAACCCCGTTGTTCCAGATAGTATCAACCTCCCTGAATTTTAATTTATTTTTTTAAATTAATTGTTTCTCAAAAACCATAAAATGTCTTCCCGGACTGTAATAATCCCGGACAGCTTCCCTTTCATTAACAAAAACAGTAGTTCCAATTTGTGGGCTAATATTGATATAGTTATTTTTCAGAAACAATTTTTCCGACGGCAGGTTTTCCGGATCAATGGTTACTTCAACCCTGCTGCATCCTGACTCATAAGCTCTTTTCTCTGTCTCTTCTAGCAATAATCCTCCCAAACCCCTACCTTGCATATCAGGATGAACACCAATCTGCCATAAGAAATAAGTCTTGTAGTCATTCTGGGAAACAAAACCCATCTGCCAGCCTACTAACTTCTTCTGGTATTCGGCCACTATACAGGTTGAGGAAAAATATCTTAATATAATCCGGTAAAAATGCTGAAAGTATTTTTCCAATGGCGGAGATTGGGATACTATATCATAAACATTCAAAAATTCATCTTCTCTGGCTTCTCTTATTTTAATACCATCCCGCCAGGCCTGGCATTTCTGGGTTTTCCTTTTAATAACATGCTGATTGCCAATATCCGGACGATAATAGAAATCCCCCCTGATGCCGGTAGTGGCTTTCTCTATTTGCTGGTTAGCTTGCTGGATAGATGAAGCATCTGTCAGCAAGGCAATTCCTCGTTCATCACCTACCCGCAATTGAGAGTGATCATCCAACCCACAACTGTAATATATACTGGTTTTATTTCTTTCTAATTCACTTTTATCAATTTGAACATTTAAAACCTGATTAGACAATCTGGGATAATCAGGAGGCACAATATACCTGCATAAAGTGGCATGAGATTTAAATTGCAACTCCGGTTCTTTCTCATTCATTAAATCTATAATAACATTAACGATATTATTCTTTAATACCCTGATTGTATTCATCCATTCCGGATCACCGGGTCGGAAATTGTATTCAATCAGCTTTATACCCTGTGCAGTTAGCATAAACTGTCCGTATAGAAAACCTGATATGGAATAAGCGGTTTCTTTCTGAAGAGCAGCTATACTTTTTTTCATCACCTGTACTGCCTTCTGATAATCTGTCTCCTGTATAAAAGGGAGCAAATGCCCGTTTGTGGAATAAGAACCCATACTGGCGGTATTGGGTCCTCTGTCATCCGGTAATAATTTTTTGAAATCCTGGACAGCCGGGGTAGGAATAAGCAGATTTTCGTATACCAATGCCTGAACGGTAAACTCCTCACCCTGCAGTTTCTCCTCAATAATGATTTGGGAATGACCGCTAACCTCATCCTTATGAATAAGGTGAATATAATTCTTGACTTCATTTTCTGTCTTTAGCTGATTTCCATATACTTTTACTCCCAAACCATCGGTTAATCCAATTGGCTTAACCGCAACCTGCCAATCCAATTCTTTAGCATAAGCAATGGCCTGTTCAGGTATTTTAAATACCTGATATTCCGGTATCACTTCAGGAGCAATTTTTTTAACCAGTTCTCGGGCAAAAGCCTTATCCGATTCCAGACGGGCAGAACATTGTCGGGGACCAAATGCACATATTCCCTCTTTTTCCAGCAAATCAACAAGACCGGCTTGCAGCGGACTGGCAGTAGTAATCAAGACCAAATCAATGACTTCTTTTCGGCAATAATCCTTGATATTTTCTATATCTTTTAAATCTCCTATGAGATACCCGTCTGCAATCGATATAATACCGGGATTTTTGGTATCCATGTAAGCATAGGCTTTGATCTCGGAATCCTTCTTAATATTTTCAATAGTAATCTGCTCTTTTGCCCAGCTTCCTACAACCAATACTTTTTTCGGCTTATTTTTTATATTTTTTAGATAGTATTTATTCATGTTTTTATTTTCTTATTCTTCTTATTCTTCCCGGCGTTCCATCCGTTCATTGTCATCCGGTACCAGGGAGATAGTTTCATCATAATCAGATAGTAGTTTTTCAATACCGACTGACTGATATTCACCGTCATCCCCATTCAGATTCAACTGTAAGTTACAGCTTTGACAGTCATTATCACAAAATATCGTCTTATAGTGATCAGGTTCACGATAGGTAGTAATGACACCTTCGTAATTCCTTAAGATAACCTTATGCGTAGACCAGGAAAGTACATAATTAGGCATAATAGGTATCTTTCCACCTCCTCCCGGTGCATCAATTACATAGCTGGGAACCGCAAAACCACTGGTGTGCCCGATTAGTGATTCGATAATTTCCATGCCCTTGCCCACCGGTGTTCTAAAATGGGATAATCCTTCAGATAAGTCACATTGATATAAATAGTAAGGTCTAACCCGGTTCTGAACCAATTTCTGCACTAGTCTCTTCATAATCCGGGGACAGTCATTCACCCTGGCAAGTAGAACTGACTGGTTTCCCAAGGGAATACCCGCATCAGCTAATTTTCGCAAAGCTTCCCGGGAATCTTTAGTTATTTCCCTGGGATGGTTAAAATGGGTATTCAGCCAGATAGGATGATGTTTTTTCAGCATATCAACTAACTCCTGGGTGATTCGGAAAGGCAGAACCGCAGGAACCCTGGTTCCGATCCTGATTACTTCAACATGAGGTATTTTTCTCAGTTCTGACAAAATCCAATCCAGATAGTCATCAGGTAACATTAGTGGATCTCCTCCTGATAATAATACATCACGCACCTGACTATTGTTTTTGATATATTCGAGGCCTACTTTTATTTCTTCCCGACTCGGAATAGAGTCCACATCTCCTACTCTTCTCTTTCGTGTACAGTGGCGACAATACATAGAACAGGTATTACTAACTAAAAAAAGCACGCGGTCCGGATAACGGTGTGTAATATTAGGAACCGGACTATCTTTATCCTCATCCAGAGGATCTGCCATATCGCAGGTAGTTTTAGTCATTTCCTCACCACGTGGAAATGCCTGTAGAAAAATAGGATCATATTTATAGTTTTTTACATCTATCAGGGAAAGATAATAAGGTGTTATTGAAAGTGGAAATTTGCTAATAACCTTTTCTAGTAATTCTTTTTCTCTCTCTTTAAATCTAATTCCGGTAAGTTTTTCAAATGTCTTGATATCTTGAATGCTGTGCATTAGCTGCCACCGATAATCTTTCCATTTTGATTGTTTTTTAAATTCTTCAAATTTATCCTTATCTTTATCCTGTTGGTTAGTTAATGTTGATATGTTCACTCGGGGACTCCTTCCTAATTTTGAAAAATATACTTCATACATGTTGTTCACTGTGACAAGAATGGAATTTATAAAGATTGATGTGTAAGCAGGCAGAAAGTATATTTTTCTTACTACAGTTTTATTATCATATCTAATATATAGTACTATAATGATTTTGTCAAGTTAGGAAAAAGTGTAATTGTTTGTTAAAGAAGGTTTGTATTCATTTATAATCTCTGTAACATCTTTTTATATTGTATTTTATATATATAGTATATTTTTAAATATATAAGATAACCTGACTATAATATCTTTAGTATACTAATTATATTAATTTATTGTAAATATTGTAAATACAATATTATAATGATGTTTCATTCAAATACTCTCTTTCAATGTTGGTTAAAAATATAATAAATAATGAGTTTTAAATTTTTTATTTATCAATTATAGACCCAGATTGTTTGCTTATGGCCTAAAATATTTTATTATACGAGGTGAAATAAACTCTTCCGGAATGGGACTTATTTTAGTTGCCTTCTCAAAATAATTTCGGAAGCCCACAAAGGCCTTTATATTTAGGCACATCTTTAACTAACATTTTGGTAAGGATAACAAAAGATGGTCCCCCTTTAGGCATGGTTAGTTGGTTTCTGGATCAACTCGTATGCAAAAGGTATATCAAAATAATATTTCCCCTCTCTATGTATAGATTCAATCATTTATTGCCACCTATCCATGTTCTTTTTAGAAAGGAATACCAAAAAAATTAATTTTTTGAATATGCTCTTAGTTTTTTATTTATCATATAAAAAATTTTATTCTTGACCTTTACGAGATCAGTTCTTTATTTATCAGTTTTATTATTAATTTTCAACTCTTTTTAATGCATTGCTGACTATTTGATAATGCGCATCAAAATATTCCGTCATTTACCTTGTCTTAAAAATATTTTTTAGTGGGAGTTAACGGATTTGCCAGCTTTATTGTACTTGCTCTAACCAATATAGGACTTTTTATTTAGGAGGAATTTGTGTAAAATGGAATTCATAGGTTTACTGGCTCCGGTTGCCTTCGTTTTTGCTATTGCGGCTCTGTCACAGGTAGCTTCCTTAAAA
>Ga0068714_10007580_pt1 | contig 10434 bp, 8 predicted proteins | sample MTBNYHSulfiMetaG_FD_62988 | JGI IMG/M metagenome (GOLD analysis project Ga0068714, IMG submission 62988) | Enrichment culture microbial communities from rom New York Harbor, USA that are MTBE-degrading - MTBE-NYH (New York Harbor Sulfidogenic)... | ecosystem: Environmental > Aquatic > Marine >...
GAGGTCGTAACCGAGGGCCATTGTTGAAATGATGGCTCAAGAGGCCTCCCTGGTGAAACGCATCGAATTGGGCATCAAGGAGCTCTGCGAGGCATCGGCGGCGGGGGCCTCGGTCGCGCGAACCGCACGGAACAACGTCTTCGTCCTTCTGAGCCAGCCCGATGAAGGACTCCTCTCCCAGGTGTCCGGGGCCCTCCAGGTGCGAAACGGATGGAGCCAAGATCTGGCCAAGGCTCGTGCGAGAGGGTTCCTCTCTGACTTTGCTGACCTATTCCCACAGGATTGTGGGAGGTAGGAGCCCCTTCCACTACTCCGGCGTCCCGGACGAGGTGGACTACGCCAACATCCCCTGGAGGAGCCGTCGGTTCGACGAGGAAGCCCTGACGGTGGCGGTGGCCACCCGGGCCCGGGCCGAGAACGCCCTGGAGCAGCTCCGGAAGCATGGGAAGGACCGGACGGTGGCCTTCTGCGTGTCCCAGCGCCACGCCGACTTCATGGCGGCGTTCTTCCGGGAGCAGGGGCTCAGGGCCGTGGCGGTCCACGCGGGGCCCACCAGCGCTCCCCGGGCCCGCTCCCTGGAGCGCCTGGAGGCGGGGGAGCTGGACGTGGTGTGCTCCGTAGACATGTTCAACGAGGGGGTGGACCTGCCCCACGTGGACACCCTCCTCATGCTCCGGTCCACGGAGTCCCGGATCCTCTGGCTCCAGCAGTTCGGCCGGGGGCTCCGGTACCTGGACGGCAAGACGCTCCGGGTCATTGACACGGACCTCCAAGCCCAGGTCCTCACCCTTCTCGGCGCACCGGCAAACCCGCTCTGAAAGCTGCCGGTCGCACATCCCTTAAGAAGGCCCTCCGCGGGATTGTGGTGAGCCGGGCGGTAAAGGGAGACCCCTCACCTCTCCTTCGCGCCTCGGATCCGCAGCACCAACCCATCGACCGCCACGTCGCTCGATTACATTGACCCCCCCGAAATGCAGTGTCAGCGGGGGCCTTACCTCCGGTTCGTAACCCATGCCTCGGATCTGGCCCAGAACCTCTCCGGTGATTCCCTGCTCAACTTCCACCTTGGTTCCCGCGGGGAAGGAGTTGAGTCGGGGCATTCTGACGGCGTCCAGGGGGTCGAGCCCGAAGTCGAGCAGGTACACGATGGTCTGGACCACGGCGGGCGGGATTCTCCCCCCGGCGGGTGAGCCGAGCACGATCTTCAGCTTGCCGTCTTCCAGGAGTATCGTAGGAGTGGTTGTTGACAGGGGTGCCCGGTGCGGAGCCAGTGCATTTGGGCTCTCCCGGTCTCCTGAGAAGAGGAACATGGCGCTGTTGAGGAAGGTCCCCGCGGCCCATGTGCCTGTTCCGAAGTACACTCCTTGTGTGAAGGTGAGCGAAACACCATTCCCTTCCCCATCAACCACGGAGATATGCGTCGTCTCCCCCACCGCAGGTCCTTCGGCCCCCTGGTGACCGTTGGCTCCCTGCATCTCCGCCCCAACACCGGAGGACTGGAACGGCTCGAGAAGAGCGCACGAAGGAGAGGGGGACGGCGATTCCTCAGCCCAAGGACTCCCGGGAACCAGAGTGTCAGGGATCGGCAAGTCGACCATGGCGTGACCCCGGGTCGTGGCATAGCTCTGCGAAGTAATCTCGCTGACCGGCACCAGGGCGTGATCCGGGTCCCCAAGATAGGCTTCACGGTCAGCGGTGGAGACTCTCAGGGCGGACGCCATGAGGTGGAAGGCTTCCGGTGACTGAGCAGGGTAACCGAGCCTGGTAATGTCGTGGGGCTCGAGCAAGTTGAGGGTCTGGACGATCTGCATCCCGGATTGAGGTGGAGGCGCGGACAGCACCACGCGGCCGCGGTATTCTCCGCACACGGGCCGCTTCCAGCGGGGCGTGAAGGCCTGAAGGTCCTCCTCGGTCATGGGGTTTCCCCCGGCATTGAGGACCGACACGATCTCCCGAGCGGCAGGCCCCTGGTCAAACCCCGCCCGCCCTTCCTGGGCAATACGGCGAAGCGTCATGGCCAATTCCGGCTGAAGCAGAGTCTCTCCGGCTCCCAGAGGGTGTCCTCCCGGCCAGAAAATCCGGCCGGCATCGGGGTTCCAGTTCAACTTCGCGGAATCTTCCGCTATGAGGCGGGCCAGCAGCCCTCCCACCGGAAAGCCATCGTCAGCCAACCGGATGGCAGGGGCTAGGACCTCGTCTCTCGGTAAGACCCCGAACCTCTCGTGGGCCTCCAGAAGCCCGGGAACGGTGCCCGGGACAGCCACTCCCAGGGGAGTGTTCCATGGCCCGGTGTGGCGAAGGAACCCCTCATCCGGGTTCGCGGGTGCGGAGGCGTAGAAGTCCAGGTAGTCCGCTCGCTCCTGGACCTGGTTCCAGATGAGCATTCCCCCGCCCCCTCCCAGGCCCGCCATCATGGGCTCAACCACTCCGATGGCAAAGGCCGCCGCAACGGCGGCATCTACGGCGTTGCCACCCTTGATGAGCATCTCGAGTCCCGCATCACTCGCCAGGGGATGAGCCGTGGACACCATTCCCTCACTTGCTTCCAAGCGTTTACCGAGATCCACGTTTGGAGAGCGTTGCGGCGTTGAGGGCTGACATCCGACAAGGATCAGGAAGAGGCAGGCGGCGGAAACTCTCATGGTGTCTCCCTCTCGTTGTTGCACAGCGGAATCTGCGGAGAACAATGGGACGCGTCGGCCGGGGCCACACCCGGACCGACGCTCCCAAAGCCTCCAGTGCTTTCTTTGCCGATGAACCACCAGGCGCGGTTTCGCGTCGCCCCGGCGCTACCGGATGTTCTTGTTCGACAGCTTCTCATTGGCGCCGACAGGAAGGCAGAGCATTGGCACTTCCAGTACCGGAGTTGGAACATCGGTGGAGGCAGCGCCGGGGCCCTCCGCCCGTACAACGGAGAAGGGGACCCATCCGGGGTTCACGGCCCAGCGACGCAGGTCCGGCAGGCGGCGGCCCTCCAGCCACAGCTCGATGCCACGCTCCTTCATGAGGAGCTCCCAGGCTTCCGCTACGGTGTTCGCGGAGACCGGGGACAGGCTTCGAAAACCCCTCACTTCGTTGATCTTGGAAACCACTCCACCGACGTTCCCGTTCACAAGCAGGGCCTCGCCTTCAAGAAGGCGCATTTCCGTGCCCTTGGCGAGGGCCACGTTGTCATTCCGAGTCGGATACTTGAGAAGGTTCCACTGGGGCCGGCGCTGATCTCCCCCATTCTTTCCCGTCTGCTGGTACATCACCCGCGGATCGCCCTCAAAAACACCTACCCCTGACACTTCCGTCCCCCACTGAGCGAAGGGCGTGCCCCAGGCACTGGCTTGCGTGTCACGCAGGTGCAGTTCATGGAGCCCATTGTACTCCCGGGGAGAGTTCTCGGAGTGACGTTGCTCGAAAACGAAGCTGACGGGTACCTGCCCAGCGTCCGCCACGGCACCCACCCAATCCCCCAGCATCATGCGCGTCTGGGCCCTGCCGGCGTAGGCGGCGGTGCGCAGCTCTGTGTCCCCTCCCGCCCCTGCGATGGAGATCGCATCAGTGAAGAACCCCTCTGCGCGTTCGTGGAAGACCCGACTCGGTTCCAGGGGGCCTCCATTGACGACGGCCTCACAGAAATGATCCCCCATCATCCGGTTGGCGAATCCCGCCCAGAGATGCACACGGGCCACATTGAGGTCCCGTGAAGGATCCTCGACGAGGGTGCTGATCCGGCGAATGGCGTCCTCCGCCACCCACCGCGCCCGCGAGGCCAGGGCCCACCGTTGTTCGGTTTCACTATCCGTGTCAACAGGTGTTCCGTAGCTCCAATTCCGGATGCCGACGTACTGCCCGGAATGCACGATCTCATCGGTGAGAAACCCTCCGGCGCTGAACACCCCGCCCGGTCGCTCACCAGTGGTCGCAAAGGCGAAGTCCCCCTCAGCGCCCATGACCAGGGCAGAGATAGCCGCGGGATCGTTGAGGTCGTCGTCCTCGACGGAGCCGGGGTTGAACACGTTGAGGTCGCAGCCGATTGTCAGGAGGAGACCAGATAGAATGAAGGGGAGGATGGCACGCCGGAGTCCTCGATCCTGTCCCGTCCCCTTTAAGCTGTAGGTCGTGTTCATCATGATTCGCTCACTCGTCATTGGGCGTGGCATCAGAAGCGGGCACTCACACTGAGGATGAGCTGACGCGGCGTGGGCGTGTCGAAGTAGGCGTTCCTCTGGAAGGTTTCGTCGGAGTACAGGTTGGCCTCGGGCTCAAGGCTTTCTTGCTTCATCCAACGCCATAGGTTACGACCCGCCAGGGTGAGGGTGACGGACGAAGCCCTGAGACTCTCAGAGACTCGTTCAGGCAGGCGGTAGGAAGCGGTCACTTCGCGCAATTTCCAGAAGTCGGCCGGGACGACGAAGTAGCCTTCGGTGAGCAGCGAATTGGTCCGGCAGATCTGCTCCACGAGGTCATTGGGAGAGTCCCGGCAAATCGATGCCACCGGTCCCGCCGTTGCGATGATGCGGCCGCCGTACTCTACATCTTGGCGGACATCGCGACGGGGATCCATCAGCCACCTCAGGGTGTGGTCGTGTCTGAAGTGACCGCCCTGGTGATCCATGAGCACGCTCAGGGAGACGCTGCGACCCACGTCGAACGTGCTCCCCAGTTGGATCGTCCTCTTCGGAATGGGGGGGCCGATGTAATCCCATCCCTCCGGCAGGGTGCCATCGGGTCGCTTCAGGAGAACGCTGGCCTTCCCGGCCTCTCCGTTGCGCATCATGAGGCGGTCGCCGAAGAAGCCCGCCACCGGGTATCCCTCACGGGTGAACTGCATCCAGCGATGGTTGAGGAAGGGCTCCCCGCCGAGGCTAATGACCTCATTCTTGTTGAGTGAAACGTTCACCAAAGCGCTCCACCGAAGGCGATCCAGCTCCAACATCTGAGCTCTCACACCCATTTCCAGACCCTGGTTTGAGATCTCGCCGACGTTTTCAAGCTGGGTCGTCAGAAAGCCCTCTGAAGGAGGTTGCCGGACCTGGTAGAGGGCATCCTTGGTGCGCTGGTTGAAATACGTCACCTCCACACTCAAGCGCTCATCGAGCAGCACTGCGTCCACCCCCATCTCCAGCTCGTGGCTCACTTCGGGAGCCAGGTCTGGGTTGCCCACATTGCTGGGTGTGACCGCTGGAAACCCGCCCCCAGCGGATACCGGGGACCAGGTGCGGACTGCGGAAAACGCAGCGGGTTGCTGACCGGCCGTGCCATAGGCTCCCCTGAGCCTGAGGGATCCCCATTCCTCCGACCAGAAATCGTTCGCGGATAGTACATAGGATACGTCCGCCTTTGGGTAAATCTGGTAATCGACCTCCCTTCCGAAGGCGCTATGGCCGTCGGCCCGGGCCCCCAGCGTTACGAAAAGTCGGTCGCGAAAGGCGAACTGCTGCTCCAGGAAGAACCCGGCGCTCTTTTCCTCGATTCGCGTCTCTCCAACGTTGTATCCGCTGGAAGTGGCAGAGACCGTCTCGAGCCCCAAGAAGGGGAATGTCTGCCCGTATGCCGAATTCGAACCTACCTTCCTGGAAAACGCTTGGAACCCGAGTGACGTAGTGGATCGGATCGCCTCGGTGAGGGGGGTCCGAAACGTCGAGACCAGATCGAGGTTCACGTTCGTGGCGTCACGTCGGTAGTTCCCCTTGTACCCACCAAGGAACCGGGGAATCACTCCCGGAGGAAGAAACTCTGTGTCGTCGGCATTGAAGACGTCGGCCCCAACCGTGATCCTGTGGAGGAACCGCCCGGGAGAATACTCGAGTGTGGCCCCGCCCGTGAACCGGCTGGCATTCTGGAACATCTCGAGCGCCCGTAGCTTCTCGGGAGGATTCCACTGTCCATTGGGCCCCCCCACCAGGCCGTTGATGGTTTGACCCTCCTGATTGTTCCCGTCCGGAGCCTGCTGCACCCTCCGCCGGGAGTAGCCTGAGCTCACGGTCAGAACCATCGTGGGCCGGGGCAGGACCTGGATGTTGGAGCGGAAGGCAACATAGCCCTCCCCGTCGTTGGGCAGGACCCCGGTCACATCCCTTCCTGTGACCGAAGCGTAATAGGTGAACCCTTCCTGCCCACCGGACACGGAGAGCTGGCCACCCTGCTGTCGGCCAGTGCGCACGATGTTGTCGTAATACCAGTCAGAATAGACCGACTGCGATTGGCGCCACCAATCCCGGGGAGTCTGGATGATGCCGTAGTCGGTTCGTAGATCCCACCTGGCCTCGCCGGTTGAGCCACGCCGGGTGAAGATCTGAATCACCCCCGGTGACGCCTCGGTTCCATACAGCGTGGCGGCCGACGGGCCTCGCACGACCTCGATTCGCTCGATGTCCTGGGGATTCACATCGTCCAGCCCTGACCAGGTCGGGCCCTCCGTCCGGAGAGCTGTGGAGGCAGAATTGTCGATCCGCACACCATCCACATAGATGATGGGAGTATTGGTCTGCGACACGCTGCCCAATCCCCGGAGCACGATGCGGCTGCCCTGTCCAACTTTGCCTCCAGTGGGCATCACAGTGAGCCCAGGCGTGCGTGCCTGGAGGAGTTGGGAGATGTTCTGCGCCGGTGCCTCTCGAAGCGTAGTGACGTCGATGGCCGCGACGGCGGTTCCGATCTCTCGCCGAGAGGTACCGGCAGCTCTCCCCGTCACAACCAACTCGTCCAGCGCCACGGCGCTTACGAGAAGTTGGAAGTCCACCTGGGTCACCTGGTCGGCATCCACCACTGCAGTTGTCGCGGCGGACCGGTACCCAATGGATTGGGCTTCGATCTCGTAGGTGCCGGCGGGGATGCCGACCAGGCGGTAGAGGCCTCGGTTGTCGGTCAGGGTCCCTCGATCCAGGCCGCTGATAAGGACCTGCGCATTCTCTACGGGATTCCCGTTCTGGGCATTCGTCACCCGGCCCGTGACGGTTCCAACCACCTGCCTCGGGCTGCCCGGCTCCAACTCCCCGATTCTGAGTCTAGAAGCCAAGAACGACATGGGTAGCCGCTCGGAGAGGGCGGGATTCGAAACGACCGACTTCTCGATGAGCACCTGGTCCCTGAACACAGAATACGTGAAGCCGGTACCGTTCAGGATCTGCTTCAGGGCCTGAGCCACGGTCATTTCGCTGCAAGGGCACGAGACGAGCAGGTCCTCTGGGAGAAGGCTCGGGCTGAAGGCGATGAAGACCCCTGAGTGGACATGGAGCTTATCCAGAGCCTCTTCCAGGGGTATCTCGATCACATCCAGGCCGGCCTGGCGGGCAAGGACGCTCTCCCGTTCCGGCTCTGCCACGCCGGAGTGCACGCGCCGGAAGGCCGCAGAAGCCACAGTCTGGGCTTCCACCGGCAGGCCTGGGGGAAGAAGGAAGAGCGCCAGAAGGACCAGAATCACTCTCATGTTCATCTCCTCGTATCGATAGGCGATCTGGGCTGTAGCCTTGGTCCGCCCGTCAGCGGCGGATCGTCAGGGTTCCTTCCGAATGTGTGCAATTGACGTCCGTGACCCTGCAAATGACGCTCACCATGTTCTCCAGATCCGAGTCCGCGAACCAAGCCGTCAACGTCCGGTCGGCAAGGGAGGAATCGGCGAAGACCACATGGAGGCCGAATCGCTCCCGGAGCTCCCTGGCAACTTCCCTCAGGGGCGTGGCCTGGTAGGCCGCAAATGTTCCGAGCCACTCGTGAATGCTCGGCATGTCCTCCTTCAAAGCTGGGGTGGGAGGAAGGTCCGAACCTGCTCGACCCACGTCTCCGGCTTCCAGGACCATCCGTTCCCCCGCAGCGGTCACCTCCACTCGCCCTTCAAGGACAGCGACCAAGAGCTCGCCGCCCCGAGCACGGATCTCGAAGCGAGTGCCCAGCACAACGGCTTCGCCGCCCTCCGTGCGGATCACGAAGGGGCGGTTGGGATCCTTCGCAACCGCGAAATAGGCATCGCCTTCCAGGGTGACCTGTCTCGAGTCGGGTGCATCGGAGGCGGTGACACGACTCTCGGGACCCAACCTGAGCACGGTCCCGTCCTGGAAGAGGACCGAGGCCTTCTCACCAGCGGCCGTAACCACCTCGATGGAGCCCCGCTCAAGTGCAGGGGGATGGAGGAGGACTTGAGCCAGGCCAAGGCCAGCAGCCAAGGACGCCGCCATGGCCGCCACCTCCCAGCCCCAAGGGAGCCTCCGCCGGCGCTCTGGCCGCGTCGGGATGGGCTGGGGCGGGGGCCGGACACCGCGGCCCAGGATCTCGGCAAGGGCGGTCTTGTGATCTCTGGGGAGAGGAGATGCCAGACCTGTAAGCTGCCAGACCCGGCCCAGCTCCTGAAAGCTACGTTCGTTCGTGATGGAACGTGCCCGCCACTCCCTGACCAGCTCCTTCTCATGAGCCGTGGCCGTCCCATCAAGGACCTTCAAGATGATTTCGTCCAAGACACCCTCGTCTAGTCTGCGGGAGACGGTGACATGTGATCGAGCTGTCCATCTAACGGATAGAAGCTCCACGTTATACTATTCGCCCTCTCGATGAGGGATGAACGTTCGTTGCCGGGGAAGACCGGGCTCCTTAGCTTGCCCCCCATTGGCCGGAACCACCTCTCCACCCGACGTTCGGTCTCAGATGACAACGGGCTCGTGTTGAGGAGTCCGCGGAAGACGGACATGAAAGAGCCCCTCCCATTGCTGCGCCGCGTCCTGCTCGGTGATCGAGAGGCTCTCGACGGGCTGATGGCCATGTGCTGGGGCCCCCTTGTGGATTATTGCATGGGGTTCACACGCGACGAGGATGACGCCGAGGACGTTGCTCAGGAGACCATCTACCGCCTCTGGGTGCGGCGAGAGGATTGGGCAGGCGGAGCGGACCCGTCCCTTGGCCTTCTCTACCGAATTGCCCGGAACCTTGCCATCGACCGGCACCGGGCGCGGCGCTCCCGGGCCCGCCAACTGGTCCTGCTAAGGAGAGAGCCTGAGTTCAGGCAAGTATCCCCTCTCGATCTGGCGGAGGAGGTGGAGCTCACAACCGCAGTGAGGGCCGCCATCGACGCGCTGCCCTCGAGACGAAGAGAGATCTTCAGTCTCTCGAGGTTCCATTCGCTCTCCTACCGGGAGATCGCGGAAGTCATGGGGATCTCCGTCCAGACCGTGGCCAACCAGATGAGCGTCGCGCTCACCACCCTGCGGAAATCCCTGGCCCAGTTCTTCGCGGAGGAGGCTGGCGCGGAAGAACGGTGATGTCGGGTTCAGCGGCCCTTGCGTCGGAATGTACGAGACCCTCCATGCCCACCCCCACCGTCGCCTCCGCCGTCCAGGGGGAGAGCCGCCTTCTGACGCGCCGCTCTCCGACCCGCCGCCGCTGCCGGAAGTGGAAGGGGCTGGTGTTCGCCCTCTGGGACGCCTTCCCGGTGAACGCGGGCCACGCTCTCATCAGACGTTAAAGGAGGCGGATTCTTTCGAACCCACGGGACGCACACATCTACCACCCTCCCCGTCTTCCGGGGTGAGGTGTGTTCTTCAGCCCAGGATGAGGAAGGACGCCGCCTCGAGCCCAACACTTCGCACGTGGACGGAGCCGGAGAATTCCTGTGGCAGTCTCTCCACCAGGCGATGCGAGAGACTCTGGTCGAAGAGGAGCTTCACGGCAGGGGGGGCGTAAAGAGCTTCCTCTCACGTGGGCCCCCTGGGAAGGGCGTGGGTCGCAGGCTTCGGATTCCAGCGAAGTGAGCCACCCAGTCCGCAGGAAGGGAGCCGGCTGTTCCGGGGGAAGTGGGCCACGTAATCCCGCCGCGGGCCGGCGGGCTCTTCCGTGTCCGTTTGCGCCACCTTGGCCAGGAGGGCGGTCACCCCCGCCTTTCAGCTCCCCCGGCCGCCCCTCCGGCACCGGCTCCCCCATCCTCCACCCGACCGTGATGGGCCGCTCACCGTCCCAACGATGGCCCCTCTTTGCCGCAGCATCAGGATGGCGTCTCCACCAACGCCGCCATGTAGTCGGCGTGACGCTGGGACACGCAGAAGGCGATGGTGCGGGCGGGGGCGATGGCGCCGTCGGGACCGGTCCGGTTGCGGCCTCCGTACTTCTCGAGCTGCTCCAGGGCGTTCTCGGCCCGGACCCGGGTGGCCACGGCCCGGGTGGGGGCTTCCTCGTCGAAGCGCCGGCTGCGCCAGGGGATGTTGTGGTAGTCGATGAGATCGGGGACGCCGTAGTAGTCGAAGGGGCAGAGGAGCCCCCGGCGGATCCCCTCGGCCAGCTCCGCCCGGTAGACCAGGTTGTCGCCGCACAGGCTCAGGAGATCGGCGCCGTCGGTGCGCTGGGGCGTGGCGGTGAGCCCCAGGAGGAAGCGGGGCTCGAAGGTGCCGATGAGGCGCCGGTAGCTCCGGGCCGCGGCATGATGGAACTCGTCCAGCAGCAGGTAGTCGAAGTCCCGGGGGC
>Ga0068714_10007582_pt1 | contig 10434 bp, 8 predicted proteins | sample MTBNYHSulfiMetaG_FD_62988 | JGI IMG/M metagenome (GOLD analysis project Ga0068714, IMG submission 62988) | Enrichment culture microbial communities from rom New York Harbor, USA that are MTBE-degrading - MTBE-NYH (New York Harbor Sulfidogenic)... | ecosystem: Environmental > Aquatic > Marine >...
ATGCCGGGTATGCCCGCAGCGAGTTCCAGCGCCTGAGCAAGCTGTGCGAAAGCGCCTGCGTGATCTCCGAGAATGAACTGGAACGGGCCGAGGCGCAGGCACGGCGCAGCGAGGCGAACCGCCGCTCGGCGGAGTTTGCGGTGGAGGTGGCGCGCTTCGAACTCGAGGCGGCGCGAACGGCACTGCAGTATTCCACGGCGCAACCGCCAGGCGCGGCGGCGGAGACGGTGCAGGTCCTCTCGCCGGTGGCGGGCCAGGTGCTCGGCCTGCAGCGTGAGAGCGAGGGGGTGGTCGTCGCCGGCCAGCCGCTGCTGGAGATCGGCGACCCGGGGGCGCTCGAGGTCATCGTCGATCTCCTCTCCACCGATGCGGTGAAGGTCGAACCGGGCACCCGCGTCCTGTTCGAGCGCTGGGGTGGCGAGGCGGTGCTGGAGGGGCGGGTGAGGGTGGTCGAACCGACCGGCTTCACCAAGGTCTCCGCCCTCGGCGTCGAGGAGCAACGGGTCTGGGTGGTGGTGGATCTCATTTCGCCGCCGCAGGCCTGGCAGCGTCTCGGTGACGGCTACCGGGTCGAGGCCGCCTTCATCCTGTGGGAGGGCCAGGAGATTCTGCAGATCCCCTCCAGCGCCCTGTTCCGCCACGCAGGCAAGTGGAGTGTGTTCGTCATCGCCGACGGGCGGGCGCAGCGGCGCGAGGTCACCTTGGGCAAGCGCAGCGGCCTGCGCTCACAGCTCCTCAGCGGCCTGCTGGAAGGGGAGGAGGTGATCCTGCATCCGGACGAGAGCGTCGAGCCGGGCACGCGGGTGCAGCGGAGGGAATAAAAGAGCGGCCATGGAATCCACGGAAAAACACGAAAAGGCAATGGTCTCTCGCAAAGACGCCAAGACGCAAAGGATTCCTCTTCCTGTTTCCTTGGCGTTCTTAGCGGCTTGGCGAGAGTCCTGATCAGTGCAAGCTATGCAGCCTTTGGCATTCCGTGTATTCCGTGTATTCCGTGGCCCAAATCTGTTGGAGGGTGTTATGCCGAGAAAAAGCTATCACCACCGCGGCGGCGAGGTGCCGCTGCTCGGCAGCACCATTGCGCAGCGTTTCGCCGAGGTGGCCGCCCGTTTTCCGCAGCGCGAGGCGGTGGTCTCGCTGCCGCAAAACCGACGCTACAGCTACGCCGAGTTCGCCCGGGAAATCGACCGTGTTGCCGCGGGTCTGGTCGGCATGGGTTTTGGCCGCGGCGATCGCGTCGGTGTCTGGTCGACCAACAACTGCGAATGGCTGCTGGTGCAGATGGCCACCGCGCGCATCGGCGCCATCCTGGTCAACATCAACCCGGCCTACCGGCTCAAGGAGCTGGCCTACGCCCTGGAGCGCTCCGCGGTGCAGGGGCTGTTCGTCATTCCCCGTTTTCGCAGCAGCGACTACCTCGGCATGCTGCAGGAGTTGATCCCGGAGCTTGCCACCGCCGCGGCTCCCGCACTCTCGTGCAACGCCTTTCCCATGCTCAAACGCATCGTGCTTTACGATCCGGCCGATGCGGCGAACACCTCCCGGCCGCAGCCCGGCTTTACCCTGTGGCCGGAACTGCTCGATGCGGGCAAGGGGATTGGCACCGAACAGCTCGATGCGCTCGGCGCCGCGCTCGACATGGATGACCCGATCAACATTCAGTACACCTCCGGCACCACCGGGTTTCCCAAGGCGGTGGTGCTGAGCCACCACAACATCCTCAACAACGCCTGGTTCTCCGCCCGGGCGATGCGCTTTAGCGAGCAGGACCGTCTGGTGGTGCCGGTGCCGTTCTACCACTGCTTCGGCATGGTGCTGGCCAACCTGCTCTGTTTTTCGGTCGGCGCCTGCCTGGTGATCCCGGCCGAGCACTTCGACGCCGAGGCGGTGCTCGCGGCAATCGATGCCGAGCGTTGCACCGCCATCCACGGGGTGCCTACGATGTTCATCGCCGCGCTGGAGCATCCGCGTTTCGCCGAGTTCGATCTCGGTTCCCTGCGCACCGGCATCATGGCCGGCGCCCCCTGTCCACCGGCGCTGATGAAGCGGGTGATGGAGCAGATGCACTGCCGCGAGATCCTCATCGGCTACGGCGAAACCGAGGCCTCGCCGCTGACCCACCTGACCGCCATCGACGATACCCTGGAGCGGCGAACCGAGACGGTCGGCACCAACCTGCCGCACCAGGAGGTGAAGGTGGTGGATACCGCGGGAGGTGCCACCGTCGCCATCGGCGAGATCGGCGAGATCTGCTTTCGCGGCTACCACATCATGCGCGGCTACTACGGCCAGCCGGAGAAGAGTGCCGAGGCGATCGACAGCGCCGGCTGGCTGCACTCGGGCGACCTCGGCACCATGGACGAGGCCGGTTACGTGCGCATTACCGGCAGACTCAAGGAGATGATCATCCGCGGCGGCGAGAACATCTATCCGCGCGAGATCGAGGATTTTCTCTTCACCCACCCCAAGATCGCCCAGGTGGCGGTGTTCGGTATCCCGGACGACTACTACGGTGAGGAGGTGATGGCCTGGGTGATGCTGCACCCGGGTGAAGCAATGAATGAAGAAGAGCTGCGCGAGTACTGCCGCGACAAGATCGCCCACTTCAAGATCCCCAGACACATCTGGTTCGTCGACGAATTCCCGATGACGGTCACCGGCAAGCTGCAGAAGTTTCGCATGCGGGAGATGGCACTGGAGAAAATCAGGGGCAAGAGAGATGAGTCGAGGGACGAGGTGTAGGCTCTACTTCAACGTGCAGGGCAGAACCTCGTCTCTCGTATTTCTCTTTTTCCTTCACAGGCCGATACCGATATCCGACACCTCGCTCGCTGTACGCAGCGCCCTGGCCAATGCCTCGAACTGCCCGGCAATATCGGCCCGCTCCCGCTGCAAGGCCTCCTGCACGATCACCGCCAGCTCGGCAAACCCCGTCTCGCCGATGGCCTCGGTCTTCAGCGGACCGAGCTGCTCCCTGAAGGCCTCCACCACCTGCTCCGCCCGTTTTGATTGTTCTGCAGGCATACCAAACCCTCCTCTATGTCAGGCTATAACTATAGCGTAACCCACTCTGGGAAGATTCAAAGTTCAAGACGGAGTGGGCTACGGAACAATCCTGGACGACTGACGACTGACGACTGACGACTGACGACTGACGACTGACGACTGACGTGACCTATGATGGGATGCATCCCATCCTACGCGCCTCACGCCTCACGCCTCACGCCTCACGCCTCACGTATGACGTATCTCGCAGCTTCAACAGGGCATAACAGGCGCGCCAGAAGTACCAGGCATCCTGCAACCGCTCCAGGTTCGAATCCACATGTTCCAGGCCGTGGACGAGGAACAGTTCGACCTGCCCGGGTGGAAACCTGCGCGAGAGTGCGACCGATTCGGTATAGGGGATGACGGCATCGTTGTAACCGTGGATCAGCAGCACCCGCGCGTCCAGCGTATGGAGTGCCTTGTTGCGCAGGTCGAGGGCCGCGATCGCCTGGGCAAGCGCAGCGGGCAGTTCGTTGCGCCGCGCCACGATCCGGTCCGCTTCGGTCTCGGTGACATAGTCCAGCAGCACCCTGCCTTCCTCGCCCAGTTCCGCTGCCAGATCGCCGATATCCGCACCGGGTGCGGCCATGCGCCGCAATGCGATGCGGCGCATGGCGACCCTGTCGGCTGGCGCATCGAGCGTATCCAGGTTGCTCAGGACGAACAGCCATTTGCCCAGAACGTTGGGGGTCTGTTGCCGCGGCTCACCGTTGGGCGAGAATCGGCCGGTGATGGCGTATTCGATGGTGCGGGTCAGATCATGGTAGCCGCCGACGGAGAGGATGAACGACACCTGCTCGCGGATATCCGGCTCAAGTGCGGCGAGAAAGGCCAGCGCGGCGGAAGCGCTGAAGCCGCCGATCCCGACACGCCGCTCGAGGCCTGGGTAGTTGTCGAGAAAATGAAAGGCCGCGGCAGCTCCCTGTGCATCCTCCGCCCTGATCCGCAACTGTTTAGGCCCCGGCAGTTCGGGGACCAGCACGGCGAAGCCTCGCCCTGCCAGCTGGCGGGCGAAGGCAACCAGCCGCGCGTCCTCCTTGCCTGCCCGGGTTGCCCCGTGCAACAGCACGATTCCGGCTTTTGGACTATTCTCAGGAAGATAGAGATCGGCGTTGTATTGGCGCGAATCCCGGTCGATGCAGAGCGCTTGGACAGTTGTCTCCGAGCGGCGTTGCAACAGTGCCGGCGGGGTATAACCGCCGAGCTCGCCCACCAGCAACAGCGCCTCATAGCCCCGCACTGCGGTCGTTCTCATGAGGCTGGATGCAACGACGATGGCTGCAACGAGCAGGAGAGCAAATTTGTGGTTTCTTCGCATTTACTCTACCGATGCACCTTGCTCTTGAACTTTGACTTTGAACTTTGAACTCTAAATACGAATAGCCGCATCGATCACGAAAGCAAACTCCAGCCGTGAAAGCCGATAAGGATATGCAGACAGAATCATCGATTCGCGATCCCTCCCTGGCAGAGCAGGGCGTTAACCGTACCGAGTGGGCCTGGACGGAGATGCCGGTGCTGCGGCAGATGATGGAGCGCTTTGCCCAGGAGCGCCCGCTTGCCGGCGTGCGCATCGGGGCGTGCCTCCATGTCACCACCGAGACGGCGAACCTGATGCGGGTGCTCAAGGCAGGCGGTGCCGAGGTTGCGCTCTGTGCCAGCAACCCGCTCAGCACCCAGGACGATGTCGCCGCAGCGCTGGTGCACCGCTACGGCATTCCGGTCTATGCCGTCTGCGGCGAGGATGCCGAAACCTACTACGCGCATATCGACGCGGTGCTGGCCGGGCGGCCGCAGATCACACTGGACGACGGTGCCGACCTCATCTCGCGCCTGCACCGCAGCGCACCGCAACTGCTGCCCGAGATGCTCGGCGGTACCGAGGAGACCACCACCGGGGTTATCCGCCTGCGTGCCATGGCCGCCGACGGGGCACTCGGCTATCCGGTGATCGCGGTCAATGACGCCATGACCAAGCACCTGTTCGACAACCGCTACGGCACCGGCCAGAGCACCCTCGACGGCATCATTCGCGCCACCAACATCCTGCTGGCGGGACGGACCTTTGTCGTGGTCGGTTACGGCTGGTGCGGGCGCGGTATCGCCATGCGTGCCCGCGGTCATGGCGCCCATGTGGTGGTGACCGAGGTGGAGCCGCTGCGCGCGCTCGAGGCGGTGATGGACGGCTATGAGGTCATGCCGCTGATGCAGGCGGCGCCGCGCGCCGATTTCATCGTCACCGCCACCGGCGACAAGCACGTGGTCGACCGCCGCCACCTGGAGGTGGCCAGGGACGGCTGCGTACTGGCCAACTCCGGCCACTTCGATGTGGAGATCAACCTCCTGGCGCTGGAAGAGATGAGCCGGGAAAAGAAGCGGCCGCGCCGGCATGTGACCGAATACCATCTGCATGACGGGAGGATCCTGCGGCTGCTTGCCGAGGGGCGGCTGGTCAATCTGGCCGCCGCTGAGGGGCACCCGGCGGCGGTGATGGACATGAGCTTCGCCAACCAGGCGCTGGCTGTGGCCTATATTGCCAGGGAGGGCAGGGGGCTTGAGCCTGCCGTGCATACCATGCCGGCGGCGCTGGATGCGGAGGTGGCACGGATGAAGCTGGCGGCGCTGGGCGTCGCCATCGACACCCTGAGCGAAGAGCAGCGGCGCTACCTCGCCTCCTGGCAGGAGGGGACCTGACGGACTACCGATCGCGATGCACGAAACGGGCATGCCCGCTGAAATCATAACCTTTGCCGAGCACCGCCATGTCACGAGAAAAGGATCTGCAGCACATGCTCGAGGATATCCGCCTCGAGGCGCGCATGACCAACAGCTACACCGGCTACGCGCAATTTTCCGATGCGGTGATGGCGGCCATGGCCGCGGTGCCGCGCCACGACTTCGTCCCCGCCTCGATGCAGCTCTTTGCCTATGCCAACGGCCCGCTCGCCATCGGCCACGGCCAGACCATCTCCCAGCCCTACATCGTCGCGCTGATGACCCAGATGCTGGAGCTAGACAACGACGCCACGGTGCTGGAGATCGGCACCGGCTCGGGCTACCAGAGCGCAGTGCTGGCGCAACTGGTCAAGCAGGTCTACAGCATGGAGGTGGTTGAGGTGCTGGGGGAGGAGGCCAGGGAGCGCCTCGCCCGGCTGGGATATCGCAACATCGATGTCGCCATCGGCGACGGTTATCTCGGCTGGCCCGAGCATGCGCCCTATGACGGCATCATCGTCACCGCAGCCGCCCCCTATATCCCCGGGCCGCTGATCGAGCAGCTCAGGCCTGGGGCGCGGCTGGTGATCCCGGTCGGCACCCCCTTTTCCGGGCAGGAACTGATGCTGGTGGAGAAGGGGAGCGACGGAGGGGTGAAGGAGCGCTCCGTCCTGCCGGTGGCCTTCGTGCCGCTGATCCACCGGCAGTCGGATTGACGGTTGCACATTGCGCTCTAAGCTTGTTATGCAGAGACGACCCTGACTTAATCGCAAGAGAGGATGCTGACCATGCAACTACCGCTTCAGGTGACGTTCCGTCACATGGATACCTCCGAGGCCGTGCTTGCGAACGTCCAGGAGAAGGCGAGCAAGCTCGACCGTTTCAGCGAACACATCATGGCCTGCCGGGTGGTCGTCGAGGCGCCGCATCAGCATCACAACAAGGGCAAGCTCTTTCGGGTGAGCGTGGACATCACCGTCCCGGGCGGGGAGATCTTCGCCAGCCGCAGCAAGGACGGGAACCACGCCCACGAGGATGTGTACGTTGCGATACGGGATGCCTTCAATGCCGCCAGGCGGCAGCTCGAGGACTACGCGCGCGAGATACGCCAGGACGTCAAGAGCCACACCCCGCCGCCCCACGGCAAGGTGCTGCGCCTCTTTCCGGAGCAGGACTACGGCATCATCGCCAGTGCCGATAATCGCGAGATCTATTTCCACCGCAACAGCGTGCTCAATGATGCCTACGACGAGCTGAGCATCGGCTCCGAGGTGCGCTTCGACGAGGAGAAGGGTTGCGACGGTCCGCAGGCCTCCACCGTCGTGCTGCTCGGAAAGCATCATATTGTCGAATGACTCGTAGGATGGGATTAATCCCATCAAAGCCGAAGCCCCGGGTATTAGTGATGGGATGCATCCCATCCTACTCCGTCACACCTCCAACGTTTGCCCGTACTCCGGCCGGATGACCCGGGCGGCGTGCCGCTTTTTAAGCTGCAACGCGAGCCCCTCCCTGGCCTGCTCCTCGCCGTGGACCAGGATCAGGGGCGGGCGGCTGCTGAAGCCGCCGTACCAGTCGAGCAGGCCCTGCTGGTCGGCGTGGGCGGAGAAGCCGCCCAGGGTGTGGATCTGTGCCGCCACCCGGACGGTCTCGCCCCACAGCCGGATGTGTTCCGCCCCCTCGATCAGTCGCCGTCCCAGCGTGCCCTCTGCCTGGTAGCCGACCATAATCACATGGCAGTTGTCGCGCCAGATGTTGTGCTTGAAGTGATGTTTGATGCGTCCGCCGTCGCACATCCCGCTGCCGGCGATGATGATGGCACCGCCCCGGATACCGTTGATCGCCATCGACTGCTCGGTGGTCCTGCTGATATGCAGGTTGGCCGGCGAGAAGGGCTTCTGGCCGCCGCTATAGAAGTGGCGCGCCTCGGCATCGTAGAGATCGGGATGCCGGCTGTAGACCTCGGTCGCCTCGATGGCCATCGGGCTGTCGAGGTAGATCGACCAGTGCTTCATCCCCCACTGCTGGAAATGGCGGCCGAAGCAGTAGAGCAGGTCCTGGGTGCGGCCGACGGCGAAGGCGGGGATCAGGACGTTGCCGCCGCTCTGCGCCGCACTATCGAGGATCGCCTGCATCTCCTGCAGGGTGTCGTCCCAGCTGCGATGCAAGCGGTCACCGTAGGTGCTCTCCATAATCACCATGTCCGCCTCGGCGATACGGACCGGGTTGGGCATCACCGGCGCATCGCGATGGCCCAAGTCGCCGCTGAAAACCAGCTTGCGCTCAACCCCCTCCTCGTGCAGCCACAGCTCGACGACGCTCGAGCCGAGTATATGGCCCGCATCCTGCAGTTGCAGCTCCAGTCCCGGTTGCACCTGGTAGCGCTTGCTGAAGGGGAGCGGGCAGAGACTCTGCAGGGTGCGCTCGGTGTCGGCCATGGTGTAGAGCGGCTCGCACAGTTCGAGTCCCTTGCGCTCGCGTCTCTGGTTCTCCCATGCCGTTTCTTTTTCGTTGATGTCGGCCGCATCGCGCAACATGATGTCGCACAGGTCGCGTGTGGCGCTGTGGCAGTAGATCGGACCGTTGAATCCCCGTTTGACCAGCAGCGGCAGCCGCCCGGAGTGATCCAGGTGGGCGTGGGTCAGGAACACCGCATCGATCTCGGACGGGGAGAAGGGGAAGGGCTCGAAATTGCGCGCCTCGTCAGCCGGCGTGCCCTGGATCAGGCCGCAGTCGACAAGCACCTTTCTGCCGTCGAAACTGAGCAGGAAACAGGAGCCGGTGACCTCTCCTGCGGCACCGAAAAAGCGGATTGTCGCCATCGTTACTCCATTTTCAGCGTCGCTGTCCTGTTGTTCTCCCGCTCCAGCCAGACAGCGTCGATATTCAGCAACCGCGACAGGGTCTGCAGCAGTTTTCGCCTCTCTTCATAGTGCACGGCACAAACGCCGCGAGAGGCTGCACGGTGGACGTTCTCGGGATTGTCATCGATAAATATAGCCTGTGAAGGGTGAATCGATAGCGCAGCCATCACCTCATCGAAGAGGATGGGATCGCGTTTTCCCTTTCCCATGTCGTAACTGTTGAAGATGCGATCGAAGTGGTCGAAAAAGTGATCGCGTTGGTCGAGTTTCACCAGCCAGTCGGTCTGATCGCTGAGGATCCCGATGCAGTATCCCATGCTGCGCAGCTTGTCGACCAGTTCCAGCATCGGCTTGCGCAGGGTGAAGCGGCGCAGGATCTGCTCGCTCATCTGCGCATCGGGTTCGAAAAAGGGAAAGCGCTGGCGCAGCAAATCCCAGAACGCCGCCTCGTTGGCCTTGCCGGTCACATAGCCCGAGTCGTACACCGCATCCATCGCCAGGCGGGGCAAGGTGTCTGCGGCCTCGCCGTAGCGCATCGAGAGCTCGGCCAGCGTATCGTGAAAACCCTCTTCGGCCAGCACACCGCCGTAGTCGAACAGGATCCAGCGGATGCCGCCTGCAGGCTTGCGGGAGTCGTGCATGGAAGAGACTCACCCTCCGGTCTGTCTGAGTGTGTGGGGCGTGACACGGTGTGGCCCGTGTGCAGCATTCAAACAAATCATAGACGAGCGTTGTTACCGCGGGCGGTGCACGCCGCAACCCCAAATAACCTTTCGTAATCAGCGGGTAACTACTCGCCCCCCTGTACGTATTTAAAGGCCCGGAGAGGGTATGGTGGTGCCGGGCCGTCAGCCGCAGGGATGCGGCTGTCGAGCGTACAGGGACGTATTCACAGCGTGCCCGGCAACGCCATGCCCTGTCTGGGCTGGGTTTGCGGGTGGGGCGAGCAGTTACATCAGCGGTTAAACGGGCTGCGGATGAAGCGGCAGCGTCTTTTGGCTATAATCGCGGCCCCTGACCGCTATCGGCTCCACCCCGCATGAAGTTTTTCGTTCGTACCCTCGGCTGCAAGATGAACTGGCTCGATTCGGCGCGCCTTGCCGCGGCGCTGCAGAGCGCCGGCCATCAGCCTGTCGAGGATGAGGCCGATGCGGACCACGTGTTCGTCAACACCTGCACGGTCACCGCCGAGGCGGACCGCAAGTCGCGGCAGACGGTCAACCAGGCGGGGCGCAAACCGGTACAGGTGGCGGTAATGGGCTGCGGGCCGCGGGTGGACAACGGAGGGTGGCGGCAACAGGCGGACAATGCCCTGGTCTTCAGCGATGAGGCGGCGATGTTCGCCCACTTCGGCGTCGAGCCCGATGCGTTGCAGTTGCCGCGCGACTCGCGCACCCGCTTGCCGGTGGCGATCCAGACCGGCTGCGACAACCTCTGCACCTTCTGCATCACCCGCGTGGCGCGAGGGCGCCACCGCAGCCTGCCGATCGAGACCATCGTGGCGCAGATCAACCAGGCGTTGGAGCACGATATCCGCGAGGTGGTGCTGATCGGGATCAACCTGGCCGCCTGGGGCTGCGAGGATTCCAACCGCCCGCAACAGGCGCGGCTGCATCAATTGCTGGAGGCGATCCTGCGCCGCACCGAAATGCCGCGCATCCGGCTCTCCTCGCTGGGACCGCAGTTCATCCAGCCCGGTTTTTTCGATCTCTACCGGGAGGAGCGGATCTGCGACTACCTGCACATCTCGCTGCAGAGCGGCTCGGACGGCGTGCTGGAGCGCATGGTGCGCGGCCACGGCACCGGG
>Ga0068714_10007583_pt1 | contig 10433 bp, 7 predicted proteins | sample MTBNYHSulfiMetaG_FD_62988 | JGI IMG/M metagenome (GOLD analysis project Ga0068714, IMG submission 62988) | Enrichment culture microbial communities from rom New York Harbor, USA that are MTBE-degrading - MTBE-NYH (New York Harbor Sulfidogenic)... | ecosystem: Environmental > Aquatic > Marine >...
GCCGAGCGCTCCGAGGGAAAGTGGCTGTATTCCGACGGCCGCGCGGTGAGCTGGGAGGAAGAATCGCCGGTCAGGGAAGCATTCAAGATCGGAGTGCTCTGTAACAACGCTTCGATCCGACAAGAGGAATCCGGCGGACTTCAGATGGCGGGAGACCCCCTCGAAACTTCGCTGCTGGAGGCCGGTCTCGAGGCGGGGCTGGATCGCAACCACCTTCTGGAACACTTTCCCGAGGTGAAAGAGGATGCTTTCGATTCCGAGAGCAAGAGAATGGCCACCTATCACGAGAGCGGCGACGGCTATCACGTGGCGGTGAAGGGCGCGCCCGAGGCGATCCTGGCCGCCAGCGGTTTCCTGCTGACAACCGAAGGAGAAAGGCAGCTGACGCCGGAGCTTCGCGAAGAGTGGACGGAGCGCAACGAGCAGATGGCACGCGAGGGATTTCGGGTTCTCGCGGTCGGGCGCAAGCGTGTTCAAACGCTCGAGGACAATCCCTATGAGGGGCTCGTTCTGGTCGGCTTGCTGGGGATGGTGGACCCACCGCGAAGTGACATTCGCTCGACGCTGGACCGCTGTCACCGGGCGGGGATCCGCGTCGTCATGGTGACCGGCGATCAGGCTGAGACAGCCTTGAACATCGCCACCGCGGTGGGAATTGTCGGTCGGGGGGAAGCCTCCGTCGTTCATGGAGGCGATCTGAAGCCGATATCCGAGCTGTCGGATGATGAGAAGACCCGCCTGCGGAACGCAGCGGTCTTCGCGCGGGTCAGCCCGCGGCAGAAGCTCGACCTGATCGCGCTCCATCAGGCGGCCGGCTCGGTCGTTGCTATGACCGGCGACGGGGTAAACGACGCTCCCGCCCTCAAGAAGGCCGATATCGGTATCGCCATGGGCAAGCGGGGAACGCAGGTCGCTCAACAGGCGGCCGACGTCGTTCTGAAAGACGATTTCTTCAAGACCATTGTTTACGCGATCCAGGAAGGCCGGATCATCTTCGGCAACATCCGCAATTTTGTCGTTTACCTTCTCTCGTGCAACATCGCTGAAGTGCTGCTCATTTTTCTGGCGGCGCTGATCAACACGCCGCTTCCGATTCTCCCGCTTCAGATCCTTTTGCTCAATCTGGTTACCGATGTCTTCCCGGCTCTGGCGCTTGGGGCCGGAGAGGGAAATGAGGGCGTGATGAAACATCCTCCGAGGCCGAGCGGGGAGTCTATCCTGAAGCGCTCCCACTGGCAGTGGATTACGTTCTATGGGGTCGTGCTCGGCCTCTGTACGCTCGGGGCGTTCCTGGTAGCGCACTATGCGCTGGGAATGGGACTGGAGGAGTCGGTGACGGTCTGCTTCCTGACGCTGGCGTTCAGCCAGCTGTTCCATGTTTTCAATATGCGCGAGGCGGGAGCCGACCTGTTCGGCAACGCAGTGACACGCAATCCCTATGTCTGGGGCGCTCTGGCGCTTTGCACCGGGATTTTGCTGGCCGTGGTCTATATTCCGGTGCTGGCCAAGGTGCTGCATACCACGCCGCTGCACTTGCAGGGCTGGTTCATTGTGCTCCCGGCAAGCATCGCCCCCGTTGGGATTGACGTGCTGGTGCGGGCGGTGCGTCATCGGGATGCGCCACCGGCACAGGCGGCTTAGGAACGGGCGCTCAGCGATTGCGGGGCGATCCATTGCCCGCGGTATCGATCTCGCGTTTCGAGTCTTCCCAGTAGCGGTCCATCACTTCCAGCGGCGCCTCCTGGAGGTTGCGGCCGGAGGCCTTGACCTGCTGCTCAATGTAGTGGAAGCGGCGGGTGAATTTTCCGATGGTTCGCTCCAGCGCCGCCTCGGGATCCTTTTCGAGAAAGCGTGCGACGTTGACGACGGCGAAGAACAGATCCCCCAGTTCATCCTCGATCTTGTCCTCATCCTGGCTGTAGCAGGCCTCCTCGAACTCGCGCAGTTCCTCGCGCACCTTCTTGAAGACGTCCTCGACTTTTTCCCAATCGAAGCCGACCCGGGCGACGCGCTCCTGGATGCGGTGAGCTTTCATCAGGGCAGGGAGCTGGCGGGGGATGCCGTCGAGGATGGATTTTCGCTCCTTCTTCTCTTTGACCTTGAAACCCTCCCAGTGCTTGAGGACCTGCTCGGCGTTGTCCAGCTTCAACTCGTCGAAGACGTGGGGGTGGCGGGTGACCAGCTTGGTATTGATCGCATCCAGGACGTCCTCGATCGTGAAGCGTTTCTCTTCCGAGGCAATCTGCGCGTGAAAGACGACCTGGAGCAATACGTCCCCCAACTCCTCCACCAGCAGGCGATCCTCGCCGGAGTCCACGGCGTCGCACGCCTCATACGCCTCCTCGATCAGATAGCGTTTCAGGCTCTGGTGGGTCTGCTCGCGGTCCCAGGGGCAGCCGCCCGGCGCGCGCAGCCGGGCCATAATCTCGACCAGCTTAGCGAATTTCTCCTCCAATGCCATTGTCCTGATTCCTTTCGCCCCCGACGCGGGAAGGGGATTATCGTCGTTCCCGGGGCTTGCCTTGCGGTGATTGCAGCGCTCGAAGCGCTTGGTACTCCCGCCAGCTTTGCTGAAACACCGGGTTGCGGGGATCGGCCTTCACGGCGCGCCACAAATAATCCCGCGCCTTGTCCCATTGTTCGTCGAACATATAGTTCTTTCCGAGATCATGATACAGGCGGGCGTCGTGCGGATAAAGGCGCAGCTTGTCGTGGAACAGTTCGATCGCCCGGCGACGCACCGGGGCGGCCTCCTGGGGCCGGCCCGTCAGGTACAGCGTGCGGGCGTAGTAGTCGTGAAGGCGCGCGTTCTTCGGATCTTCCTCCAGCGATTGCTCGTACAGGGCCAGAGCCTCGTCGTAGCGGTGGAGCTTGACCAGCGTGGTGGCGATGTTGAAGTCCACGTCCACGAAATGGCGCTCGAGATCGAACACCTTGCGGTAGGATTCCAGCGCTCCCTCATAATCGTCGAAGGAAAACTTCAAGGCGGCCAGAAAGTAGTGCCCTTGCGTTCGGTGGGGGATCAGCTGGAGGGCCTTGTCGTAGTCATAGAGGGCATGGCGGTAGTAGTATTGGCGCGCCTCGGGCACGGTCGCTTCCTCGATCCGGTTGGAAATCGCAATTCCCCGCGTTAGGAGAAGGTCCCCGACGTACTCCTTTCCCACCACGACTGTGTTGGCCACCGCGAGAACAAACAGGAGGACGACAGCGCCTCGCAGGAGCCATCTTCGCAGAGCGGGGAAACGCGTGATAAAGGGAAGACGCGGCGAGGTCGGTCTCGGCAGGAGGGCCGCCAACCAGCCTAGACTCAGCCAGAAGAAGCAGGCGGTCGAGATTTGCCGCAGATTCACCGAGATGAGGTTTTGGGCCAGGGTGCCGGTGAGCGCGCCGGCGAGCGCGGCCCGCAGCCACCACAGCGCGACCGGCCTTTCCCTTCGACAGCGGATGACAGCAGGCCAGACCGCGCTGAGGATCATCCACAGATACAATCCCAGCCCCACCAGGCCGAACTCACTGGCCAGCTCGAGAAACTCGCTATGCCCATGGTCCACAAAGTACTCGCCGGGCGGGATGTAAATCGCCAGCTGCGTCGGCCGGTAGTCGGGAAAGAACACCGAGAACATTCCCGGGCCGAAGCCCGACAGCGGCCGCTCGGCGATCATTTGCACGGTGCCCCGGTACATCTCCCGGCGTTCGAGGACGGTTGCCTTTCGGTAATGGGCGACAAGCCGACCGGCGGGATAGGCCAGGAACAAGGCGACAGCGAAGACAGCGAGAAGCGCGGCGAGCGCGTTCTTGCTCGAACGTCCCAGGCCCTCGCGGTGAAGCTTCGAGAGGACGAAGAGCAGAGCCATCAGGAAGAGGGCCGCGATCACCCCGGCGAGGCTGCCCAGGCTGAAGGTCAGGACGAGAGCCATGAGTTGGAAATACAGAATGAGAAAAACCGGATAGAAGCGCTTTGCGCGGGAGAAATAGAGCAGCCCCGGGGCGGCGAGAACAATCACCTGAGCAAGCACGAGAAAAGGACGAAGCGAGTTGAGGTTCGATGCTCCCCACCGCGCGGCCAGTCGTTCGATCGAAGATGAGCCGCTATGCGCGATGCAGACAGTGACAAGGAGAGCCTGCGCGATCAGGCCGGCGATGGCCGCCCCTCGTCCTCCCATTCGGCGGCGGCGGGCCAGAGCGGCGACCGTCAGCGGAAGCGTGGCGACGAGGTAGCCTCCCAGGAAGTTCGGATTGCCGAGGCTCGAACAGACCCGCCGCAGCGGCAAGGCCCAGGGGAAGTCCCCCCAAGGGAATAGATCATAGTCGAGAAATTGGAGAATGGCGTGGACGGAGACCAGAGCGCTGGTCAGCAGCGTCAGGCTCCAGGCCTTTTGCTGAATCGAGGACGAACGCAGCAGGAGGCTCGCGGCGTAAGCCAGGGCGAGATAGCAGAACCACCGGTGGGCTTCCTGGAAGGCGGCCGCCGGATAGGGGCTGCGCCAGAGCAAGAGAGCGATCCAGGCGGCCAGCAATAGCCCGGGCGCGAGGAGGGGGGAACTCCGCTCGGGCGTGCGGGAAAGCCTGCCCCATCCCAGCATGACAACGGCGAGGAGCAGGATCGGCGGGCACAGGAGCAGAAAGGCGATGTCCTTGAGGAAGACGCTGGTGGTGTTCTGCCAGGGGATGCCGCCGGGAACAAACGCGAGCGGAATCCAGAAGAGGATTAGCAGGAGTAGCAATCGCCCGGTCCGCCCGGCCGACGAGGCGGCCCGTACAGCCCGGGCGGAGGGGGCGGGAATCGGCACCGGCTTCAACAGGGTGGCGGTCCTCCTGTGATTTGAACTGGCTCGCCGCCGATGGTAACATTAAATAACTGCGCGGGAAAGGGGCGAAGGCGGGTGATGGTCGGCCTCGGGACCGACTTGTGCCGGGTCAGCCGGATAGAGCGTGCGCTGCGCCGCTGGGGGAAGCGCTTTGAGCGGCGCGTATTCACTCCGGGCGAGATCGGTTATTGCCGGGAAAGGCGCCGGCCGGAGGTTCACTTTGCGAGCCGGTTTGCCGCCAAGGAGGCGGTCTTCAAGGCGCTCGGGACGGGTGTTGCTCGGGGGGTGAGGTGGAAGGAAGTCGAGGTGGTCCGCCAGAGCGGTCAAGCCCCGCAGTTGCGTTTCTCGGGCCGGGTGGCGCGGCTGCTGGAGGAGCGGGGGGTGGAGGCGGCTCACCTCAGCCTGACGCACGATGGGGACTACGCGCTGGCGGTGGTCGTTCTGGAGGGCGAGCGGGGCAAGGCTAATGCCTTGATTGACTAAAAGTTAGGAAAACCCTTGCATCGGGCCGCCGCTCGTGGTATCTTTCTATCGTCCGTGCAGTCGCCCGAGGAAGGAGCGTCGCCTGCAGGATAGAGTATTCAGAGCACCGATGGGGCCGTAGTTCAGTTGGGAGAACGTTTGACTGGCAGTCAAAAGGTCAGGGGTTCGAATCCCCTCGGCTCCACTCCCTGAAAAGACCGGACTTTCGAGGTCCGGCCTTTTCTTTTCCCGGTCTAGTGGCCTTGCCCTTCGCTCCGTGTCCTGTCCAATCTGAGGCGGTTCTGCTGTCTCTCCAGAGTTTTTCGGCCGGCGTATGCAAACTTTTGTGAACCGCGGACGCCTTTCGAGCGTCTTATAGGGTGAGTGAGAGGAATCGCGGGAGCCGGCCAGGGAAGGCGGCTAGGTTCCTCGTCACTCAAAGCCGGCCGCAGTTCGGGCTTCCGATCTTCGATATGAGAGTCGCGCGGCCTGTCCCGTCCGGGCCGGCCAAGAAAGGGCTGCAATGACGATCCTGCCGTTCCGTAAAGAGTCAAGACAAAACCTGGAGGCGAGACAGGGTTTTTACGAGGGCACCTACCCGCTTCCTCCGCCGTACGACGAGCCGGTTCTCCAGCAGGTGTTCGCCGCCGGGGGGAGAGATGAAGAGACTTTTGGAAAGCGCTCGGCCCGCATCCTTCTCAGCGGCGGGAGTCTGGAGATTCTCCGGGCTTTCCTGACGCAGCCGGTTCTCATTCCTCTGGAGAGTGTCGTCGCGGTGTTCTCCTGTGCGGCGGTCGGCGGCCGCTACGTCGGCAAGGATGCCATCCTCAAGATCGCCTGGAAGAAGAACGGGCGGTATCTCTGCACGGCGGTCCGCCTCGGCCCGGGACAGTCCGCCGCTCGGTGGAAGAGAACCATCGAAGCAGAAATGGCCGCCCTTCTGTGCGCCCAGCCTTGACGCCACTCGCACCGGACGACTGCGAACAAACGACGCCTCACCGGCGCTCATACCCTCCATATCGTCGAGATTCTCCAACTCGACCAGGCGATTTCTTGCTTGACAGGACTCCCCGATTGTCATAGGATCGAGTTTGTCAGTGGCAGTACAACCTCAGCAAGGGCGGAGCAGCATGAAACGGGGCCTCACGAGCCTTGCCGCTGTTTTCCTCTGTCTCGTATCCTTCCAAGTCCACGGTCAGGACTTTACCGGGAAATGTGTCTCTATTGCAGACGGCGACACCGTAGGCGACATGCACCTTGCCCCGGAGGAGAACTGCGACGTCGCCAATCAAAGGAGATGACCATGTCAGAGCAGAGTCGTGAGGTGATTGTCACTACCAAGAACACGCCCTCCTTAACCCTCGGAATCATTTCGATAGTCATCGGTGTTCTCGGTATGCTCGTGGGATGGATTCCATTTATCGGCCTATTGGCCGTTCCCCTCGCCATAATTGGCTTGACACTCGCTGGAATAGGCGGCTTGATTGCACTTATGAAGGGATTCAAAGGAATCGGGATGCCACTGCTGGGAGGACTCATATCTGTCATGGCATTGGTCCTGCCTATCTTGTCTACAGGGGGCACGTCGGCAGCAATCACTAAAGCTGTCGATGAGGTGTCACGAAGCATAGATGAGTCAAGAGAGGAACTGGCAGAGAAAAGGCAAAAAGAGGAGCAGGCCGAAAGGCAGGAGAAGGACCTGTACATCGCGAATAGTCTTAGACTCTATGATCTTGAGGCTAAGTACATGTCCTCGGTCTTTGATGGTCGCGTTCCAGGGGTTCTTTTCAAGATCAAGAATGAGGGTGACAGATCACTCGACAAAGTTAAAGTCACCGTCTATTTCAAGGATGCAAGTGGTACTGTAATTGCTGAAGAAGACTTCCTGCCGATACTGGTGTCTCAGTTTTTCATTTCAGACAACAAACCGCTCAAGCCGGGCTACATCTGGCAAATGGAGAGTGATCGGTTCTACTCCGCAAAATCGGTCCCCAGCGAGTGGAAGGAGGGCAGTGTTGATGCCGAGATCACAGATATTCGATTCACGGAAGAAGACACGTAGCGCATGCTAAGCGAACGTTGTACCTCAAGGTTATTCATCTTGTCTTCCGTAGCTACGGGTCAACGCGACATTAGCTAATCTAGTCAATCCAGCGGAGCAATGACTGCGAACGCATTTTCATTACGTGGCAGGCCAAGGCATTTCTCGCGGCTTCTGTCGAGCCATTGAAGCCTTTGTCGGAAAACTCTGGATCGACGATGCGTCCAGGGGCGGGCAGCGTTCGGTTGTGAGAGCATCGTCGCGGGACCAGGCGTTTGCGGAGCTGAGGGGCAGTGAGAGGAGCACTGGGAAAAACATTTAAGGGAGTGGTGGGATGATACTACTGAAAACTGGGCAGTTTGATTGAGGGAGAATGATGAAAAGGCGATCTATCCTCCTTATTCTCTTGTCTCTGATTCTTACCTCGTGTTTGCATTCTGCGGGTTACTTAGAATATGTGAAACACAGAGACTATGTTCTGTCTTCTGAAGTCTATCCTGAACCAGTTAAGGCGAAGCTGAAAAGCTATCCCACAAGCGGTAGAGCCGGAGCCTGGTGGCGCATTGGGATACATGATCCAGATGCCCTTGCGCGTCGAGTAAGATATGTTAGGGAACATCCCGAAGCAGCGGAGCGGACGCTGTTAGATGTTATGGAAGGTCTCGCTCGGATAGGTATGTCGAAGGAGGAAGCCCTGGCATCTTGGGGAGAACCCGAGAGAATCAACAGAGATATACATGCTTGGGGAACTAGCGAACAATGGGTGTATGGGTCTGGCAGCTACCTTTACTTTGATGACGGACACCTCAGCCATATTCAGACTAGTAGGTAGACCGACTTACTTCAATGGTACAAATAGAACAGAGTGGGTAGGGTGGAACGCGTTCCACCTTTTGTCTTCGCTTGGGGGCTGCCTGGAGCGTGGGGAATAACAGATGCAACACGTTGCGCCCTGCTGAACTTCTCAAGGGGCGTTTGAGATTGCCACGCTCCACTTCGTTGCGCTCGCAATGACGAGCGGACGGGGAATCACCGGTGCAACACGTTGCACCCTACAAAACTCGCAATGACGATGGGCGGGCTGGGGATGACAGCGCCCCCTTTGGCGTGCCCGTCCGGTAGTCATCCCTCCCATTTGCGGGTATAGTACTGCCGCACAATCGCTGTTCTTCGGGAGAGGGGTCCCATCGAACGCCCGGGAAGATTGCATTACGGCTGGCTGGTGCTCGCCCTGGCGGTGCTGACGACGCTCGGCGCCATCGGCCTGGCTCGCTTCGGCTACACAATGATCCTGCCCTCGATGCAGGCCGGGCTGGGGCTGACGAATACCGAGGCCGGCGCGCTGGCGACCGGCAACATGGTCGGCTACCTGGCCCTGGCGCTGGTGGGCGGGTTTCTCGCCTCGCACTTCAGCCCGAAGCGGGTGATCACGATCGGCCTGCTCGCGGTCGGCGCGACGATGGTGCTCACCGGCTTGTCGGGCCGCTTCGCCACGGCGCTGCTCTGCCGCACGCTGACCGGTATGGGCAGCGGCGGCAGCAACGTGCCGATGATGGGGTTGCTGGCTGCGTGGTTTGCCGCGAAGCGGCGCGGCCTGGCGAGCGGCCTGGCGGTGACCGGCTCGAGCCTGGGCCTGATCATCACCGGGCCGCTGGTGCCGCTGATCCTCAAAGCCTCGGGCGAGGGCGGCTGGCGCTACAGTTGGTTTGCCATCGGCGGCATGGTGCTGTGCATTGCGCTGCTGGTGCATCTGCTGCTGCGCGACCGGCCTGCCGAGAAGGGGCTGGAGCCGATCGGCGCCGAGGCGGTCTTGAATGGCGCGGAGCCGACCGCAAAGCCCGCGATGCCGCAGGGGGTGGGGGCCTGGGCGCTCGTCTATAAGTCAGGCGTGGTGTGGCATCTGTCGCTGATCTACGCCCTGTTCGGCTTCTCCTACATTATCTACGCGACGTTCTTTGCCAAGTACCTGCATTCCGAGATGGGATTCAGCGAACTGGAAGCGGGCCACCTGTGGCAGGTGGTCGGCTGGATCAGCATTGCGAGCAGCCTCTTGTGGGGCTGGCTGTCGGACATCCTGGGGCGCAAGTTTCCCTTGGCGATTGTCAGCGCGATGCAGGCTTGCGCGTACCTGATGTTCGCAGTGTGCGCGACGCCGGTCGGGCTGACGATTTCGGCGGTGCTGTTCGGCTTGACAGCGTGGAGCATCCCGGCGATTATGGCCTCCGCGTGCGGCGATCAGCTGGGCGCGCGCATGGCGCCGGCGGCCCTGGGTTTTCTGACGCTGTTTCTGGGCATTGGGCAGGCGGTCGGGCCGAGCGTCGCGGGTCGTATCGCGGACCGGGCGGGGAGCTTTTCTCCGGCGTTCCTGGTCGCGATGGCGGCCGCGCTGGTGGCGGTGGTGGCTTCGCTGCTGCTGCGTGATGGATTGAAAAAACACACTGCGAGATAAGTGACAACGATTTTGGGATTGTCATTCTGAGCGCAAGCGAAGAATCTGACGTTCTGGAACACCTTGCACAAGGGAGCCAGATTCCTCATCCCGCCTGCCCTGAGCGAAGCCGAAGGGATGAATCGGGATTCGGAATGACAGAGAGGACTGTTGTCGCCGGGGATCAGCCATTGGGCGGGTGTCTTGGGAAAGGAATTCGGAAGGTGAGAAGGGCGTTTCGCTTCGGCTTGAGAGTCGGCCTCTTCGTTCTGGGCGGAATGGCGTTTTGGCTGAATGCTCCGGCGGCCGTGCCCCCCCACGCGACGCACATTTACGGGATTCACTCCTGGGGTTTCGGGGCCGGAGGACTGCTGCGCGGCAAGACCGGCTGGACGGTCGAGGTCGTCAATACGGACAGCTTCCCCTACGATCCCACGCCGAGCGATATTCAGAATACGGTCAACGACGGGTGGACGCCGATCATCCGGATCAACAAATACTTCGGCCAGACGGTGCCGGCAAGCGCCTCGGAATACGACGCCTTCGCCCAGGCCTGCGCCGATAAGGTAAGCCAGTACGGCGCGCACTGCAGTATCTGGATCATCGGCAACGAGATGAACGCGGATTTTGAAGGCAGTATTCCGGTGGCGAGCTACGCGGATGTTTACACGCGCTGCCGCAGTCGCATCCGGGA
>Ga0068714_10007584_pt1 | contig 10432 bp, 9 predicted proteins | sample MTBNYHSulfiMetaG_FD_62988 | JGI IMG/M metagenome (GOLD analysis project Ga0068714, IMG submission 62988) | Enrichment culture microbial communities from rom New York Harbor, USA that are MTBE-degrading - MTBE-NYH (New York Harbor Sulfidogenic)... | ecosystem: Environmental > Aquatic > Marine >...
ACCGAACTGGCCGTCAATATGCTGAAAGCAGAGGAATCTCGCAAAGTACAGCAGAGGGCAGAAGAGATGGCTGAAGAGAGGCTTTTGGATTTACTTCTGCCGCACTCCGGGAAAGGTTCGCAGAAGGAGGGTGAAGATCAGCAGACCACTCGTGAAAAACTTCGAAAGTTGCTGAAGGCAGGAAAGCTCAATGATAAGTATGTGGAGGTGGAGATTGTGGATCGAAACCTCCCCATTGTTGAGATCTTTTCTGCCTCAGGATTGGAAGAAATGGATGTCAATATCAAAGATATGTTTGGGAGCCTGTTTCCAAAGAAGAAAAAACAGAGGAAAGTCAAAGTTCCAGAAGCGCTTACCGTCCTCTCCCAAGAGGAAGCGTATAAATTGATCGATATGGATTCTGTTATCAAACAGGCCATTGAACGCGTTGAGCAATCTGGAATTATCTTCCTTGACGAAATCGATAAGATTGCGGGAAGGGAATCCGCCTTTGGCCCAGATGTCTCCCGGGAAGGGGTTCAAAGGGATATCCTGCCCATTGTAGAAGGGACGACAGTAACGACGAAATATGGAATGGTCAAGACGGATCATGTTCTATTTATTGCTGCCGGGGCCTTTCATGTTTCCAAACCCGCGGATCTCATCCCTGAGCTTCAGGGTCGCTTTCCGATCCGGGTTGAATTGGATTCTTTAGGGAAGGCAGATCTGGTTCGAATCCTCACTGAGCCAGAAAATGCCCTGATCAAACAGTACACCGCCTTGATGGAGACAGAATCGGTCAAGGTAAATTTTAAAGAAGATGGAATTTCAGAGATTGCAGAGATGGCGGCTTTAATCAATGAAAGGACAGAGAATATAGGAGCCAGGCGGCTTTACACCATGATGGAGAAATTACTGGATGAGATTTCATTTGACGCCCCCGAGATGACTGGGGAAAATATGGTGATTGATGCAAGGTATGTTCGAGAGAAATTAAGCGGTTTTGTGGAGGATGAAGATTTAAGCAGGTATATCTTATAAGTTCGGAGCGAACCGATGGATCACCCGATCGATAAAGCCAACGTATTGGTAGAGGCCCTTCCTTATATTCGGCGATTCTATGATAAGACCATCGTCATTAAATATGGGGGGAGCACGATGGAAGAAAGAAGGATGAGACGGAGCTTTGCGCTCGATGTCGTCCTGTTGAAATACATCGGTCTTCATCCTGTCATCGTCCACGGTGGAGGGCCCCAGATCGGTGAGATGTTGACCAAGATGGGAAAAAAATCCCAATTCATAGAGGGGATGAGGGTAACGGATGGAGAGACGATGGATGTTGTAGAAATGGTCCTCGTCGGGAAGGTGAATAAAGAGATTGTTTCTCTCATTAACCAGCAGGGAGGCAAAGCCGTCGGGCTGAGCGGAAAAGACGGCCGCCTCATCACTGCTAAAAAATTAAAATTGACGAAGCGTGGCAGCAAGGGGGAGAAGCCTGAGGCCATTGATATTGGGATGGTGGGAGAAGTTAAGACGATCAATCCTGGAGTGATTGAAGCGTTGGAGAAGGAAAATTTCATTCCTGTCATTGCGCCGGTGGGTGTCGGGGAGGAAGGGGAGACCTATAATATTAATGCCGATCTGGTGGCTGGAAAGATCGCCTCTGCGCTGAAGGCAGAAAAATTCATTCTGCTCACCGATGTGGAAGGAGTGATGGATGAGAAGCATCGGTTGATTCCTACTCTTGATGTCAAGCAGGCTAAACGATTAATGACCCAAAAGGTCATCTCCTCAGGGATGATCCCAAAGATAAATTGCTGCCTCAACGCCTTGGACGAAGGGGTGGCCAAAGCGCATATTATTGATGGAAGGGTGGAGCATGCCATTCTGTTAGAAATTTTTACCAATGTGGGGATTGGAACGCAAATCACTAAAGAAGGGGAATAGTGGAATAATGGAACACTGGAATAATGGGATGATTAAACCATTGGGTCCATCATTCCAATCTTCCAACATTCCATTCTTCCAGTAAATGGGGTGTTTTGATGGATTCTCAGGCCTTAATGATGTTATCGGAAAAATATTTGGCCAATACCTATGCCCGCTATCCTGTCCTTTTGGTCAAAGGGAAAGGGACACGGGTTTGGGATTTAGAAGGGGAGGAATACCTCGATTTTGTCTCAGGGTTGGCGGTTTGCAATTTAGGACACTGCCACCCGAAAGTCGTTAGGGCAATTCAAGATCAAGCAGTGAAGCTGATCCATGTTTCGAACTTCTATTATATCGAGCCTCAAATCCAACTTGCCTCTCTTCTCTGTAAGCACTCTTTTGCTGATAAAGTTTTCTTTTGTAATAGCGGGGCCGAGGCCAATGAAGGGGCAATAAAATTGGCACGGAAATATGCGAAGGAGAAGGCAGGGGGGGATCGATACGAAATTATCACGATGGAGCGTTCCTTTCACGGCAGAACCCTGGCGACCCTGACCGCAACGGCTCAGGAAAAGTTCCACAAGGGTTATGAGCCTCTGATGCCTGGATTCAAATACGTTCCCTTTAATGATATCATGGCAGTGAGAAATGCCATCGATCCGAAAACATGCGCTGTGATGTTGGAACCCATCCAAGGAGAGGGAGGGGTGAACTGCCCCTCTGAAGGTTATTTGCAAGCCCTTCGGGAGATCTGTGACGAGAAGGGGCTCCTCCTCATCTTTGATGAAATTCAGGTAGGAATGGGTCGGACTGGAAAACTCTTTGCCTATGAACATGATGGGATTGAACCCGACCTGCTTACCCTTGCCAAATCATTGGCAGGGGGGGTTCCCATAGGGGTTTTATTGATGAAGAAGGGGATTGCAGAGAGCTTCAGGCCAGGTGATCATGCCTCCACTTTTGGAGGGAATCCTTTGGCCACTGCAGCAGGGGTGGCAGCCTTCACCACCCTATTAGAAGAAGGGATGTTGGAGAATTGCAAAAAGATGGGAGATTATTTCCTCTCTCAGCTTGAAGCGATCCAGAAAAAGTTTACTTTCGTTAAAGAAGTTCGAGGGAAAGGTTTAATCCTCGGCATCGAGTTAAAAATAGACGGGAGTTCTATTGTAAAGGAGATGTTAAGGAGAAAGATTCTCATCAATTGCACCATGGGGAATGTCCTCCGATTCCTTCCCCCTCTGATTGTGACCCAGGAAGAGATTGACCGGGTGGTCAGGGCCTTGGAGGAAATCTTTGGAGGAATATCTTAATTTCGGAATTCGGATTTCGGATTTAAATCCACAATCTTCAATCCAAAATCTGAAATAAACAACGAAGGGGGTTTTCATGAAAGGTGAGGTGAAGAAGGTTGTCCTGGCTTACTCTGGGGGGTTGGATACCTCTGTGATTCTGAAATGGTTAAAAAATGAGTTTGGATGTGAAGTCATCGCCTTTACGGCTGATGTGGGGCAAGCCGAAGAACTGGATCACTTAGAAGAAAAGGCCATTGCTACGGGTGCGAGCAAGGTTTACATTGAGGACCTCAGAGAGGAGTTTGCTCGAGATTATGTCTTCACGGCGATCAAAGCCAATGCCATCTATGAGGGAACCTATCTCCTCGGAACTTCCATCGCCCGGCCCTTAATTGCCAAGAGGCAGGTGGAGATAGCCCAGTTAGAGGGAGCGGATGCAGTAGCTCATGGGTCCACAGGCAAGGGAAATGATCAGGTCCGATTTGAATTAACTTACTATGCCCTTAATCCTTATATTCGAGTAATCTCTCCATGGAGGGAGTGGCAATTTAAGTCGAGAGAGGATTTAATCGCTTATGCCCAACAAAACGGGATCCCAATCCCGGTGACCAAAGCAAAACCTTATTCCTCAGACCGGAATCTCCTTCACATCAGCTTTGAAGGAGGGATCCTGGAAGATCCCTGGTCTGCGCCCCCTGAGGATATGTTTGTCCTCTCGACTTCTCCTGAGAAGGCACCTGACCGTCCGACCATTGTGGAAATCGATTTTGAGGATGGTGTTGCAAAGCGGATTAACGGAAGGGCCCTATCACCGGCAGCACTATTATCCAAGCTGAATGAATTGGGAGGTCAAAATGGAATCGGGCGAGTGGACATGGTGGAAAATCGTTATGTCGGAATGAAATCGAGAGGAGTTTATGAAACGCCAGGTGGAACAATCCTCCATATTGCCCATCGAGCCATTGAATCGATCACGATGGACAGAGAGGTGATGCATTTTAGCGATAGCCTGATCCCAAAGATATCGGAGTTGATCTACTATGGATACTGGTTTTCGCCGGAGATGGAAATTTTGAAGAAAACAATTGATGAGATGCAGAAGGATGTGAACGGAACCGTTCGTTTAAAACTTTACAAAGGAAACTGCACCGTGATCGGTCGTCAGTCAGAAAAATCTCTTTACCACGGTGCCTTTGCCACCTTTGAGAAAGATACGGTCTACAATCAGAAAGATGCGGAGGGGTTCATCCGGCTCAATGCCCTGAGACTCCGAATCCGAAAGATGATGAGAGGATAAGACGATAGTGAACGCCATAAATAAGTCGACATACCCACAGAGTCATAGCGAACGAAGTGAAGCAATCTCATGGGATTGCCACGTCGCTTCACCCTTTACACTATGCGGTGCAAGGCTTCGCTCCTCGCAATGACAATTTTCTTTTGACGTTCACTATAGTTCGGAGTGATGAGTTCGGAGTTTAAAGTAATAGATTATGAAATTGGAATGATAAACGAAGGATTGACTCCGAACAAAAAACTCCGAACTATAGAATGAGGAAAGCATGAACCAGCGTTATCACCCGAAAGAGATTGAAGAGAAGTGGCAGAAGATCTGGGAAGATCAAAAACTTTTTAATGTGACGGAGGATACGAAGAAGAAGAAATATTATCTTCTTGAAATGTTCCCATATCCATCGGGGAAGATCCATATGGGTCATGTGCGAAATTACTCCATCGGGGATGTGGTCGCCCGTTATAAGAAGATGAAAGGGTTTAACGTCCTCCACCCTATGGCCTGGGATGCTTTCGGCATGCCTGCGGAAAACGCTGCGATTGAACACGGGGTCCACCCTGCCAAATGGACTTATGAAAATATTGATTACATGAAAAATCAATTGAAGCGGATGGGTTTCAGCTATGACTGGGATAGAGAGTTTGCCACCTGCGATGTATCCTATTACAAATGGGAACAACTTTTCTTCTTAAGAATGTATGAGAGGGGATTGGCCTATAAGCGGAGATCCTCTGTCAACTGGTGCGAGATCTGCAAAACCGTTTTAGCCAATGAACAGGTGATGAGCGACGGGACGTGCTGGCGGGGCCATGCCGATGACCCTGGCGTGATCCAGAAAGAACTGGATCAATGGTTCTTTAAAATTACAGCCTATGCAGAAGAACTGCTGGAGTGGTGTGAAAAACTTCCCGGATGGCCTGAGCGGGTTCTCACCATGCAACGCAATTGGGTTGGAAAATCCATCGGAGCCGAAATTCATTTTCCTATGGAGAATTCTAAGGAGGTCATTAAGGTTTTCACGACGCGACAGGATACGGTCTTCGGTGCGACATTTATGAGCCTGGCGCCCGAGCATCCCCTTGCGATCACTCTATCGAAAGGAACCCCACAAGAGCAACCCGTGCAAGAATTTGTTGAAAGGATGAAACGCCAGGACAAGATAAACAGGACCGCTGAGACGACAGAAAAGGAGGGGGTTTTCACCGGTGCCTACTGCCAGAATCCAATGACAGGAGCCAGGATGCCCATCTTCGTTGCCAATTTTGTTTTAATGGAATATGGAACAGGGGCGGTGATGGCTGTGCCTACCCATGACCAGAGGGACTTTGAATTTGCGAAGAAATTCGGTCTCCCTTTGATTGTTGTCGTCCAACCGGAGGATCGAATATTAGATGCGACCACCATGACAGAAGCCTATGAGGGGGAGGGTTCCTTGGTCAATTCTGGTCCATTTAATGGTGTGAGTAGCCTGAGAGCGAGGGAAGGGATTGCTCAATATCTTGATGAAAAAGGACTCGGCGGGAAAAGGACCAGTTATCGACTCCGGGATTGGGGCATTTCAAGGCAGCGTTATTGGGGAACTCCCATCCCTATCGTTTATTGTGACCAATGTGGAGCTGTTCCTGTCCCGGAAAAGGACCTCCCCGTCATCCTCCCATTTGATGTGGAGATCACCGGGATGGGGCAATCGCCTCTTTCTGGGTTGAAGGAATTTGAGGAGACTCGATGCCCAAGATGTGGAGGCTCCGGTCGGAGAGAGACAGATACGATGGATACTTTTGTGGAATCCTCGTGGTATTTTGACCGGTTTGCATGTCCTGACTATGATCAAGGTCCTTTAGAAAAGAAGAGGGTGGATTATTGGATGCCTGTGGATCAATACATTGGAGGAATAGAGCATGCCATATTGCATCTCCTCTATTCCCGATTTTTCACACGGGTTTTGAAAGAGATGGGATGGGTGAGCGTTGATGAGCCCTTCACAAACCTTCTTACGCAGGGAATGGTTTGTAAAGAGGTTTACGAGTGTCCCAAGGATGGTTATCTCTTCCCCGATGAGATAGCCGGACAGGGAGAGACGATTCATTGCCAAAAGTGTGGGAGGCAGGTTTCTATCGGAAGACTTGAGAAGATGTCTAAATCGAAGAAGAATGTAGTGGACCCTGAATATTTAATTGAAAAATTTGGTGCGGATACGGCCCGGATGTTTTGCCTCTTCGCTTCTCCGCCTGAAAAGGATCTGGATTGGAGTGATCAGGGAGTGGAAGGATCCGCCCGTTTTCTCAATCGGGTCTGGAGGCTCATTTATGAGCAACATTCTCATCTTCAAAATATGACACCGCTTCCTTTTGGGACTGTCCTCGAAGGAGATCAAAAGTCTCTACGGCAGAAGACCCACAAAACGATTAAAAAGGTCATCGACGACATTGAACGGTTCCATTTCAATACTGCGATCAGTGCCATTATGGAATTGGTGAACGAGATATATGTTTCAGAAGTGAAAGATCGCAAGGATGAAATTTCTAAAAGAGTGACACGGGAGGCAATCGAAACCGTTGTTATTTTACTCTCACCCTTTGTCCCCCACTTCGCAGAAGAACTCTGGGAGGCCTTGGGGAATCAGGAATCTGTCATCAAAACCCGATGGCCGGATTACGATCCGGAAGCCGTTTTGGAAGATGAAATATTGATCGTGATCCAGATCAATGGGAAATTGAGGGATCGGATGACCATCCCTGTCTCATATGGAGAAGAAGAAGTAAAGGCCTGGGCATTGAAGAGCGAAAGAATTCGGAAATTGGTAGAAGGCAAGGAGATCAAACGGGTGATCCTTGTCCCCAAGAAACTGGTGAATATTGTCTGTTAATAGGAGTTGAGACGCTATGCGCTATGCCCTATGCGTCATTCTGTGCTTTTCCTTTTCTATGCCTTTGGGATGTGGTTACCAGATGGTCGGAAAGGAGACCCATGTCCCTCCTGGCCTGAATTCCCTTAGCATCCCCACCTTCAAGAATCAAACCTATGAGCCTGGAATTGAAATTCCTTTTACTCAAGGTTTTTTAAGGGAGTTCATTCGGGACAGAAGGGTCAATGTGGTGGACCGAACAAAAGCGGATTCGGCTTTGGAAGGGGTGATCAAGTCTTTTGATATTTTCTCCGTTTCCTATGATAAATCCGGGTTAGCCCTGGAATATGAAATCAGAGTCGTGCTCGATTTAACTTTGAAAAAACGCACGGGAGAGATTCTTTGGGAAGAAAAAAATTTTTCTGAAATCCGATGGTTTCGTGCTTCGTCTAATGTTCTCGCCAACGAGGCGAATAAAGCCGTCGCCCTCCAACAGATTGGGAGATTTTCGGCTGAGCGGATTCGAAATCGGTTCTTTTATAATTTTTAAATGAACACCCCCACCTTCCCTCCTCGAAGGGAAGTGGGGGGGGAGATAACATTGATGTACACCGCTTCCGATTTGAGAAAGGGATTGAAAGTCATCATTGATAACGAACCTTACATCGTTACGGTTTTCGAATTTTCCAAACCCGGCAAGGGCCAAGCGCTTTATCGAACCAAACTGCGGAATATGATCACAGGATTCACCATTGATCGAACCTATCGTGAGGGGGATATGTTCGAACCTGCCTCATTGGAAGAACGAGCCATGCAATTTCTTTATAAAGAAGGCGACCACTATCACTTCATGGATAACGAGACCTACGAGCAGATCATTATCTCCGAAGAATCTCTGGGGGATGCTAAAAACTTTCTTGTTGAAAATTTCAATGTGGAGGTCCTGTTGTTCAGAGACAGAGCGATTGGCGTCGAGTTGCCGAACTTTGTCAATCTTAGAGTGATTAAAACAGAACCCTGGGTAAGGGGGGATACCTCAAGGGCGGATTTCAAACCGGCGACGTTAGAAACCGGTTATGAGCTTCGTGTCCCTCCGTTCATCGAAGAGGGTGAGTTGATTACCATTGATACCCGGACGGGCGAATTTTCAAAAAGGGTTAAAGAGTAGATTTGTGGCGAAAAACTGGCCACTGGCAAAACGTCAAAAAGCCCTTCAGCAGAGGGCAACCATCCTACAGGGGATTAGACAGTTTTTTATTGAAAAATGCTATCTGGAAGTAGAAACTCCCCACCGAATCCCAACTCCCGCACCAGAATCCCATATTGATGCCACTCCCTCCGGGGCATGGTTTCTCCATACCTCCCCTGAACTTTGCATGAAGCGTATGATGGCAGCGGGTTACGGGAAGATTTTTCAAATATGTCGGTGCTGGAGAGAGAGGGAGCGAGGAAATCTGCATCTTCCCGAATTTACTCTTCTGGAATGGTATCGAGCAGAGGCCGATTACCATTTATTGATGCAGGATTGTGAGGGATTGATACAAGACGTGGCTGCACTGATTGGATTGGGGAGGAAGATTATTTATCGAGGCTACGAGATCGATTTATCCCAGCCGTGGGAAAGAATCTCTGTCAAAGAGGCGTTTCGCTGTTACACCCAGACTTCTGTGAATGAAGCACTGAAGCGGGACACGTTTGATGAGATCATGGTTCAAGACATCGAGCCGAAACTCGGCCTAAAAAAACCTACATTTATTTATGACTACCCTTGCGAACGCGGAGCACTGGCCCGGCTGAAGCAGGAAGATCAAACCGTTGCAGAACGCTTTGAACTTTACATAGGGGGTTTAGAACTGGCCAATGGTTTTTCGGAATTGGTTGATTCAGAAGAACAGAGAAGGCGCTTTCACCATGAAAATGCAAACCGCCAATCCTTTGGCAAAACCATTTATTCTATGCCAGATAAATTCTTGGCGGCATTAGATCAAATGCCTCCCTCCGCCGGAATCGCGTTAGGGGTGGATCGGTTGGTCATGGTTCTTCTCAATGCCGAAAGGATTGATGAAGTCGTGGCTTTTACTCCGGAAGAACTTTAAAAAAGCGGGAAAGAATAAGGAATCTGTGGTATTTCATCCATCTCTCTTCTTTTTGAGGGCTTTTAGCACTTTAATATCTTCGAGATCCTTTGGCCTGGCGGCGGATTCCTTCATTACGATGAGGTCCTCCAAAGAGGCATAAAAAACTTTTTCCTTTCCATAAGTTCCGGGAACCCGATTTTTCCATACATGATCGAATGTAATTCCGGTGACAAAAGGATGGATATCTGTCTCTACCAGATATTGCCGAATCAATACTTTCCGTGTTAACAAATCTTCGACTGTGATATCAGCTGTGTCATAGCCAAAATCTCGGAGGGCATTGAGTGTGCGGTCCGCATTCTTAGGTTCGGCGCGAATAAAAATATCAATATCAAGGGTTGCTCTCGCATATCCATGGATGGGAAAAGCGGTTGCTCCAATGATGACAAATTCAACATTATGGGCGTTTAATGATTTCAACAGCTCTTCGATGTCCATGGTCAATCATTTGCTTTAACATCTCTTTTGATTTTTCTCTCATCATCTTGAGTCGCTCTTCAAAGGTCAATGAGGAGAGGTAGTCGAGTTCGAACTCAAGCTCCTTTTTCTCATCATCCAAAGATAATTTAAGAATATATGAATTCTTTTCCATCCATATAAATTCTACCAATTTATATAAGAAATGACAATTGAAATAAAAAAAATTTTGCTTATAATAATAAGCAATCTACATTTTTTGAATCGTTGGACTTCGAATTCATAGAATATTTGGGTATTTTGAGATCCTTATGTCTTTTTGGACGAGAAAAGGTAGAATCGTCATCACCTGCGCCAAGGGAGTGCCACCTTTCTTGAAAAGGGAAATCCTTTCATTAGGTTTCCCAGTTTTGTCAGAGGGGAGGGCAGAGGTCGAGACAGAAGGCACGATGGAGGATACTCAAAAACTCAACCTTCTGATCCGGACAGGGCAACGAGTTCTTTTTCTTCTTGAGTCATTTGGTGCTCGGACTCCCGA
>Ga0068714_10007586_pt1 | contig 10429 bp, 6 predicted proteins | sample MTBNYHSulfiMetaG_FD_62988 | JGI IMG/M metagenome (GOLD analysis project Ga0068714, IMG submission 62988) | Enrichment culture microbial communities from rom New York Harbor, USA that are MTBE-degrading - MTBE-NYH (New York Harbor Sulfidogenic)... | ecosystem: Environmental > Aquatic > Marine >...
TTGGTGTCATTGGTCGTACCGCTTTGCGATACTGCGATCAGAACAGTATCTTCCAAACGGCGGTCCGCCAGGAAACCGAACAATTCCGACGCCTTTGTCGACTCGACCATGATTCCTCGCGACTCAACGGCTCGTCGGATCAGGAAAGCGATTCCCATAGCGGCGATCGACGCGGTTCCCTGCCCGGCCACAACGATGCGACGGATGGGAGGTAAATCCGGGCTCTGGAATCTCCGAAGAAGAGCGTGACAATTGCCGAAATTCCCGAGCAAAAAGTCCAGCCGACCATTGGTCTTGAGATACTTGCCGTGGAGCGTTTTAAGCACGCTTTCAGGAGCTTCATGGATCTCTTTTTCAATATAGTAATCGAAGTGTTTTCGAAAAATATCCCGGGAGAACACTTCGATGGTTTCCTCTTTCAGATGGAACGAACCTCCTCCGGCGAGGAATCTGCCGCGCAATTCGAGGTCGTCGCCTTCGTTCGCGCTCGGGTGTTCCGAGAGGACGACACTCACTCCACCCTGCTCCACCGTGGCGATGGGATAAGAGCGTCGGCATCGCGCCGCCAGGCCATATGGTTCCGATGCTACGAGCCAACCGTCGAGTACTTTGCCTACATACAGGCTTTGTCCGCTCCCCTTTTGGGCCAGGTACAAACTATCCGGATGTTTGGGGTGCTGCATGGCCACAGCCAGCGAGCCCACGCAACGCTGCATCACATGGCCAAAGCGGTTACCTGTGAATTCTCCCTCGGCTGCATCCAGGTTGAACAGCACGGGAAGAATCTTTGCGTCGGTGCTGATGCAGGGGTCTATACTCGCTCCTTGTGGCGTCACAACGGTATCCACCAAGGTGCTGTAATTGTCGACGTCCCCGTTCAAGACGAACATCACATCATCGTCCCCGCCCGTCAATGAAAGCGTTTTTCGTATTACACGGCCGTCCACAGGGTGACAGTTTGGAACGCTGATAATCCCGTTCGACGCCCAACGCGTATGCGCGATGATGTTGGTGCTTTCCAATTCCGTGCACAGCTTCCACAACAGATGATCCACCCGGATCGCCGCTCTCAGAGCGTCTCCGTTATCGCCTAGTCTTCCGACCAGATTGGCTACCTTATAGACGAATCTACAGATCCGGCGGCCGTCTTGGAGCGTATCCATGAGAACGAAACCTGAAAGGGCGTTTTCAATCGACCGGCGGCGGTCCAGTTCCCCGCGTTCGGACTTATCGAGCCGGTCTTCGGGACGCGTGCCGGCGGGAAGCACGCACAAGATGGAAAGACCGGCGGAATCACGCCCGCGCACTTCCAATTTGTCAATGCTCTCGATAACCTGCTCGATGACCCAGGCCAGGTAGTGCTGGGATCGGGTTGGTTCATCATCGAGTTTCTCCGATATCAGTGTTCGGGTCCGGGTCACATTCTGGATGACTTCTCGGTCCAGCTGCCAGAGATAATCCTCGAGCTTTTCATGGAGGCTCTCCAGATTGTGGCAAGATTCGCCTCGCTCAATCATCACGGACGTCCGGTCCCTCAAAGAAAGGACGCAACCCGTGATGTTCTCGATCGATTCCAGCATGCGCGAATCCGTGACCATTTCCAGATGGAGCGTGAACGACATCAAATCCTCAAAACGGCTCGCGAGACCCTCGGTGGAGCTTGTCAGCTTCTTCAGATCGTAGGGATCCGACGAAGCGCCGACGAGGTTTCTACGCAGGTCTTCCACCCACGTAAGTTCTGAGGATTCCCGCCACCGGTTGTTACCCAAAAAACAGGCTATCCCGCACATGAATACTCCTCGTACCTGAATTAAACAGAATGCGTGTGTTCTCTAGTATAGGAGACCCTCTATGAGGAAGTAAAAAAACGGATAAGATGGTGCTGTGAAAAAGTCGGATGAAGTTCCCTATCGTCTTATACGGGAAGGATTTTGTCCCGACGGCGTGTTGGAGCTGAGTGCTGTTTCGGTTATGAGGGACTTTTTACCCAATTCACGTTTGAAGGATTCCAATACCGCCATGCTTTCGAGTTCTTCTCTTGACATTCGATCTAGATAGGTACCTTCCCGGATGATGCTGGAGAAGTCGTTTCGAGAAAGGACGGGATGGTTTTTCGACAGCTTCTTTAGTTCAAAGAGGTGAGGAATCAGGCGATTTCGCAACTCCAGGTCCGAGTAGGACCGGATCTCCCTAACGAGATCGGCGAATGCATCGGGATCCGGAAGCCTGGGAGACTCCATGACCTCTTTGAGGGTGGTCATTGCCCTCTTAGTTCCTTCATATATGTGGTCTGCACCCACTACGTTGATGGAGCACCAGCCTCCTTTGAGCCAACTGAAAATGGCGTGCCGCGTGACAGGTGGTTCGGTATTCAACTGGTAATTAATGGATATAAAAAACGAGTCATATACATAGGTGCTGGCCCAACCCAGTCCGTTGACCGTTAACCCTTCTTTACCCGAGTAGAAATAGTTCCATTCATCTTCATCTCCGATGATCACTCCTTTGCGGCCCGGCCCGGATGGTTCTACCTGTTTGGAAACGGATATGATGAACGGATTGGATTCGTGGCTTGCCCGAATCAGGACTCTGCGCGACTCGTATTTATAATAACCGCCGGAGTTGGTGTCCGGAGTGTTTTCCTGGTATTCAATACCTCTCACTATCAGGTAACTATTTTCATCGGGAAGAGGGGAACTCAGCTTCCGGAGGTCTTTAAATAAGCCGTCTTGAGGCTTCCACCCACTCAGACGCACGGAGCTGGGGTGTGCCACATACGACGGTATGTCCGGACTGTAATTGTACGCGATAATCTTGTCCAGGGGGACATTCAGGTCCATATGGCAAAGAGTGCCTTCGGAACCGTTCCGATCCCGAGGTTGTAAATAAGATCCATTTCCTTTACCGGAGGCAATGAACTGAAGTAAGTCTTGGATTTTGGACAGATCGAGAGGGTCGTTATCCGAACTTGTCAAAGATAACAAGTAGGTCAGGTCGTTTTCAAGAGACAGTGGGAGGCGCAGAAATTTCGTGTCGGTTCGTCCATCAGCGCCCCCTTGCTCGGGAAACCAGGCGGCGGAATGGGAGGGAACAATAAACAAGGCAAAGAGAAGAGCAAAGGCGACCGCAGTAGCTTCCGCGCAACTTCTTGATGAATGGGAGTTGGTCATGTGCGTTTTTCCGATTATGACTTAGCCGGCCGTCTGGCTCCCCGGATCGGACCGGATGGTTTCAAGGATTCATGACTATTGAATTTATTATGTAGCCATCGTTCCCCGGCTGTCAAACAGGATTTGCCTTCAAGGCGGCTACACAGACGGAACCGACCGAAAGCGCAGTTCATCTCATTTCCGATCCATTTTTTCTCTTTAACTACTATTATGCAAATTTTATTTAATTATTCAACAATTAAATACAATCTGGCGCAGTTATGGCGATCCGAGTCGGAAGTTCGATAAAAAAGGCCAGGCAGAAAAGACACGCGACCTGAGGGGCGGGCCCTCTGAACCTGATTCTCGAAAGTACGGCTCGCATCGGGTTGCATCATCCCAAGTCGACAAGATTCGACCGAAAGGCTTCAAGCCGTTCATGCAACATGCGCAATACAATGAATCGCCAATTCGGCCTCAAATCGGCTCGATTCCGCTATTACCTTTGCTTTTCCGAACTTGTCGTTAATAGTGGGCTTCCGAAGAGGGATATCGATATCGTGCGCTCAATGAAGGAAAGCTCCTTTTCGATGTCGATCACAGGGGAGGACAGGGTCGAAGACAAGAGTCCTCGGTAGGGAGGTTGCGCGGGCCGTTGAAAATGGCTATGTTTTAAATATTTGGCCCAAGAAAGGATATTTAATTTATGTCAAGTCAAACGCCACAAGATATAGAAAAGAATTCTAAGATTCCGGATCAGAAAGAACTTGAGAAGGAACTCAGCGAGTATCTGTCCAAGAAATACGGAGACCGGGTGAAAATCGTGTCGCCGTTCATGTTGCCGAAAGCCCAAGCGGGCGGAGAAAAGGCCGAACCGTCCAACGGGAAACGTTCGATCGGTGATATTGATTTTGATTTGAAGCCCGAAGAACTAGAATCGTTTCTGGATGAATACGTCATTCAGCAGGACGAGGCGAAAGCCATCATGGCCACAAAGATCTGCACCCATTTCAACCGAATCAAGTTTGCCCAAAAAATGGGTAGGCGAGGGAGCGATGATTTGGTGGGCCTCATCAAGAATAATATCGTTCTGGTCGGTCCCACGGGTGTCGGAAAAACTTACATTGTCAAACTTATTGCTCAACGTATTGGAGTCCCCTTTGTAAAAGGCGATGCCACTAAATTCAGCGAAACCGGTTACGTTGGCGGTGACGTGGAAGATCTGGTGCGCGATCTGGTGTATGAAGCCGATGAGAACATCGATCTGGCGCAATACGGTATTGTATACATAGACGAAATTGACAAGATTGCTTCGAGCCACAGCCTCATAGGTCCCGACGTTTCTCGAAGCGGTGTGCAACGTGCGCTGTTGAAGCTCATGGAAGATACGGACGTGGATCTGAAGGTGCCTCACGATCCCATTTCCCAAATCGAAGCCATCGAGAGCTATCGAAAAACGGGAAAGCGGGAAAAGCGTACGGTCAATACGCGTAACATCCTCTTCATTGTGAGCGGCGCCTTTTCAGGCATTGAAAAGTTGATTAAGGAACGCCTGAGCAAAGCTATGATTGGGTTTGGAGGGGAAGTCGAGAGCAAAGAAATTGACCCCTCGATTTTGAACGAAGTCAGAACCGAGGATTTCATCAAGTATGGATTCGAATCCGAGTTTATCGGACGATTGCCGGTCGTGGCTCGGTTTAAGGAATTGAGCCGGGATGATCTTTACGAGATACTGCGTAATCCGAACAATCCTATTATCATCAGCAAGAAGAGGGATTTTCGTTCATACGGCATAGATATCCGGTTTGAAGACGCTGCATTGAGAAAACTGGCGGACATGGCCTACAGTGAGAAAACCGGAGCCCGGGGGCTAGTAAGCGTGGTGGAGCGAGCATTAATTCCTTTCGAGAAAAAATTGCCGTCAACGGATATCCGGTGGCTGCTGGTTAGTCCCGAATTGATCGAAGAACCCGGCAAGACATTGGAAAACCTGCTGAAAGGCGTGGAAGACGAGGAGCGTAAGTCCCGATTCGAGATTGCTTCGTTGGAGGACCGTCAGGCCCTCAAGCGAATGTTGATCGAAAAGAAGAGTCGGCAGATGGAAGAACACGGCCTGAAATTCACCGATGTCACCATAGATCTGGTGAACGAGCTTCATGTTCAAATGGGCATGGACACCAATCACGCGTTACAAGAAGTGTTTGACATGTATGACCACGTCAAAGACTACGAAAAGACCCTCAGCGAGCGATTCGGATTTCGAGTACGCTTTACGGATGATGCCGTGAACGAGATTATGCTGCGTGCATTCGAGCAGGACTTGGATGCCACCGAGGTGTGTAAATACCTTGCCAAAGAGATCGAGTACGGCCTCAGACTGGTCAAAGACCGGACCGGCCTGGACGAATTCGTTCTGACGGAAGAAGCGGTGCGAAAGCCGGAAGCGTTTCTGAGCGATCTGATCAAGAAACACTTTTCCGCAGACATGTCTCAGGAGGAGATACAAGAAACGATGACTCGAAATCGACAGGCGGATCAATGATAGGAATATCAAAGCTGTACTGTGGAACGGTGGAGCCCTCGGACGTACTCCGTTACGGAAGGCATTCGGGGAGCTTGCCCTCGCATCTGCTTCAGTTTTCGGAAGACAAGAAGCCGGTAGTCGTTTGGAACATGACTCGGGCCTGCAATCTGAAGTGCGTTCATTGCTACGCCCACGCTATGGAACGGGGTGTAAGTGACGAATTGAGTACGGAAGAGGGAATAGCACTGCTGGACGATCTTGCACGGTTCGGTTCCCCGGTGGTGCTTTTTTCAGGTGGGGAACCATTGTTACGCAAGGACCTGCCGCTTCTGGCCGACCATGCCGTTCAAAAGGGGATGCGGGCCGTTATCTCCACGAACGGCACACTCATAACGATAGAAAAGGCCAAGGAGCTTAAGCGCGTAGGACTGTCGTACATTGGCATCAGCCTCGATGGGACCGAAGACGTCAACGACCGCTTCCGGGGAAAGCGCGGGGCGTTCCGAGATGCGTTGAGAGGCATCCACAATGCCCAGGAGGCGGGGATAAAGGTGGGTCTCCGATTCACCATCAACCGGATGAACGCTCAGGAAGTGGGCCCATTGTTCGACCTTCTCGAGGAGATGGAGATACCCCGGATCTGTTTCTACCATTTGGTGTACGCCGGACGGGGGACGGAACTGGTCAAGGAGGACCTCAACCATGAGGAGACCCGGCGTACTGTGGATCTGATCATGGATCGCACAAAGGATCTCCACGACCGGGGCATTCCGAAGGAAGTGCTTACGGTGGACAACCATGCGGACGGCCCCTACGTCTACCTGCGTATGCGTCGGGAAAACGATTTCCGGGCGGACGAGGTACTGAGTCTGTTAAAAATGAACGAGGGTAACAGCTCGGGCCGGGGAATCGGCTGCGTGAGCTGGGACGGTCGGGTGCATGCCGATCAATTCTGGCGACACCATTCGTTTGGGAACGTGCGCGAGCGCGTGTTCAGCGAGATCTGGACGGACCTCTCCGATCCGTTGATGGCCAAATTGAAAGAAAAGAAGAGGCATGTTACAGGGCGATGTGCAGGATGCGCCTGGTTGGAAATATGCGGCGGTAATTTCCGTGTGCGGGCCGAGGCGGTCCACGGAGATGTTTGGGCGCCGGATCCCGCCTGCTATCTGACGGACGAGGAGGTTCGAGGGTCATGATGTTTCCCGAGATGAGGCTTAGAAGACTACGGCGAACGGCTACGCTGCGCCGAATGGTGAGAGAAACGCGGCTGAGCCCGGATGATTTTATTTATCCTCTGTTCGTGGTGCCCGGAAAGGGTCGACGGGAACCCATAAACGCCATGCCCGGAGTGTTTCATCTATCCGTCGACCTTTTGGGTAAAGAAGCTCAATCGGTGTGGGATTTAGGCGTTCCTGCGGTTATTCTATTCGGACTTCCCGAGTCCAAAGACAGTCTGGGAAGCGGAGCTTATGCAAAAGACGGCGTGATTCAGCGGGCGGTCAAAGAGATCAAACAGCGCGTTCCGGATCTGTGCGTGATCACGGACGTATGCCTATGTGAATACACGGATCACGGACATTGCGGAGTCGTGGAAAAAGGGACTGTGTTAAACGATGCGTCCCTGGAACTTCTCGCGAAAACCGCTCTTTCCCAGGCCCGTGCAGGCGCGGACATGATCGCGCCGTCGGATATGATGGACGGGCGGGTAGCCGAGATCCGGGACACTTTGGATGAGGATGGCTTCGAGATGATTCCCATCATGAGTTATGCCGCCAAGTACGCTTCCGCCTATTACGGACCTTTTCGTGAAGCCGCTGAATCGGCGCCGAAATTCGGGGATCGGCGTTCGTACCAGATGGACCCGGCCAACGCGCTCGAGGCCATACGAGAGATTACTCTGGATGTGGAAGAAGGCGCGGACATCGTGATGGTCAAACCTGCGCTCGCTTACCTGGACATTCTGTCGCGGGCCCGCGAGGAGTTCGATCTTCCCCTGGCCGCCTACAATGTAAGCGGAGAGTACAGCATGATACTGGCTGCTGCTGAAAAGGGCTGGGTCGATAAGGAGCAGGTCATGATGGAAACATTGATCTCCATCAAACGCGCAGGAGCCGATCTGATTCTCACCTATTTCGCCAAAGATGCGGCAGCTCTATTGGGATAGTACCTATGCATCCGGAACATCCATCGAAGCCCGGTAAACATCAAGTTCGCATGATTGCGTGGGAAGTGACGCGTCGCTGTAACCTCAGTTGTTCGCACTGCAGAGCATCCGCGGACAATGAACCGCCCAAGAGTGAATTGAGCCATGATGAATGCCGGCGCTTTCTGACCGATCTTTCAGGGTGGATCAAACCGGTAATCATACTTACCGGAGGTGAGCCTCTCTTGCGGGACGACGTGTTTGATCTTGCCACCTTGGGTACGTCCCTCGGACTTCGGATGGTTATGGCTACTAACGGTACCTTGCTCACGGAGGAGATCGCGCAGCGCACGCGGGATTCCGGAATAAAACGGGTGAGCATCAGTCTGGACGGGGCTACGGCTGATTCCCACGATGCCTTTCGTCAGGTCAAAGGGGCATACCGGGGCTCGCTTAACGGAATTGACCTGCTCAAACGGTTCGGCATCGAATTCCAGATCAACACGACGATTACAAAGCACAACCTGGAAGAAATTCCCTCCATACTGACCCTGGCGGAGAATCTGGGCGCGGCCGCACATCACTTGTTCTTGTTGGTGCCCACGGGAAGAGGGAAGAATCTGGCGGAACAGTCCATTGACGCCATTGAATACGAGAAGGTGTTGCACTGGTTCTACGATCAGCGGGAGAGGTCGCCGCTTCACCTCAAGGCCACCTGTGCGCCGCACTACTACCGCATTCTCCGACAGCGGGCCAAGGCGGACGGGAAAAAAGTCACCCAGGAGACTCATGGCCTGGATGCCGTTACTCGAGGCTGTCTGGGAGGGCTTGGTTTTTGCTTTATTTCCCACGTCGGGGAGGTGCAGCCTTGTGGATACCTCGAACTGAGCGCAGGCAATATTCGGCAACAGCCGTTCCGCAAGATCTGGGAACATTCCGAGCTTTTCAAAAGACTGAGAAACCCCGATGGATACGGCGGGAAATGCCGCTTGTGTGAATACCGAAATGTCTGTGGCGGCTGCAGGGCGAGAGCTTACGAGGCCACGGGTGATTTCATGGCCGAAGAACCCCTTTGTTCGTACATCCCGGCCGCGATGAGGTGACAAAGGTCCCACGGCCAGGGAAAATTTCAGGACGCCTCTACCAGGTTCCTTTCGCTGAACCACATCCGACGACGACGTAGTAGGGGCAATTCCCCTGTGATTGCCTTCAACCCGACGAATCCGCCGATTTCGATCCCGGAAAAAATGGTGTGGGGTTTCATTCCGGACCGTTTACGCCATACGACCGGCATCGTTCAACAACATTTCAGGGCGGCCACGGGGGGCCGCTCCTACGCATTTTTTCTCGCTTTGAAAGAACCTATTCTCCCGGTTTCCGTTTTCAACCGCCTTTGTTCGGCCAGTAGCCCCACAGCGACGAGGAAAGCAGCGGTCAGGACCGTGGCCAGAAGGATGGAAATCGTTACATCGGAGACCTCGAGGGCGACGTGGGCAATGACAGCCAGAATCCCCATTCCCAATACGCCCGCCGCCAGGAGCACATAGAATTTCATGGGATGGAAGAAGAGTAGGACCGTGGCCAGGAGACGGCTCACACGCATTACGTCCCGAAGGTAGGATACTTTGCTTTTCCCATGGCGCGCATTGTATTCGATTTCTCGATATCCCACGGACCGGTGGTCCAGCATTGCGATGGCGGTGATGGTGGTGGTGAAAGAGAATCCTCCGCACAAAAGCGGCGCGTATTCGAGCACCATATCCCGGCGCATGATGCGCAGGCCGCTGTTGACATCCGGAATTTTCTTTCCTACGGTAAACTCGGCCATGAACTTGAGAACCGCCCTCGCTCCGAACTTGAAGGCCGTGCCTCGGTAGTGCTTTCCCTTCCGGGCCCCGGCCAACATATCGAGGGCCCTTTCCTCGGTCTCGGAGACCATGGCCGGCAGCTCGGATATCGGATAGGTTCCGTCGGCGTCGGTAATGGCGATAAGGGGGTGCTTGGCGTGCCTTACACCGGTCAGGATGGTGTTACCGTAGCCGATGTTCCCGGGGTGATGGATGACGATCGCACCGGCATCCTCAGCTTCGCTCCCCGTTTGATCCGTGGATCCGTCATTGACCACGATGACTTCGAACTCATGTCCTGAGTCCCTGAAAGCCTCCCGAATCGATTCCACCGTCTTTCCCACGATTCCGGATTCATTGTAGGCAGGAACGACAATGCTTACTTGTCCCAACGAATGTGCTCCTTTCTCACCGGCTGGTCATCAGATGCGAAAGATCGAATTGGGAGCGACTCCGAAACCAGCGAACAGCCTTGAAGAGGATGATGGTGAGTGTAACACAACCCCGCTGCAAATCTATAGCGCTAATTTCTTTCGGAACAGCGTGCACAGGCGCAACGATCATGAGAGCAAAAGACCTGATGCGAATGGTTATTTTTTCCGGATGGATATGGGAACGTGGATCGGTCTCTTTTCGATCGATTACGTGAGGGGCTTCCGGTTGTGTCCGGGTATTTCTATGGGAGGCCGAAGGGACTATTAATGGCCGGGATGAGATTTCCATGTCCGGCTCCACGGGTGGAAGAAAAACGGGCTACCGGCTC
>Ga0068714_10007588_pt1 | contig 10427 bp, 8 predicted proteins | sample MTBNYHSulfiMetaG_FD_62988 | JGI IMG/M metagenome (GOLD analysis project Ga0068714, IMG submission 62988) | Enrichment culture microbial communities from rom New York Harbor, USA that are MTBE-degrading - MTBE-NYH (New York Harbor Sulfidogenic)... | ecosystem: Environmental > Aquatic > Marine >...
CCGTGTGCGGTGGTGGTGGTCTGGACCAGGAGAGGACCCTGACGGCCCTCGGCAGCCCCAGAGGCGAGTCGCCGCCGGCGGATCCTCCTCCCGACTTCCCGGCAACGTGATCAGGCCTACTCGGGCACCCAGATCTTCTTGGCCTGGATGGTGGCCGTGCGGCTCGGGAGGCTCAGCGGCGCGTCGGTCCGCGCATGGAAGACGAACCCCGAGTGGGCGGTGAGGTACTGGTGCTTCCGGCTGAACATCCCGCCGGGCTGGGAATGGATGACCAGCGGATCTTCCAGGCGCCGCACCAGGTTCTCGAAGTCCCGGCCCTCGACCCGCACGATGGCACCCGAAGCCTTCACCGCCTCTGCGATGGCCGCCGCCGCGGCGGCGGCTCCCCCTCCTGCTGCGGTCATGATCGCGTCCTCACTCTCCTGGGCCGCCCGGGGCCCCCCGGCTGGGCCGGAGAGCCCCGGGACCTGGGCGATGCAGCGTACGAGCGCCGGAGCGCGGGCTCAGAAGGGCTCCGTGTGCTCGTCGCAGGTGATGTTCATCTCGGCCAACTCGTCCAGGACCGGGTTGTAGATGCCCGGGAGGACGGGTCGCAGGACCCCCGTCTCCGTGATGGAGCCGTTCAGGATCATGTGGGTGGCGATGGCCGCCGGCAGGGAGACCGTGCGGGCCATGGAGGAGTCGCCGTCCTCCAAGCCGAAGTCGATCATCTTGGATACGATGCGCTCGCGGTTGCCGTCGGGGTACGAGGCCCGGAAGTCGTGGTAGAGGACCAGAAGATCCAGCTCCCCCGGCTTGAAGGCCAGCTTCTCGAACATGAGGGCCCCCATGGCGTCCAGGGGACTGACGCGCTCGCCCTCGATCTTCCGGTCGGAGAACATCCCCAGCCACTCCAGGTTCATGCAGGGGAGGGCATCCGTGGGGATCCCCGCCTTGCGGCCGGCCGCGGCCCGCAGGTCCTCCCCGGGCTTCGCACCCAGGATCCTGGCCGACAGCTGGGCGTACGTGAGCCCCTTCGTGTCCATCTCGTCCAGCTCCAGAAAGCCGAGCTTTCGGAGGTTGAACATGGTGTCGCACCAACCCATGTTCCTGAGCGTTCCCCGGAAGATGGTCGGGATCCCCTGTAGCCCGTAGACGTCGATGTAGGAGATGGAGTCCCGGTTGGGGTACGCTTCGAAGTCCCCGAAATCCTCCACCTGGAGCACGTGCATGTCCCGGAAGAGGCGCTCGGGCGCCACCACCACCTTGCGTCCGTCCTGGAGGTACTGGGCCCCGTTGCGGCTGGCCAGGAGGACTCCCCTCGGAGCCCAGGAGAACTTGTAGCCGAAGGGGTTGTCATTGTGCTGGGGCGCCGGCAGCCCTCCGCAGTAGGACTTGAAGGACTGGATGGTCCCACCCTTCTTGTGGACCGCGTCGATGATCCGCATGGCGGACATGTGATCGATTCCTGGGTCCACGCCGATCTCGTTCAGGACCGTCACCCCCGCCTCCCGGGCCGGCCCGTCGAGCTTCTGCATCTCGTCGGAGACGTAGCTGGTGGTCACCATCTGCTTCTTGTGCTTGATGCAGATGCGGGCCACCAGGGTGTGCATGGCCGGGGGCACCAGGCTTATGGCCAGGTCGCAGTCCTTGATGAACTCCTCCAGCCCCGCCTCGTCCTGCAGGTTCAGGGCGAAGGCCTTCCCGTTGGGGTGCCCGTCGATCATGCTCTCGGCCTTGGACACCGTGCGGGTGGCCAGCGTGAGCTCATATCCCTTGTCCAGCAGGTAACGGACGAGAGGCCGGGCCACGAGGCCTGCCCCCAGCACCAGAACCTTCTTCATGTTGTCTTCCTCCCCTTGCGTCGCGGTTTGAGGGGCTTGGCGGCCCCGGAGCCGGTCTACAGATACCGGGTCAGGTACTCATAGTCCGGGGCCAGGCGACCCCGGTGCACGATGACTGCCCTCTTCAGGTGAGGGGGCAGGTCCAACATCTCGAAATCGGTGGACCAGTCGGCCCGGGCCAGTTCCGGGACCATGGTCTTGAGCACGTGGCTGAAGCGCTCGGACGCCTCCCGGGCCAGCTCGCAGGGGAGGTTGTCCACCGCCATGATCGCAGGGCCATTCCCCTCCACTCCCATCCTGATGGTGTCCGTGTCAGGGTCCCAGACGAAGCAGGGCTCGTCGGGCTGGGTGGTCTTCAACGTGAGCTCGATGCTCCCCTCCACGTCGCAGCTGATGTCGCCAATGACCTGGAGGCGGGCCTCCCGGCCGGGACCGTAGTTGGCCCTGGCCCATTCCCGGGTGACCAGCCTGGGGTAGCGCTCGTCCCAGTAGATGGTATTCAGAAGGAGGTCCAGGTGGGGCAGGTGGCTCTCGAAGCGTCCCCGGTAGCGCTCCGGGTGCTGATAGTAATCCTGGAGCTCGAACGCGGCGCCTTCCTGGGCCGGCGCCACCATGTCCTCTTCCTTGAAGGTGACCTTGACGAAGGGCGGGGACGGCGGGCCCCGCCGCCCTGCCGCTCCCGGAAGCTTCTCCACTTCCACCGCCTCCATGGGCAGGCAGTCCAGGATCTCCTGGCAGCCTCGCGCTACGTTCCCGTATCCTGCCACGCCCACGACCAGGGGCCAGGGCATCCCCTCGGCGGGGCCCTGTTCACGAACCTTCTGGCCGATGGCCCGGAGGTGTTCCTTGGCCGCGGCCAGGTTCTCGTAGGCGTAGGCATGGCGAAGCTCGGAGAGCGGCGTGGCGACACCCCTCCCCTTCAGCCGCTCCCCCAGGGCCCGGATGGTCTCCAGGGCCCCCGCCTGCCCCGCCTCCACCCCGAAGAAGATGAGGCGGCGGTGGTGGTCATCCACGATCCGTTCGTAGTCCACGAGGCTGCAGCGGGAGTCCAGCATGTGCTGGAGCATGGGCATGTTGTACTTCTGCCCCTTGATGACGTGGGCGAAGAAGACGTAGGCCCTCTCCGGACGCAGCTCCCGGATGGGTATCTCCTTCACGGCCAGCACGATGGAGGCCGGGGTGAGATCCTCCGCGACCTCGGCGCCGGCGGCCCGGTACTCCTGGTCGTTGAACACCCGGATGGGGGAGGTCTGGACCAGGAAGCGCACGCCGGCCTCCTCCTGGAGCGCCTCCACGTCGCCGGGGGTCAGGGGCACCCGACGTTCCCACTTGTTCTTGTCTTCCCTTCGGACGCCTACGATTACGGCCATCGCGTCAACCGCTCCTTGATCCGGTGCACCCACCCACCCCCCGGGCGTACCCCGGCCTCCCCGGGGGCCTCCGAACGGACCACGATGCTAGGGGGAAAGGGCCTCCGGGGCAAGGATCGAAGGGGGCCTCCCCTGGCATTTCCACGGCGTTCAGGAGATCTTCCCGGTTTGGTCCGGCTGCGCTCTGCGGCGCCCTGCAACGCCACCTTCGGAGGTTCCTCATGCCTCGTTCCCCGACGCCCTCCCCGGCAGGTTCAGGAAGGCCTCTCCAGCCGCTCCAGAGGGCTGCGATCCCGCTGCTCCTCCTGGCGTTCCTTTCGTTTGAGCCGGCGCCTCTCCCGGCCCAGGAAGGCTCGGCATCCTCCCAGCCCCGCCCCCTCCAGATCGACGACATGTTCCAGATCCAGAGGGTGGGAAGCCCCCAGGTGAGTCCCGACGGGGCGTGGGTGGCCTACACCGTCGGCACCCCCTCCTCCCCTTCCACCCCGGGCGAGACCCGCATCTGGATGGTTCCCACCGGCGGTGGGGATCCCCGTCCCATGACAGCCGAGGGGTACTCCGCCGGGAGCCCCGCCTGGAGCCCCGACGGGAAGTACCTCTCCTTCACGGCCTCCCGGGGAGACAGCGCCTACACCCAGGCGTGGGTCCTGGACCGGCGCATGGGGGAGGGGCAGCAGCTCACCCACGAGAAGTGGGGGATCAACGGGTACGAGTGGTCCCCCGACGGGACCAGACTCCTCCTTTCCATCCGGGACCCGGATCCGGTGGATACCCTCCCGGCCCACTTGAAGCCCAAGAGCACGCCCCCCTGGGAGGTCGACCGCCTCCAATTCAAGAGGGACGGGGCGGGATACCTGACCGGGAACCAGAGGACCCACCTCTACGTCTTCGACCTGTCCACCAGGGAGACCCGTCGCCTCACCTCGGGGGATTTCGACGCCTCGTCGCCCCGCTGGAGCCCCGACGGCCGGCGCGTGGCCTTCGTGGCCAACCGGACCGACAACCCCGACGGGAACTCCAACACCAACATCTGGGTGGTGTCGGCCGACAACGTCGACCAAGGCGCCACCCTCGTCCAGGTCACCACCAACCCCGGCTCCGACTCACAGCCGGCCTGGAGCCCCGACGGGGAGTGGATCGCCCACGTCACCGTCACGGAGCCGGAGATCATCTGGTATGCCGTGAGCAAGCTCGCCGTGGCCAGGGCCGACGGGAGCGGGGAGGTGAGGATCCTCACGGAGGCCCTGGACCGGAACGTGAGCGGGCCCCGGTTCAGCGGCGGCGGCCGGCACGTCTACTTCCGCCTGGAGGATTCGGGGGAGAATCACGTCGGAAGGGTGGAGGTCCGGAGCGGGCGCCTGGACCGGCCCGTGTCGGGCCCCGTCAGCGTGGGCGGCTTCGACCTGGGACCCCGGGACGAGATCGTGGTTTCGGCGGCCCGCCTGGACCTCCCGGGGGACATCTTCTCCGTGGGAGCGGGAGGGGCCCTCACCCCCCTCACCAGAGTGAACGACGGCTTGCTCAAGAAGATCCGCCTGGGTGAGGTGTTGGAAGCCACCTACCCCAGCGCCGACGGTACCGCCATCGAGTCCTTCTTCTACCTTCCCCCGGGCTTCCAGGAGGGGCTCAAGTACCCCACGCTCCTGAGGATCCACGGGGGTCCCGTGTCTCAGTACGCCCACGCCTTCAACTTCGAAGCCCACCTCTTCGCAGCCAACGGATACGTCGTGGTGACCCCCAACCCCCGGGGGTCCTCCGGCTACGGCCAGGCCTTCAGCCACGCCATCTGGGCCGACTGGGGGAACAAGGACTACGAGGACGTGGTGGCCGGGGTGGACCACGCCATCGCCCAGGGGTGGGCGGACCCGGACCGGCTGGGGGTGGGGGGATGGTCCTACGGCGGCGTCCTTACCAACCACGTCATCACGAAGACGGATCGATTCAAGGGAGCCATCTCCGGGGCCAGCGAGGTCCTCTACGTCGCCAACTACGGTCACGACCACTACCAGCACCAGTGGGAGAAGGAGCTGGGCCTCCCCTGGGAGAACCGGGAGGCCTACGAGCGGATCAGCCCCTTCAACCGGGTGGAGAGGGTCACCACGCCCACCCTCTTCATGGGAGGGGAGAAGGACTGGAACGTCCCGATCCAGAACTCCGAACAGATGTACCAGGCGCTGCGCCGCCTGGGGAAGGAGACCCAGCTGGTGGTCTATCCCGGGCAGACCCACGGCCTCTCGGTCCCGGCGTTCCAGGTGGACCGGTACGAGCGCTACCTGGACTGGTACGGGAAGCACGTGAAGCAAACCGCCAAGCCCGTGGACGGGGAGGGGAGCTGAGACCATGAGAACCATCACCCGGAATCGCGCCGCCGCCCATCGCTGCAAGGGTCTCGCGGATCTGCTGTCGCACGTGCGCCCCGTCGCGGCCGGCCTAACCCTGGCCCTCCTATCGGCGTTCCCGCCGGCGTCTCCCGTGGCGGCCCAGACCGCGGACTCCCGCCCCCTGGCCATCGAGGACCAGTTCGCCATCAAGCGGGTGGCGGGCGCCGAGATCAGCCCAGACGGGGAGTGGGTGGCCTACTCCGTCACCACCACAGACCTGGAGAAGGAGACGTCCAAGACCCAGATCTGGATGGTCTCCGCCCGGGGGGGCGACCCCATCCCCCTCACCATGTCCGGCGAGTCGGCCTCCAACCCCAGGTGGAGCCCCGACGGGAAGTATCTGTCCTTCGTGGCGAGCCGGGGTGAGAACGCCCGGAGCCAGGTATGGCTCCTGGACCGGCGCGGAGGGGAGGCCCAGCAGCTCACGGAGGTGGAGCAGGGGGTGGGGAGCTACGAATGGTCCCCCGACGCCTCCCGCCTCGTCCTCGCCATCCGGGATCCGGAGGAGGAAGGAGCCTCCAGGGAGGCCGAGGGCGCCCGCTCCCGGACACGCCAGCCCTGGGTCATCGACCGCCTCCAGATCAAGAGGGACGGCACCGGCTACCTCACCGACACCCGGAAGACCCACCTCTATGTGTTCGACGTGACCTCGAAGAAGCTCACCCAGATCACCTCGGGACGCTGGGACGAGGGAAGCCCCGCCTGGTCCCCCGACGGGACGAGGATCGCCTTCTCCAGCAACCGAACCGAAGACCCCGACGCCAACTCCAACTCCGACGTCTGGGTCGTGGCGGCGGACAACACGGACAAGGGAGGGACTCTGGTCCGCATCACCGGCTACGAGGGGGGGGACGGCAGCCCCGCCTGGTCGCCCGATGGGAAGTGGATCGCCTACACCACCGGCATCAACGATCCCCGCTACTCCGCCTTCGAGACCTCCCACCTGGCCGTGGCGCCCTCCGACGGGAGCGGCGAGAGGCGGGTCCTGACGGAGGCCCTGGACCGGAACGTGGGATCCCCCCGTTTCACCGCCGACGGCCAGGGGATCCTGGTGTCGGTGAGCGACGAGGGAAATGGGCACGTGGCCCGCATCGATGTCCAGACGGGGGCCGTCACCCGCCTGATCGAGGGGGAGATCAGCGCTTCCGGCTTCTCCGTGAGCGCCGACGGCACGCTGGCCACCGTCTCTTCCTCCCACCACATGCCCGGAGAGGTGTTCGTGAAGGAGGGGGAGGACCTCCGGCAGCTCACCCGGGTCAACGACTCCCTGGTGGCGGCCCTGGAGCTGGCCGAGGTCCGGAACATCCACTACCCCTCCGCCGACGGCACCACCATCGAGGGGTGGGTCTACTTCCCGCCCGGCTACCAGGAAGGGACCCGCTACCCCACCCTCCTCAGGATCCATGGGGGGCCCAACGGGATGTACGGAGTCGGCTTCAACTTCGAAGCCCAGCTCCTGGCGGCCCACGGGTACCTGGTGCTCCTCACCAACCCCCGGGGCTCCTCCGGCTACGGCCGGGAGTTCGGCTTCGCCCTCTGGCAGAAATGGGGGATTCCCGACTTCGAGGACGTCATGGCGGGGGTGGACCACGTCATCGCCCAGGGATGGGCCGACGGGGATCGCCTGGGGGTGGGGGGATGGTCCTACGGCGGCATCCTCACCAACTACGTCATCACCAAGACCACCCGCTTCAAGGGGGCCGTATCGGGGGCCTCCATGGGCCTCTTCGTGGCCAATTTCGGCCACGACCACTACCAGCTCGGCAACGAGCGGGAGTGGGGTGTTCCCTGGGAGAACCGGGATCTCTGGGAGAAGCTCTCCCCCTTCAACGACATCCACAAGGTCACCACGCCGACGCTCTTCATCGGAGGGGAGAGCGACTGGAACGTACCCATCCTGAACTCGGAGCAGATGTACCAGGCTCTGCGGCGCAGGGGCGTCGACACGAGGCTGGTGGTGTACCCGGGCCAGCCCCACGGCCTCCGGGTCCCGTCGTACAACGTCCATCGGTACCGGGAGTACCTCGCCTGGTACGACCGGCACGTGAAAGGTGATTCCACCGACCGATAAGAGCATGAACAATCTGCGAGGCCAGTTGCTGATCTCCGGCGGCGCCCTGTTCGATCCGAACTTCCGCCATACGGTGGTCCTCGTCGGGGAGCACGGCGCCGACGGGGCCCTTGGCGTGGTCCTGAACCGCGCCCTGAACGTCACCGTCGAGGAGGCCTTCCCGCCCCTGAGCAGCCTGGTGCCGCCTGGCCAGGCGCTCTTTCAGGGTGGCCCGGTGCAGCCTGAAAGCCCCGTGCTTCTCGCCGAGCTCGCCACCCCCGAGTTGTTGGGCATCCCGGTGTTCGGGTCCGTTGGCTTTCTCGTGGGCGAGGTGTCCGCGGACCTCCGGCCGAGCATTCTCAGGGCGCGGGTGTTCGCGGGCTACGCGGGATGGGGGCCGGGACAGTTGGAGGCGGAGATGGCCGCCAACAGTTGGATCATCGAGCCGGCGCGAGAGGAGGACGTGTTCACCGACACGCCCGACCTGCTCTGGAGCGCGGTCCTGCAACGCAAGGGACCGGAGTACCGGCAGCTGTCCCGAATGCCGTACGACCCCTCCATGAACTGACCGCGGATCGGGGCCGCGAGGGGATGCCCCGGGCCCGGACTCCGGCCTCGTTGACAGCCGGACCTTCCTGCCGTTACCATCGACAGATGAAGCTACGCGCCCGTTATTACGCCTTCACCTATACACACGCGACCCGTTCCACGGGCCGCGGGGGCAGGCGCATGCTCGACTGACAGCGCGTCACAGCAACGACACCCCGAGCGGCCCGTGGAAATCCACGGGTCGTTTTCTTTTCCCGCGCCTCCCCACGGGGAGCATGAGAGAGACGGAAGGCAGATGATCATCATCACACGCTCCGGCATCACCGACGCCGAGATCGACCACATCCGGGAACGGGTGGAGGGCCTCGGGATGCGCACCCACATCTCGAAGGGCGAGCAGCGCACCATCATCGGCTGCATCGGCGACGAATCGCTGCTCCACGAGGTGGCCCTGAGGGCTCTCCCGGGGGTCGAGTCCGTGACGCCCGTGCTGAAGCCCTACAAGCTGGCCTCCAGGGAGTTCGTGGACCTGCCCAGCGTCGTGCGGGTCGGCAACGGAGCCCACGCCGTGGTGGGCGGGCGGGACCTGGCCATCATCGCGGGGCCCTGCTCCGTGGAGGGGCGGCAGATGCTCTTCGACACCGCCCACGCGGTGCGGGCCGCTGGGGCTGGACTGCTTCGGGGCGGGGCGTTCAAGCCGCGCACGTCGCCCTATGCCTTCCAGGGGATGGGGGAGGCGGGGCTTCGGCTCCTGGCGGAAGTGAGGGCGGAGACGGGCCTGCCCGTGGTCACGGAGGTGATGGACACCCGCCAGGTGGAGTTGGTGGCGGAGCATGCGGACATGCTGCAGGTGGGCGCCCGCAACATGCAGAACTATGCCCTCCTGTCCGAAGTGGGACGGGTCCAGAGGCCGGTGCTCCTGAAGAGGGGCCTGTCGGCCACCATCAAGGAGCTCCTCATGGCCGCGGAGTACATCATGGCCCAGGGGAACCGGGAGGTGATCCTCTGCGAGCGGGGGATCCGAACGTACGAAACGGCCACCCGCAATACGCTGGACGTGGCGGCCATCCCGGTCCTGAAGGCGGAGACCCACCTGCCGGTGCTGGTGGACCCGAGCCACGCCGGGGGGCGGGCGGACCTGGTGGCACCGCTGGCCTTCGCCGCCGTCGCGGCCGGCGCCGACGGGCTCATGGTGGAAGTGCATCCGAACCCCGAGGAGGCCCTCTCCGACGGAGACCAGTCCCTCACCTTCCACGCCTTCCACCAACTCATGGAGAGGCTCCGGCCCTTCGCCGCGGCGGCAGGGCGCACCGTGCCCACCGGGGCGGCAGGGGAGGAGGCGGCCGCATGAGGGCTGCGAGGGAAGGCAGGGAAGGGGAGGCCCGCCGCGTCCCGGCTCCTGCGCAGGCTGCCACGAGAGGGGAGGGGCTCCCCGCGGGTCTCGAGGAGCTCCGGGGGGCGATCGAGGCCATCGACCGGGAGCTCGTCCGGCTCATCGCCGAGCGGGTCGCCATGGCCCGGCAGGTGGGGACGGTGAAGAGGAAGGCCGGGATGCCCGCCCTGGATCCGGCCCGGGAGGCCGCCGTGGTGCGGCATGCCGGGCACCTGGCTCGCCAGGCCGGCGTCAGCGATGAGGACGTTCGTTACATCTTCTGGCACCTCATCGGGCTTTCCCGGCGCGCCCAGATGGAGGAGGAGTAATGGGGGAGGTGGTGGGGGAGGACGTCCAGGCCTGGAGCCCCTCAGGGACCCGCATCGCCATCGTCGGCCTGGGCCTGATCGGCGGATCCCTGGCCAGGGACCTGGCGGCGCTGGGGGCCCACATCCTGGGTTTCGACGCCGACGCCGGCACGCTCCAGGCCGCGCTGGACGCCGGGGCCGTCCGGGAGCCGCTCCCGCGGAGGCCCCGGGCGGTGGCCTCCCGTGGCGGCAATCCTGCGACCATCCCACCTGTGCGCATCGACCCCGGCCTCCTGGCCGCCGCCCGCCTCGACGCCCTGGTGCTGGCTGTACCCATGCAGGCTTCCGTTTCCCTCCTGGCCGAGATTGCGCCCTTCCTTTCCCACGTGCCCCTGGTGACGGACGCGGGGAGCACCAAGCGGACCATCGCGGCCGCGGCCCGGCGCCTGGGCCTGGCGGAGCGGTTCGTGGGCGCCCACCCTCTCGCCGGCAGCCACCTCTCCGGTTGGGGCGCCTCCCGGGAAGGACTGTTCCGGGGAGCGAGGGTCTACCTCTGCCCCGGCCCCGAGGCCGG
>Ga0068714_10007589_pt1 | contig 10426 bp, 9 predicted proteins | sample MTBNYHSulfiMetaG_FD_62988 | JGI IMG/M metagenome (GOLD analysis project Ga0068714, IMG submission 62988) | Enrichment culture microbial communities from rom New York Harbor, USA that are MTBE-degrading - MTBE-NYH (New York Harbor Sulfidogenic)... | ecosystem: Environmental > Aquatic > Marine >...
TTGGGTCGGACGAATATATACGGCTTTCTTTTGCCACATCGATGGAGCAGATTCGCGAGGGTCTGGATCGAATAGAAAAGGCTTTGGCGGAATAGAGTGGAGGAACCGGCTGAAGGGGATTGACATAAACTACCGGAAGAGACTCTGCCTCGGTTCTGTGGAAAGATTTACCTGGGACGGCAGGGCCTCTTCCGGGCGTCATCTTTATGTCGGCTGTTATCCGGGAATCGTAAAGAAAGGCGAGCTCCATCGCCGTTTACGCAGTCAAGGAACCGTCATCCGCCGGCCGGATTCTCAACTCGAAAACGAATCCGTATGACTCTGAGATATCCCAACCGGATGAACTCGAAAAAAAGAGACAAAAGAGGCAGCCTTAGGTAAAAAGGGTACCTTTTTGTCTCGTCGATTTAGAGAAAGGACGGCGGGTAAGCGCTCAAGAATCTACTTAACAACGTCCTTTAACCTGTTTCCAGGTTTGAACTTGGGCACGTTGGCGGCAGGAATCTTGATCTCTGCTTTAGTCTGAGGATTTCGACCGGTTCTAGCAGCCCTTTTTGCAACCGAGAACGTTCCAAATCCCACCAACGTGACTTTGTCACCATCTTTCAGTGCGCCCTCGATTGCACCGAGCATTCCGTCCAATGCCTTTCCCGCAACGGCTTTGGAGACGCCCGCTGCGTCGGCCATTTCCGCGATGATGTCCGCTTTGTTCATACTCTTTTCCCCCCTTTTTTGCTTCAACAAAAGGCTTCCCGTTCCCTGTGAAACTGGCAGTACTATGCCATAGCGTCTTTTCGATTGTAAAGCAGAAAATACCGCTGTTTGCCGCTTCTTCTAAGGATTTAGGGTTTGCAGGTCCATAATGAATGCAAATCCGAGATGCAAGGGTTCCATTCGAGGTTCATATCTTGAATCTGAGATTCGGGTTCGGTGGTAGCCGGGGGAGTGAAGGAAGACTTGATCGACAATGAGGGGTACGCTATAAGCTGAGGCCGAGGCCATTCGACCAAATGGGACGGCTTTGTCCAATCATTCACCACCCATTGAAACGTCACCTTTCGGAAACGCCGATGAACGAAGGTCCCTTTTGGAAAATGGACATCGGATTCAGTGCTACCTGCCGGGATTCCCTATGACCAAATGTGAGCAATTCCTGACGCGCCTAAAACGTTCCCACGAGTTTGGACCAAGTCTGGTGTATCATAAGGAGATCCCGAAACAGGCCGCCCAGTATGCCCCGCCGTCGGCCCCATTGCCTCCCCCCTTGTCCCGGTTGCTGCATCAAATGAATATTGAACGTCTGTATACCCATCAGACAGAGGCTCTGGAACGCGTCCGGAGCGGACAGAACGTCGTTGTGGCTACTCCTACATCCAGTGGCAAAACGCTGGTCTATACCCTGCCGTTTCTCGAGAAGATTTATACGGAAAGGGAGCCGGTCTCGGCACTGTTCGTATTTCCGCTAAAAGCTCTGGAACAGGATCAACAACGGATTCTTCGGCAAACAAAACAGATCCTGGAGCCGGATATGGTTGTCCGGTCCGCCGTCTACGATGGGGATACCAGTCCCAACGAACGGAAGGGGATCCGGTCCGATCCACCGCACGTGCTGATTACCAATCCCGACATGCTGCACATGGGTATCCTGGCCTCCCATGCCTCATGGGAAACGTTTTTTCGGCGCCTGAAATACGTGGTGGTCGACGAATTGCATACGTATCGAGGCATTTTCGGCTCTCATATGGCCCAGGTTCTCCGCAGATTACAAAGAATCACGGCTTTTTACGGTTCCGATCCGCACTACATTTTTTCATCTGCGACTATCTTGAATCCTGAAGAGTTTTCGGAACGGCTTACCGGAAAAACGTTCAGTGTGATTCGACAAAGCGGCGCACCCCAGGGAGGCCGCCACTTCTTGTTCCTGAATCCCGAGACGGTCGGGCCGGCGCATTTCTCCGCCCGTCTGTTCATACATTGCCTTCGCGAGGGACTGAAAACCATTGTATTCACTCAATCGAGAAAGGTCACGGAGCTCATTCATGTGTGGGTGAAGCAGATGGCGCCCGAGTATACGAGGTTGGTGAGTTCCTACCGCGCGGGCTTCCTGCCCGAGGAAAGGCGATCCATCGAACGGGATCTGACCAGGGGCGCCCTCATGGGAGTCATTTCCACCAGCGCTTTGGAAATGGGTATCGATATCGGGGGCTTGGACGTATGCATTCTTGTGGGCTACCCGGGAACGGTGATGGCCACCTGGCAACGCGGGGGGCGCGTCGGACGCGAAGAACGGGATTCGGTTGTTGCTTTGATCGCTCAGCCGAATGCTCTGGACCAGTATTTCATGCACGATCCGGAGGATTTCTTTGCCAGACAATACGAGCGAGCCATCGCGGATCCTGAAAACTCCGAAGTCGTCAAAGTTCATTTGCCCTGCGCCGCGGCTGAACTCGAGCTTGATGGGAATGATCCGTGTTACCCCTCCGACCGGTATGCACGGGAGTATCAGGAACTGGAAGAAAAAAGGATCCTTGGGAGAAAAGAGAACGGGAACTCGTGGTTCTCGATACTCAGGAATCCTCATCGCCAGGTGAGCATCCGAAGTGTGGGGGAAGCCTTTACGGTAATGCATGCGGAAACCCGGAAAGTTATCGGACGCGTGGACGGCTTAAGGGCGTTTCGTGAATGTCATCCTGGAGCAGTGTACCTCCATAGGGCCACTCAATACGAGATTCTGGGCATGGATTTCGAGCGTTCGAACATTAAGGCTCGTGCCGTCGACGTACCCTACTATACCCGATGCGAATCGGAAAAAGAGACGGAGGTTCTCGAGATTCTCCGCAGCCGTCCATGCGAAAACTTCTTGATCAAACAGGGGCGTGTACGAGTAACGGAGCGTATCACCGGATACGAAAAAAGGCGCATACGAGGTCAGGAGTTGTTGAGTCGTCATTTTCTCGAATTGCCGGAGCAGGTTTTCGAGACCATAGGCGTCTGGATCGAAATAGACGATGTGATCAAACATCAAATCGAGGACCTGGGACTCCATTTCATGGGCGGCATTCACGCCCTGGAACACGCGGCTATTGCCATGTTTCCCCTCCTGGCTTTGTGCGATCGCAACGACGTGGGCGGCATTTCGTACACGTTCCATCCTCAAGTGGGTAAGAGCGCCGTGTTTCTTTACGACGGTTATCCGGGAGGCGTGGGATTGGTGGATCAGGGCTATGAGCTGATCGAGGAATTGCTCGAGAAGACCCTGGTATTGGTCTCGTCCTGTGAGTGCGAGCAGGGATGCCCTTCCTGCATTCATTCGCCCAAATGCGGCGCCGGAAACAAGCCCTTGGATAAGACCGCATGTGTCCTCTGTCTCGAGCTGCTGCTGAACCGGAAAAGCCTCGGAGCGCCCGGGTCGCCGTACCCGGACCCCGGCACGGACAAACGTGTTGGGGATACGGACGAGACGAAGCGTCCGTTGAAGATCGCATATTTGGATCTCGAAACACGGCGGTCTGCAGAGGAAGTAGGGGGATGGCGGAACAAACATCTCATGCGCGTAGCTGTTGTCGTTATATACGAGCAGCCGGAGAATCGTTTTCTTCAATACTATGAGAACGATGTGGGAGACTTGATTAAACGTCTGTCCGAATATGATCTGGTGGTGGGATTCAATATCAAAGGTTTCGATTACGGCGTATTGAGCGCTTACACGAATGCGGATTTTGGCCGCATACCCACTTTCGACATATTGGAATACGCCAGAAACAAACTGGGATTCCGTGTGTCATTGGATAACTTTGCGCGTCAGACGCTGGGGATAGGCAAGTGTGGAGACGGATTGCAGGCACTCGAATGGTTCAATGCCGGAGAGGTGGAGAAAGTCGTTGATTACTGCGGGAAGGATGTAGAGATTACTCGTGATCTCTTTCTATTCGGTCTGGAAAAAGGTCACCTCTTGTTTGCGGATTTAAAGAAGAATGTGAAGAAACTTTCAGTGGACTGGAATCTGGACCGATTGTCTCGTATATCTTCGTGACACAGCCAGGGACCCTGACTTGACATGTACGGATCATATATGTATTATAAGCAGTAAGAATGAGTAAAAGTCAGGTCTGGTTGGATGGATATAAGGGAAGTCGAAAAGACGGTGCCGGAAGTAACGGCGGGGCGTGGATCCCCCATGCTGAAGGGGAACGTAAAGCGAGGTATGGTGGGCATCCAGCCAAGGTCCGAGGAGAAGACGACGCGCGCTACTGTCGGCGGGGAGCCCGGTCGTACCAGAAGCAGGATCCGATCCGGAAAGACGGCTGAATCAGCGCCGGGCAAGAGACTTACAAATGTTCCGGAATTGACTCATTTGGGAAGTGGAATCGACATTTTCGCTTAACCCCTTTTTCATCTTATACCCCTATCTGCTGGAATCCGAATCATAGAACCGTATCTAGCGGCTCCTTGCGATCTCCAGGCGCCGCGTCCCGGCGCGTTCCTTTATTTCGAACGATTCTGATTATTGCCGCTTTTCAACGCAGGGCAGACGTGGAGCCCTGTGGATTTTTTGGCTTCATAGAGCTGTGCGTCCGCTTCCTTCAGGATTTCTTCCGGATCTTCCGTGTCGGTGCAGTCAGTGGAGGCCACGCCGAAACTGGCGTTCAGGAGCACGGTTCCCTCCTCCCATGGGAGGGAAGCTCTTGCAGATAGGTCGGCGAGTTTATTCGCGGTGATCAATGCCTGTTCCGAGCCCGTGTGCGGGAGGACGACTACGAACTCGTCACCACCGTAACGCGCACAGATGTCCGTGGTTCTTACGTTGGATTTGAGAAGTTTGGCAAACTCTATCAAGAGGTAGTCTCCGGCTGCATGACCCAAAGAATCGTTGATGGTTTTGAATCCGTCCATGTCGATCATGATGCATGAAAAGGACGTGCCATAACGCATTTTCCGGTTCATTTCATTATTCAGTGCTTCCCTCAAACGGCTTCTGTTGAACAGACCCGTTAGGGGGTCCGTGGCAGACTGGTGTCTAAGTCTCTCAAACATCAACACATTGTCTATTCCGACCGATATCTTTCGGCCTAACCGGGCCAGGAAGTTGGTGTCCATGCCGGAATGATACCTGCCTGCTTCCTCGCTCGCTAAAGCCATCCCCCCCAGAAGTCTGTTATGGGAACGAAGAGGAATCACGGCCATGGAACGGATCGGCTTGGCAAGGGATCCCAAAAAATAGTCCGCATCAATGGACAATGGTTCATTGATCAAGACCGGGTCTTCACTGCCGTAAATCCGTTTCGTCAGGTCCTCCGACCATACCCACTTGAACTGTTCGTGCTCGATTTGCGGACAGAAGCCTTCCCCCAGACCTTGATGTTCACAGGTCAGGACGAGCGCGGTCGAGACCTGAAAACGTTCTTGTAATTCTGCCAGCAATCGGTTGACGAATTCCTGAAGCGTAATCGTTTCCAGGAATAATGCTTCGATATCGGCAAAGTGGTTCATGATGCGCTCGTTTTCAACGACTCGCTCGACGACCTGCTGCAACTTTTTTCGGAGTTCCGTATTCTCCTGGGAAATTTTCTTGATGATCCGTTCGTTCGAGTCGATGACCTTGCTGTCTTCTTTCATGGCAAACTTCTCCGCGTCAAAAGGCGCATTCAGTTGGATAGCAGGTTCTTGGCGACCTGTACGAGCGCATCTTTTTTTTCTTCGATTCGATCTAGAATTCTTGGGACGAGCTGATCATTCAGGTTCAGACTGCTCAGGGCCACAGGGTCCGGCGGATCCGCACATGCGTTGCCTGAGTTTCCGATTTGGAGTTTGACGGCGATATGGTCGGCAAGGTGGACCATGGCCGTTTCTATAAGATAGACGCTTTCAGGATCGGGCCGATGATGTTGCCGGATAGCGCCGCACAACTGCTCGGGCAAGTTCCATTTCTCTCCTAGGAACCAGCCTACTTGGCTATGGGACAGTCCGACGATTTCTTCGGCCTGTGAAAACGAAATCTGTCTGGCATTGGCCAGGGTCATCAGATCCTCCATTAACTGTGGATCTTCTTTCAGATAGACTACTTTCCCTATGTCGTGCAACAGCCCGATCGTAAATGATTCCTGTTCGCAGCTCAGATCCAGGTTTTTGGCCAGGAATCTCGATATGAAGGCCACAGCCATGGAATGAAGCCAGAAATCGGAAACCTTCAGACCGGCAATGGGTCGTCTTTCGTCCAGCACATTCATTATTGAAGCGCTCACAACAATGTTTTTCAGCTCCTTGAAACCAAGCAGCATGATGGCCTTCGAGATGGTTGTCACATCCGAGAATCCGTAAAAGGGAGAGTTGATGATTTTTAAAATACGAATGGTGATGGCCTGATCGAGTTTGATGACCTGTTCTATTTCCTTGAGGGTGGTGGATTCTTGATCGATCATATTGATGATCTTTTCGAAAGTGGAGGATATGGTGGGAAGATGATCCACTTGTAGGATACGTTTCTTGACCTTTTCGATACGTTCCGATGACAGTCTTTCTTTTAACGACATAGGCTCGATCGCTTCATTTTGGGCGGCAACCCGACTTTGATAACCGGAGTGGCTGAGTCGTAGACACCGGCGATTAGGGACGTCCGAGGAGCACATCGAACCGTCCCGTATGGATTTTTCTGTAGCCGTTTATACTTGAGGGATGGTATGTGATCTAATCATGAAGTGTCAAGGTTCATACTGACGCTGTGGATAATTCGTGCGGAGGGAGAGCTTGAACCGGCGGGATGGGGGCCGAAAAGCGGTAGGCGGCAAGGAGCAACGGGACCATTAGGATTCCAAGCTGAGAAACACACAGTCGATTCCTATCAAAACGTCCTCGTGGGGAGTAATCTTTCGGATGGCTTTGATGAAAGTAATCCGACTGTCTTCGTCACAATAACGGTTGAAACAGATTTCCCAAGCCGTGTCCGCTTCGCGGATCAGGCACCAGACCCGCCGGCGATCAGAAACCAGCAGGTAACCTTTTTCCTTGCGGATATTCAGATTAAGCCCGGAGAGCGCTCCTAAATTCCTCAGGTCATGGTAAAAGCGGCTGAGTCTATTGCTTTTCACAGCTCTTTTCTCTCTTCATGAATTACAAAATGGGAAGGGCGGAACAAAAAGACGGCCTTATTTTAATTAGTTAAGCTGTAGTGGCTATTCGAGAAAAAAATTACAAGCGTTCCACTTTTTTGTTGCGATTTGAAAAGGAATGCACTAAAAAGGACCCTAACTTTTGTTCCAGTATGTGTCAAGCAAGTGACCCTCCAAGAGCCTTGCATTCAAAATTTTCATATCTTCTTCCGAAAGAACGCCGCATTAAATTTCAATGCGACGCGTAAGAATTTCGAAAGGTTCTTATGTGGAAAAAAACGTCATTTAAAGGAATGTATATTCCTGAATGGCAGGGGACAGACTACAAGATTGAGACCTTCCCTCTGCCCAAGAAAGTCATTCTGCCCATGGAACAGCACCATGGGGGAATGTGCGAGCCCGTAGTATCCAAAGGAGAGAAAGTCAAGACCGGCCAGATCATCGGGAAAAGTGACCGGTTTTCGGTAGCACCCGTTCACGCCAGTATCTCGGGGACCGTAACGGACATTCTTCCTTGGCCGGAGCCTCGGGGCCGCAAAGTGTTGAGTGTGGTCATAGAGTCGGATGACAAAGACGAATGGATAGAGACCGCCCAACCCGATCCTGATTTCCTGAGTCGAAAACCATCCCAGCTTCTGAGCGACCTCAGAAATTCAGGCATTATCGAAATCGGAACTCCCGCCCAGCCGCTGCACCTCAAACTTGCGCCTCCGGAACGCCCAAAGATGTATCTTTTTCTGGTTGGAATACCGGTTTTAAAAAAGGTGCACACTCTCATCGTCAGCGCCATCGACCCGGAACCCGGTGTTTATGTCCGACGCGCCGCCCTCCATAATTTTCCTGAAGAGATCCTTTTGGGTATTCAGGCCGTGCGGAGGATTTCGGGTGTAAACCGAGTGGTTTTGGCCATCTCCGAGAATGATCCTGTTTCTCCGGAAGTGCTGAAGCGGTTCGATGAGGCGGGGGTCGAGTTGTTCGTCGCCTCGGGCAAGTATCCATCGGCCCTCGAACCGATTCTGGTAAAGCAATTCATGGGCAAGGAGATTCCCCTGCCTGAGGGCAACTGCCGCGACGTCGGCGTTCTTGTTCAGGATGTGGTGACGGTTTACAATCTCTTGGCCGCCCTGCGTGAAAAGAAACCGCACATCGAACGCCTCCTTACGGTTTCAGGTAACGGGATTTCAAGGCCTCGGCTCTTCATTGTTCGTATTGGGACCCCCGTGGGCGAAATCATCTCTTATTTGGGCGGTTCGGTCTCGGGTACCGGAAAGGTGATCATGGGAGGGCCGTTGATGGGTTATGCTCAGTACTCGTTGAATGTGCCTGTGACTAAAGAGACCTACGCCCTTTTGCTCCAGGCGGAACGGGAAGTCCATGTATTCTCTCCGGACCCGTGCTTCAACTGCGGCGCCTGTGTGGGTGTCTGCCCCACGAATCTGCTTCCGAACGAGTTGAGCAAGTACTGTGAATTTGGAAGATTCGCGGATGCGGAACGGAACTATGTGTTCCATTGCATTGAATGCGGGTTGTGTGCATATGTGTGTCCCGCCAAGCGTCCCATGGTTCATCTTATGAGGTACGGCAAGTCTGAGATTACTGCCAGGAAGGTGTCCGCATGAGTGCCCAGAAGTTCCATGTTTCCATGTCCCCCCATCTACATACGGGTGTGGCGGTTTCTACGATATCCCGAAATATCCTGGTGGCGCTTGCGCCTACTGCGCTGGTCGGCATCTACTATTTCGGGTGGTCGGCGGTGAAGGTGCTTCTCGTCTGCATGGTGGTTGCTGTTGCCTGCGAGGCCGGCATGCAGCGCATTATGGGCAAGAAAATCACCATTCATGATGGTCACGCATTAACGATCGGGCTTTTGTTGGGCCTGATGCTGCCTTCGGGATTGCCTTGGTGGGCCGCGGCAGTCGGTGCGTTGATCGCCATTGTTCTGGGTAAGCAGATATACGGCGGTTTGGGGAATAACCCTTTCAACCCGGCTGCCGTGGGATGGATTGTGCTCAGTGTCTCCTATCCGGGGTATATGAATCTATATCAAGCTCCCCGTGCGGGCCTGATGAGTTTTACCACTTCTCCCGAGCTGGCCGATTTGCCGCTGAAACTCGTGCGTGAAGACCTGAGCGAGTTGCTTTCTTTTCCGACCTGGGAACTGTTTATCGGACTGAAGGCCGGAGGGATTGGAGAAGTCTCCATAGCGGCCCTCTTGCTTGGTGGCCTTTACTTGATTCTGAAGCGTGTAATCACATGGCACGCACCTGTGGCCTGTCTCGGAGCAGCGTGGATTTTTTGCATTGTGTTCAGTCAGATCGACCCGGAGATTTATGCGGGTCCTTCTTTTCACCTCCTCAGTGGAGGTTTGGTGCTTGCTTCATTCTTTTTGGCAACGGACAAGGGTACAATGCCGGTGACGGTGCCTGGAATGATGCTTGCCGGTGCTCTGGTGGCATTGATCACTATGCTCATCCGTTACTGGGGCGGGTATGTAGACGGCGTGTATTTCGCAGTTTTGCTTACAAACGCGGTTGGGCCGCTCCTGGACCGCATCCGGCCTGCCGTGTATGGGAGGGTGAAGGAAGTTGCGTGATATAATCCGAATGGTAGTCGTATTGACGGTAATCTGTGGCGCCAGTGGCCTCACTCTGTCGTTCGTAAAGCAAGTCACAGAGGAACCACGCGAATACTCGTATCTGAAGTTTGTGAAAGAACCTTCTATAAAGGCCGTGCTTTCAGGGTACGATAATGACCCCATTAAGGACCGCATCATCCTGACTATTGGGAAGGACGAAAAGGGTCAGCCTCTGGAGAAGCAGTTCTTCCCGGCCAAGCAGGGTGGAAAAGTGATCGCGGTGGCGTTCGACGCGAGCGCTGTCGGATACGGCGGTCCCATCAGCGTCATGGTTGGGGTGGACAATCAAGGAGTCGTGGACGCCATCTCGATTATGAGCCATTCCGAGACTCCGGGTCTCGGAGCGCGAGCCGTGGAACCTTCCTTTACGGGTCAGTTCAAGGGCTTGAATCTGAGCGGCGCACTTAACCTGACTCGGAACGGCGGAAAAGTCGAGGCTATCAGCGGCGCCACCGTATCCAGTGGCGCCGTAGTGCGGGCTGTTCGCGAGGCACTCGATCTACTGCCAAAAATTCAGCAAGAGGTATTTTCATCATGAGGTTGGTGAACGAACTTACCAAAGGCCTGTGGCGTGAAATTCCTCCCTTCCGACTGGTGTTGGGGCTGTGTCCCGTGCTGGCGGTCACCACTGCCGCTGAAAACGGGATGGGTATGGGCTTAGCGACTACGTTCGTGCTTGTTTGTT
>Ga0068714_10007590_pt1 | contig 10426 bp, 8 predicted proteins | sample MTBNYHSulfiMetaG_FD_62988 | JGI IMG/M metagenome (GOLD analysis project Ga0068714, IMG submission 62988) | Enrichment culture microbial communities from rom New York Harbor, USA that are MTBE-degrading - MTBE-NYH (New York Harbor Sulfidogenic)... | ecosystem: Environmental > Aquatic > Marine >...
GTCAAACCGCGCAGCTCGCGGCGCTTCTCACGAATGGTCAACAGGTCCCCGAGCGCCTGGCAGGGATGGTAGCGATCGCACAGCCCATTAATCACCGGAACGGTCGCGTGCTTCGCCAGATCCAGGATCGTCTGGTGGGCGAACACGCGGGCCATGATCCCGTCGATGTACCGCGACAAAACGAGCGCGATGTCCTCGGTCGTCTCACGCTTGCCGAGCTTGATGTCGTCCGGGCCGAGGTAGATCGCGTGGCCTCCCAGCTGGTGCATGCCGTTCTCGAACGACACGCGAGTCCGCAACGAGGGTTTCTCGAAGATCATCGCCAGGGTCTTGCCCGAAAGCAGGGTGTGCGTCACACCGGCGCGGTGCTCGAGCTTCAGGGCTCGCGCGGTGTCGAGTATCTCGTAGATGTCCTCTGTGGAAAGCGTGGCAAGTGAGATGAGGTGCTTCACATCCATCGACGGCTCCCTCCTTGTGTTACGGTCAGGCGAGGGCCATCCGATCGATCCATCGCCGCGTCCGCGCGCTGACCGGTCCACGAATCATAGCCGATCCGAGCAGGTGGGCCAAGGTAACGCCGAGCAGTTCAGCGCGTACGGATACGGATCGAGTAGATGCCGAGGCGGTTTGCCCCGATGATGTCGGTGAGGATCCGGTCGCCGATCATCACCGCGCGCTCCGGCGGCACGCGCAGCTCGGAAAGCAGGTCGAGAAACCCTCGTTTCGCCGGCTTCCCGGCCCAGTGCCGCAGGGGGTAGGCTGCCGACAGGGTCTGGATCACAGGATCGTTCCTCACCCACCGTCGATTGGTGAGGATCCCCACGCGGAACCCCATCGTGGTGAGCCGCTCGAGCAGGCGCTCGACCCGCGGCGCGAGCTCACTGGGGCGGCGCGCCCCGAGCGTGTTGTCCAAGTCGAAGAGGATCGCGCGCTTTCCCGAGGCATAGAGCCGCGCGTAGTCGATCGACTCGAGCGAGGTCGCCGTCTCACGCGGTCGCAGGAGCCTCATCGTCTTCCCCGCGCTCCACCCGCCCGATCCTGGCCCTCGGCCGCAGCCGTTCGATCAGGGTCTCGAACTCTGCCTCCATCCCGGGTGCGACATAGACCTTGAACTGGATCGCGCCCTCGTGCAGCCGGTAGTCCCGACGCACGTTCGCCAATCCATCATAGGCACTGACGATGGCGTCGATGAAGTGGACCTCCTCCTGGGTCGTCTCGACCCAGTAGACCGACGCATCGCGGATCACCGCGCCTCCTGCGCGACCACCGCGTCGACGGCCTTGCGCAGGGCGATCTCGGGATCGTGCCCCTCGCGCCACACCGCCGCGATCGTCTCGAGGAGCTGGCGGCCAGCACGGGCCTCCGGCTCGTCGCTGCCAACGGCGGGAAGCCTGCCGCCGGCTCGCTCGACGAGCTTCCGAGCCGCCAGGAGCGCAGGCACCGGGCTCGGGTCGCGATCCTCCGCCTGCTTGACCTCGTCCCACGTCGCACGGATCGACGAGAGATCGCGCGGCGCGTCGGCAAAGACGTGGGGGTGACGGCGAACCAGCTTGTCCGAAAGCCCCGCGATGACATCATCGATCGTGAACGCGTCCGCCTCGGCTGCGATCCGCGCGTGCAGGAGCACCTGCAAGAGCAGGTCCCCGAGTTCGTCAGCCAGCGCCTCGGGATCGCCGTCGTCGATCGCCTGGACGACCTCTTGCGCCTCCTCGAGCACGTACGGGCGCAGCGACCGATGGTCCTGCGCCCGGTCCCACGGACAGCCCTCCGGACCGCGGAGCCGGTCGATCAACCCGACCAGGTTGTCGAACGACCGATCACTCATTGCTCGGCGTTTGGGACGAGCCGGGCGTCAGCTCTGTACTCAGCGGCTGGGTGGTCTGGCTTGCGGTCTGCAGTCCCGCCTGGACGAGAAGGTCCGTCAGCTCCGCGCTGTGGTAGTCGGGGTTCGTCTTGGTCATCGACTGCAGGGTCGACTTGGCGTTGGACGTGTTTCCCTGGGTCAGGTAGAGCTTGGCCAGAGCGATCGAGGCGTTGAGTCCCGCCTGGGTCAACGGCTTGCCCTGGCCGACTTGGGCCTGGTCGACCTCCACGATCTTCTTGTAGAAGTCGATCTTGTCCGTGTCGGTCTTGGCGTAGGACAGGCCCCGGTCGAGGTACTGTAGCGCCGTGGCGTACTCGGTCTTCCACTTGTACGCCTCCGCGATCCCGCGGTAGGCCTCGAGCGAATCGGACTGGACGTCGAGGATCGCCGCGTACTGCCGGATCGCCGCGCTCCACATGTACTGGTCGGCGTAGACGTTGGCGAGTTGGAACCTCGCCGCCGTGTCGTTCGGCTCGAGCGACACGAGCTTCTCGCCGATCTGTTGCTTCTGCGTCTTGTCGAACGTCCGATCGAACGCCATCTGGTAGTACTTGATCGCATTCCCGTCGTCGCCCTGCTGGAGGTAGACCTCACCGAGCCCCGCATAGGCGTCCGCCTTGTACGGAGAGCGCGTGACCACGTGCTGGAAGTTCGTCTTCGCCTTGTCGAGATCGCCCACCGCCAGGTACGTCTTGCCGATCTTCGTGTACAGATCGAGCGAGTCGTTCTTGGCGAGCGCCGCGTTGTATCGGTCGAGCGCGGTCTGCTCGTCGCTTGTGATCTGATCGTTCAGCTGCGACAGCTGCGCCTGCTCGTCCGCGGTCAGGTCCGGCTTCTTCTGAAGCTCGTCGCGCTGGCTCACGGCCGCCGAGAGGCGCGCGTAGGCGAGATCTCCCTGTGCCGCGACCAGATCGACGTTCTTCGGCTCGAGATTCGCCACCTTGTCGAGGGTCTGCTGCGCCTCGTCGAGCTTCTTCAGGCCGATGTAGACCGAGGCGAGCTTGAGCAGCGTGGGGACATCGTCGGGCTTCACCTTGAGCGCCGCTTCGTACTGCTGGGCGGCGCGCGTGAGCGTCCCATTGCTGACAGCCAGATCGCCGGAGGCGATGTACGCCGCCTCGTAGTTCGGATCAGCCTTGATCACCTGCTCGAACCTCAAGTCGGCGCCCATCGTGTCCCCTCGACCGGCCAGGAGCTTGCCATAGAGGTAGTTCGCGGCCGTGTTCGTCGGATCGAGCCCCACCACCCGCTGGAGGAACGTCTCGTCCGGGGTGATGTTCGAAAGGGCCTTCTCGTAGTACGCGATCGCCTGCGTCTTGTCGTCGGCGATCTGCTGTTGCAGCGCGTCGATCTTGTCGGTGTTCGAGGCGGTCTGCACGGTCTGCGATCCGGTTTGGACCTGGTCCTGCAGCGACTTCAGCTCCTGCTGCGCGTTGTTCATCTCGGTCTCGTAAATCCGGCCGATGTAGTACGGCAGGTAGGGATCGTTCGACGTCCCGGCCTTCTCGATCTTCTCGAGCTCGGTGAGCGTCTTGGTTTCGTCGGTCTGCTGCGTCAGGAACGCAGCGACCACGGGCAGATCGATCGTGATCTGCGACTGGTCGTGGACCTTCTGGTACCAGTCGCTGAACTTCTGGTTCGACACCTCATCGATGTAATCCTTGCGGACCTGATCCTTGACCTCATCGAGGGTCGGCGTGTGCGCCGGCTTCTGGCCAGTCAGCTTGATGATGTGCCAACCGTACTGCGTCTTGACGGGCTTGCTGATGTCACCGACGTTCTTCAACGCGAAGGCCGCGTCTTCGAACTCTTGCACCATCTGGCCGCGGGAGAACCAACCGAGGTCGCCGCCCTTGTCCTTGGTCCCGGTGTCGGTCGAGTACTCCTTGGCCAGGGTGGCGAAGTCGGCCCCGTTCTCGAGTTCCTTGTACAGCTTGTCAGCCGTGGCCTGATCGGCGACGAGGATGTGCGAAGCGCGGACCTGCTCGGGGGTCGCGTACTTCGAGATGTTCTTCTCGAAATAGGCCTCTAGTTGCTGGTTGGTCGGACTGATCGTCCCCACGACCGCACTCTGCAACGCCTGGTTCCGAAGCTGCGTCTCGACGTTCGCGCGCATCTGTTTCTTGAACTGGGCGAGCGTCTCGCCCTGCCCGCTCAGGTACGAGGACAGCTGATCCTCGGTCAGGCTGTACTGCGACAGGAGATCGTTGTACTGCTTCGTGAATGAATCATCGACCTCGCTCGAAGGCACGGAGACGCCGTACTGCTTGGCCTGCTGAGCGTAGATGGCGTCGCGGATCAGGCCTTGCAAGGCACTCGCCTTGACGTTCTCTTTCAGCATCGCGCCGCTCGCGCCGGTGAAGAGCGTGCTCGTGTCCTGCCCGATCTGTTGGTAGTACTGCACGTACTGGTTCTGCAGGTTCGTCGCGGCCTGGTCGAGCTGCGCCGTCGAGATGGTGGTCCCATTCACCGTTGCGGCCACGGTCTGATCGGTCGAGCTGTTCGAACCCTGATTGAAGATCCCCGACTGGTTCAGCCCGAAGAGGCCGATCCCACCGAGGATGAAGGCGACGACAATCGCCCAGATAATGGTCTTCTTATGTCGTTCAAAGAAACGGTACATCGTCCTGGTCACTCCTTTAGGCGGACTTGGAGATGCAGATGGTAACGGGACGAGGCAAGGCCGGCAAGACCCTCGGGGCTCCCCGACGCTCGCTGCCTACTGCGCGACGTCCTCTACCTTGGAGAACGGGTGGCGTGTCCGCACCGCAAACAGGATCGCCGTGCGCTCCTCATCGGAGATCGACACGCTCGAGAATTCCGGGGTGAAGTAGAGGTCGACGGCGCTCGTCGCGAGGTATCCGCGCGCGATCGCCATGGCCTTCACCGCCTGATTGACGGCTCGCGGACCGATCGCCTGGACCTCCGCCTCGCCGAACTCTCGGATGCTGTTGGCGATCGCACCGGCCACCGCCCCCGGACTCGACGCGGAGGATACCTTCAGGGTATCCATCGCCGGTCTGTCTCCTTCTTCATTTCGCACTCTCCGTAAACTGGGTTTGCCGGATCACATTCACCTTGATCTCGCCGGGGTAGTTCAGCTCTCCCTCGATCGCCCGCGCGATGTCGTAGGCCAGCTTGGAGGCCATCTCGTCGCTCGCTCGATCCGGCTGCACCATTACCCGGACCTCACGCCCCGCCTGGAGGGCGTACGCCTCCTGCACCGCAGGGAACGATCGGCACAGGTCTTCGAGATCCTTCAATCGCTGGATGTACCGCTCGAACGTCTCTTGCCGCGCGCCCGGACGAGCCGCCGAGAGCGTATCCGCAGCCTGAATGAGGACGTCGAGCACCCCCGAGGGTTCGATGTCCTCGTGATGGGCGGCGATCGCATGCAAGACCACCGGACCTTCGCCATATCGCCGTGCGAGATCCGCGCCGATCAACGCGTGCGGCCCATCCACTTCGTGGTCGACCGCCTTGCCGATGTCGTGGAGCAGCCCCGCCCGCTTCGCCTTCGTCGCGTCGTAGCCGAGCTCGTCGGCGAGCATCTTCGCGATCCAGCTCACTTCGATCGAGTGGGCGAGCTGGTTCTGCCCGTAGCTCGTCCGGTACTTCAGGCGGCCGAGCAGCGCCGCAAGCTCGGGATGCAGGTCGATCCCCAAGTCGAACGCCGCTTTCTTGCCCTCTTCCTTGACCCCTTCCGCGAGCCGGGCCTTCGCCCGCTGCACCTTCTCCTCGATCTGAGCGGGGTGGATTCGGCCGTCCTCGATGAGCCGGGCGAGCGCCATCCGCGCCACCTCGCGCCGCAGCGGGTGGAACGACGACAGGACGACCATCTCCGGCGTATCATCGACGAGCAATTCGACGCCGGTCAGCGCCTCGAACGTCTTGATGTTGCGCCCCTCGCGGCCGATGATCCGCCCCTTGAACTCCTCCGAGGGCAGCGAGACGGAACTGACGCTGTGCTCCTCGACGTACTCCGCGGCGTACCGCTGCACCGCGGTCGAGAGGATCTCCACCGCGCGCTGCTGGGCGGCCTCACGCGTCCGGCGCTCCACCTCGTCGAGCTTGCGCGAGAAGAACCGCTGCGATTCGTTCTCGACCACCTTCAGGAGCTGCTCGCGGGCCTCGTCCTGTGTCCAGCCTGCGATCTCCTCCAACCGGGCCTTCCCTGAGGCGAGAAGCCGCAACCCAGTTTCCTTCATCGTCTCGAGCTCTTCCTCGTCCTTGCGCAACGAGTCCTCGATCTGTTCGAGGTAGTTCGATTTCTTGCCGAGGCGATCCTCCCGACGGAGGATCCGCTCTTCCATGTGGGTCAGCTCTTCCTCGCGCCGCTTCGCGCGGGCCTCGAGCTCGTCGCGCAGCTCTTGTATCTCCTGGCGTCCCTCGAGCAGGGTCTGTTTCTTCAGCTGCTCGGCATCCTCCTGCGCCTGGGCGAGGAGTTCCTCGACGCGCTTGGTCCGGGGGATCCGCCCGATGAGGTAGCCCAGGACGATCGCGGCCGCAAGGCTGATGCCTACCCCGATATACCCTATGTATTGCACGATTCCTTCACTCCCCTTCGATCACCCGTGTCTCCCATTATACCCGCTTGCCTCCCTCCACATGCAGTGCCGCAGGCAGGAACACGAGGCTGAACAGCAGGGTGAAGCCCAGGCCAAGAAGGGCGGAGATCCCGAGGATGCGCAGTCCCGGCGTGCGCGCGAACAGAAGGCTGGCGAAGACGAGCATCGTCGTCAGCGACGTGATGATCACGGCCACGGCCGTCTTGCGGCTGCCCCTCTCGAGGGCGCCCTGCGGATCGAGCTCCTTCTCCTCGCGATAGCGGTGCAGGATGTGGATCCCGTTGTCCACCCCGACCCCGATCAGAAGCGGCGAGATCGTGATGTTGATGAAGTTGAAGTCGATCTGCAATAGGCGCATCCCGCCGAGCATCCAGATGTATCCCAAGACGAGCGGCGAGGCCGCGAGGACCGTGCGCAGCCACCCCCCGAGGCTGCGCCACAGGGTGACGGTGATCAGGAGCAGCGCCAGGAGCGTGGACACGAGGAAGTCCCGCTTCATGTACATCTCGAGCTGCTTGGCGACGAGCGGCATCCCGAAGTAGTGATCGGAGAAGGACGCAGCGAAGCTATCGAACTTGCGCAGGTTGTCGCCGTTGTAGATCGCCGGGGCGACCCACGCTCGCACGATGTAGTCGCCGTTTGGCGCCATGTACCGGGCCGCGATCCCTTCGGGCAGGCCCTTCAGGATGTCCCGCAGCAGGGTCTCGACGGACGGCAGGTCGCGCACCTTCGCCAGGTCCTGCTCGAACGTCTTCAGGGCATCGCGCAGCGCCTCGATCCGCCCTCGCGCCGCCGCGACGTTGAGCTCGCGCAGGCGGTCCTGCACCGTGAGGAGCTCTTGCTGGATCGTGCTCCCCAGCATGGCCATATCAACCTCCCCGCTGAGCGCCGCGGCGTACTGCAGGAGGCCGAACTGCGTCAGAAGCGTCCGGATCTGCGTTTGGGCCGATGTCCGATCCGCAAGGCTCTGGTCGAGGATGTCGAGCTGCGCGACGTAGGCGGGGATGTTCAGGTTGTTGAGCACTTTCTGCTGCTCGGAGAGGTTCACCGGCAGAAGCTGCAGCGCGGAGTCGACCTGCGTGACGAGCGAGTCGGACTTCAGCTTGGACACCACCGTGGAAAGCGCCTGCTCGTCCGACGCGAAGAACACGAACGAGTCGCCGATCGCGGCGCTCGTTGACCCGAAGTGCGACTGGATATCCGCCAAGACGTCCTGGCTCTTGACGCGCGGCACCATGTCGGTGCTCGCGAAGATGAACCTCGTCTGGGCCGCCTGGAACAGGATGAAGAACGTCAGGATCAGGGTGATCACGAAGATCGCGCGCCCCTTCGTCGTCACCCCGTGGAAGAACCGCGCCAGGTGCGGCGCGTAGTTGATCGCTCCTTCGCGGTGACGCACCCGGAAGACGTAGTGGACCAGCGTCAGGAGCGCCGGCAAGAGGATGAGTGTCACGGCAAAGGCGATCAGCACGCCCATGCTCGTGATCACGCCCATCTCGAACAGGGCGCGGGAGTGCGAGAACAGGAGCCCCAGAAAGACGAGCGCCGTTGTCACCGCGGCGACGAACGACGCATCGCCCTTGCGCAGGATCGAGATGTAGAGCGCCCGGTTGAGGGACACCCCCTTGCGCCGCTCCTCGGAGTAGCGCGAGATCAGGTGGATCGCGTAGTCGATGCCTAGGCCGAGGACGAGCGCGGGAAGGAAGGTCGTCAACAGGTTGAACCCGCCCACGGCGAACCGCGCCCAGCCCATCGTCAAGACCACGCTCACCAGAAGCGGAACGAGCGCGATCAGGCTATAGGAGATCGAGCCGAACGCGAGGAAGAAGATCACGAGCACGCCGACCGACGAGATGATCGTCGTGCGTTGCATGTCGTGGTTGATCACCGAGTTGGTCTCGTCGTTGTAGGCGTAGGTCCCGGTCACGCCGACGGTGACGCCGAGCGCGTCCAGGTCGATGGCCGCGAGGTCGGCATGAAGCGAGTTCATCACCGAGGTGCAGTAAGAAACCCCTCGTTGCGAGGGGTAGACCGGCTGCACGGTCATCAGGAGCCGTGTCCCGTCCGGCGAGATGTACGGTTCCGGAGTCCGCGTCACCTCCGACTGGCTCGGGGCGAAGATCCGCGTCAGGTCTTGCACCGCCGAGGTCACCGCCGGTAGCTTGTCGATGCCGTTGATCGCGCCGAGCACGGCCTGGTTCAGGCTGCTGACGCCCTTGAGCTGCGACTCGATCGCCGAATCCCCCGATCCGCCGCCGCCCAGACCGCCGTTCGCGAGCGCCTGGTCAAACGCCTGGCTCACCTGCTGATAGGCGTTCGTCAGATCGACCTTCGGCAGCGACGCCGCCTCGCCGCTGGCGATCGACTGCTGGGCCAGGGTGATGCTCTGCTCGATCTGGGAGAGCTCCTGCTTGTCCAGCCGGTAGAGGACGAGGTACTGGTCGGGGATCTCCGGCGCCGGCTCCTGAAGATAGGTGACCTTGCTGAACTCCGGATCCGTCTTCACCTGCTTGGAGATCGCCTCCGCCGCGGCGAGGAGCTTCGTCCGGCGCTCGGCGTTCGACAAGGTGTCGGGGTGCTGCAGGGTGACGAGGAGGGCGAGGTAGTCCGTCTGCAGGAGCGACTCCTCGGTGTGCCGGTACTCGTTCACGAGCGGGTCGTTCTCCGGCAACAGGGCGAGGAAGGAGCTTCGGATCGGGACGTTGCGGACGTAGTACGCCGTCACTCCGGTGAGAATCAGAACGCCGATCAGGACAAGCCACGCGTGGTATCGACTCAGCCGGAAGATCCGGCGGAAGACGCGCTCCTTGATCGGTCTCATGCGTTCGTTCCGCGGCCGGTCAGGCAGCGGCCTCGCTCGGACTGGTCACCTCGACGTCGTAGCCGATGAGCTTCGCGGTCAGGCGGACGTTTTGCCCTCCTTTGCCGATCGCCAGAGAGAGCTCGTCGTCGGGGACGATCACCCGGGCAGACCGGTTCTTCTCGTCGAGCTCGACCGAGATGACCGACGCCGGCTCCAGACTGTTTCGCAAGAGCCGTTCGAGCACATCGTCCCACCGAATGAGGTCGATCTTCTCCCCGGACAGCTCGCGGGTGACCACACGAACCCTGGCCCCGCCGGCGCCGACGCAGGTGCCGATGGGATCAACGTTCGGATCGAGCGACTCCACCGCGACCTTCGTGCGGCGGCCCGCCTCCCTGGCGATCCGCCGGACCACGAGGATCCCCTCCTCGATCTCCGGGACCTCGAGGCGAAGGAGTTGATGGACGAACTCCGGGTGGGCGCGCGACAGCAGGATCTTCGGATCCCCCTGCGTCTCCTCGACGCTCACCAGGTAGGCCCGCAGCCGCTCGCCGGCGTGATACCGCTCCCCGGGAATCCGCTCCGCGTTCGGCATGATCGCCTCGGCCTCGCCGAGGTTGACCCACACGTCCTTGCCCTCGAACCGGTGGATCGACCCGCTCAGGATCTCCCCCACACGCTTCTTGTAGAGCTCATAGATGATCTGACGCCGCTTCTGAGTCAGCGCTTGACGGATGGTCTCCTCCGCCTTGCGCGTCGCGATCCGGCCGAACTTCCCGAGGTCGATCCGCTTGCCGTTGATGAAGATGTCGCCCGAGCGCTGATCGATCTTCACCTCGACCTCCGCGTCGGTGCGGTACTCCTCTTGATACGCCGCGGCGAGCCCCTGCCGGATAGCGGCATAGACGTCCTCGCGAGGGATGCCCTTCTCCTTGGCCATCTCCTCCAGGGCTTCGATAAATTCTATGTTCATCCTGCATCAGACCCGCTTGCGGGCCACACTCCTTGTGTGAGGAGTCAAAAGAGGATCTCGGCGGGCCGGCCAGCGCCCCGCCCTCGATCCTCCAACTGTTCCTCACAGGATCGTCGCATTATACTGCACACCGTCATGAACGGACAAACCCCCACTCCACGTGACACGAAGGCTTTTTCGTTCCGCGTCGATGCGCCGGGCGGCCGCCTGGATCGGTT
>Ga0068714_10007591_pt1 | contig 10425 bp, 6 predicted proteins | sample MTBNYHSulfiMetaG_FD_62988 | JGI IMG/M metagenome (GOLD analysis project Ga0068714, IMG submission 62988) | Enrichment culture microbial communities from rom New York Harbor, USA that are MTBE-degrading - MTBE-NYH (New York Harbor Sulfidogenic)... | ecosystem: Environmental > Aquatic > Marine >...
ACTGTTGGAGGATTGGAAACATTACTTTGAGACACGCCATGAGGGTGTGGGGACAACCTATGAGCGGTTTATTCTACATGAGTATTTCAGGAGCATAAGGGATCGGTATGATGTGAAGACCGTTCTTGAAGCGCCCGTTTTCGGTATGACAGGAATTTCGGGCATCAACAGCGTGTGGTGGGCCATACAAGGCGCAGAGGTGACGCTGGTGGACCACAGCAGGGAGAGGCTGGGCCGCATCAAACGGGTGTGGCAAGAGCTTTCCTTGGATGCACGTCTTGTTTATGTCCCGAGGCCATACGCGTCTTTGCCCTTTCAGGATGGGGAGTTTGATATGAGCTGGAATTTCGCCGCACTCCCGCCAGATCTCAAATCCGACAATCTGCTGCGGGAGCTGTCCCGCATCGCTCGGAAAGTCATATTCATCTGTCTGCCCAACCGCCTGAATCTGTTCAGGCCCTTTTGTAAGCGCCTGCAAAAGGCAAATGGATTTTCAAAACGGAGCGGAATAAATTCAAAGATCATTATCGACATCATGAAAAGCCAAGGTTGGCAGTTGGGGGAAGCAGGCTATTTGGACGTGCCGCCCTGGCCCGACATCGCCATGTCCAAAGAAGAACTATTGCGGAATATAGGTCTTAAACAGTGTGCCAAGCGATTGGAAAGGGAAATCGCAGACAAAGGCCGGATCAGCGTCCTGGATTACTTTGGGGGCATGGACAAGGAGATGGCGTCGCGCATGAGAAGGTACGCATTTCTGGAAAAGAGCCCCAAGTGGATCAAAACCCTCTGGGCGCATCATAGTTACCAGATTTTCACGCCGATGGAGCCGATCCAATGATATCTGTGGTCATTCCATCCTACAATTCGGCCCATACCATATCAAAGTGCCTGGATTCGCTTCAGAAGCAGTCCTTTAACGGCGATCTTGAAATCATCGTGGCGGACAGCTCGGAGGATAGCACTGCTGAAATGGTTGCCGCACGATATCCTGACGTCCAGTTGGTTCGTCTGAACAAAAAAACCGATCCCGGAACTGCCCGGAACATTGGCATCGGCCTGGCAAAAGGAGAGTTGATTGCATGTCTCGATGCGGATTGTGTCGCTGCCCCGGACTGGCTCGCGCGAATGGCCGACGCCCATCAAGCATCCCATGATGTTGTTGGGGGAATTGTGAGAAACAGCCCCAACAGTGACAACGTCGTCGGCCGGGCCGGCTACATGGCCGAATTCAGGGATTTTCTGCCTCGCAAGAACAGACAGAACGTGAGCCACATTCCGACGTGCAACATATCCTACAAGAAGCGGATTTTCACAGAATACGGTCTGTTTGATGGAAAATACTACCCCCAGGAGGACCTGCTCTTCAATTACCGCCTGTGCCAGCAGGGTCAGAGAATATTATTGGACCCAGACATTCAGGTCTGGCATCAGCACAGGACCGGCTTGGGAGATTTCCTATGCCATCAGCACAGGATCGGAAGGGCCACAGGGGCGGTCTTGAGAGAGATACCGCTGGAAGGCTCATGGATTGCACAACGGCGCCTGCTGGCCGTTTGCCTGGCGCCTTTCATAGGTTTGACCAAATTTACCAGGACAGTCCAGGTGTTTTCGAGGCGTCAACCAGGGATTGTGAAAGAACGGCCGATGGTTTTGCCGGTGCTGGCTTTGGGGCTGGTGTGCTGGGCTCTCGGCTTTGCGGGAAGCGCTCGCCCTAACAAGGCAAGATCATTTGGGACAAAATAATTAGTGTCTGAACGGAAACCCGGAGATTTCCTTTCAAATCCCCCTTTGGCTAAAGGGGGATTTGACGAAGGGGGGGCCGTTCAGCCACTAATTATGAAAGAATCTTTGTATCTCTGTGGCTTTGTGTGAGGCTATTTGTTTTTGATACTGTCGCAAGATGAGGATACTGAGAACTGAATATGTTTTGCCTTGGGTAACCGTTGCAGTCTGCACGCGGGACCGCGTGGATCACCTGGAGAGGTGTCTTTCTGCCATCGAGCGATTGACCTACCCCCGCCTTGATGTCCTGGTCATCGACAATGCACCCGGGACAGCCGCTGCAGAGAGGTTGGTCAGAGACAAGTTCACGTGGGTTCGGTACATTGTTGAGCCGCGGCCAGGGCTGGACTGGGCCCGGAACCGGGCCATCAGGGAGGCCTACGGGGACATTCTCGCATTTACCGATGATGATGTGGCGGTAACTCCAGGGTGGATTGACGCAGTGGTCCGTGTCTTTGCTGAAGATGTCCGCATCATGGCGGTGACCGGTCTGGTGATTCCCTACGAACTGGAAACCGAGGCGCAGATCTTGTTCGAAAGGTACGGCGGCTTTCAAAAAGGATTTCAGCGAAAGACGGTTTTCCTCCAGGGAGGGAAAAACCGCTTTCATAAGTCGCACCTGGCCGCCGGGGACCTCGGGACGGGCGCTAACATGGCCTTCAGACGATCTCTTTTTGATGTTATAGGAGGCTTCGATCCAGCCCTGGATGCGGGGACTGTCACGGGGGGCGGCGGCGATCTCGAGATCTTTTTCAGAACCGTTCAGGAAGGCTTTGTCCTTGTCTATGAACCAAAAGCCGTTGTCAGGCATTGCCACCGCCGGGAGTACAATGAATTGAAGGCCCAGATCAGAAGCTGGGGTGCGGCCTTTACTGCCTACCTCATGAGAAGCGCCATTGCCTATCCCCAGGCGCGCCTCAGGATTGCGTGCTTCACCCTGAAGTGGCTTGTCGGCCGACATCTGATCCGCCCGGCGAGACACCTATGGGGCAAGGACCGCATCCTTCTGCCTCTCATGGCCGCAGAATTCATGGGTTCTCTTGCCGGTTTCTTTGTCTATCCCCGTGCCCGCCGTATGGCGCAAAGAAACGAGCCGGCATTCGGCCCTGCAACACCCACCCCCTCGAATGCCCCAAGAAATCATTGAAACGCCAGATCCAAAAAGACCTCAAAACCCTTGGGCAGCTTTTTTCCCTGTTTCGCATCTACCCCTGGTCCATGCCTGCCATCATTGTCCTCGGGATCCTCTCGTCTTTGGCAGAAGGCTTTGGCATCAGTCTCTTCATTCCCTTTCTGCACGGGCTGGAGCAACCTGCCTTGGGGTGGGATACAGGCATCTGGCTTTCAGATAGACTGACTGCGCTGTTCGACCACATCCGGCCTGAGCATCGCCTCATAGCGATTGCCGCATGCATTTTTGGCTCCATTTTGGTGAAGGCAGCCCTTTCCTTCAGCACCAGCGTCCTCTATGGCTGGCTTGGCATGCATATCACGCACCAGTTGCGATCCGGCATATTTTCACACCTCCTGAACGTGGCGTACGGTTGGATCGAAAAGAGCCCTTCGGGCAAGCTGTTCAACACCCTCTCCACAGAGACATGGCGCACCAGCGACGCCCTGACCGTTTTGGTGCAGTGGATCGTCACGGGGTGCATGATCGGGGTCTATGCTGCCCTCCTCTTCCTCATCTCGTGGAAACTGACGCTAATGGTCATGATCTTCATGGGACTGGTTTCCCTGGCCATTCGCCTGATCACCCGTCGCGTGAAGGAGGTAAGCGCAGACCTCACCCATTCAAATGCCCTCATGTCCAAACAGATGGTCCAGACCCTGGATGGGATGAAAGTGGTCCGCGCCTTTGGAAGGGAGTCCTATGAACAAAAACGGTTCACCAGGATCTCTGAGCATATCAGCCGACTCCTCATGAGACTCATGGTTGCAGCCGGTCTCGTGAACCCTGTTTACGAGGTCCTGGCAGGGGGGCTCCTGGTCTATGTGCTGCTGACCACCCTCCAGACGCCATCGGGCCTGACCCCCCTTCTGGTTTTTATATTTGTCCTCTACAGGCTCCAGCCCAAGATCAGGGAATTCGACGAGCACCGCATCAAACTGCGTGCGTCGGCCGCTTCCGTGGAGGATGTCATGTCCCTCTTTCGGAGCAAAGAGCCTTCTCTGGTTTCCGGAAATTTGGTTCCACGCGGGCTCAAGAAGGGCATTCGGTTCGATCGGGTGCAATTTTCCTACGGCAGTTCCCAGAGACCCGCTCTAAACAATGTCAGTCTCCTCATTCGTTCGGCCGAGACAACGGCCCTCGTGGGTCCGTCAGGAGGGGGCAAATCCACCCTCGTCAAGCTCATCCTTCGACTCTATGATCCCACGCAAGGCCATATCTTCGCGGATGATCATTCTCTCAAAGACCTTGATCTGGGCCTGTGGCGCAGTCAGATCGCGTTGGTCAGCCAGGACGTCTATCTTTTCGATGCGAGCGTGAAGGAAAACATCGCCTACGGACGTATCAACGCCACCAACAGCGAGGTCATGGAGGCGGCCCGCCAGGCCGATGCCCATGGATTTATTTCACAGCTCCCTGCCGGCTACGATACCCAGATCGGTGCTCGCGGGGTGCGTCTGTCAGGGGGTCAGCAGCAGCGGATTTCTCTTGCCCGCGCGTTTCTCAGAAAACCCGCCATACTCATTTTGGATGAGCCCACCAGCGTTCTTGATGCCATATCGGAACACCTGATTCAGGATACCCTGGAAAGACTGCGCCGCGCGTGCACAGTCATTGTCATTGCCCATAGGCTCTCAACCATCAGGCGGGCCGATCACATTTTCGTGCTGGACGAGGGACGCGTCTGCGAGGAAGGCGACCTCCCGCAACTCCTGGCACAAGGCGGGCTCTTTGCCAGGCTTTATGAACTTCAGTTGTAAGGCGTGATCTGTCCCTCGGCGATCCGCTGTTTTCACATGTGGGAACCATGATGCAAGCTGGATGCAAATACGAACTCCTGGATATAGAGGCGACAGAATCCCGCAGCCCCATGCGATGGTCCGGCCAGGTCCGCGGCATTGGCGTTCTTGTCCGCCACAGGGGAAAACCGGTCCACTTCTGGTTAAAAGACTTGTCCGGGGCCAGGAACGTCACAGATCAGGAACTGGATCGCTGGATCTTTCAAGAAAGCGGACCGCAGATCCTTAAAGCCAAGATAAGGGAGGAACTGAAGCCCCCGGCGACCTGCACCCGGCTCCCTTCCGTCACGGCAACCATATGCACCAGAGACCGTACCGACCGGCTGGCGCGATGTCTGAAATCGATACTGGCCATTGAGCCGACTGCATTTGGTCTTCCTGTTGAATTGGAAATCCGGGTAATCGACAATGCCCCTTCCACCCATGATACAAGGCGCCTGGTCTCCTCCCTCCCAGACGTTCATTACGCCGTGGAGCCGATGCCGGGCCTGGATTTCGCACGCAACCGTGGACTCCGGGAGGCCCAGGGGGATCTTTTGGCATTTGTGGATGACGACGTGGTCGTTGACAGGGGATGGCTGACAGGTCTCATGGAGGCCTGGATGGAACACCCGGATGCCGCGGCCTTCACCGGCCAGGTCCTCCCCCTGAAACTGACCACAAAGGCCCAGATCATATTTGAGAAAAGGGGCGGCTTCCGAAGGGGATTTGATCCCATGCGCTACGGCCCGAGGCTTGACAACCATCCCGCTTACCCATGCAGTGCCGGCGTCTTCGGCACCGGCGCCAACATGGTATTTCAAAAGCACATCCTGGAGCATCTGCACGGGTTCGATGAGGCCCTCGACACAGGGCCTCCCCTCCCTGCGGCAGGGGATCACGACATATTCTACCGTCTCATCAGGGCAGGTCATACGATTGTCTATGCGCCTGACATTCTCGTGTTTCACGAACATCGCAGAGCGCTTTGGTCATTGACTCGGCAGTATTGGAGCTGGGGGCTGGGGGTAATGACATTCATGGACAAGATCCGTCGAACCGATCCCGCTCTAAGGAAAACACAGCGATACCTGATTCGCATCTGGTTCGCTCAGCATGTCACTGAACTGATGGCCGGCATGCTCCCGCAGACATCCATCCCCTCTTACATGGTGCTTGCAGAAATGGCAGGAGGCATGTTGGGGATGCTCGGCGGCTATGACCGATCCGTCAAACGAATGGATCGGATACGCAAGCAGGCTGCGTACCTGCCGGCGCATGATGAAAAATGGGAAAATCGGGGTCCAGTCACGCAACATGCCGCCCGAAAACGCACAGACCCGACAAATCCCTCCAACCCCTTTCCCATGTCCCAGTTCCGGCCATGGGAGATCCTGCACCTTGATCTGCGTCAACGGGGCATGACGCTTTCCGGAACAAAAAAGACGGGCGGGGCCTTTGTGGTGTTCTGGTGGGGCAACATCCCCTTGGGCCACCATTATATAGCGACAAACCGACTCCCCATGGGCGGGGCCGATGTCAGACAGTGCGCCCTCACAGCCATTGAACCTGCCTTGAGACGTCGTCTGCTGGAAACCTCTCGGGAATTTTCATCACCGCCCAGGTCCCCGAGGGCGTGCCAGATGGATCTCAAAACGCTGGCCACACTGGACAGACCCTTGCAACAACTTGAAGCAAATCTCTCGTTGACGGCTCAGGAGGCATCCTGTCCAAGATCCTCTGTGGTGGTCTGCACGCGGGAGAGGCCTGGGCAGCTGAAGCAATGCCTCGCTTCTCTCCAAGAACTGTCCCGAAAGCCCGACGAGATTATCGTGGTGGACAATGCACCCCGATCAGATGCAACACATCAGCTCGTCAGGCAGTTCCCCGGCCTGCGGTATATTCAGGAACCCAGGCCAGGTCTTGACGCGGCGCGAAATGCCGGCATCCGCAACACCACCGGCGAGATCGTGGCCTTCACAGACGACGACGCCGTGCTTCATCCGGACTGGATCGCACAAATCTCTCAGGGCTTCAAGAACCCGAACGTCATGGCGGTCACCGGTCTGGTCCTGCCGGCGGAACTGGAAACCCTCGCCCAGTTTTTGTTCGAGACCCATTGGGGTTTTGGCAGGGGATATGTTCCCAAGGTTTTCGGCAGACAATTTTTTAAAAGAGAACAGGGCCGCGGCGTTCCAACATGGGAGATCGGCGCAGGCGTCAACATGGCCTTCCGGCGAGCGGTCTTCGATCAGGTGGGCCTCTTCGACGAGCGTCTGGATGTGGGCGCGGCCGGGTGCAGCGGCGATTCGGAGATGTGGTATCGCATCCTTTCACAGGGATATGCCTGCCGCTACGAACCAGCGGCAGTGGTTTACCACTATCACCGAAGAGAGATGTCGGCGTTTCATCGCCAGATCTTTCATTACATGCGGGGACATGTAACCGCCCTCCTCATCCAGTTTGAACGATCCGGCCATCTGGGCAACATCCGACGAGTCCTCATCGGTATCCCCGCGTACTACACCAGACTGATGCTTCACCGGTTGCTCTGTGGTTCTTCAGGGAGGTCCTCCACACTGGCCCCGGAAATCCGTGGATGCCTGTCAGGCGCCGCATTTTACCTCTCCAACAGAAGGTCCTGAAAAACCCTTTGACTCCCTTCAAAAAAGGCATGCCCCAACCTCGTTCTTGAGCCCAACAAAGCGTCAATCTTTGAAGTATGCCGTGTCCATCTCCACAGTCAGACCATCGCTGCTCATGAGCCGTTCAACCAGCCCTTTCATCTTGGGCAATTCATACGCAAAGAAAAAACGAAGGGCATATATCTTTCCCTTGTAGAAATTCCGTTCCTTATCCAAGCTTGCCCCATCAAGCCCCCTGAATGCAAACATTCCCTGCCTGAGCCACTGCCAGGCGATGGTCACCAGCCCAAACAGCTCGAGATACAATGTGGCATCGGCCAGAAACAGCTCCAGATTTCCGGCAGCGGCCACCCTTTTGAGATGCCCCGTGACATCCTCCAGTTGAGCCAGGGCCTTTTCCAGGGTTTCCGAATAAGGGCGGAGACGCTCTTCTGACGCGGTCTCTGAAATAGTCTGCCGCACTTCCTCCGCGTAGATATCAAACGCCCTCCCGTTTTTTATGATAACCTTTCGGCCCAGCAGGTCAATCCCGTGGATCCCGGTGGTTCCCTCATGGATGGGATGGATCCGGGCATCCCGGTAGTATTGTTCCAAGGGATAGTCATCGCAGTAACCAGATCCGCCCAGACACTGAAGCCCCTGACAGATGGAAAGGATGCCCGTCTCGGCTGGGTAGGATTTGGCGACAGGCGTTAAAAGATCCAGGAGAAGACCATATTTCGCCTTTTCCTCAGCATCGCCCACCTTTTTCAAATCCACATACTTGCTGCACTGCAGGAGGAGCGAAAGGGATCCTTCTACCACTGCCTTCTGAAAGAGAAGCATGCGTTTTACATCGGCGTGTTCGATAATGGGCGACGGCGCAAGGGAGGGGTCTTTCTGCGTCACCTTTCTTCCCTGTTTACGAATGCCTGCATATGCAAGGGAGGCATAATATGCGGCCGTGGCCATGGCGGTTGCGCCCATGCCCACCCCGATCCGTGCCTCGTTCATCATCTGAAACATGTATGTTAAGCCCTTATGGGGTTCTCCCACCAGGTATCCGCGGCAATCATTCTTATCTCCCATGCTGAGTTGGACCGCAGGACAACCGCGATAGCCCAACTTGTGAAAAATCCCCGAGGCAACCACATCGTTCGGAACCAGGTCCCCGTTCTCAGCAAGACGCTTTTTGGGCACCACAAACAAAGAGATTCCCTTGACCCCGGCGGGGGCCCCCGGGATCTTGGCCAGCATAAGGTGCACAACATTGTCCACTCCATCATGGTCCCCAGCGGAAATGAAGATCTTCTGGCCGTGGATTCGGTAATACCCTTCCTGAGAAGGTTCAGCCGTCGTCACAATATCGGCGAGGGAACTGCCCGCCTCTGGCTCTGTCAGGGCCATGGTCCCCTGCCACCGTCCGCTCCGCATGTTGGGAACATACGTGGCGTACAGCTCTTTGCTCCCGAAATTTTCAATAAGCCGCGCAGCCCCGTCGGTGAGACCCGAATACGCAGCCGCCGAGTAATTGGCCGCACAGAAGATAAACCGACACGCATCCGCTACGATCTGGGGAAGCTGCTGCCCATCCAGTTCCTCGGGAACGGTCATGGCGATCCACCCTCCCTCGCCCAATGTCTTCATGATCTTTCTGACAGAGGGATGTACCTTCACCACATCGGCCGCCAGTTCCGGCGGGTTTCGGTCCATTTCCTGAAAACAGGGCTCCAAGAGCCCCCGAGCCAGTTCCAGGGCGGCCTGAATCACCATGTCCAGCATCTTGCGGTCGTACTCACGGTAGTAGGCATACCTGCTCAAAGACGATACATCAAAAACCTCGTGCAAGAGGAACATGAGGTTCCGCTCGCTTAGAAACTTTTCGGCCAAGCACAATCTCCTTTTATTCAATCAAATTTCATTGATCACGGATTCAGTATCGATCCCGGGCAGCACATGCAGATGCACCTTGGGATCAAAGTCCTGAGCCAGGCAAGCCCATTCTTGTTCCCATGACGGGAACTGGCCCACCGTCACCAGCCTGAAGCGGTTAAGGCCCCGGCGCTCCCGCTCTTCAAGGCCGGCCTTTAGAAGTCGCTTCAGGGCCTGTTCCGGACTGGCGATCCTGCTGCCGTCAATGATCCATACCAGAAGCCGGCCCCCCATGATGAGTTCAACCACAGGGAGGGGCCCCAGGGTCTTCTGCCGGATCTGGTAATGATCAAAGACCTCATCCGGACAGGTACAGCCCAAAAGCCCCCGAACCAGGGAAACCGCGCAGGACCTCTCTGCCAAATTCTGCTGCCACTTCTTTTCCCTGGCAGGATTTATTTCCGGCCCCATGATTCTCCTTGTCTTTGCGGATTGCCGTTTAACATCGGATGCTCCACATATTTCCTTAAGGACTGTCCATCCCTTCCTGAAATCGTTGGAGCTGCTTCTTGTAGTATGCCCTGTTCTCCTTAGCCGTGGCCAAGGCCTCCTTGATGGTCCGTATGGCATCCTCCACGCGCCCATCCACAAAATATGCCTCTGCCAGCGTATCCAAAAACCCCGGGGATCGCTCCAGGGTCACAGCCCTTCTGGCCAGATCCACGGCCCGCTCAGGGTCCCTCAAATCAGGCTCCGAAGCCGTGGCCAAAAGCCAGGCCAGATTGTTCAGGGCCACGGCCCGGTACGGATCCAGGGCGATGATTTGCTCGTAGATCTGCAGGGTCTCCCGCTCTTTTCCCATCTGCTGATATACCATGGCAAGGGTCAGGTAGAGATCCACGTTCTGGGGCTCTTTCGCCAGCTGCTGGCGGATGGCCTGCTCTGCCACGCCGTAGGTTGTGTACTGCTTGATCGGCCCCAAATTGAAGAGATACCCCAGCCCGGCCATGCATACAAGGTAAATCAGAAATGAAATGCGCACAAAGCGGTCGTGGCGTCGCATGAGATCCGGCTCCTGGTATGCCCTCATCAGATATGCGACCCTTTCCTTGATGCTGAAGTGGTGCCAGCTGGGGATATCGCGGCTTTTTCCACTGAGGAAGGCGATGGTCTCCAGGGAACGGATGGTGAATAT
>Ga0068714_10007593_pt1 | contig 10424 bp, 7 predicted proteins | sample MTBNYHSulfiMetaG_FD_62988 | JGI IMG/M metagenome (GOLD analysis project Ga0068714, IMG submission 62988) | Enrichment culture microbial communities from rom New York Harbor, USA that are MTBE-degrading - MTBE-NYH (New York Harbor Sulfidogenic)... | ecosystem: Environmental > Aquatic > Marine >...
TTCGAGGACTTCAAGGAAAGCCTGGAGAAGTACACCCCCGCCCACGTCTCCGAGATCACCGGGGTGCCGGTAGAGCAACTGCACGAGGCCGCCGACATTCTGGCCAACAATTCCCCCATGGCCGTGATCTGGGCGATGGGCATCACCCAGCACACCACCGGGGTGATGAATGTGCTCAGCCTGGCGAACCTGCAAATGCTGCTGGGCAACATGGGGGTGCCCGGTGGCGGCACCAACCCGCTGCGCGGCCAGAACAACGTCCAGGGTGCCTGTGACGCCGGCGCGCTGGTCAACGTCTTCCCCGGCTACCAGAGCGTTGTGGACGAGGCGGCGCGCGCCAAGTTCACTCAGGCTTGGCAACTCGAGGCCGGGGGCTGGGACGAATCTCAAGGCCCTACGCCCTTATTTGGCGATGAGCCTGGCAAGACGGTCACCGAGATGACCGGCGCTGCCAAGACCGGCGATGTACGCGCCCTGTATATCCTGGGCGAGAACCCGGTGATGTCCGACCCGGACAGCAACCACGTCAAGGAGTGTCTGGAGGCCTGCGAGTTCGTCATCCTGCAGGAGATCTTCCCCTCCGAGACCTCGCATTACGCTGACGTCCTCCTGCCCGGCGCCAGCTTTGCCGAGAAGAACGGCACCTTTACCAACACTGAGCGCCGCATCCAGTTGATCAGCAAGGCTATCGAGCCGTTGGGCGATTCCCGCCCCGATTGGCAGATTTTCTCCGACCTGGCGCCGCGCGTGATCGAGCGTCTGGGCCTGCAGCCGGTCGGGCCGCAGGCCGGTTGGGATTACCAATCCGCCGCTGAGATCATGGATGAGGTCGCCGCTCTGACCCCGATCTACGCCGGTGTCAGCCACGCTCGCCTGGAACAGGGCGAGCAGCTCCAGTGGCCGGTACGCGATGTGGAGCACCCCGGTACGCCGATCTTGCACGTTGGGGAGTTCTCACGTGGCAAGGGCAAGTTCCACGTTTGCGAGCACCTGCCTGCCAAGGAACTGCCCGATGAGCAGTACCCATTCTTCCTCACCACCGGGCGGGTGATCTATCACTGGCATGGAGCCGAAATGACCCGCCGCGCCAAAGGCCTGGCAGAGATCTATCCCGAGAGCCTGGTGGAGGTCAGCCCTGAGGACGCCAACCGCATCGGCTTGAACGGGGGCAAAAAGGTGCGGGTGCGCTCTCGGCGGGGCGAGATGATCGCCACGGCAGTCATTACCGAGCGCGTGCCGCGTGGCGTTGTGTTTGGCAACTTCCACTTCCCCGGTGAGCAGAACGTCAATAACCTGACCATCATGGCGCTCGATCCGGTCGCCAAGATCCCCGAATACAAGGTCTGCGCCGTGCAGATCGAGGCCTATAGCGAGTAGAACTAGGCCAGCGTTTCCAAACCAGGTAATTTGTGCGATAATGGTTTATAGTTTTCAATAAGACATTTGGACAGTCTGAAGGGAGGATCGATGTCGTATATTGAGAACACCCTCTTGCCTGGTGAAAAAGTGTTGTATAAGGCTAAGATCCATCCAGTTGTCTTTCTTCCTGGTTTCCTGACTTTGATATTTGCATTTCTCTTGAGGGCGGTAGCTAATTCTTCATTTTTGAGACAAACTCTGTTCTTCACAAGCTCAAATGCGGTTTCTTGCATAATAATGCTTCTGTATCTAGTGACTGTTTGGTATCTGATTAAGGCTGTGATTATCAAGGCGACAACTGAATTTGGGGTTACCAATCAGAGGATAATTGCCAAAACTGGCTTCATAAAAAGAAATACGCTTGAGCTGTTGCTCACAAAAACTGAAAGCATACGCGTCAATCAAAACGTTCTTGCTCGTATCATTGGCTTCGGAAAAATCACAGTCGTTGGCACGGGAGGCACGAGGGGAAGCATCACCCCGATTGACAACCCGATATATGTCAGGCAAGTGATAACTCAGGTTCTTGAAAAAAGCCGAAGCATTAAGGTTGAAAGGGGGTAATGCTCTATGCAAAATCCGATTGCCTTTTACCGAAGTTTCTTTCATGCAGATGATGTTACTCACAAATTTGTAGAAGGTTGCGAGAATAGCAAAATCACCAAAATCATGCTGCACCAAACTATTAGGCTTATATCGCTATCCGATGATATTCCAGTTATACGTCCGGAAGATGAAACACTTCAACTTCTATTTTTGATTATGTGTGCAGAGAATATTGCTAAGTTGCATGCTGGGTTTCAAGGGATAGGACAGTCTCGAAAGTATGTAGAGGTGTTTTTCGAGAGTTTTTTGTCTGCCGAAGACAAAAATAGACTTGGGGAAGGTTTTGTCTTCATCTCGGAAAATGCCTCGCCGAGGGAAAACCTGAAAGCAATCGGCTTTAAAAAGGCCGTTTGCCTACTTTACGACATTCGGTGCGATGTTGTCCATGAAGGCAACTACTCGAGCTTTGCATTTCATGATGGAAGAATGGGATTTGTCAACATTGATCCTGATGTAATAGCTGAAATAAGGCTTGTTGAAATCAGAGACATGATTGTACGTGGCTCGATCTCAGCGATCCAAAGCAAATCGTAAAAGCTCAATACCTGAGAAAAACAAAAGAATAACTTCTTCCCACTGACATTCAACTGACAAACTGAGGTACGAATTTGAATTCAAGTTGGTATCTTGTTTCCACCGCAGCATGAGTTGTCACTATTCATATTTTGTCCTGTAGCCTAGCCCCTTGTGGGCGTTTTACTCCTGGCACAAGGCCCTAGGCTACACCTCCATTTCCGGCGATATAATAGCCCCCGATGGATAAGCTCAGCGTCGTCATTCAGGCCGGAGGGGCTTCCACCCGCATGGGGCGGGATAAAGGCTTGTTGCCTTTCCAGGGCCAGCCACTGGTGGAATACATCCTCGACAAGGTCGAGGGCTTGGGGGACGAAACCCTCATCATCACCAACCATCCGGAGAATTATCAGCGCTTTGGCCTGCCCCTGCACGGTGATATCTACCCTGGCGTGGGCGCCCTGAGCGGCCTGTATTCGGCCCTGTACCACGCCCAGCACGAACTCTGCCTGGTGCTGGCCTGCGATATGCCCTTCGTCAACCGGCCATTGCTCGAGCACCTGATCGCTCTGGCGCCAGGCCACGACGCGGTCGTCCCTCGCCTGGAGTACGCCAAGCCTTTCCGTTCCGTGTATCGCCGCACCTGCCTGGAGCCGGTGCGGGAGGCCATCGAGCGGGGCGAGCGGCGCGTGATCAGTTTCTTCGATCGGGTAAGTATCCGCTTCGTCGGCAAGTCTGAGTTACAGCGCTACGATCCCCAATTGCGGTCTTTCTTCAATATCAACACCCCCCAGGATCTGGCCGAGGCCGAGAGCCTGGCCGCTGAAGTGGAATAAAGCGTGCCCGGCTGCGCCTAAATAGATATGAATCCTGTAAGAAATCTGCTAAATCCGGCCTAATTAGAAATAATCATGTGATAAACTATCTGGCGTCCGCAATGTCTAGACAGAAACAAGTGAGAGGGTGAACGGTTTGGTTGCACGCGAGAAACAGGAGAAACGGGGGATCGATACGACTTTAGATCGCCAGGAACTGCTCGACGATTATCGCCTAGCTTACCGGAGCCGCCAGGCCAGCTTGATTGGCCGGCGGGAGGTGCTCAGCGGCAAGGCTAAGTTTGGCATCTTCGGCGATGGCAAGGAAGTGGCCCAGTTGGCGATGGCGCGCGCTTTTCGCCCGGGGGACTTCCGCTCCGGCTATTATCGCGATCAGACCTTCATGTTCGCTATCGGCGCTCACACCATCCAGGAGTTCTTCGCCCAGCTCTACGCCCACACTGACGTGCAGGCCGAACCGGCCACCGCCGGGCGCTCGATGAACGCTCACTTCGCTACCCGCAGCCTCAATCCCGATGGCAGTTGGAAGGATTTGACCGCCATGCCCAACTCCTCGGCCGATGTCTCCCCCACGGCCTCGCAGATGCCCCGCCTAGTGGGACTGGGCTACGCCTCCAAGCTGTATCGCGAGCTTAAAGAGCTTCACCATCTCACCCAGTTCTCCCATGACGGGGACGAGGTTGCTTTCGGCACCATCGGCAACGCCAGTTGCGCCGAGGGCATGTTCTGGGAGACGGTCAACGCCGTCGGTGTGCTGGGTATCCCGGTGGTGCTGTCCATTTGGGACGATGGCTATGGCATCTCGGTGCCCAACGAGCGCCAGTTCCCCAAGGACCTCTCGGAACTGCTGGAGGGCTTCCGGCGCAAACCCGGCTCGGAGCGGGGTTACGACCTTTATCGGGTGCGCGCCTGGGATTACCCAGCCTTGCTCGAGGCCTACCAGCGCGCCGCTCAGGTTGCCCGGGACGAGCACGTTCCCGCCATCATCCACGTGGTCGAGGTCACCCAGCCGCAGGGCCACTCGACCTCCGGCAGCCACGAGCGCTACAAGTCCGCCGAGCGGCTGGCCTGGGAAGAGGACCATGATTGCTTGCTGAGGATGCGCCAGTGGCTGATTGACGAGGGCGTCGCCAGCCCCGAAGAGCTTGACCAGATGGAGGCGGAAGATCGTCAGACCGTCGAGGAGATTCGCGCCCAGGCCTGGGAGGCCTATCTGGCGCCCATCCGGGCCGAGGTGGATGAGCTGGTCGCTTTGATCGATGATCTCATGTCCCATTCCCGCCACGGCGACGAACTGGTAGCCATCAAGAGCCGCCTGCTCGAGCTGGGTGCGCCGCTGCGCCAGGATTTAATGGTGGCCGTGCGGGATGCCTTGCTGGCCATGCGCGATGAAAACATCCCCGCCAAGGGTGCGCTCATCGATTGGAAAGCCGAGCAGGATAAGCTGAGCGAGGAGCGCTACGGCTCCCACCTTTACAGCCAATCGGCCGAATCGGCGCTGGAGGTGCCGGAGGTCAAGCCGCTCTATTCGGGTGGCTCGGAGACCCTGGCGGGCTTCGAGGTGCTCAACCGCGCCTTCGACGCCATGCTGGCGCGTGATCCCCGCGTGTGTGCTTTCGGTGAGGACCTGGGCATGCTGGGCGGCGTCAACCAGGCTTTCGCTGGCTTGCAGGAGAAATATGGCGAATTGCGGGTCGGCGATACTGGCATCCGTGAAGTCACTATCCTGGGGCAAGCCATCGGCATGGCGATGCGCGGCCTGCGCCCCATCGCCGAGATCCAATACCTGGATTACCTGCTTTACGCCCTGCAATTGATGTCCGACGACCTGGCGACCTTGCAGTGGCGCACCAAGGGCGGCCAGAAAGCCCCCGTGATCGTGCGCACGCGCGGCCACCGCCTGGAGGGTATCTGGCATTCGGGCTCTCCGATGGCTGCGATCGTCCATTTGCTGCGCGGCATGCACGTGCTGGTGCCGCGGGATATGGTGCAGGCCGCCGGCTTCTATAACACCCTGCTGCTCTCCGACGAGCCAGGTTTGGTGGTGGAGGTGCTCAACGGCTACCGCCTCAAGGAGCGCTTGCCCGATAACATCGGCGAGTTCACCCTCCCATTGGGCGTGCCTGAGGTGCTGCGGGAGGGCAAGGACGTCACCATCGTGACCTACGGGGCGCTATGCCGCATCGCCGAACAGGCCGCCGATCTGCTGGGTGGGGTGGGAATCGAGGCCGAGATCATTGACGTGCGCACCCTGCTGCCCTTCGACCGCCACGGACTGATCCTCGAATCGCTCCAAAAGACCAACCGGATCGTCTTCCTGGACGAGGACGTGCCCGGCGGCACGACGGCCTACATGTTGCAGCAGGTGATCGAGGAGCAGGGCGGCTATTACTGGCTTGATTCGGAGCCGCGCACGCTCTCGGCCAAGCTCCACCGCCCGGCCTACGGCACCGACGGCAGTTACTGGTCCAAGCCCAACGTCGAGCAGATCTTCGAGACGGTCTACGAGCTGATGCACGAGGTCGATCCCGGGGCTTATCCCCTGTTTTACAAATAGCGCCTTTGGCGGCGAGGGGATTTTGCTTGAGTCCGGCAGGGCTCAAGCTGCGTTTAACCGGATTGTTGCTCACATCGTGTAGAATAGCGTTATCACCTTGATGGCGAGGAGCAGATGATGCGATTGGGCCTGATGCTGGGGTATTCGGGGGCGGTGATCGAATTGCCCATGGATTTGATCGAAGCGGCGGATAGGCTGGGCGTGTACGCCGTGTGGACGGCGGAGGCCTGGGGCTCCGATGCGGTCACTCCCTTGGCCTGGATTGGTGCCCGCACCCAGAATATCAAGTTGGGCACGGCTATCATGCAGATGCCGGCCCGCACCCCCGCCAGCACCGCCATGACTGCCATGACCCTCGATCAGCTTTCGGCCGGGCGCTTCCTGCTCGGCCTGGGCCTCTCGGGGCCGCAGGTGGTGGAAGGCTGGCACGGCGTCTCTTACGGCAAGCCGCTTGCCAAGACGCGCGAATACGTGAGCATCCTGCGCCAGATCTTCGCCCGCCAAAGCCCCCTTGAGCATCAGGGCGAGCATTACCACATCCCCTATCGAGGCCCGGACGCCACCGGGCTGGGCAAGCCGCTCAAGAGCATCCTGCGCCGCAACCCCGATATCCCCATTTACCTGGCCGCCATTGGCCCCAAGAACGTCGAGCTGGCGGCCGAGATTGCCGACGGCTGGCTGCCGATCTTCTTCTCCCCCCGCCATTACGACAGCGTCTTTCGAGCGCCTGTGGAAGCCGGGTTGGCCAGGGCTGGCAAAAGCCAAGATGATCTCGATATCGCCCCGACCGTCACGGTGGTGATGGGCGCTGATCTAGAAGCCTGCCGCAACACCGTCAAGGGCCATCTGGCCTTCTACATCGGTGGCATGGGGGCGCGCGGCAAGAATTTCTACTTTGACCTGGCCTGCCGCTATGGCTACCAGGACGCCGCCCAGCGCATTCAGGAGCATTTTCTGGCAGGGGAGCGGATTGAAGCCGTGATGGCTGTGCCGGATGAGTTGGTAGACGACGTGGCCCTGTGTGGGCCGAAAGAGCGCATCAAGGAGCAATTAGCGCTGTGGGAAGCCTCCCCGGTAACTACGCTGAACGCCGCCGTGCAGGATGTAGGGACCTTGCGCGCCCTGGTGGATTTGCTGTGAGCGAAGGCTTTTGGGGATTCCCCCGGCTTGGTACAATGATGCACTGTGCCGATAGGGTTTAGTGAAGTGAAATCGGTAATTATTTGGAGGTATTATGCCTGACCCGGAGGAGAAGTATAACTATCTGTTTGTCAGCGATTTCCACATCTCGTTGGGGGTGGATTCAAACACCGGGATGTATAGCCCCCGCGAGGATTTCTTTTTTGACAACGAATTCTTCAGGTTCCTCAAGTGGGCGCAAAGCAATCGAGTGGATCACAAGCCCTGGGAATTGGTCTTTGTGGGGGATTGCTTCGATTTCTTGCCGGTCGATATATTTCGCGGCCGCGTAATTCGAGAGATGAAGAGGATGCACGCCCAGGCGCTCTTTTCGGATTCCGCCGGGCGCTCGGTGATCATGCAGCAGGCACGGCAAGCTGATATCCCCGATCAATTGAAGGGCGAAATTCTCGAACCGCTTGAACGCTTCAGCGGTGTTCGGCCTGAAGTTGAGCAAAGACCGCTCGATCTTAAGGAGCTGGGGAATTGGGTGGGCCAGGCGCGCGTGGCTATCGATCATGAATTGGAGTTGGGCAAGTATTACTTGGAGCTGTTATCTGAGGATTCCGGTATTGAAAAGCTCGATCGTATTCACGAAGGGCACGCCCGCTTTTTTGAGGCTCTGGCTTGGTGGGTGGCCTGCGGCAATCGGCTCGTGATGATGGTGGGGAATCATGACCTCGAACTGCGTTGGCCTGGAGTGCAAAACAGGTTCAAACAGCTCCTCGTCGACAAATACTTTGAGAAGCATGTGTCGAGTGAAGAGTGGGGAGGGGCTGTCGAAGATCTCGGCGGGCAGGTGGAAGGGCACTATGAGAGTTTCGTAGACTTTCGCTATTATTGGTTTTACTACAAGCCGGGGGTGTTTTACGCACAGCATGGCTCTCAATATGAGACGGTTTGCGCCACGGTGGACTTAATCAATCCGACCTGGGAAAAGGATGGGAAAGTATATCTCTATCCACCCTTTGGAAACATCGGCGATCCCATCGTTTCCGGGATGGAAGATATCTCCCCGCAATGGGAGAACGTGGGTAGCCACGGCAATTCACTGAGCTATAAATTCAAAGAGCACCCCTTCCGCGTCACCCGCTTGATGATCACCAACATGTGGCGCTATTCTCGCCTGCTCATGTCCCTGCTCATCGGGAATTGGGGAAAGCGCGGTCCCAAAGGGGAGGATTTCAAGGATTATCAAGAATTGCCCGGCCATGAAGCCCTACCGATGAGTTTCATTCAGAAGTTGTATTTCAGCTGGGATAAACCACTGCTCATCAAGGGCAATGGGGTGCTGGCGTTTTTCTTGGCCATCCTCATGGCTTTGGGCACTGCGCTTGGCATAGTCTTGAATCTTGTTTTGGAATTCATCAGGCTGTTGCTCTCCCCCCGAGGCGGCCTGCCGATCATTATCTTGTTGCTCCTGGGGATTGTCTTATTCCCCGAGTCCTTTCAGGCTTTGACCGATTGGATAGAAGGTCTTGCGCGTGCAATCGTGGTCACACCTGGAGAGCCCAATCAGTTGCAAGAGACGCTCAAGAATTTGGAATCGATCATTCAGGTGTTGGGGAGAGCAGGTGCCGTAGTTCTAACGGCAGTCTTGCTAAAGGTATTGCTTTCCGGCATCAAGGAGCCGATCATCGGCCGCCTGAAGAAGAGGAACGAGAAATTCATCCAATTGCTATTCTTCGGGGACAAATACATCCAGGAAGCTGGCCGCCAGACTTACATGCTGTTCAAGGATCTTATCGGGGCTCAAGATGATGCCGGTAAGCCTGCTTTGCCGCGCTTCTTCATCTTTGGACACGATCACGAGCCTTTCAAATATAAATTGAATGCGGACGAGTCGACCCCGAACGAGCAAGATGTCTTCTACTTGAATGCGGGTTCGTGGATGCCCAAGTTCGCCGATGAAGACCTCCGCAGATTGCGCACGGCGGGGAGCGATGTCGAGTTCACCTTTATAAAGATGTGGCAGCCCAAAGGTGGGACGGATTACACGGCCAGGCTGCTGCGGTGGAATGACCCTGCCGATAGAGAGGAAGAGCAGATCGTGATCGAAACCAAAGAGGACGACTCAGCCGAGATCACCAAACTGGGCTGGGTCTTAGGTGTGGTCAGTGCTCTCGGGTTCTCTATCGGGTTTTTGCTAAATGATTGGCTGAGAGGCTTGGAGACCGGCCTGCTGCTTGGCTCGTTGTATAGTCTTCCCAAACTGATCCTCGATATCCGCGCTCGCAAACGACAGGGGTGATATGTGAAGCTTAGAATCAGAAAGCCTGTCGCTTTGACAGGCTTCTTTTATTGTCGTTGATTGGCGCCAGCAATGAAACAATCCTATCGCTTGCGCATAGCCAGGACAGGCTGTCCGCCCGCTCCCTGTAAGCGAAGCTCAGAGGCTAACTGTTTCCCCCTTCCTTGCTTTCGGGCGATTCTGCTTCTTCCTCGTCATCGCCTTTGAGGCCCTCGCGAAAGGCGCGGATGCTGCTCCCCAACTCTCCGGCAACCTTGCTGATGCGCCCGGCCCCGAAGACTAACAGCACGATAACGAGGACGGCGACTAACTCCCAACCACTGATCATGAAATGCTCCTATACCTTTTATTCAACCTCTATTATACGCCAATTATAGCTGTCTGAGTTCGGCAGGCAGGTGGGGGAGATCGATGGCAGCTTCATCGCAGAATAGCATGGCGCGCTCGATCACGTTGCGCAGCTCGCGGATGTTGCCCGGCCACTTGTGCTTCTTGAGGGCTTTCATCGCCTTGGGCGTCACATCCTGGATGTTGAGGCCCATGTGGGGGTTGAATTGGCGGATGAAAAAGCCAACCAGTTCGGGGATGTCCTGGCTGCGCTCTCGCAGCGGCGGCAGGTGCAAATCGACCACTTTCAGGCGATAAAACAGATCATCGCGGAAGTTGCCCTCTTCCATCATCGCTGGCAGGTCCCGGTTGGAAGCCGCCACCACCTGCACGTCCACCTTGATCATCGTGGTGCCGCCCATGCGGCGGAAAGCCCGCTCCTCCAGCGCCCGCAGCAGTTTAGCTTGCATGTCCAGCGGCATCGAGGCGATCTCATCCAGGAAGAGGATGCCCCCATCAGCCACCTCCATCAAGCCGTGTTTGCGCTTCTCGGCGTGGGTGAAGGCGCCGGCCTCGTGGCCGAAAAGCTCCGATTCCATCACCGTGGGTTGGATGGCCGGGCAGCTGATGTCGATGAAGGGCTGGCTGGCGCGCGGCCCCATCTTGTGGATCGCCCGGGCCAGCACCTCCTTGCCGGTGCCGGTCTCGCCGGTCACCAGCACCGAGACCGAAGCCT
>Ga0068714_10007594_pt1 | contig 10424 bp, 8 predicted proteins | sample MTBNYHSulfiMetaG_FD_62988 | JGI IMG/M metagenome (GOLD analysis project Ga0068714, IMG submission 62988) | Enrichment culture microbial communities from rom New York Harbor, USA that are MTBE-degrading - MTBE-NYH (New York Harbor Sulfidogenic)... | ecosystem: Environmental > Aquatic > Marine >...
TTACCTTAGCCTCTTATTATCAGGGCATCGATTGCCCGCACACCCTGTCCTTTGGGCAGGACAATTAGCGGATTGATATCAATTTCCTCAACCTGGCCTTCAATGGCTATGGCCAGCTGAGACACTTTTAGCAGGGCTTTCTCCAGGGCATTGACATCGGCGGGTGGGCTCCCGCGGAACCCTTCCAGAAGCCTGAAGCCCTTTATCTCCCGTATCATCTCCCGGACGTCGGCCTGGCTGACCGGGCAGACCCGCAGGCTGAAGTCCTTCATTACCTCGGTGAAGATTCCTCCCAGCCCGAACAGCAATACCGGGCCCATCCGGGGCTCTCGCTTCATGCCGATGATGACTTCCACCCCGCCCTTTACCATTTCCTGCACCAAAAAGCCCCTGATTGAGGCCGGTTTTTTCATTGCTTGCAGCTTCCGTTTCATATCCATAAAGGCACTTTCCAGCTCAGCCCTTGAGTTCAGTCCGGCCTTTACCAATCCCAGCTCAGTTTTATGAGGCAAATCAGGAGAGTCCACTTTTAACACTACCGGATAGCCAATTTCATCGGCGATACGCGCCGCTTCTTCTGAGGTCTGTGCCAGGCCTCCTTTTGCCGTAGTGATGCCAGCACGTGCCAGTAGTTCCAGGCCCTCCTGCAACCCGAGCGGCCCTTTGCCACCGGCAATTTCGACCCTGGCGGTGGAACCGGGACCTCTTTTCCTGGCAGAGCGCTTTGCTACCTGCCGTGCCCTGACTTTATTGTAGAACAACGAAGCTTTTAGGGCCGTGGCCAGATTCTCGGCGTGGTAGAAGACCGGCACCCTGCTGCTTTGCTGGACGAGGCGCAGGCCGCCGGTGTCGCGTTCGCTCGCAGTCCATAGCATGGCCAGAGGCTTATCGACTTCCTCAGAAGCTTTGATAATCCTCTGCGCCTGGGTTTCATCGCCGGCCGTGCCCAGGACCACGCCGCCGAACCTGTCATCGTTGAGCTCCAGTCGCAGTATGTCGACAAATTCTTCCTCAAAAGCATGCCAGGTGATATCCGCCGGATTGGCCGAGGAGCCGAACCCTTTCAGGATGCCTTCAAGGCCCTCTCTTGTTCTCGCCGACGGCTGCGGCATAGTCATTATCGGGTCGCACTTGTCCGCCAGCAGCGAGGCCACTCCTCCTGAATGGGCGACAACGCCCACCGTTTCTTTGCGGAATGGAGGAGTTTTCGCCAGAAAAGAAGCCGTCTCCAGCAATTCATCCCAATCTTCCCCCCTTATCACGCCCGTTTGTTTAAACAGGGCATCATACGCCTGGTCGGAACCGGTCATGGAAGCGGTGTGGGAACGGGCTGCCCGCTGGCCGGCAGAAGAGCGACCAATTTTGATGGCGACGATGGGCTTGCCCATGCTGAGAGCTTCCTCAGCTACGTCGCGGAACTTGTCCACGTCTTTAATCGACTCGAAATAAGCGATAACAGCTTTAACTTCAGGCTGCCGGACGCAATAGCGAATAAAGTCACCGGTATCCAGGTCGGCTTCATTACCGGTCGACACTATATACGAAAGGCCCAGACCGCGGTCCTGTGCCCTGATTAAAAACGGGCCGAAGGCAGAGGCGCCGCTCTGCGATACTATCGCCAGATTGCCGATGCTGGCCGCCTGTATTTCAGCCAACCTTGCCGAGCAGGGCCATATGTTGTCCTTCACGTTGGCTATGCCCAGGCAGTTGGGCCCGCACAATCTCATCCCCGTGCGCCGGGAAAATTCTGATATGGCCTTCTGAGCGGCCTTGCGTTCAGTTGTGCCCAGCTCAGCAAATCCCCCGGCGATAATGACCCCTGTCTTTACCCCCTTCTTGCCGCACTCCTCAAGTATGGGCATTGTCCTTTCAGCCGGGACAATAATGCCCGCCAGGTCCGGGGCTTCGGGGAGGGAACTGATGTCGGGATAGCAGCGCACGCCCATTATCTCTTCGTATTTGGGGTTTACGGGGTAGAGCCGGCCATTGTACTTGGTCTCAATAAGGTTGTTGAGAAAGCGCCCTCCGTACTGGAGCCTCGGTGAGGCTCCCACAATGGCGATGGAACCGGGATGGAGCATGGCCTCTATCGATGCCACCAGTGTATCTCTCACCATGTTGAGTGTGCTCCTTTCTCTTCCTATTCGTTGTGGTTTCTATTATTATTTTCACGCATACGGACACGTTCTCGCCATAGTTCAGCTTCATGAAATGAGCCGTTGCCTCACCATCTGTTTCCTGCATCGAGGGAGAGCAAGCAGGTCTATCTTATCATATTATCAGGTAACCAAGTAACAAGCTCAGGGAAAACGGCCAACAATGCCAGCGCTCCCATCACGATTAACATGTGCGGGATTGTCCCTTTCACGATAAGAAGTTAATTAGCGAAAAGAGGCTTATTTAAGCGAGGTGGTGAATAGTGCAAAAGCTATTGGTCAATAAATAGCTTCCCGCCTTTTGCAGACTGACCTTTGGCTTTACTGATTTGTTCGTATCTACTGGGATACTTTACGATGGCGATTGAGGAAATTATCAGGCTACTGAAAAAGTTTGTCAAGTCGAGAGGAAAAGCAAGTCTCTGATGAAAATAGGTTAGGTGGCTATACTAAAAGTTCTTCGTTCTGTCCCCTTAGCCCTGCCAGAGCTCACTTCAGCGCTGCGGCTACTATCTCGGCAAGGTCCAGGACCTGCACCTGCTCCATAGCGTCTTTGTCTTTCAGCCCGTCTTCAAACATAATCATGCAGTACGGGCAGCAGACGCAGATGGTCCGGGGCGCTTTTTCCAATGCCTGTTCAATTCGGGCAACGTTGATGCGTTTGCCGATGTTCTCCTCCATCCACATCCTGCCGCCCCCCGCACCACAGCAGAAGGAGTGCCTCCCGTGCCGGTCCATCTCGGCCGGTTTCTGGCCGGTGGCCGCCGCAATCACGTTGCGCGGAGGCTGGTAGATCTGGTTGTAGCGTCCCAGATAGCAGGAATCATGGAAGACGAGCTTCCCCAGGTCAGTCACCGGGTTAAGGGCGAGCCTCCCCTCCTGTATAAGCCGGTGGATGAACTCGGTATGGTGGTAGACTTCGAACTGGACGCCATACTGGCGGTAGTCGTGTTTCAGAGTGGTATAGCAGTGAGGGCATTGCGTGATGATCTTGGTCACGCCTTTTCCCGTAAATAACTTTATATTTTGCTGTGCCATGCGGTCGAAGACATATTCGTTGCCCAGGCGTCTGAGGCTGTCGCCGCAGCACAGTTCCTCTCTGCCCAGAATCCCCCACGAAACTCCGGCCTTGCTGAGGACCTCGGCAATGGCCAGGGTGGTCCGCCGGTTGCGGGCGTCAAAGGCCCCGGCGCAGCCGACGTAGAACAGGAACTCGGTCTCGGCGGCGGCGAATGGTCTGGCGTCAATGTCGCTGGCCCACTTGGCGCGCTCCGTCGGCGCAATGCCCCAGGGATTGCTGCGCTGTTCCATATTCTCAAAGAGATTCAACAGTTCCTGGGGAAACCTGGCCTGCAACTGCACCAGGTTGCGGCGCATATCGATGATCTGGTGCACGTGCTCTATGTGCACCGGACAGACTTCCATACAGGCACCGCAGGTGGTGCACTCCCAGATGACCTCTTCGGAGACGCTCCCCTTCTGGCCCTCGGCAATGAGGGGCAGGTTCGGCTCTCTATGGGCAAGGAGCAGCGGCGCGTTGGTCAGCAAATTGAGCTTGAGGTCCTTGATCACCGAGCGGGGATTCAGCGGCTTTCCGGTGGCATAGGCAGGGCAGGCCTCCTGGCAGTGGCCGGGTTCGACGCAGGCATAGAGGTCGAGCAGCTGCTTGCGAGTGAAGCCGTCTATCCTGGTGACGCCGAAGGTAGCCTCATTTTCGAGGTCGATGCGCCCCGGCAGACCCCTGGGAGGCTGCTGCCGCGAGATGGCATCGTTCAGCAGCGCGGCAATCATATGAAGATATCTCGTATAGCCGATGATGATGAGCACAAAAAGGACAAAGCCCCAGTGGCTCCAGAACCAGACGCTGTGCCATAGTGGCAGTGAAGCGGCGTCAGAATAAAGCTGGCTGAGTGCGGCGCTGAGCGGCGGGGGAGGGATGCCCAGTCCGGCGGGAGGATGGTTGGCCGCAATCTGGGTGGCGATCTTGCCCAGGTGGGTGACGGGGTGGATGAGCACCGTGACCAGGATTATCATCGCTTCCGGAGTCTGGTGGCCCTCAAGGCGCGGCGGCCTGATGACGTAGCGCCGGATAATGCCCCAGAGAGCCCCGAGCATGATGAACGGAGCGACGATGTCCATCACCCAGGTGTAACCGGCGTAGACGACGTTGTGCTCCATGAAGCTGGAGATGCCGAAGCCCGAACTGATGATGATGAAAAAGAAATAATAGGTAATAAACAGCAAGAAGCCCCACACCATGAGCATATGGCCGACGCCGGCCCGGTCCCGCTTGGTCAGGTTCTTGAACTGGCATTGCTGCCAGATGAGATGACCGATGGCCGCCATCGTCCGGCGCAGAGGGTGAACGTACCCTTCCTCTCTTCTGCCCAGGGAAAGATAGCGGTAGAGCTGGAAAAGCCGGTACCCGAAGACTCCCGCCGCCAGCACGGTCAGCCCCCAGAAAAGGACATACCCCCCGGCCCCCAGGTTGCTCACCGGATTCATGTCAGTGTCTCTCCACCTTAAAGTCCACGCCTTTGCTGCGGAGCTCCCGGACCCTTCTGGTCAATTGCGGGACCACTTTCAGCACATCGCCAATGATTCCGTAGGTAGCGACTTCAAAGATGGGCGCATTCTTATCGGTATTGATGGCCACGATGGTATCGGAGTCCTGCATGCCCACGAGGTGCTGAATGGCGCCGCTTATCCCGCAGGCCACGTAGAGCTTGGGCCGGACCGTTTTGCCCGTCTGGCCGACCTGCCGCTCGGCCGGCATCCAGCCCGCCTCCACGGCGCCGCGCGAAGAGCCGACCACGCCGCCCAGTTCATCGGCCAGCTCCTGAAGGAGAGAGAAATTTTCTCTGGCGCGCATGCCCCGCCCCCCGGACACGATGATATCGGCGGCGGCCACATCCACTTCCCCGGCGGTGCGCTCATCGAGCAACTCAAGCACCTTGACGACAAAGTCGTCCTCCTTGAAGGGCACGGACTCGCGGATGATATCGCCGCGCCGGGATGTGTCCTTTGCCGGCATGGACATCACGTGCGGGCGCACCGTTGCCATCTGGGGACGGGCGCGTTCGGTGAGAATGGTGGCCATGATGTTCCCGCCGAAGGCGGGCCGTGTCTGCAACAGAAATCCCCTCTCGTCAACGGCAAGTCCGGTGCAGTCTGCGGTAAGGCCGGTCTTCAGTTCGGTGGCCACAGCCCCGGCCAGGTCTCTCCCCAGGCCGGTGGCGCCCATCAGCATGATTTCCGGCTTGAACTTCCTGACCAGATAACATATCGCCCGGTAGTACGGCTCGGTGCGATAGTAGCGGAATACGGGGTCGTCAACGAGATACGCTTTGCCCGCGCCGTAGGCGAAGGACTCTTGACAGAGGTGCTCCACCCTTTCGCCCACCACCACCGCGCACAGTTCCTGTCCCCGCGCACGGGCTAAATCGCTGCCCACCCCCAGGAGCTCCCAGGAGACCCCGGCGGGCTCACCGGAGGTCTGCTCCACGAAGACCCAGACTCCCCGGTATTCCTTGAGCCTGGCGAGCAGTGCCGCTTCTTCGCCGGCCACCTCAGCCGCTTCAGGTGCGGCGGCAGCTTTTCCCTGGGCGGCGAGTTCCGCCAGGATTTTCTCCTCATCGGGGGTGAAGTAGACCTCCAGGGCTTCGGCGGGACAGACTTTAAGACATTTACGGCAGCTGATGCACTTTGCCATGATGATTACCGGCTCGCCCTTTTCGTTCATTTCAATGGCGTCTTTGGGGCAGGCCACCTGGCAGCGGGCACCGCAGGCAATGCACTTGCCCGGGATAAGCCTCACCGTCCCGCGCGGTCTCTTCACCTTTTTGCCTTCTTCCATCACCGTCAATCCTTAAAGATAAAGGAGGTCCTTTTCGATGAGCCTGTCCAGGAGAAGGGTGGCGGCTTCCTCGGGACTCTTTTCTCCATCGCCGATGATTTCGCCTTTGGCCCTCTCCGGGGAAAAAATCCGGCGTACCTGCGTGGCCGAGCCCTTCAATCCTATGGCGTCCTCGTCCAGCTTCATCTCCCTGTTGTCCCACAATTTCACCGCCGCTTTTTCCGCCATGAGCCGGCGCGGCACCGTGGGGTAGCGGGGCCGGTTTATCTCCCGCACCACCGCAATCAACGCGGGCAGGGGGGCCTGGACGGTCTCGCGCCAGCTCCCCACTTTGCGCCTGACCTTCACTGTCCTCGCCGTAAGGTCAATCTCCTCGATGCGGTCAACCAGGGTAAGCTGGGCGTAGCCGAGACGGGTAGCAATGCCCGGTCCCACCTGGGCAGTGTCCCCATCGATGGTCTGCCGTCCGCAGATGACGGCGATGACTTCCTCTCTTTGCCTCAGCTTTTTGATCGCCTCGGCCAGCACGAAGCTCGTTGCCAGCGTGTCCGCCCCGCCGAACATACGGTCGCTGAGGAGCACCGCCTCATCCGCGCCCAGGGCTATCGCCTTGCGCAGGGTGATTTCGGTATTGGGCGGCCCCATGGAGATGACCGCCACCGGGAACCCGTATCTGTCCTTGAGGCGCAGACTCTCCTCGAGAGCGTGAGCATCAAAGGGGTTCATGATGAAGGGAACACCTTCTCTTTTGAGAGTCCCCGTTACCGGGTCGACCTCAACCTGAGTGGTATCGGGCACTTGCTTGATGCAGGCAACTATCAGCATTTACTATAACTATACCGCTTTCACAGGGAACTGGCTACGCGGAAGCAGCTATCTACCCTGGAAATGTGCGGTTTTTCTTGATTTCGCCGGTGAGCAAACTGCTGAGGTTTGTCAGGTCATCATCTCTTACCACAGCGATGACATCGTATTTGTTGGTCACCGGGTCAGCGGCCTCGACTCCTCTCAATCGCATAAGGGAACTGACCACTTCGCCCGCTTTTCCCCTGTCAGTCTTGATGAGGAGATACGCCTTGCTCGACATTTGCCTTCCTCTTTCTATAATTTTCCGCCATTATAATTGAAAAGCTTTACCGGCAAAGTACACTTCCGCTGTAATACCTAATCTTGCTAGTCATAAATGCTGATAACACACAAAGAAAGCCTTTCCCCGTCCGCTACTTTACACACAATACACAAACGGTTATGATACCGTGAGAAGTAACTATCGAGGAGGACCTGCCATGATTTATCTGGAGGCAACGTTACGGGTTGTGCCCGGCAAGATGAGAGAGCTGATGGAAGTGTTCGAAAAAGAATACCTGCCGATGTCCAACAAGTTCGGCCGGAAGCTGGCGGCGCAGTGGACGACGACCATCGGCACGCTGGACGAAGTGGTGGACATCTGGGTCTACGATGACCTCGCCCATATGCAGCGCTTCAACGAGGCCAGGGCCAAGAGCGCCGAGTTCGCCAGGGCCTCCGAGCACCTGCGGGCGCTTATCGCCTATGAAGAGGTCCGGCTCATGGTGCCCACGCATCTTTCAGAGATGAAATAGATTTGAGGCATTTTGTCTCCCTTTGGTAAAGGGAGAATGAGAGGGATTTTAATCCGAAATCCCCCTTAATCCCCCTTTTGCAAAGGGGGAGAGGGAGTCTCTCACATAGCTTCCCGGAACTCGGGCCGGAAGCGCGCGGTGCCCTTTTTCCCTGCCAGAGCGCCCGGCCGCAGCTCCAGCACCATCCATGCCTCTTCGGGGGCTTCTTCGAACTCGCAGGCAATTCCGCGGGGCCCTGCCGTGACGAACCCGAAGCGGGGATAGTACTCGGGGTGGCCCACCAGGACCACCAGGTCGTGCCCGAGGCGGCGGCACTCTTCGAGGCCAGCGGAGACGAGCTTTGTGCCAATCCCTTTTCTCTGGTGCGCGGGCAAGACCGCAATCGGGCCGAGGGTCAGTGCCTCGAAGCGGGAATACTCCGATTCTACTATCGCCGGACTGAACGCGATATGCCCCACCACCTCTCCGCCCTGGACAGCGACCAGCGATACGGTGAGAGCGCCGTGCTCCCGCAGCTTCTCGACAAGCCAGGCCTCGTTTGCCCGGCCGAATGCTTGCTCATTCACATAGCCGATGGATTCTCTGTCTTCGGGCGTTTCCGAACGGATAATGAGCAAAGAGTTACCTCTTTTATAATGGACTGCGTTGCGATTACGCCACCGCGTTCAACACGCGCAGTGCCCGCAGCGTCACCCACTTGTTGGGCTGCTTTTTGGCCCCGAAGTCCACCCACGTCTTGCCGGTATAGTCGTATTCCAGCAACCAGCGCCCCCGGTCGTCCTGCTTTTCACGGATTATGGCCAGCGCCTCAGCAATTTGCAGTATATCGGTGACGTAAAAAACCGGAAAGCCGAATTTCCACCAGTTCTGGCTCGGCTTACTGGCGTACCCGCACGGATAGTCCGCTCTGGCCGGGTCCTTGCTGAAAAGGAAATCGACCCCCGCCTTAATGGCGCGCTGTATCAGGGGTGTCCGTTTTGCCTCCGGCAGCCTGCTGAAAGCCAGCATCACCTTCACTGCTCCCCAGGCACAGGGCAGCTTATTATTTGAGCCGCAGGCAAAATTGGGCCCGCACTTGCCCGCGTAATACCGCACCGGCGCCGACTTGTCCTGCATCGGGGCCACGCCTTCTCCGGTAACGCTCCGCGCCATCCATTCAAACGCCGTATCCAGGCGCGGGTCCTCGCAGCCCAGAGCGAGCAATGCCTCGCAGAGGTTCCCCTGTAAACAGTCCGCCGTCCACGAGGGAGCCTTGTTGACGCTGAATTGCCCGCCCGGGGCCAGGGTGTGTTCTAAAACATAAGAACTGGCACGAGCAATCCGCTCATCGCTTCCCATAGACGCGCCAAGCTGGGCGAGCAGGATAACCGACCATACCGTTCCCGTATACTTTGGAGAGTAGCCAGCGCCGGGCTTCTCCCAGTACCCCTCGGCGTGCATCTTTTCCAGCACCCGGGCAATGGAGCCCTCAACGTGCGCCTGTTTCCTGGCGTTCGTCAATTCATCGGCACCGGCGCTGGCAAGGTCGCGCAGGGCCAGATATCTCACACCGACGTCGTCCGGCTCCAGTAACCATTGCAGCGAGTTATTATGCCTCATCGCTCCCTCCTCCGGCTGTTCGCCGTCCGCCGCAATAGCGTTCTGACCGCGGGCAGCACCCGCCTTATTTCCCCGGGGTGTCTGATGGTCCGGGCCAGCTTGCTCAGGATATATCCCGGCCGGAAATAGTACCGGCGCACCGCTTCGTCGCAATAGGCCTCTATTTCCTCGCGGGAAAGGCCGGGCAAATTAAGCACGCTGCGGTACATCCCTGCTTCATCGGCCCACTCATCGAAGCTCTCCGCAGTGAGATAGCCCTTTTCCCTCGCCCACTCGTACGCCTCGGTGCCGGGATAGACGAGCAAGGGATAAAATTGCATGGTATCGCAGTTGAGCTCTCTGGCCAGGTCCAGGCTCTTTTCCATGGTATCGCGGGTCTCGCCCGGATTGCCGAAGATGAAGCAGCCGTGGACCAGCAGGCCCGCTTTCCTGGTATCCCGCGCGAACTGCCGTATCTGTTCCACCGTGATGCCTTTGCGCATAGAATTCAGTATATCCTGGTCGGCGCTTTCAAAGCCAACGGTGACCAGATGGCAGCCGGCCCTCTTCATCCAGGTCATGGTCTCCAGGTCAAGATTGACCCGGACGTTGCAGTACCACTTGATTTTAATGTTCCTCTCGATGATCATCCGGCATATCTGCTGCACTCTGTCCTGGTCGACGGTGAAGGTATCGTCCTCTATGCCGATTTCCCTGACCTCCGGCATATTTCTCACGATATATTCGAATTCATCCACCACGTTCGATGCGCTGCGCGGCCGGTACTTTCGACTGTGAAACGTCTGCGGATAGACGCAGAAAAAGCACTTATACGGGCAGCCGCGGCCGGTGATGAGCATCACCATAGGATAATCGGAAGCGGCGAAGAAGTAGTTCCTGATATTCAGGTATTTCTTATACACCTCGCTGACGAAGGGAAGCTCGTCCACGTTCTCGATAAGGGCGCGCTTTTTGCTGTGTACTATTTGACCGCCCTGCCTGAAAACAAGGCCGTCTACGCTTTCCAGGCTTCCACCGGTATCCAGACATCGGGCAAGGTCGCGGATGGTATAGTCGTACTCCCCCACCGCCACCGCGTCTATTTTGCCCGATAACTTCAGGGTCTCCTCGGGCAGGGCGGAGGGGTGGGTGCCCACCAGCACAATGAACGCTCCGGGAAAGGCGTCCTTCAGCGACTCAGCCACTCTAATATCGTTGGAGATGCTCGGGGTG
>Ga0068714_10007595_pt1 | contig 10424 bp, 7 predicted proteins | sample MTBNYHSulfiMetaG_FD_62988 | JGI IMG/M metagenome (GOLD analysis project Ga0068714, IMG submission 62988) | Enrichment culture microbial communities from rom New York Harbor, USA that are MTBE-degrading - MTBE-NYH (New York Harbor Sulfidogenic)... | ecosystem: Environmental > Aquatic > Marine >...
GAGGGGCTTAAGGAGCTGGCCGAGCTCAACGTGGCCAAGGCGGCCTACGCCAGGCAGAGGCTGACCGAGATCCCGGGGGTGGAGCTGGTGGACCGGGGGCCCTGGTTCAACGAGTTCAGGATCAAGCTCCCCGTGGACGCCCGAAAGGTGGTCAGCCGGATGATCGACAAGGGGGTCGCGGCCGGGTTCCCCCTGGGCCGCTACTACCCGGAGCAGGCCAACAACCTCCTGGTGGCCGTGACCGAGAAGCGGACCAAGGAGGAGATCGGGCTTTTGGCCGAGGGATTGGAGGCCGTGCTATGAAGACCATCTTCGAGATCAGCCGCCAGGGCCGGCGGGGGGTGGAGCTGCCCAAGCTGGACGTCCCCGAGGAGGCGGCCCGGAAGGGGGCCATCCCGGCCGAGCTGAGAAGGGCCGAGCCGGCCCAGCTGCCGGAGGTGGCCGAGGTGGACGTGACCCGTCACTACACCAACCTCTCCCGGCTCAACTTCGGGGTGGACGTGGGCTTCTACCCCCTGGGCTCGTGCACCATGAAGTATAACCCCAAGTTCACCGAGCAGGCCTCCCGGCTGCCGGGCTTCGCCCACCTCCACCCCCTCCTGCCCCAGCTGAGAAGGGGCGGGCTCCTGGCCCAGGGGGCCCTCCAAGTCCTTTACGAGATGGACCTCCTCCTCTCCGAGATCACCGGCATGGCCGCCTTCACCATGCAGCCCATGGCCGGGGCCCACGGCGAGCTGACCGGGATCATGCTCATCGCCGCCTACCACCGGGACAAGGGCAACACCAGGTCCACCGTCCTGGTCCCCGACTCGGCCCACGGGACCAACCCCGCCTCGGCGGCCATGGCCGGCTACCAGGTCCTGACCGTGCCCTCCAAGGGCGGGGTCATGGACCCGGAGGCCTTTGAGGAGATGCTCGACGAGAACGTGGCCGGGGTGATGATGACCAACCCCAACACCCTGGGGCTGTTCAACCCATACATCAAAAGGATCGCCGACGCGGCCCACGAGGTCGACGCGCTGATGTACTACGACGGGGCCAACCTCAACGCCATCATGGGCTACGCCAAGCCCGGGGACCTGGGCTTCGACATCGTCCACCTCAACCTCCACAAGACCTTCGCCACCCCCCACGGCGGCGGGGGTCCGGGCGCCGGCCCGGTGGGGGTGGTGGACAAGCTGGTGGAGTACCTGCCCATCTCCCGGGTCCTCCAGCGGGACGACGGGACCTACACCCTGTCCTACGACCACCCCAAGTCCATCGGCTACATCGCCCCCTTCTACGGCAACTTCGGGGTGGTCCTCAAGGCCTACGCCTACATCAAGGCCCTGGGCGGAGAGGGGCTGAAAAGGGTTTCCGAGAACGCCGTCCTCAACGCCAACTACCTCCGGGTCAAGCTGGGGGCGGAGTGGCAGGTGGGCATCGACAAGCCCTGCATGCACGAGGTGGTCTTCACCGCCAAGGACAAGGTGGAGAAGTACGGGGTCAGCGCCATGGACGTGGCCAAGGCCCTCATCGACGAGGGCTTCCATCCGCCCACGGTCTACTTTCCCATGGTGGTCCCCGAGGCCCTGATGATCGAGCCCACCGAGACCGAGAGCAAGGAGTCCCTGGACGACTTTGTGGCGGCCATGTCCCGGATCGCCCAGAAGGCCAAGGAGGACCCGGACTCCCTCCACGCCGCGCCCAAGAGGACCCCGGTGGGCCGGTTGGACGAGGTCAGCGCGGCCCGGAAGCTGGAGCTGTGCCAGAACATCGACCAGTGCTAGTTACCTCAGAGCCTCCACTGGGCACCGGTGGAGGCTCTGAGACCGTCTATGAGACGGTTCAATCATGGCTTAGACAATTATTAGCGGGTGGGACCCGGTCTCCAGGGGCCTGACCGCAGCCAGTTTAAAGATCACAAACTAGCCCGGACATTTCATGAGCGATCGTCGCGAGGGGGTCAAATCCGGGAGATGACCCCCGCTTCTATATTGGCTCATGAAATATCCGGGATAGAGGCTGGAGGCTGATCTTGCCCAAGTACGACTTCGTCATTCTGGGAGCCGGTCCGGGCGGTTACGTGGCCGCGCTCCGGGCCGCCGTCCTGGGGGCCAAGGTGGCCCTGATCGAAAAGGAGCTGGTGGGCGGGGTCTGCATGAACTGGGGCTGCATCCCCACCAAGGCCCTCTACCGGACCACCAAGCTCTATCAGGAGATGACCAAGGCCGAGTCCTACGGGCTCTCGGTCCAGGGTCTTAAGGCCGACCTGGCCGCCATGCGGGAGCGCAAGAACCGGGTCGTGGAGCAGCTCCGGACCGGCCTGGTCAAGCTCATCAAGAAACGGAAGATCGACCTCCTCCAGGGCTTCGGCTGGCTGGAGGACCCCCGGACGGTCAGGGTCGTCGGGCCCGGGTTGAAGGAACGGCTGGAAGGCCGGTTCATCATCCTGGCCACGGGCACGGAGTGCAGCCCCCACCCGGTCCTCACCGTGGACAACCGGCGGGTCCACGACGTCAAGTCCATCCTGGAGCTGGACAAAGTCCCGGAGCACCTCTTCGTGGTCGGGGGCGGGGTCTCGGGCTGCGAGTTCGCCCAGGTCTTCTCGGCCCTGGGGAGCAGGATAACCATGACCAAGCGCTCCGCCTCGCCCATCAAGGGCTTGGACGCGGAGATCGAGAAGACCCTGGTCCGGACCTTCAAGAAGCGCAAGTACACCATGCTCTTCGGGGACACGGTGGAGTCGGCCTCGGTCGGGCCGAACGGGGTCAAGGCTTCTTTAGGCTCGAGCCAGGAGGTGGAGGCGGACCTGGCCCTGGTGACCGTGGGCCACCGGCCCCTGACCTACGGGCTGGGCCTGGAGGAGGCCGGGATCGAGATGGACCGGGCCGGGCACCTCCTGGTGGACCAGCACGGCCGGACCAACCTGGACCACGTCTACGCCATCGGCGACGTGACCGGCCAGCAACTCCTGGCCCACTACGCCAGCCACATGGGGCTTAAGACCGTGGCCCACGCCCTGGGGGACCAGGAGGCCAGGATCAACCCCGAGGCGGTTCCGGCGGCCATCTTCACCGACCCGGAGCTGGCCTGGGTGGGCCTGACCGAGGCCCAGGCCCAGGAGCGGTACGGCTCGATCACCACCGGGTCCTTCCTGATCCGGGCCCTGGGCCGGGCCACGGCCGACGGCCACCTGGACGGGCTGGTCAAGGTGGTGGCCGAGGGCCCGAGCCAGCGGGTGGTGGGGGTCCACATCCTGGGCCCGGAGGCCTCGGCCCTCATCGCCGAGGGGACCCTGGCCGTGACCCGCGGCCTCTCCCTCAAGGACCTGGCCGAGACCATCCACGCCCACCCCACCTACCCCGAGGCCCTCCACGAGGCGGTGGAGACGGCCCTGGGTTTGCCGATCCACAACGACTGATACTTCAGGCGGCCCATGCGGATTGACAAGAGGGCGGTCCCCGGGCCACCCTCTTTTCTTGAGGTTCAGGAACCGGGTTAACCTATCCGTCTGATCCCGCCGGGGTCCACCCCAAGGCAGGGGTCCGGGTACTGGCGTGGCCGACTCAAAGGAGGAGCAAATGGGAGTTATCAAGGCGGCCGTGGTCCAGGACGCGCCGGTGGTCTTCGACCTGGAGGCGACCCTGGAGAAGGTCAAGAGGCTGACCCTGGCCGCGGCCGAGACCGGGGCGGAGCTGGTGGTCTTTCCCGAGGCCTTTGTCTCGGCCTACCCCAAGGGGCTGGACTTCGGGGCCCGGATGGGCTCCCGCTCGGCCAAGGGCCGGGAGGACTTCCGGCGCTACTTCGACTCAGGCATAGAGGTCCCCTCCCCGGCCTCGGCCCGGCTGGCCGAGGCGGCCGCCGGGGCTGGAGTCCACCTGGTCATCGGGGTCATCGAGCGGGAGGGGGGAACCCTCTACTGCACCGTCCTCTTCTTCTCCCCCGAAGGGAGGTACCTGGGCAAGCACCGGAAGCTGATGCCCACGGCCATGGAGAGGGTCGTCTGGGGCTACGGCGACGGTTCGACCATGCCGGTCCTTCAGACCCCCCTGGGCCGGCTGGGGGCGGTCATCTGCTGGGAGAACTACATGCCCCTGATGAGGATGAGCATGTACGGCAAGGGGATCCAGCTCTACTGCGCCCCCACGGCCGACAGCCGGGAGACCTGGACCTCCCTGGTCCGGGCCATCGCCCTGGAGGGCCGCTGCTTCGTCCTGTCCTGCTGCCAGTACCTCAAACGGGCGGACTGCCCGGAGGACTACCAGGTTGAGCCGGGGGACGACCCGGAGGCGGTCCTGATGAAGGGCGGCTCGTGCATCGTCAGCCCCTTTGGCGAGCTTCTGGCCGGGCCCGACCACCAGGGACCGGCCATCCTCTCCGCCCAGCTGGATCTGGACCAGATCACCAGGGCCAAGTACGACTTCGACGTGGCCGGCCACTACGCTCGGCCGGACGTCTTCCGCCTATACGTCAACGAGCGCCCCACCCCCCCGGTGGTCTACGGCTCCGGAGAGCCGGCCGACCCCTTTGAGGACTGAGGGCCGGCCCTTCTCAGGCCGAAGCATCCACTATCCCCCTCCGGCCCGGCAAGGAGACGTTCCGGTTCCGGGGCGGGGGGATGTTGTCCTTGGGCACCGGGACGTAGTGGTAGTGCCAGTGGGACATGGGCTGCTTGTGGGTGGTGTGGAGGTAGCGGTCGTGGGGCCCCTGGGCCTTGATCAGCTCGGTATCGATCTCGGGCCGCCCGAGGGGGTGGTAGTAGGCCTCGGTCCCGGGCAGGTCCAGGTCCCTGGTCCCGGGGATGGTCTTGAGGTCGTTCAGGGCGCTTAGATCGAGCCGCTGGACCTCCCTGGGCTCAAAGGGCCTGGTTTTAATAGGCTCCGCCGGGCTCAGGTCCTGGTAGACTATCGGGGTGGGCGGCTCCATGGCCCAGGGGTCCACGGCCTCCATCTGGGGGGGCTCCATGGTGGACGGAGGGGCGATGTCCACCAGCTCCGCCGGCCTCAAGGGTCTGACCTCCCGGGGACTGGGGAACCTTATCTCCCGCGGCTCGAACTCCTGCAGGGGTTGGGGCTGAACCTCCATCATGGTCATCGGCTCGAAGATGGCCTGGGGGGCCGCGGTGAAGTCCCTGGTCTCCTTGACCCCGAAGTCCTTCATCTTCTCAGGGACGAAGTCCCGGGTCAGTTGGGGGTCGACCTCCCTCAGCTCCCAGGGCCGGAAGGACCTGATCTCCCTGGGGGTCCAGTCCAGGCGGACCTCCGGGGCCGAGACGTCCCTCAAGGGTGCGGGGTCGAAGTCCCGGAGCTCCTTGGCCGCCAGGTCCCGGAGCTCCTCCGGCTCCCGGTCCTTGATCTCGGCCGGCCGCCACTCGGCCAGGGGCTCCTTGGGGCTGAAGGTCCTCATCTCCCGGGGCGGCCAGAAGCGGATCTCCCCGGGCTCCAGGTCCTTGAAGGCCACCGTCTTGGCCACCGGCTCCTGGAAAGAGTCGTGGAGGGGTCGACCGTCCGGTGAGGGAAGAGGGGGGTTGTTGGCGTTGGACCGGGTGAGGGTCTGTTGGGGCCGGCCGGAGCCGGGTGGCAAAAGGAGGTTGACCCGGACGTTGACGTTGACAGAGCCCAGAGCGGACATACCGTCCCCCTGGGGCCGTTCCCTAGCCCTTATCCTGCGGGCAGTTCCCTTGCCCGGAAAAGGTCGAGCAATATTGCTGATTAATAATTACCACCACCCCCGGCCCGGTGTCAAGGCCGAACCCAACCGGCCGCCTTCGGCCCCCGGAGGATCGCTCCGGCCGCGGACCGGTCGGCCGGGCCGGGGCTCCCGCCTCCAGGTCCGACCCGGCCCCGCTCCGGGGGGAGAGGTTTATTTAATCGACATTGAGAAAGAATTTTGGTAAATCATACTTTTAAGGGGAAGGTTGATTCCCCGGCTCAAGGTTCCGGTGGGTGGAGCCATGAGGCGGAACAAAAGAAAAGGGCGGGTCGCCCGGGCCAAGGGTTGACCATAAGCCAAGGTTGGGGGTGAGAAATGAGGCGTGGTCTAGTAATCAGCGTGGGAATCTGTCTCCTGGCCATGGCCGGCCTGATCGGGTGTGCGGTCCGGACGGCTCCCACGGAAATGAGCCAGGTGGAGTACGTCCCTCAGGCCCTCCAGGACGACCTCAGAACCTATATCGACCTCATCTTCGGCCTCCTGCCCCAGCTCCAGGCCTCCGGGCCGGGGCTGCTGGGGGAGATCACGGAGATCTTCTCCGCCATTCTTGCCGGAGGAGGGGGCGTCTGCCCCACGGCCACCGTCTACCCGCCCATCACCGGGCTCAACCTGCCCTCCCAGATCACCCTCACCGCGGACTACGGGGCCGGGTGCGTGACCACCTCGGGGGCCAACATGTCCGGCAGCCTGGTGGTCACGGTGAGCAACATCGCCCAGACCTTCTCCGGGCTCAGCGCCAACTTCGTGATCACGATCAACAACCTGGCCCGGGACGGGATGGTCCTGGGCAACGGGGTCATCACCGGGTCGGTCTCCCTGGGACAGGCGGCCGGGGGCCAGCTCCTCCAGCTCACCATCAGCACCAACGGTTTCCAGGCCAGCCAGTACGCCACCATCAGCGGAACGGTGTTTTTGGAAGGGGTGGGCGAGATCGGCCTCTCCGGGGCGACCTTTGATACCTTCACGGTCAGCATCGACAACTTCACCGTGGCCTACAACGCCTTCCTCATCTCCGGCGCCTACACCATCTTCAACGGGGCGGTGACCACCCAGAGGCAGGGGGCCTCGGAGATCTTCATCGTCGACGTCAACCTCAACACCTCCAGCGGACCCATCACCGCCAATGCAATCGTGGACTCCACCACCTCCCAGTCCATCATCTCCACCACCTCCACGGCCGTGATCAACAACTACACCGTGGATATCACCTCGCTGGTCCTGGACGCCAACGCCTGTATCTACCCCCTGGGCGGGACCATCGTCGTTACCAGGGGCGGGGAGACGGCGGTGGTCTCCTTCCCGCCCACCTGCACCGGGACCTACTCCATCTTCTGATCGCTTTTCGATCTAGGCTTGAAAAGGGCGGCGGGGCAAAACCCCGCCGCCCTTCTGGTCTCTTGGTTCTGATCCCCGGCCGGCCCCGAACGTGCTATAATCCCGGCCATGAAGCCCCGCTCCGCCATCATTGGCCTGGTCTTCCTTGTGCTGCTGGCCGGCGGCGGGCCCGGATCGGTCCGGGCCGGAGGGGGGGTGGTGATCGTCACCGTGGACGGGATGTCGTTTATCAACGCCATCCTGCCCTGGGACCCGGACCCCCAGGACTTCTATCTCCGGACCGCTCTCAGGGAGATAATCCAGGAGCATGGCCTGGGTTTGGACCCGGAGGACGTCTGGGGGCTGGACTGGTACCCCCAGGACCCGGTCCAGGACTCGGCCGCGGCCATCCTGGACCTGGCGGCGATGATGGACCGGGCCGGCCGCCGGGCCGTGGAGGAGGGCAAGGCCTTTATCCTGATAGGCCACAGCTGGGGAACCTTCCTCCTCAACGCCGCCCTGGGCCTGACCACCAATCCCGATCCGGAGGCCAATCCTGTCTTGAATCCCATCCAGCCCCCGGATCTGATCGTCACCCTGGGCAGCCCCCTGGGCATCCGCCAGCTACCCGATCTGCCGGCCGAAAGGGTGGTGGAAAGCTACGTGGACCTGGTCCGCGGCCAGGCGGAGGCCGAGCTGGGACCGATCCCGGTGGCCTCCCCGGGAGGCCGTTGGGTCAACTTCTGGGCCTGGGGGGACGTCGTCTCCGGGCCCCTGGCCGGCTCGGCCTGGACCGGAGACCTTCCGGTGGAGGACCTGGCGGTCGATCTGGAGCTGGAAGGCCGCCAGCCGACCGCCATCCGCCGGACCGTGCCCAACACCTTTCTCTGGCACGACTACATCTCCCTGCGCTCCCTGGGGCCCTTGGACAACAGCCGCCTCAGGGAGGCGGTGGCCGGGTTGATCGGGGAGGTTTCGGACGGGGACGGAGGGGAGGATTCCAGTAGTTTTCAGAGATCCCGGCCGGTTCCCTAACCCCTTCCGCCGGCGGCTCCAGGGCCTGCCATTTTCCAAACGGACCGCCTCCCTGAGAACCGCTCTGACCCGAATATTTCCTGAAGACCGCCGGAGGGGTGATGGAACGAGCCGTTTCCCCCGCATCTGCCGGGTTGCGGGGCCCTCGCCGGAGGGTGCATCTGGGCTCGCCCTCCGCGCCTGGCCTCCGGAGCCGACTCGACTCTCGAAACATCCGGGCTAAAGGCTCCTGAGCCCCTCCTCCGCCCCGGGCTTGGCCTTGGGCCTGCCCACCCCGGAACACCGCCCGGAACCGCATCCGATTCTCCTGAAACCAGGAGGGATTCCCTGACCAAGGAGATGGAGCCGGGCCCGCCCGGAGCGGAGAGTAGGGCCGGGCTCATTTTTCTCTGGCCTATCTTAAAGTTGTCTGCTATAAAATTTTTGTCTTAAAGTTGTATAGTGACTTGGGGGTCCCAACCCAGCCTGGAGGGTCGCCTTGGCCGGACAAAGGATATCCCGTCGCAAGCGCAACGGCCTCCTCCACCAGCGGTTGGCCCAGGAGCTGAGGGCCGACATCGAGTCCGGGGTCTACGCCGACGGCGACCCCTTCCCCTCGGAGCTGAGCCTGGTGGAGCACTACGGGGTCAGCCGGGTCACCGTCCGCCTGGCCCTGGCCCTCCTGGAGGAGGGGGGGCTGATCCGGCGGCGGCGGGGCAGCGGAACCATCGTCCGCAGCAAGGTCTACCACAAGGTCCTGCGCAACCTCGTCGACTTCCACCACGAGGCCGAGATGATCGGCCGCCAGCCCTCCAGCCTGGTCCTGGCCCTGAATTTAAGGGAGAGCCGGATCCGGGAGCGGCTGGCCTTCCACATCCCCCCGGGCGAGCCGGTCATGGAGCTCAAGCGGCTCCGGTTCCTGGACGGGGTGCCGGTGGTCCTCCAGACCTCCAGCCACCCCCGGGAGCTTCTGGAGGGGGTCGAGCCGGCCGAGCTCAACGACCGGTCCCTCTACGGGTTCCTGAAGCAGGAGCGGGGGGTGGTCATCCAGGAGGCGGAGCAGGTCATCGAGCCCGTCTCCATCGGCCCGGAGGAGGCCGGCCTGCTCCGGGTTCCGCCGGGGACCGCGGTCATCCTGGCCCACCGGATCACCCGGGAGGCCTCGGGGCGGGCCCTGGAGCTGGCCGAGAACCTGGTCCGGGGCGACTACATCAAGTACACCTTCCGCCTCCGGGCCGCGGAGGTGGTGGACTGATGGACCTGATCCTGGCCGGCGACCTGGGCGCCACCTCCCTCAAGGGGGCCCTGGTCACCTTTGAGGGCCGGACCGTGGCCTCGGGAGCGGTGGCCTTCGAGCCGCCTTTGGTCGACGGGCGCGGTTTTTCCGAGCTGGAGCCGGAGGCCTGGTGGACCGGGTTCGCCGGCCTGGCCGGCCGGCTCCTGGCCGCGCCGGAGGCAGCCGAAGCCCGGGTGGCGGGGATAGGTCTCTGCGGTCTGACCCGGACCCAGGTCTTTTTGGACCGGGAGGGCCGAAGCGTCCGCCCGGCCATGTCCTGGGCCGACGGCCGGGCCGGGACCCAAGCCCGCCGGATAGCCGCCCTGGCCCGGGACCTGGGCCCCCGGGGCCGGACCTTCGGGCCCCTGAACGCCTTCCACACCCTGGCCCGGCTGCTGTGGCTCAAGGAGGAGGAGCCGGAGAGCTTCGCCCGGGTGGAGAAGGTCCTGGAGCCCAAGGACTTTCTCAACCTCCGCCTGACCGGACGGGCCGCCGGGGACACCATCTCCCTGGCCCGGCTGCTGACCGCCCCGGGGCGGACCCTCTGCCGGGAGCTTCTGGCCGGGCTGGCCCTGGACCCGGAGATCATCCCCCCCCTCCTCGACCCCGAGGCCGAGCTGGGCCGGGTCAGGGAGGACCTCCCCCCGCCCCTGGACCGGCTGGCCGGGACCCCCGTCTTTACCGGCGGCATGGACGCCTGGTGCGCCTGCCTGGGCAGCGGAGCCCTTTGGCCCGGCCGGGCCTACAACGTCTCCGGCACCTCCGAGGTCCTGGGCCTGGTCATGGAGGGGTTCCGGGAGAGCCCGGGCCTGGTCACCCTGCCCTGGGGGCCGGGTCTCTTCCAGATCGGCGGTCCCAGCCAGGCCGGGGCCGACTGCTTGGCCTGGCTTTGGGAGGTCCTGGGGGACCGGGAGGGCGGCCCGACCCTGGAGGCGGCCCTGGCCGGGCTGGCCGAAGCCCCGCGCCGGGGGGAACCGATCCTCTTCCTGCCCTACCTCCGGGGCGAGAGAACGCCCCTCTGGGAGCCGGAGGCCAGGGGGGCCTTCGTGGGCCTGGGCCGCGGCCACGGCCGGGCGGACTTCCTCTGGTCTGTCCTGGAGGGGGTGGCCCTGGCCAACCGCCAGGT
>Ga0068714_10007597_pt1 | contig 10423 bp, 8 predicted proteins | sample MTBNYHSulfiMetaG_FD_62988 | JGI IMG/M metagenome (GOLD analysis project Ga0068714, IMG submission 62988) | Enrichment culture microbial communities from rom New York Harbor, USA that are MTBE-degrading - MTBE-NYH (New York Harbor Sulfidogenic)... | ecosystem: Environmental > Aquatic > Marine >...
AAGCAGTTGTTCGGCCTGAGAAGCTTGAAGACGTCAAAGACGCACTCGATGCCGCAGGCTATCCGGGACTCATGCTGAGCCGCATCGAAGGCCATGGGAAGCAGAAGGGTGTCACCCAGCAGTTCCGCGGCCGGCAGTACAAGATGGACATGATGGTCAAGTACAAGATCGAGATCGTCTGTGCCGACGATGAGTGCTCGAAGATCATCGACGCTATCACGGCGGCCGCTCGCACTGGCGAAGTTGGCGACGGCAAGCTGTTCATTAGCGATATCTCGGATGTCATCCGGATTCGTACCGGCGAGACCGGAGCGGATGCCATCTAGGCTTGGCTCCACACGCACGGTGAGCGCGGAGCTGCTCACCGGCAGCGAGGACAGCTCCATCCCGGCCGCAAAGGCGAGGCCGGGGTGGAGCTGTCCTCTATTCAATGGCGGAATGCGTCAGCCCGCTCCGCTTCCGAGCGGCGCGTACGGTATCGCGTCCGGCTGAGCGCGCGATCCGGCTGAGCGTCGGCTAGTTGGCCACGAACCCCTCATACTCCACCAGCAGCGCGTCAAGCTCTGCGTAGCTCCGAACGTGATTGACGCGCTCGCGTACGTGCGCAGCGCCCGGCATTCCGTGAATGTACCAGCCGACGTGCTTGCGCATTCGCGTGAACGCCCGCTCGCCCGAGAACGCTACGAGCGCTGCCGAGTGCTCGCGGGCCATCGCCACGCGCTCTGCGTGCGAGGGAGGAGCGATCGCCTCGCCGCCGTCGATGAGTGCGCGCGCCTCCCGGAAGATCCAGGGATTCCCCTGCGCTGCACGGGCGATCATGACCGCGTCGACGCCGGTCTCCTCTAACATCCGCAGAGCATCGGCGGCCGAGAACACGTCGCCGCTGCCGATGACCGGGATACGGACGGCGGCTTTGACGGCTGCGATCACGCCCCAGTCCGCGGTGCCGTGGTAGAACTGCTCGCGCGTGCGGCCGTGTACCGTGACCGCCGAGGCGCCGGCCGCCTCCATCGCGAGCGCAAACTCAACCGCGTTCACGTTTGAGGCGTCCCATCCGGTGCGGAATTTGGCGGATACCGGGATGGCCAGGTCTCGAGTGGCCCGGGCCTGAGTAACCAGGCCCTGAGTAACCAGGCCCCGGGTGGCCCGTCCGGCTTCGCCGTCCACCGCCCCGGCAAGGGTTCCGCCGCCCACCGCCGCCACAACCGCCCGCACGATCTCGGCCGCCAGCTCCGGCGTCCTCATGAGCGCGCTGCCCTCGCCCTTGCCCACGACCTTGGGTACCGGGCACCCCATGTTGACGTCGATCACCGCGATCGACCCCCCGTACCGCTCCACGAGCCGCCGGGCCTGCTCGGCCATCATCGCCGGGTCGGCGCCAAAGAGCTGAACGCCGCACGGAACCTCTTCGGGGGCGAAGCGCAGGATGCCGCGCGCCTCGGCGGCGTCGGGGGAGTAGTGCAGGCCCTTCGCGCTCACCATCTCGGTGTAGGTGAGGTCCGCGCCCATGCGCTTGCAGATCGCGCGGAACGGCGCCTCGGTCACGCCCGCCATCGGCCCGAGCACCACGGCGCGAGGGCGCAGGATCTCGAGGGCAGTCATCGCGCTCCCGCCCCGCGCGCTCCGCGCCCGCCGCCCGTCCCTGGCTCAGTGCCGCCCGAGCCGCCGGGGCCGCCCGCACCGCCGGGGCCGCCCGAGCCGTTGCCACCCGCCACCCCGGCAGTATCACGCCGCGCGAGCGCTGCCTTGAGCGAGACCTTGCGCGAGTACTCGATTGACCCATAGCGGTACAGCCGCACCGCGAGCCGCAGCATGAGCGTGCCGAGTGCAAAGAGCTCCACGATCACGACGATCGCCTCGGCGGGGGAGAGCGACCCGAAGGCGTTCCGCATCATCGCAGTCACCGGCGCGGAGTACGGGAAGTAAGTGAAGATCTGGACAACGGCGGCGTGCGGGTCGGACACGACCATACTCACTATATAGAAGGGGACGAAGATCAGGATCATGAGCGGCGCCACGATCTGGCCGGCGTCGCGCACCGTGGGCATGACGGCGCTGATCGCCACGAGGGTCGTGGTGAACAGCATGAAGCCGCCGGTCAGGAGCAGCGCGCCCACGATCATCGGCTCGGGCGCCAGGACAAGGCCCGAGAGATCGATGCTGGGGATCTGCAGCGCATCGCGGAAGAAGAGGTAGCCCGCCACCACAGGGATGGCAAACACCACGATCTGGGTGATCCCGGCGATGAAGAGCGAGACAACCTTGCCGATGACGAGCGTCGTCGGGTCGAGCGTTGTGAGGATCATCTCGGTGACGCGGTTCTCCTTCTCTTCAAGGAGGCTCGTGGACATCTGGTTGCCGAGCAGGATGATCACCACGTAGAAGATCACCAGGAAGATCATCGGCGCGATGACCTCGTTTACGCCCCCCGAGACGCGGCCGTCCTTGTAGGCGGTGGAGATCATCGGTGCGCTCCCCTGCAGCAGGGCGGCGAGCGTTGCATCGCCGGCCGCCTGCTGCGCACTCACCACAAGAATCTGTCGCGCCACCGCCGAGTACTTGCCGTTCTCAAAGACGCCCTCGTCCACGCCGTAGACCTGCGTGGGCTGGTTGACCGGGTCGGCCGGGTAGGCGAAGTACGCGTCGATCCGGCCGGACTGCACGTCCGCGATCGCCTGCGCGGCGTCCGCCGCCTCGGCGCCGCCAAACGCCGCGACAACCGCCGGATCCACGTAACCCGAATCGTCGGTGTACACGAACGTGAACAGCGCGTTCTTCTGCGCCTCGGCCTGACTGGCCGTCGTCTCGTTTGCCGAGATCGCCATCGCGATCACGACGCCAAAAGCGATCGGCACGATGAGCGTCGTAAGCCAAAACCACTTCCGGGTGAGCGTGCGTCTGACCTCAAAGGAGACAACCGTGCCGAGGTTATGCCGCGCCATGGGGATCGCCTCCACTCCGGCCTGCGCTCGCGCTGGCGTGTCCGCCGTGGCCCTCGGCCGTGTCCGCATCCCCGCTCTGCTCCCCGTACACCCGCACAAAGATCTCGTCGAGCGACGGCCTGCCGGTCACGAAGCTCCGCACCATCACGCCGGCGTTCACGAGGTCGCGCAGGATGACGGCCTCGTCGGCCCCGTCGGCAATCGCAAGCTCGGCGTAGTTGCGCTCGCGCAGAAGCACGCGGTAGGAGGCGGAGCCGGGGATCTCGCCGGAGTACTTGAGCCGTGCCGTCGTGCCGCCGTACTGCTCCTGGACCTCCGGCACCGTGCCGTATGCCTCGGCGACACCGTCTTTCAGCAGCAGCACGCGGTCGCAGAGGCGTTCGACTTCCTCCATCTGGTGCGTGACCATGAGGACGGTCGCCCCGGCCTGCTTCTGCTCCTCGATGATGTCCATGAGCAGCCGCCGGTTCACCGGATCAAAGCCCTTGGTTGGCTCGTCCAAAATGAGCAGCTCCGGCGCGTTCATGATCGTGACGCCGAGTTGCACCTTCTGCTGTTCGCCGCCCGAGAGCTTGTCCACCCGCAGGTGCGCCTTGTCCTGTAGCGCGACCCGCTTGAGATACTGGAGCGACCACGCGGCCGCCGCCTGCTTGCTCAACCCTTTGAGCCGCCCGAAGTACGTCATCACGTCGATGACCGGCTCTTTCTTGTAGAGTCCGCGCTCCTCGGGGAGATAGCCGAGCCGTCCGCCGTCCTCGGGGCGGAACGGCCGCCCGTTGATGTGCAGCGTGCCCGACGTTGGCAGGTAGATCCCGAGAAGCGCGCGCAGCGTTGTCGTCTTGCCGCAGCCGTTCGAGCCAAGGAACCCGAAGGTCTCGCCGCGCTCGATGTCGAACGAGAGATCGCGGATGACGGCGGTGCCGTCGAAGTTCATGCGGAAGTTGCGGATGTGGACGATCGGCTGAGAAGAGGAGGCGCTCATGATGCGGAGTCCTCCTCGGGGGCGTGGGGCGCTTCTGGTGCTATGGCCGAGTCATCGGCGGCGGCCGTCCCGGCCCCTCCGGCCGTCTCGGCCGCCCTGGTGCTCCTCGACGACTCCTCGGCGAGTGCCGTCACGCGGCCGCGGCGCTTGCGGAGCGCGTCGCGCAGGAGGAACTCCACCTGCGCGTTCACGCTCCGCAGATCGTCGGCCGCCCACTTCTCGACCTCGACCCAGACGTCCGGGTCGATCCGCAGGAGATACTGTTTGCGCGATGCCATGGCTCAGGTCCGTTCGAACGAGGGTCCGGTTCGGCCGGGCCTACTGGTAGAGCGTCCCGGCGTTGACGACGGGATGCACTTCGCTCTCGCCGCAGAGCACTACCATCAGATTGCTCACCATGGAGGCCTTGCGCTCGTCGTCAAGCTCGACGACCTTCTTCTCAGCAAGCTCGGTCAGGGCCATCTCCACCATGCTGACGGCGCCGTGTACGATCTTCTTGCGGGCCGCGATGACGGCCTCTGCCTGCTGACGGCGGAGCATCGCCTGCGCGATCTCCGGCGCGTACGCGAGGTGGGTGAGGCGCGCGTCGTCGATGACGACCCCGGCCTTGGCGAGCCGTACCTCAAGCTCGGCGCGAAGGGCTGCAGAGACTTCTTCGATATTGCTGCGAAGCGTGATCTCGGCGGCCTCCGACTCGTCCTCGCCGTGGTCGTAGGCGAATGCCGTGGCTACGTGCCGAAGGGCTGTCTCGCTTTGGATCGCCACATACTGCTCGTAGTTGTCCACGTCAAACGTTGCCTGCGCGGTGTCTTTCACGCGCCACACCACAACGGCCGCGATCTCAACCGGGTTGCCGCGCTTGTCGTTGACCTTCAGCTTGTCGCCGTTGAGCGTGCGCGCGCGCAGCGAGATCTTGTAGCGCGTTGGCTTGGGCGTGCTGGCGGGCTTGCCGCTCTCGGCCTGCTTGGCAGCAGCCATGGCAACCGCCAGCGCCGCTCCGCCCTGCCCGGCCTGTGCTGCGGGGCCGTTCGAGTAGAATGGGTTGCCCCAGTGGAAGCCGTCGGCGCGCACCGTCCCCTTGTAGTTCCCGAAGAGGATCAGCACGCGTGCCTCATTGGGCTGCAGCGTGAAGAAGCCGGGCATCAGGAAGCAATCGAACGTGATGACCAGCATGGAAACCACGAACATCCAGACGAGCGGCGCGTCGCCGCCGTTGGCGGTGCCGAGCACGATGCTCTCGATGAAGAGCGCGATGCCCGCCGCCATCAGCCCAAGCACAACCACGAGCATGACCCATCCACTCTGGACCCTAACCTGCTTCTCGGTGCTCATCGTCCCTTTCCTCCATGTCGCGGCGTGGCGCCCGTGCGCCCGTCGCCCGGTAGATATGAGGATGATATCACATTGTTAGCAGAGTCAAACACGATCGATCCGCCGAGTGCCTCCCGGATCGTGAGATCCGAGAGGCACTCGCTGGGTCGCTCAACAAGTGATCTCCATATGGGGGGAGCTGCGGTCAAGGTGGAGCGGGGGCGTTTGGGCAACCTCCCGCCCTCGCTCATCCCTCCCTACCCCCTCGGCGCTGCCTGAGGCATCTTCGGTGCCGACGACGGTGCCTTCGGCGGTCCGCTGACGCCAGGAGGCGGAACCGCTCCGGGGGCGTTCACACCGGGAGCGCCAGGCGCTGGTGCCAGCCTCGGAAGTGTCGCTCCGCAGTTCCCGCAGACCTCCACGCCGTCAGCGTTGATGGTCTGGCACGCCGGGCACTTGTTCTCTTGCCTCACTGCTGCTGCAGGTCTGAAACACATACACTCTTCTCCTTCACGTACCGTTTACGGTGCTGAACGATCGGCAACCCCGCGGGCGTCGGCGCCCGGAGACGCCGGCGCCCCAACGAGGCTCCAGATCGCGCTTAGCCTTGTTCCATCCCCGGGGCGCGCTTGGCGGCCTTGACGGGCTCGTCGAACATCGAGCCGTGGTTGCACGCCGTTGCCAGAGTCTCGGCAACCGGGCGGGCTACCAGGAATGCGATGTAGGCCACGGGCCAGAACTTCATGTTGAGAACCCACCAGAGGTCAATCCAGTTGAGGCCGGTAACGGGATTGATGGCCAGGGGTGAGAGCGCCGCAACCCCGGCGAACACTGTCGTGAGCCCAATGGTGACCAGCAGATCCACAAGAACCAGGAAGAACGTCACCTGAATAGCGCTGTCAACCAGCCACCACAGGTGCGTGCCGCGCTCTCCGTCCATGTGGCTCGTGAACCAGGCGCCCATGCGCGGCAGAGGGACAAAGGTGGCAACGATCATGGAGCTGATGAACGCGATGCAGAACGTTATCCCAAAACCCACGAGCGACAGGTGAGAGCCGGGGCCCAACGGGTAGTTGGGATCACTCTGCCCGATCGTCAGGCAGATCGACAGAATCACGCACATGATCAGAGACAGCCAGGAATTCGTCCAGACGATCCACTTCTTGCTTGGCATGCCTGTTCCTTCCTCGAATGTACGGTATCGGTCGGTAGAGCCGCTCGCTACGCGCTCGCCACATACAGCTTGACCTCGCCGATGTTCTTGGCCTCCCGCAGGTCAAGGTTCGAGAGGGCCTTGGGCGTGAGACCGTCCTTCTCGAATGCCACGGTGTAGAACCCGGGCTTCAGGCCGGCGACATCAAACTCGCCGAAGTTATCGGTGACGTCTGTGTAGGTGGCGCCGGTGATCTGGTGGGTGGCCGTGACCTTCACGCCCGCGATGCTGGCGTCCCCGGCCGGCGAGCAGACTTCCCCGCGCACGAACGGCTTCGGCAGGTTCACGTAGTAGACGCGTGGATCGTTGCCGGTCTCGGCCCTGTACTGCTCGAGGGGTGCGTAGAGGTTCTCGTCGGTGAGATCATCGGTGTCGACCCACTGTAGGACGTCGTTCGGGCACGAGGTGACGCACCGCGGCTGCTTCCAGCCGGCGTCCAGAAGATGCGCGCACATGGTGCACTTCTGGGAAATGCCGAACTCCTTGTTGGTGTAGATGGCGCCGTACGGGCACGCGTCGTTGCACGCGCCGCAGCCGTTGCACGTCGTCGGATCGATGATCACGATGCCGTCGTCGCGACGGTAGATCGCTTCCACCGGGCAGACCGCCATGCACGAGGCGTTTGCGCACTGCTGGCACATGACGGGCGTGCGCTCCAGCTTCATGCGTGCGCCGCTCGCGGCTTCATGCTCGAGGACCTTGATCCACCACTGTGATGGGCCCTGGGGCGCCGCGATGGGGGACCAGTCGTTGTCGCAGTGCTCGTCTTTGCAGGAAACCCAGCAGTTGGAGCACTGCAGGCAGCGTGCAGGATCGACCAGAAGTGTCTTCATGGCTAGCCCTTCCTGTTCCACGAGCGGTACTTGCCGGCCCAGCCTTCGGGGTACTCGGCTGCCAGCGCGTCGAGATCGGCTTTCTCGATTTCGAAGAGGTTGGAGTTGTACGCTCCGCCGATATGGTGGACCGACATCGGTCCGGGGTTGGACAGGACGTTGCCGTCGCCACCGCGGTCGATCGCGCCTACCTCCGGACCGATCGGGTCATGCCAGCTGCCGTAGCTGAGCTGGGCCACACCGGCCGGCACCCGATGGGTGACCTTCACGCCGGCGAGCACTGAGGCGCGAGCGCTGGTGCAGCGAACGATGTCGCCATCAATGAGTCCGCGCGCCTCGGCGTCGGCAGGGTTCATGAGGACCGGCTCGTAGGGATAGCCGTCCACCCATACCTTGTAGGTCTCGGTCAGCCACGTGCAGTCGTTGTACTTGCCGTGGAAGCGGAACTTGGGGTGCGCCATGAGCTGCTGCAGCGGGTACGTCTTCCGGAGCTCGGTGGCTTCGCGCCCTTCCTTCTCAGGGATGTAGTGCGGCACGGGCGGGATCTCGGCGTTGTAGCCGTACTTGTCCCAGACCATCGTTGAGAAGATCTCGATCTTGCCGGTGAGAGACGGGACCGGATTGGCGTCAGGATCGGCGTAGAAACCGGCGAACTGCTTGTTGGGCTTGTAGTCTTTCGGGGCCGGCCAGACGTAGTAGCCCTTCTTCTTGAAGTCCTCAAACGTCATCGGGATGTTGGTGGTGGCGTACATCTTCTCGAGGAAGGTGTCCTCCGTGTTGCCCTCCAGGTACACGTCTCCGTGGCCGAGGCGCCGGGCAAGCTCGGCCATGATGTCCATGTCGCACTTGCTCTCGCCGATTGGCTCAACGCACTTCTGGTGGTAGATCGCGCTTCGCAGGCCGATGTACGCCGGCGGGATGTACTTGCCAACGGACGCCGGCTCGGTCAGGTCCTGGCGTTCGTACATCGTTGTTGCCGGCAGGACGAGGTCCGCCATGCGGCAGTCACGGTCAAACCAGGGAGCGCTCGTGATGAACGTCTCGATCTTCGGGTTGCGCAGGAACTTGATCGTGCGGTTGTGATCGGGCTCGTTCGTGAGGGTCGATCCCCGCTGCCAGAAGAAGTGAATCTCCGAGCAGCCCTCCATGGGGTACTCCCGTACGTGGAAGTACTCCTCAGCAGACGTGTTGAAGAGGTCGCCGCCGTAGTAGGAGAAGCCTGGCTCCTCGATCGCCTGCAGAAGCTTCTGGAAGGTGAGCCGCTGCGGATTCGTGTTGGCGGGGTAGTTCTCGCAGATCGCGTTCATGCCGCCATCGGCATAACCGTAGGGGCCTACCTGGTTCACGGCATCGTAGGGACCCGAGAGCGACAGGAAGGGGCCGAGTATGTTGGAGCCCGGCTTGCCAACGCCCTGCATGACGGACAGCGTGGCTGCGAGCCGCGTGAACGAATCGGCGTACTCGCGTCGGCAGACGCCACCGGTCAGGACCCAGAACGACGTCGGGCGCGATGCCCACTCGCGGGCAAGCGCGATGATCGTGCGCGCGGGGATGCCGCAGCGCTCGGCCGCCCACTCGGGCGTCTTTGGCGTTGCATCGTCGGCCTCGCCGAGGATGTAGGTCTTGAAGGAGAGTCCGGCGGGCACACCCTCGGGCAGATGCTCTTCGTCAAAGCCGATGGCGTGCGAGTCAACGTAGGCCTTGTCGTACGTGCCTTCGGTGATCCAGATGTAGGCGATAGCGCACGCAAGCGCACCGTCGGTGCCGGGGAAGATGGGCATCCACTTGTCGGCGTAGACAACGCCGGTCTCGTTGAAGAGCGGCTCGATGAGCACGACCTTCTTGCCGAGTTCCTTCCAGTAGCGCCAGATCCGCCCCTGGTCGACGCCGCCGTAGAGGTTGTGGAACATCGGGTCGTTGCCCCACAAGACGATGAGTTCGCTGTCCTCGGACACGTCAAAGAGCGTGTCCTCCGCCGAGGGGACGCCCTGTCCGGGCCACATTCCCCACATCAGCGTGGTGCCAGCCGACCAGCCCTCCCACGAGTTGGGGGTGAAGTCGATGTGCGTCGAGCCAATCATGTCCCAGAAGCGGACCCAGTCACTGAAGAAGTAGTGCAGCGAGCCCCACTCGGGATGCGCGCAGTAGAAGTCTGCGAACGCCGACGAGCCGTAGGTCTCGATGACGCGCTTCATGTCCTTCTCGATGATGTCGAACGCTTCGTCCCACGTGATGCGCTCGTAGCCGCTGATCCCGCGGTTCTGCGGGTTGCGCTCGCCGTTCGGATCCCAGTCCACGCGCTTCTGCGGATAGCACACGCGGTTCTCCGAGTAGTCCATCTGCTTGGAGATCAGGCCCCACGGAAGCATCGGGTGCGTGAGCGGCGGCTTGTACTTCTTGCCGTTGATGTCGATCTGCCAGGAGTCCACCTCCGCCTCTTCAAACTGCATCGGTTCGCTGCGGAGGATACGCCCGTCTTTCACGGTGAGCATTAGCGGGCCTGCGGTTGAGCAGGTAGTGCGGCGGTCCCCACCCACCGGGCCCAGATACTTTGACGCGCTCATACAAAGGCTCCCTTCGTCGATCCGTACTTGCACGATCGAGGTTCGGATTCCGTCGAATCCGTCGGAAGTGCGCCTCAGGCGGCCGTCCCGGTTCGCACTCCGTGCATGCCGGGGCCATCATGCGGAGCCGGGCGCGTTTGTACTGTCGGCCGGAGGACTGCACTTGGATTTGGGGTGTATGACTGACGTACTGATCCCGCTGGTAGAGAGCGGTTTTCCGCCCGGGGGGAACACCGGGTCGGGGCAGGGGAGCGAGCGCCGCAGGCGAGGGGCGGCGCCGAGGGTGGGACGCTCCGCGCTACCTGGCCTCGGTCAGCGGCGTGTTCTCAACGAGGTCGATGAGCTCCTGCTGCGTGCCGATTCCCAGCTTCTTGTAGATGCGGTAGATGTGCGTCTTCGCCGTGTGTCCCGAGATGACAAGCGTTCTCTCGATGTAGGCGGCGTTGCGGCCCTTTGCGAGCAGGAGGAAGACCTCGGATTCGCGCGGCGAGAGGGCGTACTGCTCCGCTGCCCGTATGCATCGGCGCCGCCACGAGCCCGGCGAGGGGACAACGTGCGTGTCGCGCGGCTCGAGCATC
>Ga0068714_10007601_pt1 | contig 10419 bp, 10 predicted proteins | sample MTBNYHSulfiMetaG_FD_62988 | JGI IMG/M metagenome (GOLD analysis project Ga0068714, IMG submission 62988) | Enrichment culture microbial communities from rom New York Harbor, USA that are MTBE-degrading - MTBE-NYH (New York Harbor Sulfidogenic)... | ecosystem: Environmental > Aquatic > Marine >...
TCTGACCGCGCTGAAAACTGTAGAAACCACAGAAGTACTGCCAGTAAGCATTCTCATGAAGCGTTGCCACGGCTTGTTCATCAGAACAATCGTATCGATGCTTCAGAAGATGGATACCGACCATCAGACGAATGGCTTTCCCCTGACGGCCCAAGGGACTATAGTAAACATCCAGTCTTTCTTGCAGGCCATCCCAGTCAATCAGCGAAGCGGCGCGCAGAAGTTCATGGTCCGGATTGAGAAAATCCGAAAAGTGGGTCTCAAACATATGAAGTTGCCTTTCTGGAATATGTGTTTTCATTTCAAGTACTTATAACACTTTTTCCAATAAATATCAACCTCTTTTCCGCAATTTTCTTCAATTTTCAAAGAGCAAACTCAATGTTTTCGCGGCTTCCATGCCGCATTTTTCAGGAAGGACTAATTAATGAGAGTGTCATTTACCGATTAATAGGTTTTTTTGTATTTCTGTTAATAACTATATGTGTTCAATATTTTTTGGCTATAGGTATCTTTATGCAAATAGTTTATGTCCTCACTGGTACAAAATCATAAAAATGGATGAAGTTGAGCGAAAAGATAGAGATAGGAAAGACGTAAAAAACAGTGCTTAGGGTCAGGCTGTGAAATATTATATTTATCTCTGTACGCCGCAATAATATGTCAATGCAAGACCTGACCCCATATCCCCCCAAAAGGAGAGCGATAATGAATAAACTGTATATGTCATTAATGGCTACGTTGCTTATGGTTATTACTGCTTGTGGTGGTGGCGGCGGCGGTGATATTGCTCCCACACCTACTCCGACATCATCCGAAAAAGCAATTACGACATTTTCTATAGCCGGATCTGTAGGCACGATAGATGAAACGGAAAAAACAATAGAGGTAGGCAGACCTTTCGGTACAAATGTAACGTCTCTGGTGGCAACATTTACAACAACAGGTAACAGCATAAAAGTGGGTTCAACTCCTCAAATAAGCGGGACAACTGCTAACGATTTTACTCATCCAGTGCAATATAGCGTAGTTGCAGCTGATGATACTTCGGTAAAATATACAGTGACTGTAACGGTCTCTGCTTCGGCTAATATACCAGCTAAGTTGCCTAAAACCGGCCAGACAACCTGCTATGATACTTCCGGTAATGTAATACCCTGTGCTAATACTGGTCAAGATGGTGATTTGCAAAAAGGAGTCGCCTGGCCAAATCCACGGTTTACAGACAATGGCGATCAGACGATAACAGACAATTTAACCGGTTTGATGTGGACAAAAGACGGCAATGCTCCCGGGCCTGCTGGTTGCACGACCGGGGCAGGTCAAGGATGGCAAGCTGCTTTAGATTATACAGCTTGTCTCAATACCAATAATTATTTGGGGTATAATGACTGGCGCTTGCCAAATAGAACAGAATTGAAAAGTCTTGTAAACTACAATGAATTGAATTCTGTTACGTGGTTGACTACACAAGGATTCGTAAATGTGCAGTCAGCTTCTGTTGACTTTTATTTTTATTGGTCATCTACTTCATATGCCTTCAATACAAACAATGCATGGTGTTATCGCATGTACTCCGGCACAGTGCGTCTCAACTTTAAGTCCCATACCTACTACTTATGGCCAGTACGCACTGGAAAATCTGGCTCTGTTGATCTGCCCCAAACCGGCCAGACAACCTGCTATGATGCTTCCGGTAATTCAATATCTTGTGCTAACACTGGTCAAGATGGTGATGTACAAAAAGGAGTAACCTGGCCAAATCCACGGTTTACCGACAATGGCGATCAGACGATAACAGATAATTTAACAGGTTTGATTTGGACAAAAGACGGCAACGCGCCTGGCCCGGATGGCTGCACACCTGGGACAACTAAAACATGGCAAGCTGCTTTAGATTATGCAGCTTGCCTCAATACCAATAATTATTTGGGGTATAATGACTGGCGTTTGCCCAATGTTAATGAACTGGCAAGCATTGTTCATTCGGGCCAATCCAACATATACACATGGTTAAGCACGCAAGGATTCAGCAATGTACAAGCCAATTGTTATTGGTCATCTACTACATATGTCCCTGGCCACGGTGGTATGAAGTGGTTCGTCCGTATGGATGATGGCCAAGTGAACGTCGACAGTGCTGATGCTACAGTTACCTACTGTGCGTGGCCAGTGCGTCTGGGGCAGTAAATTATTTGGTTATTCTGGAAACATCCATAATAAGCTGCGTCAAGGGAAATAGGCCGGAAGTTGCTTTGAAAATTGCGACCTCGGTTGACAATCTATAGATTTTTAATAAATAGGATGTCGTAATATGACAAAAGCACAGACAGATATTAATCGGAAATTAAGAATACTGAGGCATGGTGCAGAAAGTAAAAATATAGCAAAGACGTGCAGATATTTCGGTATTTCTAAAGTGCTTAGGGTCAGTTCTTGACCCCACTTTCTCTACGAAATCATGCGTAGGCGCTTTTCCGAAACCTATTGAACGCATGGTTAGATTATTCGTCACTTTCTGATATTTAGATCAATCGTGCTCTTTGTTTCAGATGCTTTCGTTGAGTCGAAATCACCTAACCTACCATATGCATTGACCTTGCCCTCTATGATGCGCACGAAATAAGGTGTCGTGATCCCGAAGAACGCATGATCGGAAGTTTCGGAAAATCTGTAATTGAGGTACTCAACGCCAGCCGTGGCACTCGTGCTTACAGGTGGCCCAAGCACTTCAATTACTTGCTGCTTTGTCATTCCAAGATTGATCTTGTTCATGTTGTGCGATGTGGCACAACCAACTAAGGTCAGGAAAACAACCACCAGCCATAAACAGTGCCGCATATGCATCTCCTTGGTCATGTAACCGCGAACAATCTAACTACTGTTTAGATTGTTTCCAAATATGACATTTTCAATTAGGTGCTTAGGGTTAGGCCTTCAAATATTAGCTTTATCTCCGTCCGCCACAGTAACCTGACAATTCAAGTCCTCCCCACTTTTTCTATTATTAAATTCATTTTAGTTTTTCTGATAGGATTGAAATTGAAGCCGCAAGATCTCTTAACCCCAAATAATTTGTTGGGTGTTGAAAAAATCTCTCCAAATTATCGTTCTTTAATCCTCTCTTTAAAAATTCATCACGAATGTTTGCCACCTTTCCTACATAATCTCTATAAAAGATATTTTGTGTTTCTGTTAAATGTTTGATTTGAGAGGCAGTTGATCCTTTCCAATTATCAAAATCGATTTGAGGTTCATTTTTTTGGTGTTTTAAGACAAATTCCATCAATTTTTTTGCCAATAATGATGATTGCTTTTTTAGTTCTTCGTCCGTGAGTTTTCTCTTTTGGTAATAAGCGACAATATCTTTCACGAATGAATAGATTTTCCTAAGTGCATCTGTAAAATTCGCGATACCAACAACTACCAGAACGAATACAACAATGTAGGCCACCCATTTAATACCTTTCAATTTTAGTAATAATTGAATAACAGGATCATCCATTACTCGCATCCTTTGAATATAACTACTCACTACTCTTTATTTTTTTCCAGACAAACCGTATATGCTTCTTTTTTTATCCGTATAACACGCATAATATCAAATACGAAAACAATAATAAATTCAATCTAGGTAGTGCTTAGGGTCAGGTCTTATCGGCCTGTTGCCCAAATACCTTTTACAAAGATTATAGAGAGCGGATATAAAAATAGCAACACCTTGTTTGAGCTTTCTGCTTTCTGGGGACATCCATGATAAGAAATGTCAAGGAGAAAAACGGAGATTTTCCTTGACCTTCCGGATGCCGCCGGTGGTTATTTGTAACGCCTTTTCCCCGTCCAATCTTTTTCATTCTTTCCAATGGGTCAGCCTATGATCAGGCGATCAGACATCCATTTACGGTATCAGGTAACAAATGCCATAAGGCATTCTGGTATTCTGGGGACATCCATGATAAGAAATGTCAAGAGGAAAACGGAGATTTCCCTCGACCTTCCCGGATGCCACCGGTGGTTAAATTGGCAACCTGTTTTAATCTGGCTCGCATGATAACGATCTTAGGGGTAAAAGGTTTGATAGAAAAAATGATGGGGCTCCAACGACTCGGTGCCAGCTGTCAAGGCTGCCCGGAGGAATGACGGCTCCGGCGGCAGATCAAAGAAAATGATCTGCCGCCATGGATTTTTCCCAAAAATAATTGCGACACAGTCTCCGTGCGGGGAGGGACGACGCTATCCGGTATATGGCGCGGATAGCTCTGAAATGATTATCTCCCTTTAAAGACGGGTTTCCTCTTTTCCAAAAATGCCCGGGAACCTTCTTTAAAGTCTTCCGTAAATGTAAGGGCTTTTAGTCCTGCCGCTTCAATGACCAGTACGCCTTCGCGAACGTTAGTCTCCGAGCCTAGTCTGATAGCTTTCATGATCTCGTTTTGGGCTACGGGAGCGCCGGCAGCAATTCTCTTGGCTAAAGCTTTGGCCGTTTCCAGTACTTTCTCCTGAGGCACTACCTGATTAAGCAGACCGAGTGTTAAAGCATCCTTTGCCGGTAAAAAGTCGCCGGTCAGCGTTAATTCCAGTGCTTTGGTTTTGCCGATTATTTTCGGAAGACGCTGCGTACCGCCCCAACCAGGCATGAGTCCCAATTTTACTTCCGGGAGGCCCAGGGTCGCCGTTTCCGACATAATGCGGAGGTGACAACAGCAGGCCAGTTCCAGCCCGCCGCCGTAGGCGCCGCCCTGGATGGCGGCGATGATGACTTTTGGATAGTTCTCTATCTTGAAATAAATCTCGTTGCCGTTGTATTTAGGTATTTTGCCGGCCTGAAGGTCAGCGAACTCGGTAATGTCCGCACCGGCGGAAAAAAGTTTCGCTCCTGTACCGGTGATAACGATGGCTCTTACGCCGTCATCGTTCAGACATTTGTTGAGCAGGTCGTCTAAATCTCGGAGAACACCCTGTCCCATTGAATTTGCCGGTGGATGATTGATGGCGGCAATGACTACCATGCCGTCTTGTTCTACTGTAAGCTTTTCGTAATTAAATGCCATTTTATGCCTCCTTATTATTATGGAATGATTATTTGATAGAAGCTCCGCCTTTAGTGGAGATTATATAATTTAATTAGTCTTTCCTGTCAAGGGGGTTCCGGGGACAATATATCTAACTATGCGGATATTGGTTCTTCGGTCCCGGTTTTTGAGGTTGCAATTTGCGCAAGAGCCATTCCTCAAGACGTTCGATAAAATCCATCCCTCCCAATGGCCTCCCCGTTTTCTCATGTTCCTATTGTCTCATAAGTAAATGTTACCGAAGGAAGCGAGTGGTTGTTAAACGTTGCCCCATAAAAGATGTTACCGAAGCCGGGTAATTTTTTTGAGTTTCATTTGCATGATATTGTTTAACTCAAAAGGGTTGAGAAGTTCAAGTTGTTTAGTAAAAGCATCTTTTGTAGTTTTGGAGATATACTTTGATTCTACGATTCTTTGGTAAGGGGTTTTAGGATCGTCATGTTTTTTGATGGTTTTGGAGCCGATTCGTTCTTTTTCCATAATTTTACCGAAGGGAGGAAGAAGTTTTGAAAGAGACGCCATTCGTTGCGATAGAGATTATTCATCAGAGGAACGACTTTGGCAGTGTCTAATCTTTGATAACCAAGCCATTGCCGGACATGGGTCCAGTTTTTTTGTTCGATGTGGGCGTTGTCGTCTTTGTGATAGGCTCTGCTGCGGGTAAAGTTTATAGGTTGTTTACGATCCGTGAAATGGCGAAAGAGATGATAATTGAGGAACTCACTGCCGTTGTCGGAATCAAAGCCCAGGAGAGGAAATGGCAGCATTTTTTCGACATCTTTGATTTGAGCCAGTACACCTTTTTCACCTTTGCCCCAGACAGCTCTTTGCTCCGTCCATCCTGTAGCGATGTCGGTAAAATTAACGGTATAGGCAAACATCCCCATAAGAGAATCGCCGCAATGGGCTACGGTGTCGGCCTCAAGGAAACCTGGTCGCCATTCTTCCCAATGGTTGGTGTTAATGGGAATTTGTTTGCGCAACAGAGTTCCCGGTTTAGTAGTGGATTTCCCTCTTTTTGATACTGAATACGGACTGGTTTTAGAATCCGGTCAATGGTTGCCGGAGATATAGCCATTAGGGTTTTGATAATATCTTTGGTCAGTTGCCCGAAATGCTCGTTATATTTAGGCAGCCATATAGACAAAATGGTTTTGAGTCTTTTGGAGCAGGGTAAATTAGCCGTCAGCCATATCTGTTTTAATGGCCGAATAACCGAATCCTTATTGTAAATGGTGGGCTTGCCTTTTTTCTTTTTCCTTGGCTTTGTAAACCGCTTATATCCTCTCAAACGTCGGATCGCATGCTTCCGATGGTAACCACAGACAGCGCAACACTCATCAATGATTATCGTTTTTTCTTTACGACAGGCTTCTTTATATCGCTTATAAATAACCTCTATATACTCTTCCTTGGATTGTGGACTCATCGCTTTTACCTCCGTTTCCTAATCTCTCTTCGGTAACATCGGTTTATGAGTCAACGATCCTTTTTTATCCACCCTTGGGGTAACATTTTATTTGAGGCAATTCGCCCCGGATAAAACAATTGACATCCCAACATAACTCTCCTATATTCCACCTGCCGTCAAGACCGGTCTGATCAACAATCAAACGAGGCATAGCCCTGGAAGGCTAAAACCAATGCCGGTGGCCGATGCTTTCGCGATGCCGAACAGAAATGTTTGCGGCTGATCAATTAAGCTTATTGTCTTGGGATTAATTACCTTAAAATTTAATGAGTCAAGAAAGGATTTTTATGCGCAAATTATTGTTGATTCTTTTTGCTTTTCTACTTTTTGTTCCCGCCTGCTCGCAGGAACCTAAAACAGAGGACCAAAAGGCTTTTTATGCTATGGGTGTCAGCATCAGCAAGCAGCTGTCCGTTTTCGATCTTTCACCCGAAGAGCTCAAATACGTTCAGCAGGGTATGACCGATGTCGCCACCGGCAAAAAACCGGTTGTAGAGCCGGATGCCTACATGCAAAAGCTAGGTGAATTGGCCAAGACCCGCATAGCGAAGGCCACCGAAAAACAAAAAACGCTGGCCAAATCGTTTTTGGAAAAAGCCGCCGCGGAAAAAGGCGCCCAAAAAACCACCACCGGCCTGATCTATACAGAAATCAAAGCCGGCACGGGTGCGCAGCCCAACTCCACGGACATTGTTAAGGTACACTATACCGGCACCCTGATCGATGGCCAGGAATTTGACAGCTCGGTCAAGCGTGGTCAGCCCGTCGATTTCCCCTTGGGTCAGGTTATTCCCTGCTGGTCGGAAGGCATCGGCATGATGAAGCCGGGCGGCAAAGCCAAACTAGTTTGCCCTTCGGAAATAGCTTACGGCGACAACGGTTATCCGCCCATGATCCCCGGTGGGGCGGCGCTGATCTTTGAAGTGGAGCTGCTGGAAGTAAAACCCGCCGCGGCAGCCGCGCCGGCAGCGCCTGCGGCACCCAAAACCAAAGCCAAAGCAAAGAAATAGTTATTGCTGAAGCGCCTAAATAAGGATTGTTTTGCAATTTGATGAAGGAATATCAAAAAAAACTGATCTCTCCGGCGGAAGCGGCCGGCCTGGTTTCCAACGGCATGTGGATTGATTACGGAGCCATCGGCGGATTTCCTTCCCTGATTGATGAGTCCTTGGCCGCAAGGGCCAAGGAGCTAACCGGAGTTAAAATCCGGGCGGAAAACTGCCCCACTCGGATACCGGACATAGATCCTCAGCAGGATCATTTTATCTACAATTCCTGGTTTCTGGGCAAAAAGGAAAGGGTTTACAATGTTGCCGGCGCCTGCTCCTACATTCCTTTTGGCTTGAGCGAAGGCCCCCGTCTTTACCGGGAAAACCTCAAAGAAGATGTTGATATCGTCTTTATTGAAGTAGCGCCCATGGATGCCGACGGATTTTTTAATTTCGGCTCGTCTATCACCAGACAGAAAGCCATGTGCGATGTTGCGAAAAAAGTGGTGGTGGAGGTCAACGAATCCCAGCCCTGGGTGTACGGCGGCTATGATGAAGCCATCCATATCTCCGGCGTCAATCATATTGTGGAGAACAGCCGGTATGGACTTACCGAATATCCTTCCATAGCTGCTTCGGAAAAGGACAAGCAAATCGCAGCCCATATCGCCCGCTTTATTGAAGACGGCGCCACGCTGCAAATCGGCATCGGCGGCATCCCGGGGGCCATCGGCGCATTATTGAAAAACTCCGGTGTCCGGGATCTGGGCATTCACACCGAAATGATCAACGACAGCATGATGGAGCTTATCGAAGCCGGCATCGTCACCAACCGCCGCAAGAAACTCAACCCGGGCAAATCGGTCTTCTGTTTTGCGCTCGGCTCAAAGAAGCTCTATGATTTCATTCATCGCAATAAAGACTTGGCCGGCTTTCCGGTTGATTATACCAACAATCCGGGCATCATCGCCCAGCAGGAAAAACAAATTGCCATTAACGGCGCGCTGAAGGTTGATCTGAAAGGCCAGGTCTGTTCGGAATCGATCGGCTTCCGCCAGATCAGCGGCACCGGCGGACAACTGGAATTCACCCGGGGAGCTTACGCTTCTCCGGGCGGGCATGCCTTTATCTGCCTGCACTCCACTTATACCGATAAAAAAGGCCAGATTCATTCCCGGATAATTCCCGCATTAGAAACCGGCGATACCGTGACGGTGCCGGCGACTGATGTTTCTTACGTGGTCACCGAATACGGTGCCGTCAATCTCAAAGGCCAGACTGCCTGGCAAAGGGTGAAGCTCCTGATTTCCATCGCCCATCCGGATTTTCGGGATAAGCTGGAAAGCGATGCCTTCAGGCTGGGCTTGATTCCCCGGGGAGTCAAAATCAGCGGCAGATAACCTGTTCGCCCGCCATGCTTCAATAAGTGGCAGCGGACAGATCGAACATGACCGCAATTTGTCAAGCTGCAACAAGATCCCTGCCTGCCGCCGAGACATGAGCATTGTCATTGTTCGTCGCAATAATGCGGAAACTCCGTCTCAGCAGAGACGGATGGCCTTAACCTATTCCCGAGATCACGAAGACCATTTGCGGCTGCCGGCGGGAGGAAAAGACTTCAGCTTGGATTTTCCGTAGCCTTGTTTCTTGGGGAAAAATGATCTTTTGCTCCGGTACCTGTCCTGCGTTTTCAGAGACCCGACATCCTTATTGAGCAGCATGGAAACGGCTTTATAGTCCGGCCTGGCCATCGCCAAACCATCGGTACTGAAATAAGCAAGCTTATCTCCCAACGTCCCCTGGAGCGTATGCGCCAGACCGGCATCCTGACCGGTGACAAAGGTAAAGGCTTCGCCTGTTCGGGAAGCGCGGCCCGTCCGGCCGATGCGATGGGTATAGGCGTCCGCCGTCGCCGGCATATCATAATTGATGACATGCGAGATACCGGTCACATCTATGCCGCGGGCGGCGATATCGGTGGCGACCATGATGTCGTAACGTCCGTCGCGAAAGCCTTCGAGAGCCTTCTGCCTTTTTTGCTGCGTCAGATTCCCATGCAGGGAAATAACTTTGTAGCCCGATTTGTCCAGCTGGCCCGCCACGCTCTTGGCCCTCGATTTCGTCCGCGTAAAAACCAGGACGGAATCTCTATCCGTGTGTTCCAGGATTTCTTTCAAAAGCGCCGTCTTCGCGTCCATGGGCACCGGATAAAAGCGGTGCGAAACGCTTTCCACGGGCACCGTGCGGCCGACCTGAATATGCAGCGGATTTTGCAGCAAATCATTGGCCAGGTTTTGGATATCTTCAGGCATCGTGGCGGAAAAAAGCAGCGTCTGGCGCTGGACAGGCAGGTGTTTGATGATCCTGCGGATATCCGGCAGGAAACCCATGTCAAACATGTGGTCGGCCTCATCAAGGACGAGGACTTCAATTTTCGACAAATCAAGAGTGCCGCGTTCAATATGATCCAGAAGACGGCCGGGGCAGCCGGAGACGATGTCCACCTGATTGCACAACTGTTTGATTTGTCCCTGAATGCTGACCCCGCCATAGATGGAAGCGCTCTTAAGTTTGGTCTTCCGGGCAAACTGACCTATGACTTTATGGGTCTGTTCGCTAAGCTCCCTGGTCGGGGCGATGATCAGGGCACGGACAGGGCCGTTGGCGCCGGCCAGCAGCCGGTGCAGAATCGGCAGCACAAAGGCCGCCGTTTTCCCCGTGCCTGTCTGGGCAAGCCCCACAACGTCGCGGCCCGTCATAATCGGCGGAATGGCTTTTAATTGGATAGGCGTCGGTGTCGTATATCCTGCGGATTTTACACCGGCAAATAATTTCGCATCTAAATTCAACTTCTCAAAACTCATTTCTTTTTTCCTTCTTTTTTTCA
>Ga0068714_10007602_pt1 | contig 10418 bp, 7 predicted proteins | sample MTBNYHSulfiMetaG_FD_62988 | JGI IMG/M metagenome (GOLD analysis project Ga0068714, IMG submission 62988) | Enrichment culture microbial communities from rom New York Harbor, USA that are MTBE-degrading - MTBE-NYH (New York Harbor Sulfidogenic)... | ecosystem: Environmental > Aquatic > Marine >...
GGAAAGCCATGGAGCGGACGCTCATCATTCTGAAGCCGAACGCAGTGCAGCGCGCCCTGGTCGGCGAGATACTATCCCGCTTCGAGTGCCGGGGCCTGCAAATCAAGGCCGTCAAGATGCAGTGCATCTCCTGCGAGCTCGCCGAGCGCCATTACGCCGAGCACAAGGGCAAGGACTTCTTCGGGTCCCTGGTGGAGTTTATCACCTCGGGACCGTCGGTGCTGCTGGTGCTGGAGGCCGACTGCGTGATCGAAATCGCCCGCAACATGTGCGGGCCCACGGACCCCCGCACAGCGCCTCCCGGGACCATCCGGGGCGACTACGGGGTCCACACCCAGATGAACATCATCCACGCATCCGATTCACCGGAGTCTGCCGAGCGGGAGATCGCCCTGTTCTTCGGCCCCGGCGAGCTGGTCGAGTACCGGCAGGCCACGGCCTCCTGGGTGTAGAGCCGATGGAGCGCCCGAAAACCCCGCCCATGCGCGAAGCCTACGAGCTGGCCTTCCGGAAGGCCGGGCAGGCGCTGGCCGGCAGTGACCTGGCCGCGGTATGCCGGCGCACCGGGGCGGGACAGAACGGCCGCATCCTGAGCGTGAGCTTTTTCGGGGCTCGGGTCCAGATCCGGTTGCCCGAAGGACAGGAGCCCGAAGGGCAGGAGCCCCGGGGGCTTCCCGAGGTGGACCCCCCGGAGCTCCCGCTCATGGAGAAGATCCTGGTTCTGCACTACCTCACCAGCACCGCTGAGGCACCCGTCTCCGATCGTCTGGTGAGCTTCAAGAACCTCCCCGGGGCGGCCTTCTATGCGGTGCCGTACCAGAAGCGGGGGCCCGGGCGCATCGCCAGGCGCTTCGGCTCAAGCCCCGAGGAGTTCAGGCGGGCCTGTTCCGTCCTGGGATGGACTCCGGAGCAGTTCGGGGATCTGGGCTGCTCCTTCGACGTGTTTCCCAGGATCAGGGGCGTCGTGGTGCTGAACCTGGGGGACGACGAGTTCCCGGCCGAAGCCGGAATCCTCCACAACGAAGGGATCGTGAACTTCCTGCCCCTCGAGGACGTGGCGGTTCTGGGAGGAAGCATCGCCACCCGGCTCACCCGGGCTCTCTGACGCCTGGAGCTACCGCCGGTCCTGCAGATCGATGACCGCAAGACTGTCGCTCACTTCCTGCTCGAGCTCCCGGGGGTCTGCCCACTCGCTGGCATAGCCCAGGCAGCTGCAGATGAAGCGGGTGCCTCCCCGTTCCAGCTGCCTGCGGTAGTGCACGTGTCCGCACACGGCATACGCAACGGAGTGCTCCAGGGCGAGCTCGCCGTAGCGCGGGCTGCCGAGAAAGGCGTTCAGGTATCTCCACATGCGGTTGGGGGGCTGCACGGTGAGCTCGGGAATCGGAACGACATGGGTCACCAGCACAATCTTCCTGCCCGCGTTGGCCTGGAGCTGCCGGGCGAGCTTTTCGAGGAAATGCTCGTTGACCTCCAGGGTCGGACGGCCCCAGCGGGCATTGACCTTGTCCCACCACAGCCGTTTCTCGAAGCGCATCCGGTCGAACTCCTCCGTGGTGTACGCCGGGTCCCCGAAGCGGTAGTCGTACCAGCCGGTGTCCCCTATCACGACCCAGCCGCCGGGCAGCTCCACGGGGCCTCTGGCCAGGTTGCCCGTAAAATCCTGCAGGGCCTGGTGGCTGTCCCAGGCGTTCCACCCGGGAGGCAGCGCCGGTCCGGCTGGCGCCGGGGCGCCCGAATCCTTGACGGCCGCCCCGCTGGGGTTCCACAGGTCGTGATTCCCCGGCACGAACAGGCAGCGGACGCCGGCTTGCGCTTCGAGCGCCTGTAGACAGCGCAGGGTGCGCCGGTAATCGTTGGCCACGTCCCCGGCCACGATCAGGAGCTCGAGCTTCCGGGAGCTCAGCACCCGGAGCAAGGCGTTCAGGATCCGCTCTTCCCCCGGGGTCGAATCGTTCAGGTCTACGTGGAGATCGGAGATGATGCCGGTGCGCATGGAGTGGCAAGTATAGCAACCGGCTCCAGCCGGGGCAACCGGCGAGGCACCGGGCGGGCACCAGGCCGGCGCCCCGGTGTCTCAGGACAGCGGCAAGCTGATCGTGAAGGTGCTGCCCCTGCCCGGCGCGCTTTCGACGCATACGCTGCCCTCGTGCATCTCCGTGATGCGCCGCACCAGCGACAGGCCCAGGCCGGTGCCGGGGATGCTGGCGGTCTGCTCGTTCTTGACCCGAAAGAACTCGTCGAAGACCTTGCCCGTGTCTTCGGGAGCCAGGCCGATGCCGTCATCCTGCACCGAAACTCGGACATACATCCCGTTCTGCTCGACCCGGACCGAGACGTGACCCTGCTCCGGTGTGTACTTGATCGCGTTGTCCACGAGGTTGGCGATGATCATCTGCAGGGCGTCCCGATCGGCGAGCACCATGCCGGTTTCCCCCTCCCCCCGGCCGGAGAGGGTGAGCACGATGTCCCGCTCGTCCGCTCGCTCCCGCTGGCTCTCAACCGCCTCCCGGGTGATCCGGGCGACGTCCACGGGAGCGCGGCGCAGGGAGAAGTTCCCGGTCTCGATGGCCGTCAGGTTGAGGAGTTCCGAAACCAGGGTGCGCAGAGTCTTGATCCGGATCAGGGAGCGCTCGATCATGTGGCGCTCCTCCTGGGGGTCGTGTTTGACCAGGTCGCTCACCAGGAGGTTCAGCCAGCCTTCCGTGGCCGCCAGGGGATTCTTGAGCTCGTGGGCAACCATCGAGACGAACAGGCTCTTGGCCGTCTCCAGAGCCTTGAGGGCCGTGATATCCCGGAACACGGCCACGGCGCCGGAAATCCGGTCTTCGGAGTCGAGGACCGGGCTGACGTTGACCATGTAGGTGTGCTCGTCCAGGGACACCTCGCGCATCAGGATCTGAGGGCCCCCCCCTTCCAGGACATCCACGATCGATTCCCGTATCTCCCCGCTGGTCAGCTCGGAGAGGGCGAACGGCACCGGCCGGGCGGCAAGGCCAGGGACGATTCGGGCCGCAGCGTCGTTGCGCAGGACTACGAGCATCTCGAGGTTTATGACCAGCACCCCGTCGGTCATGCACTTGAGGATGGTCGTGCTCTTCGAGCGCTCGGAGGCCACCTCCAGAAGCCGGCTCTCCCGCTCGTCGCGAAGCCGCCGGGCCTCCAGGGCTAGGGAGCGCCGTTCCAGGCCGTTGCGGATGGCGAGCAGCAACTCGTCCGGGGTGAAGGGCTTGGGGATGTAGCTGTAGGCGCCGCGCTTGGTTCCCTCCACGGCCGAATCGATGGTGGCGTGGGCCGTGATGATGATCACCACGAGGTCCGGGTCCCGCTGATGCAGGTGCCCGAGCAACTCCAGGCCGGGCATGCGAGGCATCATCAGGTCGATCAGGGCTACCGTGAACGGTCCCTGGCTGTCGAAGGCCTCCAGACCGGCCTGCCCGTCCTCGGCAGTGACGACGTCGAAGCCCTCGGCGCCCAGGATCATGCGCACTCCCTCACGGATGCCGCGCTCGTCGTCCACCACCAGCAGGCGCACAGCCTCTTCGTTCATGCCAGGAGCTCCTCGACTTTGGCCAGGAGGGCTTGGGGCGACACGGGCTTGTCGAAGTAGGCGTCGGCGTTCATCGCCGCCAGGTCCTCGGGCCCCTCCGGCGAGAAGTCGAAACCTCGCTGCCCGGCCACGGCGGTTACGATGATGACTGCGGTCTTCCCGAGGTGCGGATCCTGCTTGAGGCTCCGGGCCAGGGAAAAGCCCGAGTCCAGGCCGTCCATCATCAGGTCGGTCACTACCAGGTCCGGCCTCAGCTCCCGGATCGCCTCCAAGGCCTCCTGGGGGTCCGTGAAGCAGCGGACCCGGTAGCCGCGGCCTTCGAGGAGCTTACGGTTCATCTCGAGGAAGTCCCGGTCGTCGTCGACCAGGACCAGCGTCCGGCTCTCTGCCGTCATTCCAGCGACTCCCTTCGGCGTCAAGGCCGCCGGCGCACGATCCTTGCCGGCTTGGGGGCCTTCATCTCAAGATCCTGTTCACCACGTCGAGCAGGAGGGGAGGGTCCACGGGCTTCTCGATCAGGGCGTCCACGGGCAGCCAGGTCTCGTCGGGCTGAACGCGGAACGGGATTCTGTCGTTGACCGAGGTTATCATGACCAGGGGAATGCGCTTGGTCTGCTCCCAATTGCGCAGCTCCCGTGAGAGGTTGAAGCCCTCGGTCTCCGTGTCCATGACCATGTCCAGGATGATCAGGTCGGGCCGGTGCTCTTCGACCTCCTCCCGGGCCTGACGACCGGTGTAGGCCGTCCGGACCCGGTAGCCGTGCTCCTCAAGAAGCAGGCGATTCATCTCCACGAAGTCCGCGTCGTCGTCGACCAGAAGCACCGTCTTGTGGGTGTTCGCCGCCATCATCAATCTCCTTTGCCCAGCAGGGTCGGCTGGGTCTTCTCGCTCAGGGGCAGGCGGATCGAAAAGATCGTGCCCTTGCCCGGGGTGCTGTCCACGGAAATCTCGCCGGAGTGCATCTTGACCACCCCGTAAACGATCGACAGTCCCATCCCGGTCCCCTTGCCCAATTGCTTGGTGGTGAAGAAGGGGGTGAAGATCTCGGATTGGACCTCCGGGGGCATGCCGCTGCCGGTATCCCGTACCCGGATCTCGACCGCGTCCCCAGCGTCGCTGAGGGTAGCCTCGATGGCCACTTCGGCCTCCCGGGGCTCGGCGGCTCTGCCTGGCCCGCCGACCGCATCGATCCCGTTCTGGACCAGGTTGATCAGCATCTGTCGAACCTGGTCGGCGTCGATGTTCATCGTCGGCAGGCCGGGCTGCACCATGCTCCTGATACCGATCGAGTCTCCCTCGACCTTGCGGCTCATGTTCTCCACGACTTCGTCGATCAGGGCCCCGAGGTCCGCCGGCTCCTTGGCGACGCGGGACTGGCGGGCAAAGTCCAGCAGGCCGCGCATGATGTTCCGGCACCGGGTCGCCTCGCTCAGGATCATCTGCACCTCCTCGTTCTCCGGATCCTCCTGCTGGTGGCGCCGAAGCAGCATGCTCGAGTACAGCAGGATCGTGGACAGGGGGTTGTTGATCTCGTGGGCCACGCCGGCGGAGATCTGGCCCATGGAGGCCAGCTTCTCGGTCTGGAACAGGCGGCTCTGGGTGGTGGCCAGCTCACGGTGGGAGACCTGCAGGTGTTGCAGGGTGCTCTCGAGCTCTTCGACCAGGTACGGCAGGCACATCTCGATTTCCGCCAGCCCCTGGCAAACGGCGATGGCCTTGTCGCGGCAGCTCAGGTAGCCGCAGGAGCCGCAGTTGAGCTGATCCTCGAGGGTCAGTTTGCGCATGGACTTCAGTGCCCGGGCGATTTCCTCCTCGGTGGGCTGGGGCAGGACCACGGCCTGGGGCGAGAACTGCCGGCTCAGGTCCAGGCCTTCGAACTCCCCGAGAGCTTCGATGAGCTCCCGGCGCATGGTGAAGCGGTTCTGCTCGATGATGTAGTCGGTGAGCATCTCCTTCTTGGCGAAGACGCTCATGGTGTTGTTGACCTTCGGGCCGTTGATGCACCCCTCGCAGAACAGCAGGTCGAAGAGCTTGGCCTTGCTCTGCCCCTCGGCGATCTCTTTGAGCACGCCCAGGATCCGGTCCTTGCCCTCCGTGACCAGGAGGTCGTTCTCCAGGATGTCCGCCTGCAGCCCCGTGGTCCGCAGGAGGCCCCCGGAGATCGGGATCGAACGTCCAAGGTAGCAGGCCGGGCCGTCGAAGCCGCTGACCTTCTCCTTCTCCGGGTCGATGCCGGCCTCGGCAATCATGCTCTGCAGCTCGACAAACGTCAGCACCGCGTCGACTTCCCCTTGAACAAAGGGGTCCCGGATCTCGCCCTTCTTGGCGATGCACGGGCCGATGAACACGATGCGCACCGAAGGGCCGTAGCGTTGCCGAATGGCTCTCGCGGCGGCCAGCATCGGGGAGACGATCGGCGCCAGGGCCCCGCGCAGGCAGGGCAGGTACTTCTCCACGTAGGCCACGATCGCCGGGCAGGGCGTCGAGATCAGGTAGTTTCCGGTGCGCAGAGCCTCCTGGAACAGCCGGGTGTACTCGCGGCTGATCAGCTCGGCCCCGAAGGCGACCTCCCAGACGTCCCGGAAGCCCAGCTTGCGCAGGGCCGCGATGACCTTGCCCGGGTGGGTGGGCTCAAAAGCAAGGGGGAACGAGGGTGCCAGGCAGGCGAACACTCGCTGCTTGCCCGACAGCAGGTGCCGGACCAGCATGGTGCCGTCCTCGATTTTTTTGGCCTTCTGGGCGCAGACCTTGACGCAGTTCCCGCAGGCGATGCACTGCTCCTCTATGACGGTGGCCTGCCCGGCCAGGACCTTGATGGCCTTGGCCGGGCATTCCCGGACGCAGCTGTAGCAGCGCTTGCACTTTTCCGGAATCGTCGTAACGATGGCCACGGTGTCGTCCTCCTATACCCGCTGGCGGGCAGCGTAGTGGGTGTGCAGAAGATGGTGCGAGCGCTCCCCCAGGGGAGCCTTCAGGTACTGAGCGTAGATCTCCTGCACCTCGGGGTTGAGGTGTGAGCCGCGGATCTCCTTGCCCTCGTCTTCCCGGTAGATGGCGGCGATGCGGGCCTCCCGGACCGAGTTGTCGGTCAGTCGCGGCTGCCCGCCCCCGCCGATGCACCCGCCGGGGCAGGTCATGATCTCGATGAAGTGGTACGTCTCTCCGGCCTGGACCCGCTCGATGAGCTTGCGGGCGTTGCCCAGCCCGTGCGCCACTGCCACCTTGACGGTCACCCCTTCGAGGAACGACCACTCGGGAACGGCCCCTTCGATCGTGACGGCCGCCTCTTTGATCCCGTCGAGACCCGCGATCGGGGTGACATGCAGGTTCTCGAAGGGTAGCACCCGGCCGGTCACGATCTCCCAGGCGGTACGCAGGGCCGCTTCCATGACTCCCCCGGTGTTGGCGAAGATGTCCGCCGCCCCCGAGGAGGCCCCCAGCAGCTTGTCCATCTTCTCGTCCGGGAGGCTGCGGAAGTCGATCCCGGCCTGCTTGATCATCCGCCCCAGCTCCCGGGTGGTGAGCACGATGTCCACGTCCTGGACCCCGCTGGAGTTCATCTCCGGGCGCTGGGCCTCATACTTCTTGGCCGTGCAGGGCATGATCGACACCACCACGATCTCTTCCGGCCGCTTGCCCACCTTCTCGGCGTAGTAGGTCTTGGCCAGGGCCCCGAACATCTGCTGGGGGCTCTTGCAGCTGGAGAGGTTGGGCAGGATCTCGGGCCAGAAGTGCTCGGCGTACTTGATCCAGCCCGGCGAGCAGCTCGTGAACATGGGCAGGTGGGTATCCTTGTTGTCCACCAGGGCCCCCTTGAGGCGGGTCAGGAGCTCCGTGCCCTCCTCCATGATCGTGAGGTCCGCGGTGAAGTTGGTGTCGAAGACCCCGTCGAAGCCCAGGCGACGCAGGGCGCTGACCATCTTGCCGGTAACCAGGGTGCCCGGCGGGTAGCCGAAGCACTCCCCCAGGGCGGCGCGGATCGCCGGGGCGGTCTGCACGACCACGTGCCTGGCGGGGTCGTCGAGGGCATCCCAGACCTCCCGGATCTGGTCACGCTCGCTGATCGCCCCGACAGGGCAGACCGCCGCGCACTGGCCGCACTGCACGCAGACCACGTCCTCGAGGTTGCTCGAGAAGGCCGGGCCCATAACCGAGGCGAAGCCCCGGTTCTGGGGGAAGATGGCCGCCACACCCTGGGTCTCGCCGCACACGGTCACGCACCGGCGGCACAGCACGCACTTGGCCGTGTCCCGGACCAGAGCCGGGGTGGTGGCGTCCACCACCCGGCGGCTCTTCTCCCCCGGGAACTCGATGTCCCGGATGCCCAGCTCGTCGGCCAGGCTCTGGAGCTCGCAGTCCAGGTTGCGGTCGCACAGCCGGCAGTCCCCCTCGTGGTCCGACAGCAGCAGCTCGACCACGGTACGCCGGGCCTCCCGGACCCGGCGGCTGTTGGTATGGACCTTCATCCCCTCGGCGATCGGCGTGACGCACGAGGCCATCAGGGTCTTGGCGCCCTCGATTTCCACCAGGCACACCCGGCAGGCGCCGATGGCCTGGACGCTGTCCAGGTAGCAGAGGGTCGGGATCTTGATTCCGGCCTCGCAGGCCGCCTCGAGCACGGTGGTCCCGGCGGGGGCCTCTATCGCTTTGTTGTCGATCGTCAACGTCGGCATGTCGTCTCTCCTTTGTTCAGGCTTCTTCCCGGTAGTCGCAGCGCAGGCAGCGCTTGGCCTCGCAGAGGGCCACGCTCCGGGACCAGGTGGTTTCCACTTCGTCGAAGGTGCCCTTGCGCCTGCCGGCGGGCACGAGCTTGAGCGGCGCCCGGGGGGTGTCCACCGGGTCCGCGTCCGGGTCGAAGAAGGTGTCCGCCAGGGTTTCCCGGCGCCAGAAGGCGCGGTTCTCGCCGGTCAAGCTAAGGTCGATGCCCACGGCGGCCTTCTCTCCGCCAGCAACGGCCTCGATCACGGAGGAGGGTCCGGCCACGGCGTCACCTCCTGCGAAGACCCAGGGCTCCGAGGTCTGACCCGTGTTCGGGTTGGCGGCCAGGTAGCCCCGGTCATTGAGCTTGAGGGTCACCCCGTCCATGATTTCCGAAGCGGCGAGGTTCTGGCCGATGGCCGCGACGAGCAGGTCCGCCTCCACGGTGAAGAACTCCTCCTTGCTCGGCTTGGGGCGCCGGCGTCCGCTCTTGTCGAACTCCCCGAGCTCCATGCGCTGGAAGCGCACCGAGGCGAGGGCCCCCTTCTTGGCGATGATCTCCACCGGGGCGGCCAGGAACTCGAAGCGCACGCCTTCCTTCTCCGCCTCGTGGACCTCTTCCTCGTAGGCGGGCATCTCGGCCCGGGTGCGGCGGTAGACCAGGGTCACTTCTTGCGCGCCCAGGCGCAGGGCCGTCCGGGCGGCGTCCACGGCGGCATTGCCGCCTCCCACGACGACCACCTTATTGCCTGCCCTGGCCTTGCCGGTCAGGTTGTAGTCCCGCAGGTACTCGATGGCCTCGACCACCCCCTTGGCGTCCTCGCCGGGCAGTCCCAGGCTCACCCCTCTTGGGGCCCCCACGCCGAGGAACACCGCCTCGTAGCCTTCGTCCCGGAGATCCTTGAGGGTGAAGTCCTTGCCGAGCTTCCGGCCCGTGCGGATCTTGACCCCCAGATCCTCGACCATGCGCACGTCGTGGTCCAGGAGGTTGCGGGGCAGACGGTAGGCGGGAATCGCCTGGGCGAGCATGCCGCCGGCCTGCTTGTGGGCCTCGAAGATCGTGGGCTTGTAGCCCAGGCGGGCCAGGAAGTAGGCGCAGGACAGGCCCGCCGGCCCGGCGCCGATGACCGCGACCTTGCGGGCCGCAGCGCGCGGGTCCTCGAGAAAGCGGGGGAGCTTGAGCTCCTTCTCCTGGTCCGAGAGGAAGCGCTTGAGCCCCCGTACCGACAGGGGTTCGTCCAGGGTCGAGCGGCGGCACTTGCTCTCGCAGGGGTGGAAGCAGACCCGGGAACACACCGCCACGAAGGGGTTTCTCTCCCGGTGCAGGATCAGGGCCTCGTCGTAGCGCTTCTCGCCGATCAGGCTGACGTAGCCCGGGATGTCGACCCCCGCCGGGCAGGCGTTCTGGCACGGCGCCCGCACCAGCTCGGCGCACACCCCGGCCACGCAGCGCTTGTCCCGGATGTGGGCCTCGAACTCGGAGCGGAAGTGCCGGATCGCCGACAGCACCGGGTTGGGCGCGGTCTGGCCCAGGCCGCAGAGGGCCGTGTCCTTGATGATCTCCCCGAGACGCTCCAGGCGCTCGATGTCCCCTTCCTGGCCCTTGCCCTCGCAGATGCGGTCCACGATCTCGAGCATCCGCTTGGTGCCGACCCGGCAGGGGGCGCACTTGCCGCAGGACTCCTCCTGCACGAAATCCAGGAAGAAGCGGGCCATGTCCACCATGCAGGTGTCGTCGTCCATGACGATCAGGCCGCCGGAGCCCATGATCGCCCCGAGCTCGCTCAGGCTCTCGTAGTCCACCGGGACGTTGAGGTGCTCCTTGGGGATGCAGCCCCCCGAAGGCCCGCCGATCTGGGCGGCCTTGAACTCCTTGCCCCCCCGGATGCCTCCGCCGATGTCGTAGATGATCTCCCCGAGGGGGGTTCCGACGGGGATTTCGACCAGGCCTGTGTTCTTGACCGCCCCGGCCAGGGCGAAGACCTTGGTGCCCTTCGAGCGCGCCGTGCCGAAGGAGGCGTACCAGGAGGCCCCCTTCAGGATGATCACCGGAACCGCCGCGTAGGTTTCGACGTTGTTCAGCAGGCTCGGCTTGCCCCACAGGCCCTTCTGGGCCGGGAACGGCGGCCGCGGCCGCGGCTCGCCCCGGTGGCCCTCGATCGAGGTCATG
>Ga0068714_10007603_pt1 | contig 10417 bp, 9 predicted proteins | sample MTBNYHSulfiMetaG_FD_62988 | JGI IMG/M metagenome (GOLD analysis project Ga0068714, IMG submission 62988) | Enrichment culture microbial communities from rom New York Harbor, USA that are MTBE-degrading - MTBE-NYH (New York Harbor Sulfidogenic)... | ecosystem: Environmental > Aquatic > Marine >...
AGCGTGGGCTCGGCGAAGTAGTTGCCGATGATCTGCAGGCCGATCGGCATGCCAGTAGCAGGGTCGAGGCCAGCCGGAACGCTCAGCGCGCAGTTGCCCGCGAGGTTCACGGGAATCGTGAAGATGTCCGAGAGGTACATCGAGAGCGGGTCTTTCGTGTGTTCGCCAAAGCGGAACGCCACCGTGGGCGACGCGGGTGTGATGAGGACGTCAAACTGCTCGAATGCCGTGCGGAAGTCCTCGATGATGCGCGTGCGCGCCTTTTGGGCCTGGCCGTAGTACGCGTCGTAATAGCCCGCCGAGAGCGCGTACGTGCCAAGCATGATGCGGCGGATGGACTCGGGTCCAAAACCGGCCGCGCGCGAGCGCATGTAGAGGTCGAGGACGTCCTCGGCGTCAGGGACGCGCAGACCGTAGCGGATGCCGTCAAAGCGTGCCAGGTTCGAGCTCGCCTCGGCGGGGCCGATGATGTAGTACGCCGAGAGGCCGTGGCGGGCGGTGGGGAGATCGACCTCGCCGACCTCGGCGCCGAGAGCAGCGAACGTTTCGGCCGCGCGCTCCACGGTTGCACGAACCTCGGGGGCCGAGCCCTCCATGTCCAGCATGTTCCGGACGAGGCCCACGCGCAGGCCCTTCACGCCAGCACGCGCAAGCTCCGCGTACGAGCGCACCGGCTCCGGGGAGGATGTCGCGTCGCGCGGGTCCTCGCCGGCGATGGCCTCCAGGGCGAGCGCAACGTCGTCCACGCTCTTTCCGAAGGGGCCGATCTGGTCGAGTGAGGAGCCGAATGCCACCACGCCGTAGCGGCTGACGCGGCCGTACGTGGGCTTGAGCGCGACGGTGCCGGTGTGCGACCCCGGCTGGCGAATCGAGCCGCCCGTGTCGCTTCCGAGCGAGATCGACGCCATACCGGCCGCGACGCACGCGGCGCTGCCGCCTGACGAGCCGCCCGGAACGCGATCGAGGTCCCACGGGTTGTGCGTGGGTCCGTACGCCGAGTTCTCGGTGGAGGAGCCAAACGCGAACTCGTCGAGGTTGCACTTGCCGATCGGGAGCGCACCGGCGGCGATTAGACGCTCGACGGCCGTGCAGTTGTAGACGCTCTCGTAGTTCCCGAGGATCTTGCTCCCGCACGTGGTGCGCGTGCCAATGAGGTTCATGTTGTCTTTGATGCCCGCCGGGACACCCGCAAGCGCCGGCAGAACCTCGCCTGCGGCGCGCGCCGCGTCGATGCGATCGGCCGCAGCGTAGGCGAGCTCGGGTGTCAGCTGCAGGAACGCGTGAATATCGGGCTCGAGCGCCTCGATCCGCGCGTAGGCCGCCTCGGCCATCTCGCGGGCGGAGACGGCGCCGGAGGCGACGGCGTCGCGGACCTCGCGTACGCTCGTGGTGGAGAGATCGAGCGGCGCGCTCACGACTCATCACCTGCCCCCGTGATCGCGGGGACCACGAATGCGCTGCCATCCGAGAGCGGGGCGTTCTTGAGCGCGAGTTCGCGCGAGAGGCCCGGAACGACCACGTCGGCGCGTGTGCGGTTTGTCATTGCGAGTGGGTGCGCCGTGGGCTGAACGCCCTCGAGATCGAGGTTGCGCAACCCGTCGATGTGCCCGAGCACCACGGACAGCTCGGTCGTGAGCGTGCCGATCTGCTCGTCGGTGAGCGCGAGCCGCGCGAGGAGCGCGACGTGGCGCACGTCGGCTTCAGAGATGGCCATGCGGATGCCTCCAGGGTGGCGCGGGATAGGCGCCTTAAGGGCGTGTGCGGAAAGGACGCTCCCATGATACCCGAGAGGACGCGGGAGAGGCGGGGTATTGCCGCATCCGGGACGGGTAGGACCCTGTGGCCCCCGGTGCGGAAGAGGGCGCTCGCACCCGGCTACGCGCTCCCCGCAACCAGGAACGCCGCCGCCACGGTAATCCCGTTGTAGAGCGCATGGAGCGCGATCGGCGCCCACAGGCTTTCCCGTTTGTGCGCGAGCCAGCCGAGCACCACGCCGAGCGCGAACATCGGCAGCAGCAGCCACAGGCTGCGGTGGAGCGCTGCAAAGATGGCCGCCTGCACGAGAATCCCCGGCCAGGCGCCAAATCTGGCGGCAAGCCCTTCGAGCAGCGCGGCGCGGAAGACGGCCTCCTCAACGAAGGGCCCGATGATCACGACCATTGCTACCGCCAGCATGAACCCCATCGCGTCGCTCCCGAAGAGCGTTGGCAGGTCCGTACCCGTGGCGGGCAGTTTGCCGAGTGCCCGCGAGGCATATGCATAGAGGGTGGACGCAAGGCGCACCGCAACGAGTCCGGCCACCACCAGCATTGCCGACGTGAACGCGTGCCGGAACGTGCCATGCTTGCGGCGAAGGCGGAGTGCGGCGAGCACGTCACCACCCCGGCGGCGCACGAGCCACACGAGAACCACTATCTGGAGCGCATAGTAGATTGCCAGCAGCCCAACGCTCGCCGGAATGCCGAGCGCCGAGGGAACCGTCTGCAACACGCTGCTCGCCGCGAGCGCCTCTTTGAGCGCGAAGGCCGCAAAGGTGACCGAAAGCATCGCCACCGCCTCGAGCAGCGTCCAGGTGAAGGGTGACCGTGCCCTGGCCGGAGCGGCGGACGCGGGTCGCCGTGCGGAAGACTGCCGCGAAGCTGATGCATGCCGGGCGGCGGAAGCGCGTGAGTCGGAGGCCGTGCGAGCAGACTCCTGCCGCGCGTCGGCCTGCCCCGCCTTTGGCGCAGTGCGGCGCGGCTCTGGCCGCGGGCGCGCGGCGGCCGGAGCCCCGGCGCCTGAGCGCTGACCCGTGGCCGCCCCCTGCCGCCTCGCCTGACCGCGTCCGGACGCGCCCTTCAGCACGATCGCGCCCGGCGCGCATGCTTTCGCGCACGCACCGCACCCGTCGCAGCGCTCCCAACTCACTTTGAGATACGTGCGGCCGACGGTGAGCGCACCGGCTGGGCACGCGGAAAGACAGCGCCCGCAGCGATCGCACGCGCGCGGGTTCAGTTCGAGCGGAATGCCGGTCACTCGGCCTGCTCCGGCGCGACATCCGGACCCGGCTCCGACGCGGCGCCCGCGCCCGAAACCGGGAGTTCACCCGTGGCCAGCACCGTGTCCAGCTCGGCTTCAGAAAGCGTCGGGACGCCGAGCTGCAGTGCCTTGTCGTACTTGCTGCCAGCGTCGGCGCCCACGACGACAAACGACGTCTTCTTGCTCACGCTGCCGGTGACCTTTGCGCCGAGGGCGCCGAGTGCGGCCGATGCTTCATCGCGCGTGCGGCGCTCGAGTGCGCCGGTGAGGACCCACGTCGTCCCCGCAAGCGGCTGTTCGCCACGCTCGGCGCGCTCTTCCTCGATGCGCACACCCGCGTCGCGCAGGCGCTCGAGGAGCGATTGATTCTCGGGGCTGTCAAAGAACGCCCGCACCGATCCCGCAATCCGGGGACCAACGCCGTCTATCGCCGCAAGCTCGTCGTGCGTGGCGTTCGCGATCGCGTCGAGCGAGCCGTACGCCCCGGCGAGCGCGGCAGCCACAGTGGCCCCCACATGCCGGATTCCGAGGCCAAACACTACCCGCGCGAGCGGGCGCGACTTGGACGCCTCGATGCTCTCCATGAGCTTCGCGGCAACGACCCCGCCGAGTGTGATCGGCGTGCCGTCCTTGCGCAGGCGTCCGGTGTCGAGCGCGGCCAGCTCCTCGGCCGAGAGCCGATAGAGTCCGGACACGTCGGCCACGAGACCCTCGGCCTCCAGGCGCGCCATGATCTCGTCGCCGAGGCCGTCGATGTCAAGCGCGCCGCGGCTTGCCCAGTGAAGCAGCCGCTCGTGACGCTGCGCGGGGCACGAGGCATTCGGGCACCGCCAGACCGCCTCACCTTCCTCGCGCCACGCGCGCGTGCCGCAGCTCGGGCACTCGGCGGGCATCTCCCAGACGCGTTCGGTGCCATCGCGCAGGCTCTCCACTGCGCCGACAACCTCGGGAATCACGTCACCGGCTTTGCGCACGATGATCGTGTCGCCGATGCGGACGCCCTTGCGCGCTACTTCGCTCTCATTGTGCAGTGTCGCACGCGCGATGGTGGAGCCGGCCACGAGGACCGGGTCGAAGATCGCGAACGGCGTGAGTGCACCGGTACGGCCAACGCTCACGCCGATGTCGAGCAGGCGTGTCGTCTTCTCCTCGGGCGGGAACTTGAACGCGATTGCCCACCGCGGCGCGTGACTCGTGAAGCCAAGCTCTGCCTGCTGGGCGAAGGAGTTCACCTTCACGACCACGCCATCGATCTCATACGGGAGGTCGTTGCGCCGCCCGGCGGCCCGCTCACAGAAGGCGAGCACGGCATCGCGAGTGTCGCAGCGCTCCACGTCCGGATTCACGGCAAACCCCGCGTCACGCAACCATCCGAGCGCTTCCTCCTGCGACGTGAGGCCGAGCGCCTGCGGCTGCACCACCTGGTACAGGAACGTGGACAGCACCCGCGATGCCGTGATCGCAGGGTCTTTCTGCCGCACCGAACCCGCTGCGGCGTTTCGCGGATTCGCAAACGGCGACAGACCCGCCTCGTCCTGCTCCTCGTTCAAACGCTCGAAGCTCGCCTTAGGCATGTAGACCTCGCCGCGCACCTCAACACGCCCGGGGTGCTCGCCGAAGAGCCTCAAAGGCACGCTCTTGACCGTGCGAATGTTCACTGTGATGTCCTCGCCGGTGAACCCGTCACCGCGGGTTGCGGCGCGAACGAGAACGCCGTCCTCGTACGTCAGCGCGAGTGAGCTGCCGTCGATCTTCAGCTCACATAGATAGGACACGTCACGCGCACCCGCGTCACGCTCGATGCGATCCAGCCATGCGCGCAGTTCGTCCGCGTCCATCGCGTTGTCGAGCGAGTACATGCGTTCCGAGTGGGTCACGGACCCGAACGCCTCGGAAGGCGTCGCGCCCACACGCTGCGTGGGCGAGTCCGGCGTCACGAGGTCTGGATACGCCGCCTCGATCGCCAGAAGCTCCTGCAGCAGCGCATCGTAGGCCGCATCAGAGACCTCGGGAGCATCGAGTGTGTAGTAGGTCCAGCTGAGGCGTCTGAGCTCCCCGGCGAGCCTGGCCGCGCGGCGTCCGGCTTCTTCGCGGCTCGCGGGAACACCCGCCGCGGGCCCGCCCGGTGCCGCGGCGCCGTCACGCTCGTCGGGCATCTGCACCTACTCCTCGCCCTTGAGTCTCTGCACGTGCACGTCGTTGACCGAGTAGATCACCGTCTCCGGCACGAAGCGGTTCAGGCGCTCGGCTTCGTAGATCCACACGTCACGCAGAATCACCTTGAAGTAGATGCCGCTTCCGCCGGCAACCGGCTCGACGACCACGTCGTTTGCCAGATAGGCACGAAGCTCCGTCTCCACGTAGTAGGTGAAGACGCGCGCGGCGTCGCGGTACTCGTTGTAGAGAGCAAGCCGACGCTCGGCCTCAAACATGTCCAGTTCGTCGATGCTGTCCATCAGCACGCCTTTCCGTTGTCGTCGTTGCCGGGCCCGTCCGCGCCCGGCCCCTCCACAGGGACCAACCGGACCTCACCGATCGCACCGATGCGATCGCCCACGATTACTACCGCCCCGCGAACACCCGGCACCGAGTGCGCGTACGCGAGCGCGTCCTCAATGTCATCCGGACCGTGTACGCGATTCCCGAGCCCTGTCGCCACCGCATCGCACAGCGCGCCGTCGCTCGCAACCACTGTGGCCGCATGTGCGATACCGAGGCTCACACTATGCCCTATTATCCCCGACGACGTGCACACCGCCGCGGGAAGATCGCCTTCGCCGAGCGCAATCGCCACCCGGCCCGAAAGCGGCGATGATCCCGCAACGAGCAGCACCCTGCGCTCCTGCGTGCCGACCAGGTAGATGTCTCCGCCATTCTCCACGATGACGTCCGCCGAGTACGCGAGCAGCCGCTTCGCAACCCGCTCCGCAACCGCTCCGGCAACCGCAGCCATCGGCCCGACGCCGGCAGCCGATGCGGCCGACGCCATCGCGCGCACGATCTCCGGCGCGTCGTCTTCAACCGCCACCGGCACGAAACTCTCGGCAAAACGCGGCCGTGTGCCGATATACCGTTCGAGAGCTCCGCGTAACTCGCGTACCACGTCATGGGCGGGAGCCGCGCAGTCGCACGCGGCGCTCACCTGCAGGTCCGTCTCGGCCTGAACGACCTCACACGTCACGAGGGCGTCCGGATTGACCTGGCGGCGATATGTTCTGGGCTCGAACTGCATGCGACTATGGTACCAGTGCCGCGAAGAAACGAGCGGCAGAATGGATCGTCCATCTTGGTGCAAGGGGGCAGCTGTGCGCGAGGTACTTGAGATGTCCGTCAGGATGGACGCGCTGGCCGAGCGGCTCTATGCGGACTTTGCCTCCGCGTGTGCCGATCCGGGACTGAAGGAACTCTTCGCGCGGCTGTCGTGCGACGAAGGCGAGCATCTCGGCTGGTGGCGCGGTCTGCTCGCAGAAGCCGAGTCCCGCATCCTGCCAGAACCCTCGCAGGAGACCGCACCGCTCCTCGAACGCCTCGATGCGATCTACCGCGAGCTCTCGACACTCGGCCTCGCCGAAGTGAAAGCGATGACGCCTGAGGAGATGTTGCGCCTGGCGCTCCGGCTCGAGTTCAACATGATCGACCCGCTGTTCAGCGAACTGATCGACGCCGCCGGACTCACGCGCGCCGAGTCCATGAAGCAGGAATACGAGTACCACATCGAAACGGTCGTAAGCGCGATCAGCGAACACTTTGCCGATGGCTCACTTGCCCACATGCTGGCCCAGGGCCTCTCGCGTATCTGGGCGGACAACCATCGCCTCGTCGCGTATGCGACGCATGACGCCCTGACCGGACTTCACAACCGGCACGCACTCTATGCGCAGCTTCCTCAGTGGGCCGCCTGGTCCGCGCGATACGGACACTCACTCGCCGTCCTGCTCCTCGATGTCGACCACTTCAAGACCATCAACGACCGCCACGGACACGCCATGGGTGACGAGGCGCTCAAGGCGGTGGCGCGCGCGCTGCGAAACTCGGTGCGCGCATCGGACCTCGTCGTCCGCTTTGGTGGCGACGAGTTTGCCGTCGTCGCGCCCGAGACCGATGCCGACGAGTACCTCGATCTGTGTGCGAGAATCGCCGCCTCCGTTCAAGACCTAGCATTTGCCGACGAACGCGGCGTGCTGATCCCGCTCTCGGTGAGCATCGGCGGCGCGATTCTGGCGCAGCCCGCGGGAACGGCTCCCCTGCGTGCGGACCGGCTCATCATCGCAGCGGACCAGTCGCTCTACACCGCCAAGAACTCCGGGCGCCACCGGGCTGGTGCGCCGATCACCGTGAGCGCGGCATAGGGGATCGGGCCGCCCGGACTGACACGGGCGGAAGCTTAGTCCTCGTCTGTCGGCGCCACGAGTTCGGCCGCGTGGTAGCTGGAGCGCACGAACGGCGCACTGGCCACGCCCGAGAAGCCCATCCGGCGGCCCTCGCGCGCAAACGCGGCAAACTCGTCAGGCTCGATGAACGCGGCGACCGGCAGGTGGTTCGCACTCGGCCGCAGGTACTGCCCGAGGGTGAGGAGATCGCAGCCAATGCCGCGCAGATCGCGCATCACCGCGAGCACCTCGTCATGCGTCTCGCCGAGGCCAAGCATGAGGCCGGACTTCGTCGGCAGGTGCGGCGCGCGGGACTTGGCGTGCGCGAGAACATCGAGACTGCGCTGGTAGCTGGCGCCGGGGCGCACCTCGGCATAGCGGCGCGGGACCGTTTCGAGGTTGTGGTTGAAGACACCGGGAGCGGCGTCCACCACAACGTCCACGGCCGCCATGTCGCCCCCAAAATCGCTCACAAGCACCTCGATCGCGGTCGAGGGCATCGCCTCACGGATGGCGGTGATCGTCGCGGCCACGTGCGCAGCCGCGCCGTCGCCGAGATCGTCGCGGGTCACCATCGTGACGACGGCATGCTTCAGGGCGAGGCGCGCGACAGCCTCGGCAACCCGTGCGGGCTCACCTGGATCGAGCGGTGCCGGAACGCGGGTCTCGACGGCGCAGAACCGGCAGCCACGCGTGCAGGCGTCGCCAGCGATCAGGAACGTGGCGGTTCCGCTCGAGTAACACTCGCCCCGGTTGGGGCATTTCGCTTCCTGGCACACCGTTGAGAGATGCAGCTCGCCGAGCATCCCTTCAACCGCGCCGTACTCCCCCGGCCGCGCGAGCGGACGCCGCAGCCATGCGGGAAGCCGCTTGCTCGTGGTGCCGTGTTCGTAGGTCATGCGTCTGCCCGTTCTGCGCGTAGGCCCCGGCGCAGTGCCGGGGCCCGGTGATTCTCGGTCTATCAGTGCCGTACGTGCGCTCGCGATCCTAGAGCCCGCACTTGCCCGCCGCGTCCGCGGCCGCCATGCGGATGACCTCGGAGACCGTGGGGTGTGCGTGCACCGTCTCGGCAAGCGCGCGCACCGTGATGCCGTGCTTCATCGCAATCGCCAGCTCGTGGATGATCTCAACGGCGTGCGGACCAACGATCTGACAGCCGAGCACGCGCCCGGTGCCATTCTCGGCCACAAGCTGCACGAAACCGCCCGCGTCGCCTTCACCGAGCGCCTTACCGTTGGCGGCGAACTTCGCCACGGCCTGCACAGCGTCGAGCCCGCGGGCCTTGGCGGCGTCCCGGGTCTCTCCGACCGCTGCAACCTCGGGGAACGTGTACACGCACGCAGGAATGCAGCCGTAGCACACGCTCTCGAGGTGCGCAGGCGCACTCTCGGCGGGGGCCGCCTTGAACTCGGCAATCGCGTTGCGGGCCGCAGCCACGCCCTCTTCGTCGGCCACGTGCGCAAGCATCATGCCGCCGATGAGGTCGCCGATCGCGTACACGCCGGGAACGTTCGTCCGGAAGTACTCGTCTACCTTCACCGCCGCGCGGTCCATCTCGATGCCCGCCTCCGGGTAGCCGAGCCCCGCCGAGTTGGGAATGCGGCCAACCGCGCTCATGACCACGTCGGCCTCGAGCACCGTGCCGCTCTTGAGCGTGGCGCGCATCCTGCCGTCCACCCGCTCGACCTTCTCGACGGCGTCTTTCAGGTGGAACGTGACGCCGAGTTCCTCAAGCGCCGCCTGCGTCTGCTTGACGACGCGCTTGTCGTTGCCGGGAAGCACCTGCTCCATGAGCTCAACGACCGTGACCCTGCTGCCAAACGTGGCATACGCGCACGCGAACTCGAGGCCTATCACGCCGCCGCCGATGATCACGATCTCACCGGGGATCTCCTGGAGCGCAACCGCGTGGTCGCTCGTCCAGAGGCCCTCGAGCGTGTGGTCGAGCATCGGCAGCTTGAAAACGGCTGAACCGCTCGCCAGGATGACCGCATCGCTCTCGATGGTCTCGCTGCCGCCCTCGGCGAGCGCAACCTCGATCGTCTTGGGGGCCACGAGCCTGCCGGTACCGTACACGACACGCACCTTCAGGCGCTTCGCCGAGGCCTCAACCTGGCTCACGAGTTCGTCAACGACACCCTCCTTGCGCGCGCGCAGAGCAGCGATGTCAACGGTTGCCGGGCTCGCCACGAGGCCAAACGACGCCGCAGCCTTTGAGTCGGCCACGATGTGCGCCGAGCGAAGAATCGTCTTGGTGGGGATGCATCCCCAATTGAGACACGTCCCCCCGAGACGATGGGCCTCAACGAGAGTGACTTCAGCGCCCAGGCGGGCCGCCTCGAACGCTGCGGAGTAGCCGCCAGGGCCACCGCCGAGTACTGCGATGCGCATGCGAGAACCTTCCATTCGATTGGGAACCTACGTGCGAAGACTAGCGACCCTAGGGACGCATCTCCTTCTCGGTGACGACCTCGGTCTTGATCATCCTGACGATGGAGGTGAGCGCCTCGATGACATTGGGGCGGATGTCGCCGCCAACCATCACGTACATGATGTCATCGCCAACTTTGAGCGTTCCCTCGTTGACCCACACCTTCACGAGCGACACGCCTTCCATGAGCGGCGCGGTTGCGATGATCTCGTCAAGGCGGACCCGGTCAACACCGAGTTCCATGCCAACACACGGCTGACCGTCACGCGAGTACGAGCGAACGACACCGTTGTGGCACAGGTACATGCCGATGTCGGCGGCACAGGCTTCCTGCTTGGCTTCGGCGAGCCAGAGATCGAGACTCGGGGGGGTCATGCTAGTCATAGGGCACACCTCTCAGACCTGGGTTTGCTCCGCAGATAATAGCACGCGCAGCCGGTTCAGCTCGGCACGAATGAGCAGCCGCAGCCGCCCGAGCCGGGTACAGCGCGATCGCGACGAAAGCCTAGGCCGCGTCCCGCGGAGTGGTGTAACTTCCGCGCGATTCCCCGTGCCGCAGTCTACCTGATCGGCGCGAGCAGCGCCTCGTAGGCCTCCT
>Ga0068714_10007604_pt1 | contig 10417 bp, 9 predicted proteins | sample MTBNYHSulfiMetaG_FD_62988 | JGI IMG/M metagenome (GOLD analysis project Ga0068714, IMG submission 62988) | Enrichment culture microbial communities from rom New York Harbor, USA that are MTBE-degrading - MTBE-NYH (New York Harbor Sulfidogenic)... | ecosystem: Environmental > Aquatic > Marine >...
GCGGCGCTCGGCTTTCTGGCTGGGTCGATGGTCCTCGGAGCGCTCGGCGCGGCGCTCCTCATCGGTTGGCTCGCGGTGATCTGGCTCGCGGAGACGCGCCTGTCCACCCTGCTCCTGCCCGCGACGGCCGCGGTGGGCGCCGCCGTGGTGCTCATAGACGCCGGCGTTCTCCCGGTCGTGGCGGCACTGACGCTCGTCGTCATGGGGTGGGACGTCTCGAACGCGTTCGCGGCCACCTCCGCCTACCCCGCCTCGGAGCGGGGCCCGGTCCTGCGGGCGCACCTCGTGCGCCTCCTCGGCCTGGGCATCGGGTCCGTGGCGCTCGCCGCGGTCTCGCTATCCGCGCACGTTCACGTGGGGTTCCGTCTGGCGTTGGCGCTCGCGCTCGGCAGCCTGCTCCTTCTGGGAGGGGCCCTGCGTCTCGCCGGACCGTGGCGCCGCGGGAAGACGGGAGAAGAAAAGGCGGAGCGGTAGAAGCCGCTCCGCCTCATGACTCGCTCCGTCGTGTTGTGTGGGGTGTCCCGCTACTTCCTCTCGCCCAGTGGGAGGATGGTTCTTCCGTGGACCGTGTTGATCAGGATCCCCGCCGACGCGTACCAGGCGGTGAGCGCACACAGCACGCCCTCGTAGCCGGCGATCGTATGAACGACCGGCACGAACTCCCCGATCGCGAGGAGGAAGAAGAGGATGGTCAGGGTGATGAACACCCAGGTGACCGCCTTGGGCAGCTTGAGCGACGCGATCGTCGCGTAGCCCGTGAAGATCCCCCACGCGATCAAGACGATCGCGATGCCCGCCGGCGGAACGTCGACGAACGCCTGCACGCCGGCGAGGCGGAGGAAGAAGAACGCGGCGATGCCCATCCAGAAGGCCCCGTAGGACGAGAAGCACGTCGCGCCGAACGTGTCGCCGCGGCGCACCTCCCACATGCCGGCCATGAACTGGGCGAGCCCGCCGTAGAACATCGCCACCGGCATCACGATCCCGATCGACGCGGCGTCGACCCATCCGGCGTTCACGATGTTCAGAATGAACGTAGACAGGGCGAAGCCGCCCAGGCCCAGTGCTCCGACGTTGGCGAGCATCGCGCTTTTCGGTTGTTCGCTCATCGAGTGTCCTCCTTGAGGCTAGTCCTTGTAGCCGACGACGGTCTTCAGGTAGTTGACGCTGTCCGGATTTTGCAGGGTGGTCAGGTCGCCCACCGGCTCGTTGCGCACGAGCGACTTCAGGATCCGGCGCATGATCTTCCCGGAGCGGGTCTTCGGGACGTCGCTCACGAAGATGATCTCCTCGGGACGTCCGGTCGGACCGATCACCTTGGTGACCGTGCCGAGAAGCTCCTTGCGGATCTCCTCGGATGGCTGCGTCCCAGCCTTGAGCAGCACGAACGCGATCGGCACTTCGCCCTTGAGTTCGTGCGGCCGCGAGACCACAGCGACCTCGCTGACCTTGTCGTTCTGGGCGAGCGCACTCTCCACCTCGGCGGTAGCGAGCCGGTGCCCGGCGACGTTCATGACGTCATCGACGCGTCCGGTGATCCGGATGTTCCCGTTCTCGTCCTTGCGCGCGCCGTCGCTCGTGAAGTAGCGCTCGGGGCCGTATTCCGCGAAGTACTGCTCCTTGAAGCGCTCCATGTCTCCGTAGATGCCGCGCGTCAGGGCGGGCGGGAACGGGTTCAGGATGGCGAGATAGCCGCCCTCGCCGGGCTTGGCCGGCGTGCCGCCGGCGTCGAGGATGTCGGCGAGCACCCCTGGGAACGCCCGTCCTGCCACAGTTGGGATGAACGGGCCGATTCCCGGCAGGCTGTTCACCATGTTCGCCCCGGTCTCGGTCTGCCACCACGTATCGACGATCGGGCAACGGCCGCCGCCGATCTTCTCGAAGTACCACAACCAGGCATCGACGTTGATCGGCTCGCCCACGGTCCCGAGCAAGCGCAACGAAGAGAGGTCGTGCTTCGCGGGCCACTCGTCCCCCCATTTGAGGAACATCCGGATTGCGGTCGGTGCGGTGTAGAGCTGCGTGATCTTGTGCTTTTCAATGATCGCCCACATCCGGCCGTAGTCGGGTGTGTCGGGGGAGCCCTCGTAGATGACGGTGGTCACGCCGGTCATGAGCGGCGCGTAGTTGATGTACGTGTGACCGGTGATCCAGCCGACGTCGGCGGTACACCAGAAGACGTCGCCTTCGTGAAGGTCGAAGTTCCACTTGGCCGTGATGTAGGATTGGACCGCGTAACCGCCGGTCGTGTGCATGATCCCCTTCGGCTTTCCGGTCGTCCCCGAGGTGTAGAGGAGGAACGCCAGGTCCTCGGCGTCGAGCGGCTCGGCCGGGCAGTCGTCGGAGGCGTCCTTCATCAGGTCGTGGTACCAGAGGTCACGCCCCTGCGTCATCGTGGCCGCACCGTCGAGACGCTTGACGACGACGACCTTCTCCACGGGGGTGCCCTCGATACCGGCGTCCGCGTTGACCTTCAGGTTGATCGCCTTCCCGCGGCGGTAGTAGCCGTCGGCGGTGATCAGCACCTTCGCGCCGGCGTCGACCATGCGATCTCGCAGGGAGTCCGGGGAGAAGGCGGAGAAGACCACCGAATGGGGGGCGCCGATCCGTGCGCAGGCCTGCATGGCGACGACGGCCTCCGGGATCATCGGAAGGTAGATGCCCACTGGGTCGCCCTTCTTGACGCCGAGTCCCTTGAGGACGTTCGCGAACCGGCTGACCAGCCGGTGGAGCTCCTTGTAGGTGAGCTTGACGGTCTCTTCTTGAGTCGGCTCCGGCTCCCAGATGAGGGCGACTCGATCGCCGTGCCCGGCCGCGATGTGCCGGTCGAGGGAGTTGTCGGAGAGGTTCAGCTTGCCCCCGACGAACCATTTGTACGCCTGCGGGGCGAACTCGTAGACCTTGTCCCAGCGCTTGAACCAGTGCAGCTCGTCGGCGTGCTTCGCCCAGAACCCTTTCGGATCGGCCTTCGCCTTCGCGTAGACCGACTCATCGGACACCCACGCCCGTTCCTTCATGGCCTGCGTTGGCCAGAAGACATTCTCCTGCTGCGCGTCCTTCTTGACCCACTTGATCGGATCCGACACGGTAGTACCACGCTCCTATGGAGGAAGATAAGTTGCACGAACCGCAGGTTATGGTAGCGAAGACCCGTCGCCACCGCAACGTCAAAGCGGCAGCAGCCGCAGAATCGCGCCGATCACCGGGGTGTCGTAGAGGAGATGATAGGCTCTGCGGTTGCGGTTGACCCGGTCGATGTAGGTGAGGGTCTCCGCGTAGTACGTCGTGCCCTCCTCCTGCCAGCGCGCCAGGGTGGTCGGCCCGGCGTTGTACGCGGCGAGGGCCAGGTCGATCGCGCCGGGGAATCGATCGATGAGATACCGCAGGTACCACGTTCCGAAGTGGAGGTTCACCTCCGGATCATAGAGGTCGTCCATCGCGAAGTCCGTGTCCTGAAGCTGCGAGGCGATCCACCGGCCGGTGTCGGGGGTGATCTGCATCAGGCCGATCGCGCCGCTTCTGGACACCACGCGAGGGCGGAAGCGGCTCTCGGTGCGGACGACCGCGGCCACGAGGGACGGATCGAGCCGGCTCGCCTCCGCCCAGTGCTCGAGTCGGTCGCCGTAGCGCAGCGGATAGAGGAGCTTGACCGCGCCGAGACACAGGGCGACGGCGGCGAGCACGATCAGGCTCCATCCGAGGAGTCTCCATCCTTTCACGGACGTGCGCATGACCGTCCATCATACCCGAGGGGAGGAGGGCGCGCCCCCGGCGATCTCGCGGCTGACGAACCTCTCACTTCCTTCACCTCACGTGCGGGATTGCCCGCCATGCCTCCTCGAGCGTACGATGCATCCGACCGGCCTGCGAGACGGATCGCCGGTGCCGGTCTCTGATGAAGGGCTGTGCTGTCTGGAGAAGAGGGGGACCGTGACTAGGAGCGAGGTGCGTCGGCGTCGTGGGGGGAGCGGGACGCGGGAGGCGCTCCTGCGCGCGGGTGAGACCGTGTTCAGTGAGCGCGGCTATCACGCCGGATCGGTGGCGGAGATCTGCCAGCGGGCCGGGTTGGCGAACGGCACGTTCTACCGGTACTTCGCGAACAAGGAGGAGATCTTTGCCGCCTTGGTCGAGCGGCTGCAGACGGCGATGCGGGCGCGGATCGAGAGCGCAGCCGATCGACCGGGCAGCTGCCGGCAGGCGCTCATCCGCGCCTACCGGAGTGCCGTCGCGTTTGCGGGGGAGGAAACCGCACTCTACCGTGTGGGGCGGAGCGCCGAGTCGATGCAGATGGGGATTCACAGGCACTTCCGCCAAGGTCTCGCCGCCGCGCTGCGGCAGATCATTCAGACCGGCATCCAGATCGGGGACCTGCGGCCGATCGACCCGGACGTCGCCGCAGTCGCGGTTCTCGGGATCATCGAGTTTGCCGTCATGCGCTACGTGCTCTGGGAGCCGGGCTCGGTCGACGAAGGCGTGCTGCAGACGCTGGACTCGCTCATTCTTCACGGGTTCGATACCGGAAAGCCGGCGGTCGAGCCGGGTGCGTTGCGCGTTGCGCCCGCCGCGGACGAGGAGCCGGTTCCAGTCGAGGGGGCCGAGGCGACACGGCAGGCGCTCCTCGTCGCGGCGGAGCGGCTGTTCGGAGAAGCTGGCTTCTACCAGACCGCGATCTCGGGGATCACCTATCTCGCCGGTGTCGCGCAGGGGACCTTCTACTTGCACTTCCCGAGCAAGGTGGCGGTGTTCGTCGAGCTCGTGCGCGAGATCAACGAGCGGTTCCGCCGAGAGGAGCGGCGAGCGCTCGCGGGCCTTGACGATCGGCGGGACATCGAGCGAGAGGGGTTCCGCACCTTCTTCCGATTCATCCATGCGCACCGGGGCGCGTACCGCATCCTGCGCGAGGCGGAGCTCGTGGAGCCGCAGACCGGGCGCTGGTACTACGAGCGGCTCGCCGCGGGGTACATGCGTGGCTTGCGCCGCGGCATGGACCGGGGAGAAATCCGTGTCCTGGCTCTCGAGCCTCTAGCGTACGCGCTTCTCGGGATCGGGCATTCGGTGGCGTTGTGGGGGCTGTGGAACGGTCCGGAGGGAAGCATTTCCGAGGCGGCGCTCGCCGCCGTTCTGGACGTGCTTCGCCACGGGGTGGCGGTTCCAGCGGCGGAGTCGGGCGTTGGCTGGACCTCGGGCCGGGATGGGACCTGAATCAGGTGTCAGTCGAGAGGCGGCTGACGCCCGAGATCTCTGTGCAAGGGGCGCCGTCCCAGCGTTGTGACGAGATGTGAAGTGTTCATTGGAAGGACGCTGTGCGCCAACGGACGCATCTGCAGGTTGACGCAGCGTGCGCAGTTGTGCTACCGTGAGAGTCCAGTCATATTTCGGGGCCGAGTTCGCTGGATCGCCGTGGTGGGCGGGCCGATTGCGGGGAGGCGGGATGAAGCAGGTCGCGGTCGTCGGTGTCGGTCAAGGTCGGTTCGGGATCCGCTGCGACGCGTCGCTTCGCGAGCTGGCGTTCGAAGCGGTCAAGGCTTGTCTCGCGGATGCACAGATCGATCTCGGCGAGGTCGAGTCGATGGTCGCGAGCGTCGCCTCCGACGAACTCAGTTTTGCCCTCCAACCCTCCGCTCAGATCTCGGACTACCTGGGATTCGTTCCCAAGCCGAGCTTCCGGGTCGAGGGAGCATGTGCGTCGGGGAGCATGGCGGTACGGACGGGCTGGATGACCGTCGCCTCGGGCTTGGCCGACCTGGTTCTCGTGGTCGGCGCGGAGAAGATGACCGAAGTGCCAACCGCGACGGCGACCGATGTCCTCGGTCGAGCGGGGGATCCGATTTGGGAATATCCGTTCGGCATGACTTTTCCGGGCTACTACGCGATGATCGCCAGGGCGCACATGGCGAGATACGGCACCACCGAAGCGCAGCTCGCTGCGGTCGCCGTGAAGAATCACCATTACGGGGCGCTCAACCCCTACGCGCACCTCCGCAAGGAGATCACGCTGGAGAAGGCGCTGACCGCGTTCATGGTCGCCTCGCCGCTCAAGCTCTACGACTGCTGCCTGATCTCCGACGGCGCGGCCGCCATTTTGCTCGCCTCGGAGGCGATCGCCGAGCGGTTTGCGAAGGAGCCGATCTGGCTCTCCGGCCTCGGCCTCGGGACGGGCACGTTGTCGCTGTCCGATCGGAACGACCTGACCACGCTTCCGGCGGCGGCCGAGGCGGCGCGCCAGGCCTACAGCATGGCGGCGATCGGGCCGAAGGACGTCGATGTGGCGGTGGTCCACGACTGCTTCACGATCGCTGAGATCGTCGCCTACGAGGACCTCGGTCTCTGCCCCCGCGGCGAGGGCGGGCGGTTCGTCGAGGCCGGAGAGACGGCCCTGGGTGGTGCGGTGCCCGTGAACCTCGATGGCGGTCTCAAGTCCAAGGGGCATCCGATCGGGACGACGGGCGTCGCGATGGCCGTGGAGATCGTCAAGCAGCTGCGCGGCGAGGCGGATCCGGGGCGGCAAGTGGACGGCGCGGCGATCGGCCTGTCGCACAACGTCGGCGGGACCGGGCAGCATGCGGCCGTTCATGTGTTCAGTCTGGACAAGGGGGCGGGATGACGTTCAGGGACTTCAGTCTGCTCGTGCGGGACACCAAGGTCGACGGCTTCGTAGAAGGGCTCCTGCGTGGCGAGCTGCTGGCCTCGCGGTGTACCGGCTGCGGGGCGCTGGCGTACCCGCCGCGCAGCGACTGCCCGCGCTGCTACAACTCGACGTTCGAGTGGGTCCAGATCACGGGTGCGGGGCGCCTCGTCTCCTTCACCTCCGTGTTCGTGACCCCGCGGCACTTCACCCCGGATCTCGGGAACACGGCGCCGTTCTCGGCCTACCGCTACTGCCCCGCGCCGGTGGGGATCATCGAGCTCGAGAACGGTCTACGGGTGATGGGGTGGATCCTCGGCGCGGCGGAGGCGGAATTAGAGGTTGGGATGCGGTTGTCGCCGCAGCCGGAGGTGCTCCCCGACGGACGGGCGACGGTGGTGTTGAAGCCGGCGGGGATCTGAGCCGGGATGGGAGAGGGAATGCGGAGTGCGAGGATCTCTGGCGTGGGGATGTACCTGCCGGAGGAGCGGATCACCAACGCACAGCTCGGGGAGAGGATGGGCTATGACGTCGAGGGCTACCTCGCCGACAAAGGGATCGGCGTACGGTATCGCGCGGCGGCGGATGAGGCGACGTCGGACCTGGCCGTCGCGGCGGCGAGGTCGGCGCTCCGCCAGGCGGGGCTCGGGCCGGGCGACGTCGATCTGATCATCCTGGCGACGGATACGCCGGACTTTGTCAGCCCTCCGACGTCCGCGGTGATCCAGCACAAGCTGGGCGCGAGAAACGCCGGGACATTCGACATCAACGCCGCGTGCACCGACGAGACGATTGCCCTGGCGATCGGCTCGCACTACATCGCCCTTGATCCGGCGATCGATCACGTTCTGGTCATCGGCGCGTACGGGATGACGAAGTGGCTGGACTGGTCGCGCTACGACCAGTCCGCCTCCAAGGTGCTCGCGATGCTGTTCAGTGACGGGGCGGGAGCCGTGGTCCTCTCCCCCTCGGAGAAGGCCGGGTACCTTGCCTCGAGGATGCAGACCGAGGGGGCGTTCTGGGACACCTACGGGATCTACCTCGGCACGGGGCGGTCTCCGACGACGGAGATGATCGCCTCCCGCAGGCACTGCCTGCGGTTTCACGAGAACGCGCACCGTGTACCGTCCGACTTCAACGTGGCGCGGTGGCCGGAGCTCCTGCGGGGAACGGCGGCCGCGGCCGGCGTGCGTGTGGCGGATCTCGATCTCATCCTGATGAACCAGGTCGAGCTCGGGACGGTTCGGGCGACGCTCGCCGCACTCGGTCTGCCGGAGGAGCGGACGCACTGGGTGGCCGATCGGTTCGGGTACGCGGGGTCGGCGTCGGTGTTCATGGCGCTTCACGACGCGCTCGAGGCGGGGCGGCTCGAGGCGGGAGATCTCGTGGCCTTCTGCACCTCTGGCGCGGGGTTCGTCCTGTCGACCGCCCTGTTCCGCTGGGTCTAGCAGAAGGAGGCTGGCGATGCGGCTCGAAGGCAAGGTGGCGGTCATCACGGGGGCCAGTCGTGGCATCGGCCGGGAGACGGCGCTCCTGTTCGCCTCGCACGGGGGGAAGATCGTCGTGGCCGACGTTGATCCCCGCGGACAGGCGGTCGCCGACGAGATCGTGGCCGCCGGAGGACAGGCGCGGTTCGTGCACACCGACGTGACCGACCGTGAGGCGTGCGCGGCGCTGGCGCGCCTCGCGACGGACGCGTTCGGCCGTATCGACGTGCTCGTCAACAATGCGGGGATCGTCCGCGACGGCCAGCTCGTGAAGCTCTCCGAGCGCGAGTTCGACTTGGTCGTCGACGTGAACCTCAAGGGGACGTTCAATGTGACCCAGGCGATCGCCCCGCTGATGGTCGAGCAACGAAGCGGCCGGATCATCAATGTCTCGTCGGTCGTCGGCCTGTACGGCAACTTCGGGCAGACGAACTACGCGGCGACCAAGGCCGCGGTCATCGGCATGACGCGGGTGTGGGCGAGGGAACTCGGGCGCAAGGGGATCACCGTCAACGCGGTCGCCCCCGGATTCGTCGCCACCGAGATGACGCAGGGTGTGCCGGAGAAGGTCCTCGACCTGATGCGGGAGAAAACGCCCCTCGGTCGGCTCGGGACCGCGCGCGACGTGGCCAACGTCTACCTTTTCCTCGCTTCGGACGACGCGGCCTACGTGAACGGCGCCGTGCTGTCGGTGGACGGCGGGCTGATCCCCTAGTGCGACGGGTGGCGGGCGCGGCGGACCGGCGGAGCCGATGCCTGTGGTCGGCGCTTGTGCTTGCCGGTGCGGCGCTTGCTGTGGAGCTGGGCGGATGTGGTGGACCTGATCGAGAGGTCGGTCCGGTACCGGAGGAGGCGGGTAGGCTGGTCGAGGTGGAGAGCGGGGAGACGATTCACCTGCGGACCGCCGGGCGCGGCTCGACACCCGTCGTCCTGCTTCCCGGGAACAACTGTTCCGGGGCATCGTTTGCGGCGCTCCTGTCGTTGGTCGAGCAGAGAGCCGATGTCCGGGACGCCTACACCTTCTACGCGCTCGACTATCGCGGAAGCGGCGGTTCGTCGTATCACCGCCCGGTGACCGCGCTCGATGACTTCGCGGCCGACTTCGCGGACGTGCTCTCGAGCGACCCGCTGCTTCGAAAGGGCAACATCACGCTCGTCGGACACTCGATGGGCTTCGGAGTGGCGCAGCTTCTGGTCGATCTCCTGCCGGACAAGATCTCGGGGGTGATCTCGCTTGCGGGCATCGGGACGCGCGGGGTGCGCGTGCTGTTCGCCGGGAGCACGGTGGGCACCGACCCGGCGACCGGCCGGGCGTACCGCACCGGCGACTGGGCAGACAGCGTCTCGGCGGTCGCGTTCCAGCAGCGGGCCTGGGGGGGTGAGAACCGCACGGCGGAGCACGTGAGGCCGATCTGGAACGCAGCGGTGTTCAACGATGTCTTGAAGGTCAGTCCGGGCGGAGCGGGGATCGCGAATCCCGCCTACCTCGATGATCCGGGCTACGAGGCGGTGATTGCCGATGTGCTCGACACGCTCTACATGCCGGAGTCGCTCTACGCCTGCCACCGCTTCAACGCCTCGAAGACGACGGTGTCCCACACGAATCGCGATGGAACGGTCGTCGTCATCCCGGGGTCCGACCGGCTCGGAGCGTTCGCGGGGAAGTCCGTGCTCTTGGTCAAGGGGGAGACCGCGCGGGCGATGTGGCGCGGCGATCTGGTCATCGACGACTCCATCACCCAGAACACGAAGGCCGACCTGCGGGAGGCCGGGGCGAGGGTCACCGTGGTCGTGCTCGACCCGGGCACCGGCTACGACCACGGCTTCCCGATTCACCACCCGTCGGAGACGCTTTCGCTGATCACGGCGTTCGTGGAGTCCGGGGGCGCGCCCGGCGCGGAACGTCTCGACGAGATCTTCGGCCGCGGGACGTACGCACGCTACGGCGACGGGGAGACGGCGTGGGAGAGGGAGGCCTACGGTGGGTTCTAGGACGCGGACGAGTCCCCAACCGTCGGCCGAGCGACGGTGTGATACGGTGGCGATCGTCACCGGGGCGAGCTCGGGGATCGGTGCTGCGGTGGCACGAGCGCTCGCTGCACGCGGGATGCGGTTGGTGCTGGCGGCGCGGCGGATCGAGCGGCTCACCGAGGTTGCCGACGCGTGCGGGAGGGACACGCTTGTCGTTGCCGCCGACCTCACGGCACCGGCGGACCGGCGCCGCCTGGTGGACCGAGCGGCCGCGCACTGGGGACGGATCGATGTGCTTGTCAACTGCGCGGGGATCGGCCTCTATGCGCCGTTC
>Ga0068714_10007607_pt1 | contig 10414 bp, 8 predicted proteins | sample MTBNYHSulfiMetaG_FD_62988 | JGI IMG/M metagenome (GOLD analysis project Ga0068714, IMG submission 62988) | Enrichment culture microbial communities from rom New York Harbor, USA that are MTBE-degrading - MTBE-NYH (New York Harbor Sulfidogenic)... | ecosystem: Environmental > Aquatic > Marine >...
CAAATTTTGGGTATTTCTGCCATACATTGCTTTAAAAGAACTTTTATTATTGATGATATATTTGATAGCGAGGCGCGGTTCAATGTTGAAATATGTTTTTACAAATTCTCCTGAACCATAAGTTGTGATGTCTGTAGTTTCACCTGATGAATTGTAAGAGTAAAAATCTCCCGGACCAAATGTGCTAAAGCTCGATAGACGAATACCATACTCAATTCCGAGCAGGTTATCAGGTTTGTATTCATGAGAAATGTATGCTGCATTTTCCCATGCATAATTGTGCGGAAGGTCTAATTCACTAATGGAGTAATCGGTTTCGGCCGTAATAACGCCTGGTATTATATTGTGATAAATAGAGTTAAACCCAAACTTGAATTTATTTTTCGAATTATTGAAAAATTGAAAGTCTTGTTTAATGTTGTAGTTTTGTATTCTTGAAATAATATCCCCTTTAGTGCTTCCAAATTCTGCGTGAATGTTGTAATCGTAATTGCTGAAAATAACAGAAGTGTTGGCAAATATTTTATCATTGATTAGATGATTCCATCTTAGTGTTCCGGTAGCATTTCCCCAATCAACCCCTATCCTGTCTTCGAAACCAAGCACATCCCGGCCAAAATAACCGGAAACAAAAATCCTGTTTTTTGCATTAATGCGATAGTTGGCCTTGGCATTCAAATCATAAAAATATAGTTTTGATTGATTTACAGAACTATCTTTCGAAAGCTTAAGAAACAGATCTGCGTAAGTTCTTCTTCCTGAGATGGTAAAAGAACCTTTGTCTTTTTCGATTGGCCCTTCAATCTTTAAACGTGAAGAAATCAAACCAATTCCTCCTTCGACTCCGAATTTTTGATTGTTACCCTCCTGCATTTTAATGTCTAATACAGAAGAGAGGCGACCACCATATTCAGCCGGTTGACTGCCTTTATAAAGGGTCACATCTTTTAAGGCATCGGAATTGAACACAGAAAAGAAACCTAACAGGTGCGAGGCGTTGTAAACCGTCGCTTCATCCAATAAAATTAAATTCTGATCCGCAGCGCCGCCACGAACATAAAATCCACTATTCCCTTCCCCGGCTGCCTTTACTCCCGGCATCAACTGAATGGCTTTCAGAATATCTTTTTCGCCAAATAGTACAGGGATTTTTTCTATCGTTTTTGCATCTATTTTTTCAACTCCCATTTGTGTTTGGGTAATGTTGCCATCTTTCTTTTCCGCAGTTATAACCACTTCTTCCAATTCGCTTACTTTTTCACTAAGCGTGAAATTATATTTTGTGTTTTGGGTTAAATCTATTGTAACCGATTTTGGTTCGTATCCTATAAATTGGGCGGTAACTGTGTAATTGCCTTCGGGAATAGTGATAGAGTAAAAACCATAAGCGTTGGTAATTGTTCCTATAGTTTGTAGTTCTTTAATAAGTACAGTAGCATTGATTAATTCCTCTCCCGTTTTTTCGTCTTTTACATAACCGCTAATAGTTACATGCTTTGTTTGAGCGTAAGTAGAAAAAACCAATAAGCAGAATATTATTAGAATAAATAATCCTTTCAATTTCATAAAGTTGATTCTTCATTAAAATGGGAAACTATATTCAATTCCAATATTTATTAAACTTCTTGTGTAGTTTTTATCATTACTGGGCAGCCACTTTTTCAGGTAATAGTTATATCCCGGGGTAAGCGTTAAACCCAGATTTTCGTTAAATTTATATTTGGCTATCAAAGATAAATTAAGCCCGGCTATCTCTTCTGAATATTGTTGGGTTACAGCAGAATAGTTGTCCATATTTTTGCTCCCGTCGGTTAGGTAATTTCTGTTATAAAAGTCTGTTACATATTCGCCCACCAGTCCCGGAGAAATAAAAAGCTGGAACCTGTTTGTGTTAAGCATTAAGTAATCGAATTGCAAGTTATAATTTAAGGTAAAGAGTTTGGTTTCAGTTCGGTCGAATTGGGGATAATTTTCATCCCAATATAATCCATATTTCATTTCAGAATACCTGAATTCAAAACGTGGCCTGAGTCTTTTCGAAATAAAATACCCAACGTTTATTCCCATTGTAAAATGGATATCACCTTCGTAGTACTGGTGGTTATACGTTGTATAAGTTTCAGGGTTCATCCGGTATGCGTTTTTATTTTGACCAATTCCTCCATTTATTCCAAATGAAAGTTTTGATTTTTCACTTTCCTGGGCAGTAGATGTGGCAGAAAGGAATAATATTACAGTTATAATAGCGAAAAATGTCGTCTTCATAATTCTTATTTTAAAAAATAAATTTTTTAATGATTGTCGATTAATAATGTTACTTCTTCCATCGTTAGGCCCGGGTGTTCGTTTTGGTCCAGTTTGTTTTTTACTGCTTTCCCAACTTTCATGGCTAATTCCTCCGTCTGAAAATATTGTATTCCCTGTAATGCCGGGATTTGTTCCTGATGGATAAAGACCTTACCGTCGATTAAAATTTCATATCCGTAATATTTGCCGTTTTGTATCGGGAAAGTGATTGTTTGAATTACCGGTAAGGAATTCTTTGTTTGAACAGCTTTTTTATTTGTTTTTCCGGTACAGGAAAACATTAAAATAATCAGCCCGATACAGAAATATTTGAACAGCTTTTTTTTCGAAAACAAATTAATAACTATCATCATACGCTGAATAAGGATGAAACCGCCATATATCGTCGAGATAATAGCTACCACTTCGGCCGGATACGATATAACCAAATTCACCAATGCCAAAACCAACAGCCTCGGTCCGGGCTGATCCCTCAAAATCGGTTTTTTCTTCCCACAAATCAATAACAGGGTCATATTCCCAGGTACTGGACATTAATGAAGAGGAACTTCCGGTAGTCAGGTATCCTTTCCCTTCGACAGAAAATCCGACTCCACTTATCCGTGAAATATTAATGTAGTCATCATCATAGCTTTCATCGCTTTGGTTGTAAATATCCCTTTTTTGTATCCATTCGCCAATAGCCGGATCATATTCCCAGAAGTCGGTGAGGTAGCTGGCATTGTCGATCCCAGACACTACATAAGCTTTATCATATATTGTAAATGCGGTTGCATATCTCCTTTTCGAACCCCCGATACTAATTATCTGCTCCCATTGATCAGTTTCTGGCGAATATGCAAAGAAATCCTTCAGGTAGTTGTCATCGTATCCAGTGCCAATATAGCCTTTGTCTTTTAAACCGAAGCCCACAGCGCCGTACCTTCCGCTTCCCGGGAAATCGGTTTTACGTTCCCAAGTATTGGATGCAGGATCAAATCCGTAGAAGTCTTTCAGTTTCACTGAGCCGTCATAGCCTGTGCCAATGTACCCTTTATTATCGACAGCAAACCCAACAGCTCCACTTCTTGGTTTTCCAGGCAAATCGGCTTTTTGAATCCACCAGTTTTTTTCCGGATTGTACTCCCAGAAGTCGGAAAGCCGGTTTTTCCCGTCATAACCCGTTCCCACATAGCCAAAGTTGCCTATTGTAAATCCAACTGCACCACTGCGTGGCACCCCGTCAAAATCTGACATTTTAACCCAGTCGCCAATCGTAATTTCATCGTCATCATCATAACACGACGCAGCCATCAGAAGGACAACAGACAATAAGAACAGATTCAGGTAATTTGTCTTCTTGTTTTCCATATACATTGTTTATTAAAAAGTGAGTTTTAAATTCGTATTCTTAAACACCACAAACATAGCAGTCGAAAACAACCTAAAAAAAGTAAATATACAAACCCGGTGAAAATTGCGATGAACCTTTGATTATCAGATATGACTTGTATTTCTGACAAAAAAAACTCCGGTTATTTAGTTAAAAACCCTTAATACCTCATTTAAGCAGGGAGTTATGGGTAAATACAACCTGTTGGTATATAATTTTTTTTCTGCCGGAAAAGATTTGTTTGTTTTGGCATTTGAATTTAATGGTCAAGATGATAATTTTTATGTTGCGAATAAAGACAATCCTTTACGGTGTATTAATAACTTTCTTCAGTTCGTGCGGTTTTGAAACCGACATTGAAAATATTCCCATGGGGAAAGATTTTGTTTCTTCTCAGGCATGGCTTTCCCTCGTCGATTCTTTTTCAGTAAACATGTCAACGGTAGTTCTTGATTCCGTGAGAACATCAGGGACTGGTATTGCCTGGGTTGGTTCATATACTGATGATGAATTGGGAAATATTTCAGCATCGAGCTATTTTGAGATAGGACTCCCTTTATCGGTCAATGTTGATGAAGAAATTGACCGATATGATTCATTAACGTTGGTAATGCAATATACGTCAAATTATTACGGGGATACCTTATCAGACCAACTGCTGCATATTTACCAGCTTGCTGAAGAATTGGTACCGGAGGACGAGAATGACTCTTTTTACAATACGTCGTCCCTCCGGATGAAAAATACCCCTATAGGCAGTATTACTTTTTCTCCGCGTCCGAATAGGAAGGATTCAATTCAAATACGTTTGTCCGACAACCTTGGACGCGATATCCTGGGAAAATTTAAAAATAAGGATGACAGTATATCTACAGAAGAACGGTTTAAAGAATATTTTCGCGGCATTGCCCTGGTTTCTGATGTAAATAATACTACCGTACTTGGGTTTCATGCCGATTCAACGCTCAGAATGATCCTGCATACAACCCGCCAGGGATTGGAAAATGAGGACATCGAAAATGTATTTAGGATTAGCAACGGCAGTTACCAGTTTAACCGTTTTACTGCCGACCGTTCCCACACAGGACTCGAAAGTGTTGGATATTCAGAAAAACTACCTTCCTCAAAAAGCGGGGATAAAACTTATATACAATCGGGATTGGGGGTACTTACCAGAGTCGATTTTCCATCCATGCAACGGCTACTGGAAATGGATCAGTTGTATGATTTATTTAAGGTAGAATTGATTCTTTTCCCTGAACCGGGTACTTATAACGAAATTGCGCCTCCTTCACAAATTGTCCTTTATCATACGGACAAATTTAATCGGATAGTAAGTGAAATAGTTGATAATTATGGGTCGGTTCTTGCGGCAGAATACCATCTCGATTCTGTTTATCATGAAGACACCAGGTATGTATTTGATATTACCGATTTTATCAAAACTGAATTTTCCAATGGATATTTTGATTCGGAGCATGGGTTGTTCATCGGAGAAACCTATACCAAACTAGGCAGTTCGCTCAACCGGGTTGTATTTTCAGACCAAAAGGGTTCTGCTTTCAAGCCTCAGTTAAAACTTTATTTTCTTTTTTATAATTCATGAAACGGTTTAAAAATATTACCTGGTTGTTTTTGTTTTTTTATATGTGTGGAGTGATTGATGCGCCGGCACAAAACACCATGTCGCCTTATTCCATCTTCGGTCCGGGAGAGATTTTATCGAAGGGTTTTGGCCGAAATATTGGTATGGGGAGAGCAGGATTGGCTGTAATGTCAGACAACCGGCTGAACAACCTCAACCCGGCCTCTTATTCAGGTATCGAAAAACAACATTTTATTTTTGAAATCGGAGTAGATGGGAAATATTCTGATTTTAAATCTTTTGGAGACGACATGAATGGCTTCAACGGAAATCTCAGTTATTTGGCTATGGGATTTCGCTATACGCCGTGGCTGGCAGCTTCAATTGGCTTGTCGCCATACAGCAGCGTGGGTTACAATATAAGTACACAAAGCAACATGGAAGGAACCCTGTTGGATTATACGTCTGATTTTGAAGGTTCCGGAGGGATTACTCTGGCATATTGGGCACATTCTTTAAAGCTTCTTGACAATTTATCATTGGGTCTGAATACTTCATATCTTTTTGGACCGCTTACCCAGCAGGAAAATATTTCCCAAAGCGACTATGGAATGTATTATTCTGTTATTCAAAATGACTATATGAGTTCGTTTTATTTCGATTATGGATTACAATACGCTTTCATCATCAAAAAGCTGGACTTCAGCATTGGCCTTACATACGCACACGAACAAAACCTTCTTTCCAAACACTCTTTCATCTTAACGGATGGGAACTTGAACACTATTGCTGCCGATGAAGATAAAACCAGCCATATAACCATTCCTGAAACTGCTGGTTTGGGAATATCTGTTCAGAATCGGGGGAAATATTTAATGGCTTTGGATTACCGTATTGAACAGTGGAAAGGATTAAAGTATCCAACCATGTCGGGAGATTTTCAAAATGCCCATAGTTTCTCGGCAGGTATTGAATTCAGGCCATGGCGAGAGAGCGTTACAAACATATTTTATAAAAACTGGTCATATCGTGTGGGTGGAAACTATAATTCATCTTATCTGAAATTGAAAAATAAAGTGATTAAAGGGTATGCTTTAAATGCAGGTATCGGTATACCGTTAAAGGATCGCGAATCCACAATGAATGTTGCCATTGAGGCGGGCGTAAACGGGACAACCAGCAATGGCCTAATCGAAGAGAGATTTCTGCTTTTACATCTGAATTTCAGTATTAACGAGTTATGGTTTATCCAGAAAAAGTTCTATTAAGAACTTAATAATCACTCAACCATATTGTTTTGTAATCTTGTCAAAAAATAATTTCTGTAACTTTCTCCAATAGGAATTCTGTTATCACCCATATATACCTGCGTTTTATTAATCGATGTAATATGGCTGATTGAAATGATAAATGATTTATGAATCCTTGAAAACTGGGACCCAGGAAGTGCATGTATAAATTTTTTCAGGGAATATCTGACAATAACCGGTTTGTTGTTTTTAACTGTGTGAATTTTGATGTAATCTTTCAAGCCCTCCACATATAATATCTCATTGATATTAATTTTAATGATTCCATGGTCGGCTTTTAAAAAGACAAAATCTTGCCCTGTATTAATTTCTGATTGAACAGTATTCATACTGTTTGTTTTTAACCTCCTTAGCCAGAATATTTCACTGGCTTTTTGTACTGCACGTAAAAACCGCTCTACGCTAGCCGGTTTAATTAAATAGTCAACAGCATCAATGTTATATGCTTCGGCTGCAAATTGTGCATTTTGTGATGTAAAAATTATGATTGGCCTGTTCACAAGGCTTTTGGCAAACTCAATGCCTTGCATACGAACTAATTGAGTATCCAGAAATATTAAATCGACACTTTGAGACTGTAATATATGGATTGCCTCTGCCGGAGAAAGGCAAGCGGCTTTTAGTTTGAGCTGAGGCATTTGTTCTATTAGTTCAATAAGTTGGTTTTGTGAAGTAATGTTTCCATCAATAATGATACAATTCATAATAATTTATTCAAAGTTGACTATTTGTTTCCTTAATGATTTATACAGGCAAGTAACATTTTACCCTAATTAAAAAAACCACGAGCAGCTTTTATTCTGCTTGTTTTTAGGGTAAATTCCTGTTTGCCTGTATTATATTTGAAGTTTATAATTTGAAGAATTGTATCTGAAAAATTTATCGATGCCAGGTATTGACAAGAATGAATTTATTGAATTGTTCAGGCAAATGTACGGGCCGGTGCGAAATTTTGTTTATTACAAAACAAGTGATTTAGATTTGGCCGATGACATTGCACAGGACACATTCACCAAAATATGGGAAATGAAAAGAAAGATAAGGATTGATACAGTAAAATCGCTGCTTTATAAAATCGCCGGGAATTTATGTGTCAATCAACTTGAAAAGAAACAAGTCAGATTTGAGTTTGCCAACAAATACAGGCAAAACGGGTCAGTTGTTTCTCCTGAATTTGAACTCGAGTTAAAGGAATTTGAAGAACGGTTACAAAGAGCATTGGAATCACTGAAAGAAAAGGACCGGGTTGTTTTTTTGATGAATCGCATCGACCGTCTTACTTACAATCAGATTGCCAATAACCTGGGGTTAAGTGTGAAAGCAGTGGAAAAAAGGATGAAGAATGCCCTGGATGAGTTGAAAAAGTTGATAGAGTATAACATTTAAAGGGAATGTGCCATGAATAAAAGGAAAGATTCCGACAATAAAAAGAAATCAAACGAATTCTTTAGTAAAATGAATTCCGAAGAACGGATCATGTTTACGGCAGGCGGGCTTAAACCGCCAAAGGGCAGGCCGGAAGAAGATATACTGGAATCCATATTGGAAAATAAAGAACAGGAAAACGCCAGACGATTATTTCCGGTTGTGTGGCCATTTCGGGCGGTAGCGGCTGTATTTCTTGTTATTCTTGTCGGTTATGCAGGTTTTGTTGTATTTTCACAGGAAAAAATAGCTACCGGTTACGCCGAACAAACCGAATTAACCCTTCCCGACGGAACTGAAGTGGTTCTGAATGCAGGGTCTGAGATCATATGGTCGAAAAACCTGTTTTCTTTGAGGCGTACTATCCGGTTAAATGGGGAAGCTTTTCTGAATGTTAAAAAAGGTAATAAGTTCATAATAAAAACGAAAAACGGGAATGTGGAAATCCTGGGCACAAAGCTAAATATACTCGCCAGAAAAGACCAGTTTACAGTGAGTTGTATGGAAGGAAAGGTAAAGGTTTCAACAAATAACCGGCAGCAAATTATAACCACCGGCGAGTTGGTCGAATTAACAGAAAATGGATTGGTAAAAAAACAGGTTGAAAACATTGAAGTTATAAGTTTGTGGAAACAGGGAATTTTTCATTTTGAAAACACACCACTTGGTGCTATTTTTGCTGAATTTGAAAGGCAGTTCAATATATCTATAGTTTTTAAAGGGAATAACAACCGGCTGGCCACTGTTGATTTTTCAAATGAAAATCTGGAACAGGCCCTTGAAGTGGTTTGTGTGCCCATGGAATTAAAGTATGAGATTAAAAACAATAAAAAAGTTATTATTTCCGAAAAGAATTGACATTTGCTTTCCGGTACTTTTTTTATTGTTCTTTTTCATTTCAACCCAGGCAACAAAATCCCAGCAGGTGGAATTCAGTTTTGAAAAGACTCCGGTTTCAGAAGCTTTGAGAGAAGTGGCCTATAATTTTGAATTCCGGATTTCGTTTGACGCAGACGAACTTGGCAAATATATTATTACAAAAAAAATAGCAGGCAGCAAGCCGTTGGAAGTCCTTGCTTCCGTTTTGGAAAACACTCCGTTTTATACAGAATATAAATACAATACTTACCTGATTGTAAAAAGGGAATCACAGGATAAAGCGCCTCAAAACTGTGATTTTATATTTTCAGGAATTATTTATGACAAAAAAACAGGTGAAAGGTTACCAAATGCTATCATCCGGGTCTTTGAAAACAAACAAACCTGTTTTTCTTCAGTTAACGGAATATTTAGCGCGCAAATAGCAAAACCGTACCAAACGTTATTACAAATTCATTACCTCGGTTATTATCCATTGGATACCCTCATCACGGTTTCAACCAACAACGAGATTTTTGAATTCGGGCTGTTACAAAAAACACAAAACCTTGAACCGGTGAATATTAAGGCCGACAAACTGAGAATGGTGGATTTATCAGAACAGGCTGGTCATTTCGGATTTAACCCTTCGCGTTTTGCCGATCTACCCAATTATGGTGAAACGGATATTTTCAAAGCTCTGCAATTGCTTCCGGGAATAGGAATACAGGAAAATTCATCGAAGGTGAATATCAGGGGAAGCGCGGCTGACCAGACCCTTGTGCTTTTTGACGGGTTTACTCTTTATAATCTCGATCATTTTTTTGGAGTATTTTCGGCGCTTAATCCCAATATTGTAAAAAGCATCCAGGTTTATCGCGGTGGGTTTGATTCGCGTTATGGTGAAAGAGTCTCCGGAATTGTAGATATTTACGGGAAATCGGGAAACAGGCAAAAAATGCAATTATACGGTGGCATTAATTTAATTAGTGGGAACCTGACTGCCGAAATACCGGTCTCGGACAAAATTACCCTGGTAGCTGCCGCCCGAAGGGCATACTCCGATATTTATTCTTCGTGGATTGTTGACGATATTTTAAACAGGAAAATTAGTTCCTCCGTGCGTTCGCCCAGAAAGAACCTGGATGTTATTGAACCTGAATTTTATTTTAATGACCATAACCTGAAACTCACATTCGCACCCAACAAGAAAGAAAATTTTTCTTTTAGTTATTATGGTGCCAAAGACCATTTAACCAGTTCAAACCTTTCGGAAGATATGCAGGTAGCTATTCAGACTGACGATTTGAATGAATGGGGAAATTACGGATTGGGTTTTTCGTGGGAAAAACAATGGAACACCCGCTATTTTAGTCGGTTTCAGATGGGACATTCCGGATATTTTAACAACTATTTTAATGAATCAGTGATATTAACTGTCGGGCAAAACAACGAAACAACAGAAGCAGGGGACCTTGAACGGAAGATGGTCATCAATGAAAATAACAATCTGACAGACTATTTCTTTTCATTTCACAATGAATATTTCATCAATAA